>Ga0310811_10002571_pt1 | contig 22709 bp, 12 predicted proteins | sample YCmetagenome_FD_207642 | JGI IMG/M metagenome (GOLD analysis project Ga0310811, IMG submission 207642) | Soil microbial communities from experimental microcosm in Duke University, North Carolina, United States - YC | ecosystem: Engineered > Artificial ecosystem > Soil microcosm > Unclassified ...
CGAGCGACGGCGGAGTCATCACGCTCGCCTCGGGGCTGGGCTTTTATATCGACGGCACATTGCGCGCCGCCGCGGGCGGAGCAGGCGCTTCGGGTGGAACGCTCATCCTGGCCAATGTCAGTCATGCCTATTGGCCGTCAGATCCGACACCAACCGATCCGTATGGGATCGGCGATGTCACGGCGGACATGCAGAAGCTGCGCAACATCACGATCACGCAGCATCAACAGCCGAGCGGGCTTGCATCCGATCTTGGTCCGGGCGAAGCCGATCCAAATCTGCAGATAGGCCAGGCGGCCATTAGCGTCGATCAGATTCATGACGGTGGATTCGATGCGTTGTCCTTGTTCACCCGCGATCTGTTCGTGTTCGACGGCAACGTCAATCTGGCGATGAATCGCAGCCTTGCGCTGACCGGGGGCATTCTCAGTGCATCTCCCGACACGCCGCACATCTCTGTCAGTCTGTCCGCGCCTTACGTCAACCTGACCGGCTGGGACGAAGACGGCACGATCGTACCGAGCTACTACCCGGGGCTGAACTCAGTCAAAGGCCCAAGCCTGAACAACGCTGATGACTCGACGTTCAACGTCTCGGCAAACCTGCTCGATCTATCGGGTGATGTGCGCTTTGGCGTTCATGGACATCAAGGCAGCGGTAATGACAGCATTATCGGTGCTAACGGCGTGCCCGATACGAACACCGACGACGTCACGAATACCAGTGGCGGGGACCTCGTCGATGCGCCGGGCTTTACTCACGTCACTTTTCAGAGCGCGGGCGACGTACGCTTGGGATCCGGCACGACCACAACGCCTGGCGACCTGACCATTCAGGCGGCGCAGATCTATCCGCTATCCGGCGCGACGGCCATGGTCAGCGTTGGCGAGGTTCTCGGGCTGAACAGCTTCGGCGGCATCGGCAACGTATCAACCGATCTCGATACCGTGCTGACGATCCGCGGCAATGGCGGGCCGGCGCCGGACGTTCCGCCGTCCGTTTTCGGCAGGCTGGTCCTGCTGTCGGCTACGATCGACCAAGGTGGCGTGATCCGCGCGCCGCTGGGTGCGATCTTGCTCAATAATGCTAACGGCAACAACAATTTTTCACCGCCCTCCACGACGACGATATTCCGCGATGGCAGCATCACATCGGCGAGCGCAAATGGGTTGACCGTGCCGTTCGGCGGCACGTCCGACGGCATCGCCTATCAGGGCGCGGATGGGACCCTGTTTGATCTCGGCTATCTCGAAACCACGAACGGCACGTCTGTGATCGTTAGCGGCGTCTCCGTGCTGGGCACCAAGATCGTGGGCGAAAAGGGCGCGATCATCGATCTCTCCGGTGGCGGCAATCTGACCGGCGCCGGCTTTATCAGTGGCCGTGGCGGCTCAGTCGACATTCTGACCACACCGCTCGTCAACGCCAATCCCGCGTACACCTATAGTTCCGCCGGCGACAAAGTTTACGCGATCATGCCGGGCTACGCGTCGGACTATGCGCCGGTCATTGCTACCAGCGGCGCTGGAAATCCGATCATTGGGCAACAGGTCACCATTCCCGCCGGTGTATCGGGGCTTCCCGCCGGCACCTATACGCTGTTGCCGTCGAGTTACGCGTTGCTGCCGGGCGCCTATCGCGTCGAACTCGGCAATACCGGGACGATTGCCACTCCGCCGGTCGGTTTGCCAAACGGTTCTGTCGTTACGTCCGGCTATCTTGGCATCGCCAACACCGGCATCCGGGACGTGCTGCCGACGCAGCTGATCCTGACGTCGGGGCAGACCGTGCGTACCTATTCTCAGTATAATGAGATGAGCTATAGCGACTTCGCCGTCAGCCAGGCGGCCACCTTCGGCGCTGTCCGTCCGCGTCTACCGGACGACGGCAAGGTGCTCGAGTTCATCCTTGGCGCCTCATCAGGCAGCGGCAAATCGCTTTCCTTTGAGGGCACCGCTTTGTTCGACGGCGCCGGCGACGGCGTCTCTGGAAGTCTGTTCGTCGAAGCCACGCCGGGCGTGACGACGATCGACGTCACCGCGCCTGGCGCGGCACCGGTTGCCGGTCATGCGTCCGTATCGAGCGACGACATCGCCGCTTTCCATGCCGAGACACTGGTGATTGGGGGCTTCACTACGTATTTCGATGACACATCGAGGGGCACCGGCGGACGTATTTATTTTTCAGGGACTTCCACCGTCAACGTTTTAGACGGTGCAGACGTGCAGGCCGGGCAGGTATTCCTCGTCGGCAAGAGCATCAACGTTGCAGGCGATGCCACGATCGACACCCGTGGGTTTGGCGCCAATGGAATGGATTCAAGTCTCGGCTATATGTTCGGCAACACAACGTCGGAAGCCGACACCAGTGAGCTCCCATTTGCACCCGCGGTTCTGGCTGTCGCAAATGGCACGTTCGATTTCCTGCCTGTCGTTGGCAGCGGTGCAATCAATGTCGACAGCGGTGCATCCTTGCTCACCGATGGCAGCATCGTGCTTGCCGCGCCTGGTTCGCTTACGATGGGCAATGTCAATTTCGGCGCGCGCTATCTCACCGTAACGCAGGACGTGATCAATGCGGGCACGGACGCGGCGCTTGCCGCAGCCGCGGGTCATTTGTCGGCGGGCTGGAATCTCACTCAGGCGACGCTCGACAAGTTGCTGCAGCCGTCGACGACATCCGGCGCGCCGGCACTCGAGCAACTCACACTGACGGTTGGCAGTTCGTTCAATCTGATCGGGGACGTCACGCTCGATGCACGAGGCCAGGCCGGGGACGGACGCGACGTGCAGTTCGTGATCAACACGCCCGCGGTCTACGGTCTTGGCGATGGAACGGCCAATATCGATGCGGACACACTGGTCTGGAACGGCATCCGTACTGGCAACGGCCAACTCGGCTCGGGAGGCGTGCCATACGGCAGCAAGGCGCCGGGGGCGGTCGTCGCGGGTGGTCCGGGAACGGGTACCGGAACACTCAACATCGCGGCGAAAGACATTATCTTTGGCTACGACCCCAATACCAGAATTACGGACGGCGCGACCCTCGATCGTTTGGTGCTTGGGTTCACGGACGTCAATATCTCCGGCAGCGATCGCATCTCGGCCAATAGCGACGGTACGTTGCAAGTCGGTCTGTCGAAAGACGGATCCGGCAATCTGGTCGGCGGCAACCTGACTTTGACGACGCCGCTAATGACTGCCACCGGTGCTGCGACCATCGCTTTCGACGCCGGCGGTGCCCTTCGCGTGGTCGCACCGTCAAGCGGGGCGGCTCAAACCGCCGGGATTAGCGATCTCGGTGGAACGGTCTCATTCAAGGGCGACAGCGTATACCTCGACACTGCAGTCGCGCTGCCAAGCGGCAAGCTAACGCTGAGCGCGACGAACAATGTCGATCTCGGTGCCGACGCCGCGATCGATCTCTCCGGCCGCGCCGCTGTCTTCTACGACGTTACCCAGTATAGCTGGGGCGGCGATCTGGTGCTGCAGAGCGACCATGGCAACATCTCGCAAGCGGCCGGTTCGATTATCGATGTGACGGCGCAGAACAACGCCGCCGGCACCATCACCGCGATCGCGGCGGATGCAGCCCACGGCGCTGTCGCCCTCGATGGCACCCTGAAGGGGGCGGCGACGGGGGGCTATAACGACGGCCAGATCAGCATCGAAGCGCAAACCCTCGGCGACTTCGCAGCCTTGAACCTGAAGCTGAACGACTCCGGCTTCTTCGGGGCGCGCATCTTCGACATCAAGCAGGGCAGCCTCAGCATCGGCAACGAAGTGCGTGCGCACACTGTTTCGATCGCGGTTGATGGCGGCAGCTTGATCGTGAACGGCACCGTCGACGCCAGCGGCGCCACGCCGGGCACGATCCGGCTCAGCGCACGGGACGACCTCACCCTCGCCGCGACCGCCGTCCTCGATGCACACGGCACCGTGCTGCAAACCGACAGCTACGGCGCGCCGATTGAAGCCAACAACACGGCCCATGTCGAACTGACGACGACGAACGGCACGCTGACATTGTCGCCGGGCGCCACCATCGACATGCGGGTGACCGATCCAGCGAACCATGATGGGGTCGCCTATGGTCACCTCGAACTCGACGCGCCGCGGACCGGGACGGCTTCCGCCACCAGCGCCACAGGGAGCGACGGGCCGTCCAACGCCACGGACGACAGCATCGCGATCGCCGCGGGGGCTCCGCTCAACATCATGGGCGCGTCGAGCATCGCGTTGAACGCCTTCGCAACGTACAAGAACGCGCCTGCCGATCCGAACGACGCCAACGGCCAGATCGTCGACCAAGCCTGGCTCGATCTCGTCAACCAGGATAGCCAGACCTTCATTGCAAACATTTACGGTGGCAGCGGCGGTCAATTGACCGACGATCTGAAGGCAAAGATCGCGGGGCTACTCGATGTCAAATACATTTCTGTCTTCCACATCCGTCCCGGCGTCGAAGTCCAGAGCAAGACCTCGGACGGCAACATTTCAACGTCGGGTGATATCGATCTGTCAGGCTACCGATATGGGCCGAACGCGACGGCGGTACGCGGCTCGGGTGAGCCGGGCAAACTCGTCATTCGTGCCGGTGGGAATCTCAACATCAACGGCAGCATCAATGACGGCTTCGCCCCGCCGCTAAACTCGCCGGACGCGCTGACCACGCTGCTTGGCCCGCAGACTCTGACAGGAACTTATACCGTAACGGCCGATGGTGCGACGCTGGCCAGCGGATCCAACCTTCCGAATTCGGTGACGATTAACATGCCCTTGCCGCTCCCAAGCGGCACCAAGATTGGGCTCAGTCCGTCAAGCGCGTCTCCGATCTCCGGCGATCTTACTTTGACGGCATCGTTCACTCCCCCCGCGGCGGGCCGAAAGCTCGGGGGCGGCGAGATTGATTTTCCGGACGGGACCAAGATCGTGGTCGGCGATACCATTTCGACCACAACGACATGGCCCGTAGGCACCGTTCTCAAGGCGGGCACCTGGTTCAGTCAGCCGCTGGTAAGCAGCTCCAAGGCCCTCTTCGTAAGCGGGACTCTCCCGGCGAACGCCTCCCTGAAGTTCCTCGGCAGTTATACTTTCACGCAGAATACAGTTCTGCCGGTGGGGACGGTGTTGCCGGTTGGCATGAATGTTGTCAGCCTGACCGGGGCAGGCGACCGGAAGGTGTGGGCCATCGCGCCGATGCTGTCGCCTGGTGCGCAATCCTGGTCGATACGGCTCGTGGGCGGCGCCGATCTTTCCAGCGCCGACAGCCGTACATTGCAGACGCCGGCGAGCCTCGCAGGCGCCGGCAATGTCACGCTCGATGATCCCTTCAGCGTGAACCTTGTCGGCACAGGGACTCCAAGCGCCGGCATGAGCGTCGTGCGCACCGGCACCGGCGACCTCGAAATTCTCGCCGGCGGCAATTACACGCAGAGCTCGCCGTTCGGCGTTTACACCGCAGGCACCGCGATCGCCGAGACCGGCACGCCCGCCAACGATCCTTTCAATCCGGATCGCAGCCTGATGACGGACGGCAGCGTGCTCGGCTTGGCCAATTCCGCCTACGAGGCCACGCTCAACACGCAGTTCATGTACTACACCGAGCACGGCGGTGACTTCCTGTTGAGCGCGCAAGGCGACGTCAGCGGAAATCAAGCGCCCGAATCGACCATCGTGGGTGACTGGCTGTGGCGTCAGGGTGGTGCGGCACTCGGCCAGGCCACGTCCTGGGGCATCAACTTCGGCAGTTACACGGCGGACCTCATATTCTCCGGGCCGATCTTGAAGCTCTCGGGCTTCTCGGGCATGGGAGCGCTTGGCGGCGGCAATGTCACGGTGCGCGCCGGTCATGATATCGGCGACGCGGGAACGGGCATCGTCGTTGCCGTCGGCGGGAGCGGCCGCGTCATCAACGGTCAACTCGTCCAAACCGGCGGCGGCACATTGTCGGTCACGGCGGGCAGCGGCATCGGCGGCGGTGACAACCAGTTCATCGACCTGCGCGGCAACATCGGCGTCGAGACCGGCGACTTTGGCAGCATGAATGCGGCCAACTTCGGCTACAACATCAACGATCCGCGGCCGCTCAATCTGCTCGTGCCCTATGCAATGACGTCAGTGTCGGGCGGCTCATTTGTGCCGGGTGACGGTGTTGTCGACGTTCGCACTCGGGGCGATCTGGCTCTCGGTCCGATTATCGATCCGGGCCGTTTCGGGGTCAATCAGCCGACAGAGGCGAGCACATCGGCCGGAGCCGGTGGGGGCGTGAGCTGGTTCGCGCTGTGGACCAAGCAAACGGCGATCGACCTGTTCGCCGCTGGCGGGGATCTTACGACGTCGGCATCAATACCAGATCAGCCGCCGACAGCGGCAACGTCGTTTGTGCCTTCGATCCTTCAGGCCACCGCGGCGAATGGCAGCATTTATACGTCCGGAACAGGGCTGATGTTGCCGTCGCCATCCGGCCAGCTCGAGCTGCTTGCACGCGGATCGATCATCGAACAAGGAGCTCAGTCCGGCGTGCTCGCATCTTCGCCATCGTCGCTGGCGACACCGTTCAACCCGGGCTGGGCATTGCTACAGAACAGCCAGCTTCCCAACGGCTCCTACACGACGGTTTTGGCCGACTCGAACTATTGGGGCGATCCGAACTCGCTGCCAGACATGGCGTCGAGCAATATCCCGGTGTACGCGTACAGCTACGATACTCTGCAAAATCGTTACGAAGGAAGCGGCGGGTATCCGTTCGTCTTCGGACCGAACACCGTGACCGACGACAGCGCTTTCGGTGAGGGCTTGATGTCTCGCATCTATGCTGTCGATGGCGATGTCTATGGTGTCGCTTACGGTTCAACTGTCAATGCGAGCCGGTTCACCAACGGGCAGTCGGTTGCTTCCATCGTGTACTACGCTGCAAAGCCCGTGCGAATCTTCGCCGGTGGCGACATCGTCAATGTGAGCGGGTTGATCGTGCAGAACGACGCCACCGACATTTCAATGATTGCCGCGCAAGGGAGCGTGATCTACCCAACCGTTGATATTGCGGGCCCGGGCTCGCTCGAAGTCACTGCCGGCAAGAACATCTACTTCGGATCGACCACGAACATCGAAAGCATCGGTCCTTTGATGGCAGGCGACCACCGTCCGGGTGCGGATGTCGTGCTCCAGGCGGGCGTTGGGACCGGCGCACCGGGTGTGGGGCAGGTGGATTGGACCGACTTTGCCAATTTGTATCTCGATCCCGCCAACACCGCGGGAGTAGGGCCGCTGGCAGACCAGCCCGGCAAGGTCGCCAAGGCGTACAACAACGAACTCGTGGATTGGCTCAAAAACCGGTTCGGCTATGCCGGGTCTGCTGAGGATGCGCTCGCATACTTCCTTGCTCTGCCGGTCGAACAGCAGCGCGTCTTCTTGCGCCAGGTCTACTACGCCGAACTCACGGCGAGCGGCCGTGAGTACAATGACGCCGATGGTCCGCGCTACGGAAGCTATCTGCGCGGGCGCGAGGCGATCGCCACGCTGTTCTCTGCCGGAAACGGAGCATATGACGGCAGCATCACGTTGTTCTCGGCGCTGACCGGCCCGACAACGAACCCCACGGTCAATAGTGGCTTTGTGCACACGGATTTCGGCGGCAACATCCAGTTGCTGGCCCCGGGGGGTGGTGTGACGGTCGGAACGGAGGGGCTGGTTCCGGGTGCCGACGCCGGCCTGATCACCCAGGGCGAAGGCAACATTCAGATTTACTCGCAAGACAGTGTGTTGCTTGGCCTGTCACGCATCATGACGACGTTCGGCGGCGACATATTTGTCTGGTCCGCGGAGGGAGATATCAACGCGGGCCGCGGCTCGAAAACGACAGTGATATTCACACCGCCAAAGCGCGTGTACGACCTTTATGGCGCGGTCGCACTGTCGCCGCAGGCGCCTTCGACAGGCGCGGGCATCGCGACACTCAATCCGATCCCGGAGGTCCCACCTGGCGACATCGACCTGATTGCGCCGTTGGGGACGATTGACGCAGGCGAAGCGGGGATCCGCGTCTCCGGCAACGTGAACCTCGCCGCGCTCCAGATTATCAACGCCGCCAACATCACGGTGCAGGGCACGGCGACGGGAATCCCGGTCGTTCAGCCGCCCAACATCAGCGGTGCACTCACAGCGTCGAATGCGGCCGGAGCCGCGGCCCAGCAAGCGATCCCGCAGCGTCCGACGGCGAACGCCCAACCCTCGATCATTATTGTCGAGGTGCTCGGCTTTGGCGGTGGTGATGCGAACCCCGGATCAAACAAAAGCGACGATCAGCGCCCCGGCAATGGAAAGCAAAGCTTCGACGACCAGAGCAGAAAGCAGGGCTATAACGAACGCAGTGCCGTCCAGATCGCCGGATATGGCGATCTTAATGAAGCTCAATCACAAATCCTGACGGCAGATGAGAGACGAAGGTTGCAGCCCGGCAACTGAAGCTGGTTGCCGTGAGGTTTAGGTAAGGCCTCATTTGATCGGCTAGACGCTGCCGCGCCATTTCATGCGCGGGGCGTCGCGCGTCAGAGCGCTGACGACGGGTGAGTGGGGGCGTCCGCGGAGCGGTTGACCTCGCGCCAGAACTCACGCGCGATGCTCGGCGGTGCGACGACATCCCGGGAGGTCACGCAGCCCTGTGGCATGAATCCAAAGCGTAGACCGCTCGCGATCAAGGCCTGGATCCAGTCATCATGTTCGCTTCGGTGCGCCGTCTGAAACGAGAGACCGAGCTCGCGGAGCACGCCGTTCAGCCACCAGCGTTGGGCGTCCAAGCGATGATGGGGCCCCAGTTCGCTAAAGCAACCGCCAACCTTCGGCGTAATCTGAGCGAGGGGAGCGCGGCGCTTATCCAAGCTGTTGTGAGAAGCCGTGAGGCATGCTTGACGGTCAAACCGCGACCACCGCCCTGTTCGCCGCGGCCATCGTGTTAGATCGCAACGACGCGGATCGGCAGCCTCTCGAAACCGCGGTGTACGTTGTTATGCCGCCGCGTTGGCTCCCCGCTGAACTCGAGAGACTTGATCTTAGGCACAAACACACTGAGAAGGATTTCGCTCTCGAGCCGGGCAAGCATCTGCCCGACGCAGCCGTGAATTCCAGTGCCGAAAGTTATATGTCCGGCGCTCCGACGCTCAATGTCGAACTTGTCGGGGTTTGCCCACCGACGCGGATCGCGATTGGCCGAGGCGACGAACGCGGCGATCTTGCGATCGCTCCTGAGGCGGAATCCAGCAAGATCTACGTCGCGGGCCGCAGTGCGAAACAAGACCTGCGACGCGCCTTCGTAGCGCAAGCCTTCGTCGAAAGCATTACGGACTAAAGCCGGGTTCTGCTTCAGTGTCTTCCATTGATCCTGGAATGTCGCGAGGCACCAGATTAGATTGGCAAGGGCGCCCGCTGTCGTGTCGACGCCGGCGGCCAACAAGGAGCGCACAAGCATAGGCGCTTCCTCAACCGACAATTCACCATTGTCAGCTGCCTCGTAGATCTGTGCCCCGAGACCATTGGTAGTGAGGCGCTCCCTTGCGCAGTTGGCCGTGATCCAGTTGCTGACGGTGTCGGCTTTGGTAAAGGCAGCTTCGGTTAGGGCATTGCCCGGAACGCGCGAGTTGAACACCATGCTGCTGAATGCCAGGATGTTTTCGCGTCCAACTTCGGGCACGCCGACGGCATCGCAGAATACTTTAAGCGGGTAGTAGGTCGCGAAGTCCCTGACGCCGTCGAATTGGCCCATTTCGACGACGCGTGCGACCAGGTCCTCCGCTTCGCTATGAAGGCGATCGCGCAATTTGCGAATGTTTGCCGGGGCCAGAACGCGGTTGAGTACCGCACGCGTCCTCGTGTGCAATGGAGGGTCGGCCTCGAGCACAGGGCTTAGTGGGCGCCATGGCTTTTCCTTCTTGAAATTGACGAGCCCGACCCCGGCCGCCGAGCTAAATGTCTCCCAATCCCGTAGAACCTCTTGCACTTCGTCGTAGCGCGTCACTGCGTAACAGGCATATTGCGACAACCAGACAACGGATCCTTTCTCGCGCATGCCCTCGTAATGTGGATAAGGATCGCTCAGGAAAGCGATGGAAAAAGGGTCGTCGTCGATCGACGGAATGGGTTTAGCTCCAGCCAAGGGCGTGCTCATTAGTTCTCCTCGCTGAACTGAGAAGATGTGCCACCCACTTACAGGTTAGGAAGTCGGACCGCCCCGACAAGTCTGATTTTCGTACTCCCGATACTGACTATGTTGTAATGGTCGGGTGGTCGGCGCGGGGCTCTTCCTGCGTCCGATGGACGGCCCGAAGTCGACATCGGCAGTCTGCAGTCAGGTGGAGGTCACACCGTAGCGCGCGGCCGGAACGGAGTGTGACAGGTTCTGGAACAGCGCTCGACGGGCTTGGTCAAATGCGTACCATTGAGCCTTGTTGGATGTCCGAGGCTTACGACGCGCTCAGCCGGCTCGGCCACGGCCTTCAGGCGATCGGCACGGCGGGCATTCCACTTTACTAGTTGTTCCTTTGCCTGACGCACATCCGGTCGTTCGAGCGATTCGATCAATGCTTCCGGTGTCTTGGTCTTCAATGCCGGGACGACCACCCAGTCTGGTTTCAGACTTGGCGAGATATCCTTCACGGGTATCAACAGACCCTGACCGGACCGAACCCTCTTCCTAACGCCGACGACGGACACGTCGATACGTGGCGTTCCGTTCATTAGTCTTGTTGCAAGGGCGTTCGCAGTGGAGAACGCATCCAACATTACAGCGAGCCCTGAATCGAACAGGCCTTCCAAAGCGAGCACGGCGATACGCATGGCGCAAATGACCTCAAAGGTGGCGTTTACGACAATAAACGAAATTCTTGTTTATAATGAGTGGTTTGGGAGCGATCGGTTTCCTTGTATCGTACCGCTCGGCGTACCAGGCTCCCCAACTTTTCTGCTGTCGATCGCCAACTGCGAAGTTGGGGAGGGGGATTTTAATCTCCTCGCATGCGCCAAAACTGCATTGGATCTCAGCACCAAGCTGACGTGATGTCCCGTACGGCGCCACGTGGTCCTTCTCGCCGTGCTTCGAACGGGACATCCTCCGCGAATTGAAAGCGAACGGATTCCTTGCGGGGCTTTTGGCTTGCCTCTTCAATTTCTGATATAGTCAAATATGTAGATGTGTAATTGGCCTACCCTTGACTGCTAAATGGGCAGGCGTGTGGCATCGAGAAAGCGCGACAACGCAGGATGACCGATTTAGAGCCGAGCAGTGACGCCCAGATCTTGCGGATGGGCGACCCCGCACCCGATTTCGAGGCACGCTCGACACGCGGTCCCGTCAGTCTGTCAGCATTTCGTGGGCGGTGGCTGGTTTTCTTCTCTCACCCTGCGGACTTCACGCCCGTCTGCACCACTGAATTTGTTGCTCTTGCAAGAGCTTATGATCGGTTCGTGGCGCTTGATTGCGCTCTGCTGGGTCTGTCCATCGATAGTCTCTATTCCCATCTCGCCTGGACGCGCGCGATCCGCGAAGTGTTCGAGACGGAGATACCGTTTCCTGTGGTGGAAGATCCCTCGATGCTCGTCGGTCGTGCCTACGGGATGATCGCGAGCCGCGCGACGAACAGCGCTGGCATACGAGCAACCTACTTCATCGATCCAGCCGGCATCATTCGCGCCATCACGTACTATCCGCTGACGATGGGGCGGTCCGTGGACGAGATGCTGCGTATGGTCGCAGCGCTGCAGGCGACTTACACAGGTGAGAAGCTTGCGCCAGCGGACTGGCGTCCAAAACAACCACTTCTCCTTCCGGCCGACGAAAAGTCACAGCGCGAAGCGAACTGGTTTTGCCGGAGCGAGACATGAAGCCGCTGTGGCGATCGCGCGATCAGGCGGAGGACGCGGCGGACAGGCTGCGCAAATTCGCCCAGCCGCTCCGGCTGATGATCCTCTCGCTGCTTCTTGAAGGCGAGAAATCGGTGACCGAGATCGACACGGCGACAGGCATCGGCCAGCCCGCCTTGAGTCAGCAACTCGCTGAACTTCGCCGCGCGGAACTTGTGACGACGAGGCGGCAGGCCAAACAGGTCTTTTATAGCCTCGCTGACGACTCGGTCGTTCTTGGCGTGCGCAGCATCGAAGCAGTCTTTGGCGCCGGCGACCCTGATTATGCGCTGAAGAACGGCTTGACGTCCGTGGATCGGCGCCAGCGTCCGGTGGTCGCGTCAGGCGCCGCCAATTTTGTGCGGCTGCGCTGACGGTGCTCTCAGAGAAGGCGCTGCCCTTGGCCGAGGCCGCGTGAGACCGCGCGCGGCCGAGGCGGAGGGGAACATCATATCCTAATGGAAGAAGAAGTTACCGGCACTGCGGTAGAGCACGTAGGCAGCCACCACGAAAATCAGCGCGGCGAAGATCCGATTGAGGGTGTTCCTGCCGGTCGAGAGGCGGTTGGCGAGCAACATGCCCAAGACGCCGCCGATGACGCCGCCGGCGATGAACTCGAGCGCGAGCGGCCAGTCGACGAGACCTGATACGGCATAGTTCAAAGCCGTGGCGAGGCCGAAGCTGCCGACGGCGAGCAGCGAGGAGCCGACGGCATTGATCATCGGCATGCCGGTCGCGAGGATGAGCCCCGGCACGATGAGGAAGCCGCCACCAATTCCGAAGAATCCGGACGCGCTACCGATGACGAATGCGACCGCGCCGGTGATCACACAAGTCGCGAGATCGACGGTCCGCTCGGGTGCGGCGTTTGGCTGGCGTGGCCTCAGCATCATCGCGCCGACCACGAGCATTACGAGCCCGAACAGAAACAGCAGGTGTTCACCATCCACGTGCTTGCCGAGACTCGATCCGGCCAGCGCGCCGAGAGTACCGACGCTGGCGAAGATGAGCGCGCAGCGCCAGCGGACATTGCCGCAGCGCGCGTGACTGATGAGATTGGCGAACGCATTTGCGGAGACGGCGAGGGCGCTCGTGCCGATGGCGATATGAGGCTGTGCTACCCCGACGACATAGAGCAGGAGCGGGGTTGCGAGGATCGATCCGCCACCGCCGATGAGGCCCAGAGAAAAGCCAACCAGGCTGCCGGAAGCGAGAGCTAGCGCGATACTCGTGAGCATCGCTTCAGCCCCTCGGCGCTATGTGAGGATGGTCGCCGATCATTCTTGACGGGGGCGTGATGTGCGCATCATCGGTCCGGAGAGCGGGATTGACGTCCGTCACCACGCCGCTCTTTTGAACGCATTCAATGGAATCTTCAGATAGCGTTGGCCATTGTTCTCCGGGTCCGGTAGCCGTCCACCGGCGATGTTGACCTGAAGCGCATGGAGGATGAGCTTCGGCATAGGCAGGGTCTTGTCGCGGCTTTGACGCAGCGCCACGAAGCTTTCCTCGGTTTGCCCGGCGACGTGCGGATTGTTGCGTGTCTGTTCGGCGATTGTGCTTTCCCACAGCGGCGCGCGGCCGCCGGGTTGATAATCGTGGCCGGTGAAGAGTCGCGTTTGCTCGGGTAATGATAGAATTGCCTGGATCGAGCGCCACAGCGCCGAAGCATCGCCGCCCGGGAAATCGGCCCGCGCTGTTCCGGAATCCGGCATGAACATCGTGTCATGCATAAAGGCCGCGTCCCCGATCACGTAGGTGATCGAGGCTAGCGTATGGCCCGGCGAGAACATGACCTTCGCGTCGATCGAGCCGAGCTTGAATATGTCGCCGTCGGCGAAGAGCCGATCCCACTGGCCGCCGTCAGCGGGAAAGTCTGGCCAATTGTAGATGTGCTTCCAGAGCGCTTGGACGTCGGTCACACGAGCGCCGATCGCCGTCGGCGCGCCGGTTTTGCCCTTCAGATATTGAGCGGCGGAGAAGTGGTCCGCATGGGGATGCGTATCGAGGATCCACTCGACAGTCAGGCCTTGTTGATGGACGTAAGCGAGGATCGCGTCGGCATTCTCGGTTTTCGTCGATCCGGACTTTTCGTCGTAGTCGAGGACCGGGTCGATGATGGCGCATTTGTCGGTCGTCGGGTCACTCGCAACATATTGGATGCTCCACGTACGCGGATCGAAAAAGCCTTTGACGTTGGGCTTGGTAACGGAGGAGCGATGTTTCTCTAGCCACGAACGGGCATCGTCTGGCTTTATGCCGATCTCCGACGCCTTGGCCAGAAGCACATCATTACCCAATGCCGCGGCGCCGGCACTTCCGGTCATGATCCAAAGATAAAAAGAACGGGCGCCCGATCGGCAATGGGCGAGAACAGGGCCATCGGACGCTGCAATCGCGGCCGCCAAGCGGGCCGCGTCCGCCTCGGTCATTGAGGCGCTGGTCACGGGGATATGGACGTAGTCTAGACCGGCCGCACTCGCCGCCGCTGCTTCCGCCGCCGAGCCGGGCTGAGTCGTTTCCTCGCCATCTGGTCGATTGTTGATGACTGTCCGATAGCCCCGGCGCCGCAACTCGACGAAGTCGTGAGGCTGCAGCTGACCCATGACCGAAAACTTTTCCGTCACCTGAACCGGGGTCATCGGGCATCCTTGACGTTGTTGCCTCAAGATTACATACTTACATAGAACCAGATATGTATTTCTGCAAGTGAGAGGGCGCATGGAACAAGTCCGCAAGAGCAGCAAGGTCGCGCCGGCATTGAAACATCGTGTCTTGATCGTTGGGGGTGGAGCCGCCGGGATCACAGTTGCCGCGGAGCTGAAGCGGCAAAACAGCGGGCTCGACATCGCCATCGTGGAGCCCTCGGAAATCCATTCCTATCAGCCCGGCTGGACGCTGGTCGGCGCGGGCGTCTTCACGCGTGCGCAAACGCAGCGACAGGAGCGTTCGCTCGTTCCGAAAGGCGTGTCCTGGATCAAAGCGGCGGTGGCGGCCTTTTTGCCGGATGCCAACTGCGTGCAGCTGAGCGACGGGCGGACCGTTCACTACGACTTTCTGGTGGCCTGTCCCGGGCTGAAGCTCGATTGGGACAAGATAGAAGGTCTCAAAGAGTCGCTTGGCAGCAACGGCGTCTGCAGCAACTATCGGGCCGATACAGCGGAATATACGTGGCAGCTAATCCGTAATTTTTCAGGCGGAACGGCGCTGTTCACGCAGCCCGCTATGCCGATCAAATGTGCCGGCGCGCCCCAGAAGATTATGTACATGATGGCCGATCATTTGCGGCGGCGAAAACAGTTAGCGACATCGAAACTCAAATTTTGTCTGGCCGGGGATGTGCTGTTCGGCGTGCCGTTTTTTGTCCCAAGCCTGCAGGCGGCCGTCGACGATTACGGGATCGAGCTCTGCTACCGTCACACGTTGAAGGCGATCGACGGCCCGGCAAAGACCGCGCTCTTCGCGGTCACCGACAAGAATGGCGCCACGTCCGAGGTCGGAATGCGGTTCGACATGATCCATGTCGTTCCACCGCAGACCGGGATCGATGTCGTGCGCAGCAGTCCTCTTGCTAATAGCGGCGGATGGATCGAGGTGGATCAAGCGTCGCTGCGACACGTACGTTACGCGAACGTATTCTCGCTCGGCGATGCTGCCTCGACGCCAAATGCGAAGACGGCGGCGGCGGTTCGCATTCAGGCGCCGATCGTCGTTGCTAATCTCACGGCGGCGATGAAAGGCGGGGCGATGCCGCGCAACTATGATGGCTACGGTTCTTGCCCGCTGACGGTTTCGCTGGGAAAAATCGTGCTTGCCGAGTTCAGCTATGGCGGGAAGGTGACGCCGAGCTTCCCGCTCGACCCGCGCGTGCCCCGCAGCAGCATGTGGCATCTCAAGACGAAGTTTCTGCCCTGGCTCTATTGGTCGCACATGCTGCGGGGTGGCACCTTCGATCTCCCGCATCGCGAACGTGGGTGGTGAGGCCGCACATCCGATCCGGACGGCACCGAGGCAGAAGCTGATCGCGCCAGAGGTGCCAATCTTGAGAATAGACTCTATCTCGGTAGGGCCGCCGCGATCTAACCAATTGGTCGGTCATGGCTGTGACGCTGCCAAATGGATCTCCGAAGTTGGGATCCAACTCCGGAGATTGGCTCCTGTGGCGGTCCTATTGGTTTAAAGCGCCCCGGGCGAGACGCCTTTCGCCTAGGGGCTGCGTGGTGGCTTGGTGAGGCCAAGTTCTGCAAAGCGCGCATACGCCGCCTCGCGATCGTCGGGCTCGGGCCAAACCATGGGCGGGAAGCGGGCGCCATCGAGATCTGGGTCCGGATCGTAATCGAGATTCATGGTGGCGTCGATCAAGACACGATTCCACTTGCCGGTGCCGAACAGCGCCGGATTGCGGTCCCGGCGTCGCGTGGATGGGTCAAGACCGGCGCCGAATGTCGACGGCATGATGATGATATCGTCTTCGCCGGCGTTGACGCGGTAGGCGATGGCCCAATCGACTGCGGCGTAGTCGTGGATGTCGATGTCATCGTCCACGACGGTGATGTGCTTGTAGCGCACGTGCGCGGCGGATGATCCCCAAATAGCGTTCGCGGCTTGTTTGGCTTGACCGCGATAGCTCTGCTTCATGCCGACGAGCAAGTTGATGCCGGCGTGTACCGGTGGGCACCAGACATCGGTGATGCCGGGCACGCCAGCGCGCTCAAGGACATTCCACGCCGTGCCGGCCCGCATGATTGAGGAGCAAACGGCGTTCTCCGAATAGCTGCCTGGCAGCGAGCCTTCGATGCTGCCGCGCAGAATGGGATCGTTCCGGTGCGTTATGGCGGTCACGCGAATCGTCGGCTTGGGCGAACGGTCACCGGCGAGGTAACCGGTGAATTCGGCGAACGGTCCCTCCATCGTATAGGTTGCAGGATCGAGGTCGAGATAGCCTTCGATAACGATCTCTGCAGTGGCCGGCACGTAGAGGTCGACCGTCTCGCATTTCACTAGGTCGACCGGCGCGCCGCGGACCGCGCCCATGACGTCGTATTCGCAGACGCCCTTGGTCACCGGCTGGCCGGCAAGGAAGCCGAGCGTGGGTTCCCAACCGATAGCCACCGCGATCGGCATTTCGGAGCTGCCGCCATTCTGCCAAGCGGTCGCATGGTGTCCGATATGCTGGGCGCGCCACATCAGGATTGGAATCTTGTCGCGGCTCGCCAGCATCCCGCGATAGATTCCAACATTCATGACGTTTGTGGTGGGGTCTTTGGTGACAATGCCGCCGTAAGTCAGAATGTAGCGGCCGCCATCGAGCCGATTCCAGTGCGGCGCCGGAAAGTCGTAGAGGTTGATGTCTTTGCCGGTGACGATGTTCTCTTTCACCGGGCCGGTCTTGACGATCCGGGGCGGAATGCTGCCGTTAAGAACGTTACGGCCGATCTTCACGAGCTCGCGCGGATGCGTGTCAGGTGGTAGCCCCAGCATCATCGCAAGCCGACGATAGCTTGAGAGGCCGTTGCCGAAGACACGGCGGCAACGCGCGTCATTCGTGTTGTAGCCTTTGATATTGTTGAACAGGAGCGCCTTCCCGGTGCCCGCACCCTGCGCCAACCGCATGATCGTGCCGAGTTCGATATTCCAATCGACTTCCCCGTTGATCTCATGAAGTTCGCCGGCAGCCTTCAGTGCTGCCATCCAACCGCGAAGGTCCTCGTAGGCAACTGGTTTCCTCTCGGCACTCATTTCGCTCGCTACTCCCATTTGTGCAGTCCTGATCGTTCTCGGCTCAACTTCGCCATGGCGGTCGCAGTACTTGTAAAGCTGGCAGCGAAGGGGGGCCGCATCTCAGACGCGCGCCTTTCGGTCCTAAATAAACTGAGCCTTCGCTGGCTGGCTGGATAACAATTCTTGCTATATCGTACGATAATGTTATTATGATCATCCGTCCAGTGTCCTGAGGTCTGATTGCAAGTGGCGCCACTCCCTTGCCGTAGTCCGTCGGGGCCAAGAGACCAAAAACAACCAGGGGGAAGCGATGAAGTGCCACGATCGCCGAATTGGCGCGATTTTGGGTTGCCTGGCCTTGGCCGGGACACTGATGACGTCCGCGACCGCGTACGGGCAATCGCAGTTTTTGATGAAACTGGGAACGCCAACGCTCAACGACGGTCAGCATGAGTTTCTCAAAAGATTCGCGGCCGCCGTTGAGAAGGACTCCGGCGGACGCATCAAGGTCGAGGTATACCCGGCCAGCCAACTCGGCCCGATTCCGCGCGAAATTGAGGCGGTGCAGCTCGGAGCAATTCAAGGCTTCGTGAGCCCGGCCGAGTTTTTCGAAGGGGTCGATCCGCGCTTCCAGGCCTTGAGCGCGCCCGGCCTTTTCAAAGACATGGATCACGTCGGCCGCGCGATCAAGGATCCTGAATTTCGCAAGGCCTTCTTCGACGTGGGCGCCACGCGCGGCCTGCGCGTCTCCGCCGTGTTTCTCAGCGGTCCGACCGCGGTCAATAGCCGCACGCCCGTGCATCAGATGGGCGACATGAAAGGCATGAAGATTCGCGTCATGGCCTCGGCCATGCAGATGAAGCCGCTGGAGAAGCTGGGCGCAACGCCGGTGCCGCTCTCACTTGGTGACGTGCTGCCCGCTTTGCAGCAAGGTGCGATCGATGGCGTGCTGAGCGTGCTGCCCGTGCTCGCGGCGATGCACTATTACGATGCGGCCAAATATATTACCGAGACCAATCTTTCCTTTGCTGTCAGCACGTTTGTGCTGAGCAAGAGCTGGTTCAACCGGCTGCCGCCCGACCTACAAAAGATCGTGGCCGATGATTCGCTTCACATTGGCGACGACATGCACCAGTGGGTGGTCGACTTCTACAACGCGAAGCGAAAGGCGTGGACCGAGGCGGGTGGCCAAGTCCTGGACGTTCCAGAGGCTCAACGCGCCGCCGCTATGAGCTCGCTCATTGAGGTTGCGCGCCAGGTCGCCGACGCGAAACCCGCCGTCAAGGAAATCTACGCCGTCGTGGAAGCCGCCGCAAAGCGTACCGCGGATTCGAAATAGCGGCGACGGCACCATTCCCGTGCTGAATTGCGCGTAGAACAGCCACCTGGGACGCAGGCACCCATGTTGAGACACGTCCTGGCCTTCAGCAAATTTGTCATCAAGGCAGCCGAGGTTGTCTCGGCCGCTAGCCTGATGGTCGCCTGCGCGATCAACTTCGTCAATATCGTCGGCCGCTATTTTTTCCACGCCCCGATCGTCTGGGCGGAAGAGATCATGCAATTCCTGATGATTGCGAGTGTCTTCCTCGGCGCGCCGATTCTCACGCTGAACCGCGCCCACATCCGTATGGATATGGCGCTGGGACTCTTCCCCGCGCGCATGCGCACCTCGGTCGATGTATTTGGCCAGCTCGCTTTGATGGTGGTCGCCTGCACCGTGATCTGGCTCGGCATTCCCGTGATCCTGCAATTCATTGAATTCGGGCAGCTCACGGACGCCGCAGCAATTCCCGTCGCCATTCCCCAAAGCATCATACCGATCGGGCTGTCTTTGATGGTTGTCGCCGTCGTGGTCCAACTCATTGAGCGCAGTACGCGGTCCAATCCGTCCACCACTCAGTCGTAAGCGTCGTTGCTGCTTCGAGGATGAAGGCAAGGCGTCCCTATGCAAGCTCTCTTCATCGTGCTTCCGGTCGCCCTGCTCATCTTGGGCTTCCCCATCTTCCTGGTCCTGCTGACGACATCGTTGATCATTTTGTTGACCAGCGACGTGCCGCCGAACGTCGTCCAGACGGTGATATTCGGCAGCCTTGGCAGCTTTCCCTTGTTGGCCGTACCGTTCTTTATCCTGGCCGGCGAAATCATGGGACAGGGCGGAATTGCCAAGCGTATCGTGGCTTGGGTCTTATCGCTTGTCGGCGGCGTGCAGGGATCGCTCGCTTTGGCGACAATTGTGTCGTCTGAACTGTTCGGCGCCATGTCTGGTTCAGCGGTCGGTTGCGTTGCCGCGGTCGGCCGCCTGCTGTTTCCGGCGCTGCGCGACAATGGTTACGGGGAACGGTTCTCCGTCAGCCTCATCACGTGCTCGGGTGCGATCGGCATCGTCATTCCGCCGTCCATCGCGATGATCATTTACGGTGTTACCGCTCAGCAGTCGCTGACGACGCTCTTTATGGCGGGGCTGGTGCCGGCCATCTTGATCGGCGTGATGGAGGCGGTTTTCGTCCTGGTCTATGCGCGCCACCGCATCCTGCCGGTCACGTCAAAGGCACGATGGAAGAACATAGCGGCCGCGACCAAGGATGCCAGTTGGGGGCTCGGCACAATCGTTGTCATCTTCGGCGGTATCTACGGCGGCATATTCACTCCGACCGAAGCCGCCGGCATCGCGGTCGTCTACTCGGCTTTGGTGGCGAAGTACGTCTATCGTGAAGTCACGTGGCGCGATCTCTGGCGCATCATTATGAGTGCGGCCGGGCTGACGACCCAAATCATGCTGATTGTCGCGGCGGCCGGCGTCTATTCCTGGCTCCTGACCACCAGCGGCATTCCTCAGAACGTCGTCGATTTCATCCACTCGCTCAATGCGGGCCCCGTCGTCACGCTTCTGCTGATGAATGCCGTGTTGCTGCTGATCGGAAGTTTTCTTGAGCCGCCGGCGGCGATCCTCATACTTGCCCCACTCTGCGTGCCAATCGCCGAAGCAATACACGTCAGCCCGATCCATTTCGGTGTTATATTCGCGGTCAACCTCAGCATCGGCATGTTCATGCCGCCATTCGGCCTGAACATTTTTGCGGCGCATCTGCTGTTCAAACGGCCGCTCGGAGAAATCTACCGCGGCGTTGTACCGTTCTTGATGGTGAACCTTCTTGCGCTTCTATTGATTACCTTCGTGCCCGAAATCTCGATGACACTGCCGAACTTGATGAAATAGACAATGCCCCGTCACCGGCGCTCGACGAGACAGTTCGCGAGTGCAGGTGTGTCATACTCGGTGGCGGTCCGCGCGCCGAATCCAGTCAAGCGGAACGGGCGAGTCCGTGCTTGGCGAGAAAGTCCTTCAAAAGGCGGATGCATTCCTCGGGGCGTTCGATCTGCAACAGGTGCCCGGTGCCTTCGACAAAATCGTAGTCGTAGCCGCCTTCGATGCCGAGTGCTTGGTTTGCCGCCGCCGTGGCCGGTGCTCCCTTGGCGCCCGCATCGGCTCCGATCAGCTTGACGGGTCCCCCGAACTCGCCGGCCTTCGGCCAGAGATTCAAGCTCATCGCTTCCTGGTAGATGCCGGCTTCGTTGTCCGGCGCGCAGACCAATACGAAGCCGTCGCCATTCGGGTTCCGGCGCAGCACGGAACGCGCCATCAACTCATGCGCGCCGGCAATCCAGTTTCGCGTCGCCCGTGATTGCAGGTACTCGTTGGTGAGTTCTTCGACTGAGGCGAATTGGCCTTTGCGATTCCGCGCGAATTCGGTGAGGCGCTTTTCGAAGGTTGCCATTGGTTCGAAATTGGGATGGCCGGGTGGCGGGACATCCGGAGGATCGAAGAGCACAAGCGCATCCCACCGCCAGCCGATCTCGATGGCGTGTTTCATCGCGGTACGGGCCGACATGGAATGGAAGATGCCAATGGTGTCCTTGGCGCCGAGCCGCATTTTGACGTCCTGCACAACGCGCTCAAGGTCTCGCGCTAGCTGGGCATAGACGTGGTTTGGTGGGTTGACCGGAGTATTCTGTCCGTGGTTGCGGAAGTCGAAGATGACGACGTCGTATTCATCGAGCAGGAACCGCCAGAAGGGAAAATACGCGTCGGCGGCAAATCCATTGCCGTGCGACAGCAATATGCGAACGCCTTGCGGATTGCCATGACGTCTCACGCGGATCTTCGCACCGTCATCAAGGGTCACGTCGAATATCAAGCTTGGCGTTGGCAGCTCGAAATGCACAGCTACATCTCCACTTCCGCTTGGACAGTAAAGGAGGGGGGCTCGGTCCCCGTCGATCCACGCGACGGATCTGGCGGGCTTAGACTGACTGGCAACGGCTACGAGGCCTCGGACAGATATTCAGAAGCCGCCCTTGCAACGGATGTCCGGCGCGCGTTGTTTATGATTGTCTGCACCGTCACGGAGCGCAACGTTGCCGATGTGATTCGATCGACCTCATGGAGGACTCGGCTCAACTCGCCGGCAAGCGCGTTGCCGGGCGGCGTGTTCTGAGATTCATCATTTGGCCAGCCAGTTTCAAACAGACAAATTATGTCATAGAGCGTCAGTCTGTTGGCGTTTCCGCAGAATGTGAATCCACCGCCCGGGCCGCGGGCAGACGACACGATGTTTGCTCTGGTCAATGCGTGGAGAATCCGAACGAGGTGATTCTGAGAGATCTCATAGGTATTTGCCAACTCCTGCGCCCGAATTTGCTCATCAGGACGCGAGGCGAGTTCAACCACAGCCCATATCGCATACCGCGTTGCTTGCTGCAGTTTCATTTGTTGAAAGCCCGTGCCTAAACCCAGCGTAGTGGCTATTGCCGATCGAGTCTCAATTCCAACTCGACAAACGGTCCTGCGCTCATACCAAAGCTGCGCAGGAATGACATCAGCAAGTGGTCGTCAACATCGATTACAGTCCGAATCGCCGCAACGCCCCGCTTTTTGAATCGCGAAATAAGCTCCGCCATCAACGCGGAAGCGCACTTGTGTAAGCGGTGCTCCTTCTCAACCCCGATCGCATACAGCCACCCGCACGCGGGAGCGCGCACCGGCCACGAACGAATCTCTCCTAGGGCATAGCCGATGATTTTTCCGGCGCTCCGGGC
>Ga0310811_10002572_pt1 | contig 22701 bp, 17 predicted proteins | sample YCmetagenome_FD_207642 | JGI IMG/M metagenome (GOLD analysis project Ga0310811, IMG submission 207642) | Soil microbial communities from experimental microcosm in Duke University, North Carolina, United States - YC | ecosystem: Engineered > Artificial ecosystem > Soil microcosm > Unclassified ...
CCTGGTGGAGGTACCCCTTGTTTTTTTCCAGCTCCCGGGCCGATTCCCGGATGGGGGCGATGAAGCGGATCATGTCTTCCGCCAGGGCTTTTTTCATGTCCCCGTAGCGGATGGACGCGTTATTGTAAGCATCGGTGAAATGCAGCAAAGTGGCATTGTCCGACACTAGCCGCATCAGCAGGAACAGGTTCTCGATGTAGTCCGGCATAGGTGTGTTGGGCTCGGTGGGACCGTTATCGGTCTTGGCCTTCATGACCTTTTTGCGGATCACGTCGTCGTCGTCGCCGAGGTAGAGCGTAGCCATCTGGTTTTCGCTCTTGCTCATCTTTCCGGCGCCATCCAGGCTGGGGACCTTGAGCAGGTCTTGTCCGAAGTTGAAGGCGTATGGTTCGGGGAAAACCTCCAACCCATACCGGTGGTTGAAACGGTGGGCGAAGTTCCGCGCTACCTCCAGGTGCTGCTCCTGGTCCTTTCCGACGGGCACCTTGACGGCGCGGTGGACGAGGATGTCCGATGCCATCAGGACGGGATAGGTGAGCAACCCCGCATTGACGTTGTCCGGTTGATTACGGACCTTGTCCTTGAAGGATGCCGTTTTTTCCAATTCACCTTTATAGGCGAGCATATTCAGCAGCAGGTAGAGCTCTGCGATCTCGGGGATGTCGCTCTGGACGTACAGGGTCACCTTTTTCGGGTCGAGGCCGCAGGCGAGGTATTCGGCGAGCACCCGGTGAACGCTCTCCGATAGCTCCCGGGTATCCGGGTGGGTGGTCAGGGAGTGCCAGTCGGCGATAAAGAAAAAGCAGTTATAATCGTCCTGCATACGCACGTAGTTGCGCATGGCGCCGAAATAATTTCCCAGGTGCAGGATGCCGGTGGACCGGATCCCGCTGACGACGATTTCGCGTGTTGACCCCTTTGACATAGGCGGCGAAGATACTGTAGAAAAGACTATTTTTACCCTATGGACGTAACCGACGCATTGGTTGACAAGATCGCCCACCTGGCCCGGCTGGATTTCCCCCGGTCGGAGAAGGCCTCGATAAAAAAGGACCTGGAGCGCATGATCCGTTTCGTGGAAAAGCTTTCCGAGCTGGATACGACCGGGACGCCCCCGCTCCTGCACATGAGCGACGTCGTCAATAACCTGAGGGAAGACGAGGTCAGGGGATCGGTTTCCCGCCGGGAAGCGCTGGAAAATGCACCGGACCATGACGAAACGTTCTTCCTGGTGCCGAAAGTCATAAAAAAATAACCAAATGCCCGGTATCATCCATATCGAATCCCTGCGCAAGAGCTATTTCCTCGGCCGTCAGGAACTGCCCGTGCTCAAAGGGATCGACCTGGACATCCAAAAAAACGAATACGTGGCGCTGATGGGACCTTCCGGTTCCGGTAAAAGCACCCTGATGAATATCCTGGGTTGCCTGGACAGTCCCACATCCGGCCTGTATGTCCTCAACGGACAAGACGTCAGTAAAATGGCAGACGACGACCTGGCGACCGTGCGTAACCACGAAATCGGTTTTGTCTTCCAGCAATTCAACCTCATGGCGGGCCGGACCGCCGTAGAGAACGTCGCCCTCCCGCTGGTATACGCGGGTATTTCACGCAAGGATAGGAACGAGCGCGCCATGACGATGCTCGAGCGCGTCGGCCTGGCAGATCGCAGTCACCACAAACCCAACGAATTATCCGGCGGCCAGTGCCAGCGGGTGGCCATCGCGAGGGCCCTGATCAACGACCCGGCAATCATCCTGGCCGACGAGCCCACCGGCAACCTCGACACCAAGACGTCGGTCGAGATCATGGACATCTTTACCCGGATCCACTCCCAGGGTAACACCGTCGTGCTCGTCACCCACGAAGAAGACATCGCGGGGTATGCGCACCGGATCGTGCGGCTCCGCGACGGTTTGATCGAGAACGACCGAGTCACGCGGGTCGAAAAAGTCCTGAGCTAGCCATGGCTATCCGTATTTATACGAAAACCGGCGACAAAGGCTCCACCAGCCTCATCGGCGGCACGAAGGTATCCAAGGCGCACGCGCGCATCGAAGCCTACGGCAACGTGGATGAATTGAATGCGCACATCGGGTTGGTCGGCGACCTGCTGGCAGCGGGGCCCAAAGCGGCCGGACACGACGCCGCCACCGGCGGCAAAACGGAGCCCCCGGCGGCGCCCCTGCTCCGCGAAATCCAGGACCGCCTCTTCACCGTCGGTTCCTCCCTGGCCTGCGACCCCGAAAACGAGTCGAAACTACAGATCCCCGATCTCCATGCCTCCGATGTACAGCTGCTCGAGCAGGCTATGGACGAAATGACGGCGGTTCTCCCCCCGTTCAAGGGCTTCGTCCTCCCGGGAGGGCAGCCGGCGATATCATCCCTCCACGTCGCGCGCTGCGTCTGCCGCAGGGCGGAAAGGAGCGTGGTATTGCTGATGGAGAACGGGGAATTCGTGGAGCCGCTGGTATTGGAGTATCTGAATCGATTAAGCGACTACCTGTTTGTGCTGGCCTCCTTTACGGCACACCAGTGGGGTATCCCCGAAGTTATCTGGAAACCCCGTCTATAACACCAACCCATCCTTCATGTGGACGGTCCGGTCGCTCATCCTCGCGAGCTCCTCGTTGTGCGTGACGATCACGAACGTCTGTTGGAAGCGGTCGCGTAGCTGGAGAAAAAGATTGTGTAGTTCGCGGGCGTGGGTCGAGTCCAGATTCCCCGTGGGCTCATCCGCAAAAACCACGGACGGCTGGTTGATCAGGGCGCGGGCGACGGCCACGCGTTGGGCTTCGCCCCCGGAAAGGGTGTGGGGCTTGTTGTCCGCGCGGTCCGCCAGGCCTAAAATATCCAGGAGCTCCAGGGCGCGCTGCTCTACCGCCTTTTTCTTTTTACCGGCAAGCCATCCGGGGATACATACGTTTTCGAGGGCGGAAAATTCCGGGAGGAGGTGGTGGAACTGGAATACGAAGCCGATGCGCTCGTTCCGGAAGTGCGCCAGGGCTTTGGGCCGCAATTGGTCAACCTGGACCGGTGAACCCGAAAACTGTTTCCCGTCGACGCCGCCAAACCGGATTTCCCCGCGGTCGGGCAGGTCCAGGGTACCCAGGATGTGCAGTAAGGTACTTTTCCCCGCCCCCGAAGAGCCTACGATACTAACGATTTCCCCTGTACGTACCTCCAGATCAACCCCTTTAAGGACGGTCAGGTTACCAAAACTCTTTACGATACCACGGGCGCTCAGCATAAAATGGGGAAAAATAGTAAAAAAATGTACAATATTTGCGGCCAATAAAAAGGGGGTGTTGCAAATCTCACTTTAAACTTTACATTTGCCAAAAATTTTAAAAGGCGAAATCTATGTTCTGGACATTAGAATTAGCATCCTATCTGGAAGACGCACCTTGGCCTGCAACAAAAGACGAGCTAATCGATTACGCCATCCGTAGCGGCGCCCCCATCGAAGTGGTGGAGAACCTGCAGGAGCTGGACGACGAGGGAGAAATCTATGAAGGCGTAGAAGACATTTGGCCCGACTATCCCAGCCAGGAAGACTTCTTTTTTAACGAAGACGAATACTGACGGCGCTGACGCGCATATAAAAAGCCGTCCCGGTGTACTGACACATGGGACGGCTTTGTTATTTGAGCAGGCCGCCTTACTTCTCCATTTGCTCGATGACCTCGGCGCTCACACCCGTGAAGGAGAACCCCCCATCGTGGAACAGGTTCTGCATCGTCACCATACGCGTGAGATCGCTGAACAGCGTCACCACGTAGTTCGCGCAGTCGTCGGCGGTCGCATTCCCCAACGGGCTCATCTTTTCCGCGTAGGTGATAAAACCGTCGAAGCCTTTGACGCCGCTGCCGGCGGTGGTCCGGGTGGGCGACTGGGATACGGTATTGATGCGCACCTTTTTCTTCCGGGCGTAGTGATACCCGAAGCTGCGGGCGATGCTCTCCAGCAGCGACTTGGCGTCTGCCATTTCGCTGTAGTCGGGGAACACGCGCTGGGCGGCGATATACGTCAGCGCTACGACGCTGCCCCATTCGGCGATGGCGTCCATCTTGTAGGCCGTCTGCAGCACCCGGTGCAGGGAAAGCGCGGAAATGTCGTAGGTCTTTTCGGTGAAGGCATAGTTCAGGTCGGTGTAGGGGTTTCCCTTGCGCATGTTGACGCTCATGCCTACCGAGTGCAGGATGAAGTCGACCGGGCCCCCGAAATGCTCCATGGACTGGGTAAACAGCTTGTCGATGTCTTCCTGGCTGGTGACGTCTGCGCCGATAACGGGGGCGTTACCGCAGGCTTCCGCCAGCTTTTTGATTTCCCCCATCCGCATCGCCACCGGCGCGTTGGTCAGGACAATCTGAGCCCCTTCCTCGTAGCACCGCACGGCCGCTTTCCAGGCCATCGATTTTTCGTCCAATGCGCCGAATATGATCCCTTTCTTTCCCTTAAGTAGATTGTATGCCATAGTAAGTTGGGTTATCGTTCCGCCCAAAGATAATGATCCCCCTCAATTCAAGATCATTTCCCGGGCGACTTTGAGCGTTCCGTCGCTGAATTGTTCGCCGCTGAGCATCCGGGCGATGGCCTCGACCCTCTCTTTTTCCTTCAGCTGGCGGATACGCGTTCGGATCCTGTCGCCCTCTTCCGTTTTGTAGACGAAATAGTGCGCGTCCGCCTTGGCGGCGATCTGTGGCTGGTGGGTGATACAGATCACCTGGTGGGCCGCCCCCAGCTCCTTCATGATGATCCCCACCTGCCGGGCGGCTTCGCCGCTGATGCCGGTGTCGATTTCGTCGAAGATCAGGGTAGGCATCTGCATGCTCCCGGCGACCTGGGACTTGATCGCCAGCATCAACCGGCTCAGTTCACCACCGCTGGCCACCTTCCGGATGGGCTCGAAACGGTTGCTCTTATTAGCGTCAAAGAGGAATTCTATATAATCCGCGCCGTAGGGGCCCAGGGGGCCGTCCTTGCACTGCACCTTCAACCGCGCATTGGGCATGCCCACGCGGATCAGTATCGCATTGATATTTTGTTCCAGGCTCCCCAGGACAGCTTTCCGGCGCGTGGAAAGATCGGCCGCCAGCGTGGTCGCCGCCCTGGTATGTTTTTCCTGGAGGCGCTCTAGTTCAGCGATCTGCTCGTCCAGGTGGACCACCCCTTCGAGCTTGGCCGCGATCCCGGCCTGCAAACGGAGCAGGGCATCGGTATCCCTGACGCCGTGTTTCTTGAAGAGCCGGTAACCCAGGGACAGCCGTTCCTGGAGGGCGGTGGCCCGCTCCGGGTCGTAGTTCACCTGCTCGTGGAGCGCTTCCAGCTCCGCGGCGACGTCCTGCAGCTCGATCTGGACGCTGTTCAACCGCTCCACCAGCTGCGGCAAACCCTGGAGCAGACCCGTATATCCCTGGAGCTGGTGGAGCAGGCTTTTCAACTGCCGGACCATCGGTTGTTCCCCATCGGAGAGCGCATAGGTGACGCTTGTCAGGGCGCTTTTGATCCCCTCGGAGTTCTCCAGCAGTTTCAGCTCGGCCTCCATATCCTCCACTTCCTGTTCCCGAAAAGCCGCGTCGGACAGCTCCTCCAGGAGGAAGCGGTTGTAATCGCCCTCCTTGGCCAGGGATTCCGCCTGCGCCCTGAGGGCTGTCGCCTTTTGCCCCGCGGCCTGCGCCTGGCGGTATTCCTGCTGGTATTGCTGCAGCATCGGACCGGTCTGGGCCAGGGCGTCGACTACTTCACGCTGGAATTCGGCCTTGCCCAGCTCCAGCGTATCGAATTGCTGGTGGAGGTCCACCAGCATAGCTGCCAGCTCCTGTAGCTGGCTGATGGGCGCCGGAGTATCGTTGATAAAGGCCCTCGATTTGCCCGCGGCGGTGATCTCCCGGCGGACCAGGAGCTGGTCTTGCTGATCGAGGTCGTTTCCCTCGAGGAACCGCGCCACGGCGGCGATTTTTGTCGAGAACACCCCCTCGATGACGCACTTCTTGTCCTTCTCGACCAGTACGGCCGAATCGGCCCTATCCCCGAGGATCAGCCCGAGGGCGCCCATGAGGATGGACTTGCCCGCGCCGGTCTCGCCGGTGATGATGTTCAAACCCTTTCCGAAGTCGATGGTAAGGTCGTCGATGATCGCGTAATTCTGTATATGCAGCTGGGCTAACATGAGTGGTAAAAGTAGGGAAAATTGGCGCGCTCTGCGCTATGATCCGTTGCACCGCGCGATCCCCGCTTTTGCGCGTTGATCGAGCGAATTCTTGTACTCGTGGTCGGGCATGTCGATACAACGCTGGTAGAAAGCGAGGGCCATGTTCTTGTTGCCCCGCCGTTCGTAGATATACCCGATCTGCCAGGCGGCCCGGGCGGCAAAATACTCCTGCCGGTGCTCCCCCAGCTTGATCGCGACCAGGTAGGCGCGGATGGCGTCGTCCGGGCGGCCCAGGTCGTCGTAGATACGGCCAAGGCGATACGAAAACTCCAGCTTGTCCAAGTCGGTAGCGAAGTCCGAGGAGCCCTTACCCGAAAGCACCTGCAGCGCCTCCTTGTGATACCCCCCGTCGCTCAGCAACCGCGCTTCCAGCAGCATCTTGTTCGGCCAGGCCCCGGACTGGGCGTCCCGGAGCGCGTTCTTGTCGGCCTCGGTATGCGCGGTACCGCGGCTGATGACCTGCCTGCGATAGCGTTCGGCCATCGCCATGTTCCCTTCCAGGTAGTAATGCCAGCTCAATTTCTCCAGGATATCCTTTACGTAGAACCGCCCCTTGAAATTGGCCAGGTAGCGTTCCAGGTATACGTTCGCGTCCCTCTCGCGGTGATACAAACGGGCGCAGCCCATTTCCATATCCCATATCGGCGTGGACAGGTATTCGGAAGACATGTTGCGTCCGCGTATGATCGGCTCGGCGATGTCGGCCCGCTGGTCGTTGAGGGCCAGGTTGGCGACCATATACGCAAACAGCAGGTTGTTGACCGTATCCAGATGGCGTTCCTCGATGAACCTGAAAACCTCGTCCCGCTGGTTGAGGATGTAAAACTTCAGGTAGGCGTAGTAAAATATCCCCTCGTCCCGGAAGACCTTCGCCCAGGTGTCGTTGTCGTTGATAAAGTCGCCGACCATTGCCATCCCGTCCTTTACCGAGCCTTTCATACCCAACAGGTTGGTAAACCACTTGTAGTTGTCCGGGACCGCCCCCAGGACCGTCTTCATCGCGCCGTAGATCATCCGGTTGGGCGCGAAATCCGGGAAGGCGTTCTTGTTGTCCCGGATGGCGATAAACGACTTGCGCCCGGCCCAGCCCGCGCTCATGTTGCCACCGTATTTCATTTCCACGGCCGCCCACTGGAAGTTGATGATGGCCCGCGTAAACCCATAGAACGGCGAGCTCGTGGGCCCCTCGGCCATCAGGTCGAGCCGCTGGTCCTTGTGCGCGGAACGGCGGTCGTACTCGGCCGGGTCCTCGTTGATGAACAGGACCAGGAAATCCACGTAGTTCTCCAGGAAATAGGGGATCAGGTTGTCCGGATGCGCGCGCTTTTCCGCGTCCAGCAACCGCTGACCGGCGTCGATCTTGAGCGAAAGGATGTCATGATAGGCCTCCTGGCAGGAGGCGTTGAAGTCGAATACCTTCTGCGCTTGCAGGGAATAGGTTAGGACGGTCAGGATAACAGTCAGCAATATGCGCATACGGGCTCTTCGATTCGGTCCAAAATGGGCGTCGTACAGGCGTTTATCGACGCGACTTTCTGATCAGCCGGAAACAAAGATACCCTAAAGCGGCGAACAACAACACGGCATACCCGATGATCCAGCTCCCTGCGCGAATACCGCGCCGGGCGAGAGCAAGAGCAAAGCGAGGATATAGCGCATAAAAAAAGCCGGCTGAAGGGCCGGCTGTGAAGCTATTTGATTTCGATCGTGTCGGTGAGCTCCTGATCCACCAGGATGCGTCCGCAGTTCTCGCAAACGATGATTTTTTTGCGCTGCTTGATGTCGCTCTGGCGCTGGGGGGGGATGGCATTGAAACAACCGCCGCAGGCATCGCGGACGATGGGCACGACGGCCAGACCGTTGCGGTAGTTCTTGCGGATGCGATCGAAACTGGCCAGCAGGCGCTCGTCGACCTTTGCGCGGGCCTCGTTGTCCAGTTTACGGTAGTGGCTTTCTTCCTTTTCGGTCTCGCCGATGATCTTTTCCAGCTCGCCCTTTTTGCCTTGCAGGACGGTCTCCTTGTTGGAGACAGCCTTCTTGGCGGATTCGAGGTGACGGGCCTTTTCGGTGATCTCTTCGCCGGCGTCCTTGATGTGCTTTTCGGCCAGCTTGACCTCGAGCGTCTGCATCTCGATTTCTTTGTTGACGGCCTCGAATTCGCGGTTATTCTTGACGTTGGTGCTTTGCTTCTCGTATTTCTTGATCAGGGCTTCGGCCTCCTTGATGATCTCCTTTTTAGAGTTGACGAACTCCTGGATCCCGTTGATTTCCTCTTCCACACGGCGCTTGCGGGCGTGCAACCCCTGGATCTCGTCCTCCAGGTCGCTTACTTCCATGGGGAGCTCCCCTTTCAGTACCTGGATCTCGTCGAGTTTGCTCTCTACCTTTTGAACGGTCAAGAGGGAGGTCAGTTTTTCTTCTACAGAGAAATCTTTAACCGTAGCCATATTGATTATTAACGATTTATAAATAATACCGGACCGGGTTAGTCCGGACCTTCGAGACGAAGAGCGCAAAGGTACGGAATTTTTCGCTCAAAATGTCATGGATAAGACCAGGGGTAAACTGCTCGCTTTCAAAGTGTCCGATGTCCGCCAGGACGATCCGCCCCTCCGCCCCGAAAAAGTCGTGGTATTTCAGGTCGGCGGTCACCAGCCAGTCCGCCCCCGCGCCCAGGGCGCTCCCCGTCAAAAAACCCCCGGCGCCCCCACAAACCGCCACCCTGCGGACTTCCCGGCTCAGCAGGGGGGAGTGCCTGACGACGCTCAGAAGGAAGGTTTCTTTCAGCGCGCGCAGGAAGGCCTCCTCTGGCAACGGCTCCGGAAGCATCCCGATCCAGCCCATGCCCACGTCCTGGTAGGCGTTATCCAGCGTAACTACGTCGTAGGCAACCTCCTCATAAGGGTGCGCCGCGCGCATGGCTTTTAACACGCCACCCTCCAGGCGACCCGGGAAAATGACCTCCACCCGCACCTCCGGTTCCTGGTGGAACTCCCCTACCGACCCGATATAGGGGTTGGCGCCCTCACCCGCCTGGTAGGTCCCCGTACCCGGGCTGTTGAAGCTACACGCCGAGTATTTGCCGATGTGTCCGGCGCCCGCGGCAAAAAGCGCCGTCCGTACGGCGTATACGTGCGCCACCGGCACGAATACAAAAAGTTTTTTCAACAACCCTTTTTTAGCCTCCAGGGGTTCCACCCCGAGTAGCCCCAGGGCGGAAGCGATCCGGCTGTTCATCCCGCCCCGGACGTTGTCCAGGTTCGTATGGATCGCATAGATCGTGATGTCGTTACGGATGGCTGCCAGTACGGCGCGCTCCACATAGGTCCTGCCTGTGATGCGTTTGAGGCCCTTGAAGATGATGGGGTGATACGTCACCACCAGGTTGCAACCCAGCGTCGCCGCCTCCCCGATTACCTCTTCGGTGGCGTCGAGGGTGCAGAGTACCCCGGAACAAGGCCGGTTGGCGTCCCCCACCAACAGACCCGCGTTGTCGAAGTCCTCCTGGTAGACCGGGGGTGCCACCCCCTCCAGGACGTCGATGATGTCTTGTATCCGCATGCTGCAAACTACGGATTTTTGGCGGCGCCGCTCCCCGGAGACGCAACCGCGCCGCTCCCCGTGGCGTCCACGACGCGCTCGAAGTGCAACAGCTTCCCATCCTCGTCGATGCCTTCCACCACGATGCGGACGTGTTTGCATTCGTCGTTGTTATAAAACCGTACCGGCACCGTATGGCTCGTTCCCGAGGTGAACAGGAAGGGAGACCAGGCCAGCGTCGTCCGGTAGTCGGGATAGGCGCCCGTACTGTCGTGGTTGGTATACACGGGGCTGTAGAACGTCCGGATCGGGGCGTAACCCAGCAGCGTCAGACGCTTCAGCCCCGGCATATTTACGGTCTCGTCGCCGCCGCGGCGGGTATAGATCGCTATGGCCCCGTAGGGTCCGCCACCCGTCGCTCCGAAGAACGGTGGCGGGAACACCTTAACATAGGCAATGTCGGTGACGGGGATTTCTTCCAACATGTTGATGTCGGTATTCACTTCATCTACGAAAAAAGCGGGGGTGCCACCGCGGTAACGCGCGGAGCTATTGGGGTAAGCGCCCGAGACGATCAGACCCGGCACCCGGCCCTGGAGGAAGGTCAGGATATCTATATAACTGGAGGCGAAATGGTCGTTGACCAGGTCGAAATTGTGGCTGTCGCCACCGGCGAACATGCCGCTCGTATAGCGCGCGTCCATTTCTTCCAAAGGCGTTTTCTTATGCCCCTTGATGACGATCTCCTGGAGCTCTTTGGCGCGCTGCAGCCGCCGGAGACCGGCGAGCAGGTCGGCCTCCCGGTTGCCCTTGCCGACGAACGCGGTGTCGCGTTCCCCTTCCGGAAACACGGCGCCCAGGAGCTGTTCCCTGCTGATCGGGAAATTGGGCGTCGGGTCCATACGGAGCTGGACGTTTTCACCGGCCCATCCCTTTTTGTTGACCTGGTAATATACCTGGGCGGTATCGAAAAAAACGAGTCCATCCAGGGTGAAGTTCCCCGCGGAATCCAGCTGGGTGATCATGAGCTTTTTTGTCGAATCGTTCCCCCGCAGGAACATGGTGAGCAGGGTATTGGTTACCGCTTTTTTACCGGACTCGGTGCGGGCCTGCCCGTGGAAGCTGAGGTAGTTCTTGTCGGTGTATTTTATGACGGGTAGCCGGCCCGCCTCCAGCGCCCGCCAGTCGAACCTGCGCCAGCCGTGCGTGCGCATGACCAGGTCGAGCAGGGCCTGTGTACTGTCGGCGTCGTCCCTGAAATAAAAACCGGGGTTGTAGATGTTGCCCTTCAGGTCGCTTTCCAACAGCAAGCCGGTCAGGATATTCCGCCGGTTCGGTTCGGGCGTAAGCACGTCGGCGTCGGTAACCGATACCGACATATAGCCCGTTGTGGTGTCGTCGAAGTGCAGGTTCCAGGCGTTGTATCCCCTGGCCCCAAGGTTCAGCGTATCCAGCGTAAGGGTCGCCGCGCGGCGGATGTCCGAGGGCCGGATAAAGACCACGCGTTCGGCCAGGGGCTCGCCATCCGGTGCAAAAAGCGTAAGGGTCACGATACCGGGCACGAATTTATCGGTGGGTATGAATCCGCTGATCTCCGGGTTGTCCGCCGACAAGGTCGTCTTGGCCCTGAAGACCAGGGTCCCGTACAGGCTGGCGACGACCTGGAGCGGTTGTCCCAGGTAGCGGCTCAGCGTATCCGCGCGCAGCAGGAAACCGATGCCGCGGGCGGTGGTCCGGGTGTTCAGGACGACGCCGTCCGGTCGCGGAACGGGAAGCGGTAACCGCTGTTGGCCGAGGGGTGTTTGCACCACCGCCGTGTAGGTCCGGCCTTTGACCGGCGTGAGCTGGAGTAGCCCCATCCCGTCGTGCATCGTGGTAAAATCCGTGACGACGGTATCCAGGTCGTCCACCACACGCCCGCTTACGGCCACGGGCAGGCCGCGCTGGTCGGTCGCGCGGAAAGCCACCACGCCCTGGACGTTGGTGACCTCGTCCCCGCCTTCCGGCAGGAACTGGACGTCCACGCCCGGGGCCGGCGCCGGCTCGACCGGGGATGAGGCCGCCGCCGCGACATCCCTCTTTTTAGGAGTCCTTCCCTTTTCGGGCGTCACCGTCGCAGCGTATACCGGGATGGTCTGGTGATAGAAAAAATCCGGATCGGAATTACTCATCCAGTCCGACCAGGCGCGGAGGGTGTACAACCCCTGGGTCAGCGAGTCGGAAAGCTCGATATCGCCCAGCGATAATTTACTCATCAAAACCGGGAAGTACTTTTGGACGATCCGGTTCCCGGCTGCGTTGAACAACTCCACGTGCATACCGGTGCTGGAGCCGCCGGGGAAACCGCCGGAGCTGAAATAGGCTTTGAACCAAACGGTATCCCCCGCCATATAGCGGTCTTTGTCGAGGTGCAGGTACAGCCTCTCCTGAGGGAAACTGTCCGAAAGGGTCTTTAGAATGCTTTCCACGCCCGGTTTTTGCTGGGCGTTTGACCGGGAGAGGCCGGCAATGGCAAACAGAACGAAGAGGTAGGCTTTCCTCATGGGAAATGGCAGTTGGTTGCTTTGGTTGAAAGTACGAAGAAGAAATTGCATTTATACCGGGAACGTTGCCGGGTCCCGGTGTACATTTGACGCCTATGGAACAGACCTACGCGGCTTACGTCGACAAAATGCAACAGGTGGCCGATCTGCGTTACAGCGCGGCCGTATTGCAATGGGACCAGGAAACCTATATGCCCCCCAGGGGAGAGGACGCCAGGGCGCGCCAGCTGGCTACGCTGAGCGAGCTTTCGCACCGGCATTTTACGGCGGGGGATATGGGCGCGCTGCTTCGCGGGCTGACCGGCGCCACCCTTGACAACCGCCAGGGCCGTAACGTCTCCCGAAGCCTGGAGGACTACGAACGGGAAGAAAAGCTCCCGTCCGACTTCGTACGCCGCCTGTCCGAAACCGTCAGCGGCGCATTCCAGTCCTGGATGGCCGCCAGGAAAGCCAACAATTTTTCGGTACTGGCGCCCACGCTCGATAAGCTCGTCTCCCTGAAACGTCAGGAGGCCGACCTCAAGGGATACGAAGGGCATCCCTATAACGCGTTGCTCAACGATTTTGAACGGGGCGCGACCGTCGCCTGGCTGGACGGCCTCTTTGGGGATCTCATCCCGCCCTTGAAGACGCTGCTCGACCGGACCCAGGCCGCACCCCAGGTGAAGAGCGCCTTTCTCCACGGGCACTTTCCCAAGGACCGCCAGTGGGCGTGGGGGCTGGACCTGCTGGGCCGGATGGGGCTCGACATGACGGCCGCCCGCCAGGACCTGAGCGAGCATCCCTTTACCACCAACTTCTCCGCCACGGACGTCCGGGTGACTACGCGCATCAGCGAGTCCGATTTTACCAGCATGACCTGGAGCTGTATCCATGAAGGGGGGCACGCCCTCTATGAACAGGGACTGCCCGTGAGCGAGTACGGGCTGCCCCTGGGCGAACCCTGCTCCCTGTCGATACACGAGTCCCAAAGCCGGCTGTGGGAAAACAACCTCGGCCGCAGCGAATCTTTTTGGACAGGATTATGGCCCGTTTTACAATCGTATTTTCCGAACACCTTCGGCAGTATAACTACGCGGGACTTTTACGAAGGCATCAACCGCGTCGAGCCCTCCCTGATACGTACCGAATCGGACGAGCTCACTTATCACTTCCATATCGTCATCCGGTATGAGCTGGAAAAAGCGCTGATCGACGGCAGCCTGACCACCCGGGACATCCCGGGCTACTGGGCGGACGCCTATCGTAAGTACCTGGGCGTTACCGTTCCCGATGACCGGCAGGGTTGTTTGCAGGACGTCCACTGGAGTCACGGCAGCTTTGGCTATTTCCCCACTTATACGCTGGGCAGCCTGTACGCGGCCCAGTTGTTCGAAGCCTGCACCGGATCGCTGCCGGGCGTAGAATTACGAACCCGTAAAGGCGACTATGGCCCGATACTGGGTTGGCTGCGCGAAAAAATCCATAGCCAGGGGCGATATTACGACAGCGAAAATTTGTGCCGGCAAGCCACCGGCGCGGGTTTGGACCCAGTCGTCTTCCTGCGGTACGTAGGGGCGAAGTACACGGATATCTACAAACTGATGGCCTGAAAATTGCATATATTCCTATTTCGAATCGTATATTAGCAGTCTGAAAACTCTTATCCTTTTTTAAAGCATATTTCCCGTTTTTGATCCGTCCCTACCATGCTTGTCTCCTAAGCTACAGTAGGCCGTGTGCAGTCCAGGATATTAAGTATTCCTGTACTCTCTATGCACGTATTCGATCTGTTTATTCCTATGAGGCGACCCCGGCGATGGGGGATCCTACCTTTGCTGCTCCTGTTGGCGATCCCACGGGTGGACGCCCAATTGCACGCAGCCTTTAGCGCGAGCCCGCCAAACGGTTGCTCTCCGCTGCTGGTGCAATTCACCGATCAATCGCAAGGGAACCCGGTTTCCTGGCGATGGGAGCTTGGCAACGGCAACCGATCCTCCATCGCCAACCCGGCCGCGACCTACTTCACCCCTGGCGCGTACACGGTCACCCTGGTGGTAACCGACGCCGCAGGGAATGTGGATTCCGTTACGAAGACGCAATACATCAACGTTTACCCCGTCCCGGTAGCGGCTTTTGGTGCGCGTGACACCACGGGGTGCCTGCCGCTGGCAACCGCGTTTACCGACAGCTCCACCGTCGCTCAGGGCTCCCTCGTCCAATGGAAATGGGACTTTGGGGACGGTATCACGGCCTCCACCGAAAACCCGCAACATACCTATACCGCCTCCGGACGCTTTAACGTCACGCTGCAGGTCACCAGCAACTACGGCTGTGCCGCCACCACGACCAAGGTCAACTACATCGACGTGCCCGCGCCGGTCCAGGCCGCCTTTGGCGCCGGCGCGACGGCGAGCTGCAAGCCGCCGGATACCGTCGTCTTTGCCAATACCAGTAGTGGTCCGGGCCCATTGTCGTATGCCTGGTCCTTCGGGGATGGCTTAGCCTCCTTAGACGCATCGCCAACCCATATATACAGTCAGCCCGGGTTATACACGGTCTCGCTTACGGCGACCAGCCCGATGGGCTGCATCAATACCCTGACGCGCACCTCCTACATTTCAGTTGGTCAGAACGTCGCGACGTTCACCACCAGCGCACCCACCGCCTGCACCAAAAGCCCCGTCGTGTTCCAGAATACGACCGGTCTGCACGCGGACAGCATCCTCTGGCGCTTCGGGGACGGCCAGGTGTCGCGCCTGGCGGGCCCGGGCCACACCTACGGACAACCCGGGACCTATTCCGTAACGCTGGTCGTGTACGCCGGGGCCTGCACCGATTCCACCACCCGCCCGCTGGTGGTGGGCGTGGTACCCAACGGAGCCTTTACGGCAGACAAAACCAATGGCTGCAACACCCCCTTCCCGGTGCAATTCAACACCGATTCGTCAGGTATCCTGTCGTATGCCTGGGACTTCGGGGACGGCCAGACGTCTACCGTGCAAAATCCGGCGCACACCTACACCCACCGCGGCATCTATACTGTACGCCTGATCCTTACGGGCGCCGGCGGCTGTGCGGATACCGTCGTCAAACCGAACTACATCACGATAGCCTCGCCGACGATCACCCTGACGGGCGTACCCGCGTCCGGGTGTCTGCCCTTTACCCTGAGCCCGGGCGCACAGGTAAGCACGAGCGACCCGGTGACGGGGTACCTGTGGACCTTTGGGGACGGCGTGACATCCGCCCTGCAAACGCCCTCTCATACCTATACCGCCCAGGGCACCTACGCGGTAAGCCTCACCATCACGACCGCCAGCGGTTGCACCGCCACCGTGACCGACTCCCCCGCGGTACAGGTGGGTACCAAACCCGCGGCGGCATTCGTAGCGACACCCACCAACAGTTGTGTAGGCACATCGATCCAGTTCACCGACCAGACGCCAAACCCCGTGGACCAGTGGCGCTGGTATTTCTACGGCAGCCAGACCGTCGGGTCCACCAGCCGTAATCCGCTCTACGCCTATGGGGATACGGGTACCTACACCGTAATGCTGGTGGCGGGGAACAATGGCTGCCTCGACACCGCGATACGACCGCTCTATATCCATATCGCGCCACCGGTGGCGCGTTTTTCCGCGCCTATCGATTGCAGCCAGCGGATGACGCGTGTCTTCACCGACCAGAGCGAGGCCGCCACCTCCTGGACCTGGAATTTTGGCGACGGCAGTACCAGCAACAACCAAAACCCAACGCACACCTATGCCAGCCCGGGGACCTACACCGTAACGCTCCAGGTGACCAACGGGACCTGTACCGAAACGTCCAGGGCCCAGGTGAAGATCATCATGGCCGATCCCAGCTTCCAGGCTTCGGTCGCAGCTTCCTGCAAGGGCGCCCCGGTCCGCTTCACCTGTGCCGCGCTGGATACGACGACCGTCAAACAGCTCGTCTGGACCTTTGGGGACGGGACCACACAAACCACGGGCACCGTCCGTTCGGTCAGCCATGTGTATCCCCGGCCCGGTTCCTATACCGTCAGCGTAAAGGTGACCGACCTGAACGGTTGCGATACCAGCTATACCGCCCCGTTACCCCTGCCCGTCAACGGTCCGACGGCCGCGTTTACCCCGTCCCCCACCGCGGTCTGCGCGGGTTCGCCGGTTACCTTCAACGACCAATCGGTCACCGACGGGATACACCCGATCCTGAGCCATATCTGGTCGTTTGGAGACGGGGTGGTGGACTCCACGCTGACGATACCCTATCAGCATATTTACGGTTCCGGCGGGTCGATGCCGGCCGTGCTGACCATCCGGGACGCCAGCGGTTGCGCCGATTCGACGCGGCAAAACGTACTGGTCTCAAAACCACAGGCGGGCTTTAGCGTCTCCGACACGGTGATATGCGTGAATAAGACGCTCTACTTCGACAACCAGTCAACCGGCGGCGTCTCACCTATTACCTACACGTGGTACTTTGGCGACGGGATCGTCGCCAGCGCCACGAACCCCGGTTTTGCTCCATCCCACGTATACACCCGGCCCGGGTTGGACACCGTCACCCTTAGTATAAAAGACGCGCTGGGCTGCACCGACTCCCTGGTGCGTCCGGATTATATCGACGTCCAGATCCCCAAAGCCGCCTTTACGCTCCCACAGCACGTCAGCTCGTGTCCGCCGCTGGAGGCGCAATTCACCAACCAGTCGGCCTATTATTCGGTCGTGCACTGGGACTTCGGCGACGGGAACACGTCCACTGACGTCAACCCGGTACACTTCTATTCTTATCCGGGAACCTATATCATCACCCTTATCGTAACCGGGGTGAGCGGGTGTACCGATCAGGCTACCGACACCGTCATCGTCCACGGACCGACGGGTACCTTTACGTATAGCCCGGCGACGGGGTGCGACAGCCTGGTCACCCATTTTTCAGTGGCCTCGGACAGCTCGGTCAATTATGTGTGGGACTATGGGGACGGGGAGACCCTGTCCGGTCCGCAGAACAGTACAACGCACACCTATCCCGATACCGGCACCTACATACCCCGCATCATCCTGATCAACATCGACCACTGCCAGGTCCCGGTCACCGGCCAGAACCCAATCCACGTCTACCGGGCCTATGCCGGTCTGGGGCTGAGCGGCTCGAGCGGGTGCGGCTCCGCGTCGGTACAGTTCAGGGACTCCTCGACCTCCAACGATGCGGTCGGCGGCTGGTTCTGGGATTTCGGGGACGGCGTCACCTCCGGCCTGCAAAACCCTTCCCACACCTATACGCAACCGGGGAACTATACCCTGACCCACGCGGTGGTCACGCTGAACGGTTGTACCGACACCATCCGGTGGCGCGATACGATCCATGTCTTTCAACCGCCTGCCATCCAGCTCCCGCCGGACACCTCGGCCTGCGTACCGGTTACGCTGTCGTTCAGTGCCTCGGTCCTCGTGGGCGATTCGCTGCGTTGGTATTGGAACCTGGGCAACGGACAGAAGGCGACGACGCCCGTCCCACCCCCCGGCGCCTACACCCAGGCAGGCGTATACAACGTCACCGCCCAGGTCGTGGACGCACACGGTTGCACCGACAGCGCGGCCGAGGTCGTAACCATCCATCCGTTGCCCGCCACCAGCGGGGGTGGCAACTATATCCTCTGCCAGGGTACACCCATCACGCTGCAGGGCAGCGGTGCGGATCGATATGTCTGGAGTCCTGCCCAATACCTGAGCTGTACCCAATGCGCCGCACCGCAGGCCAATCCGCCCGGGGACGCCGAATTTTTTGTCACGGGGTATACGGTGTACGGCTGTTCTGCGCCGGACAGCGCCTATGTCCACGTCGTCCATCCACCCAAGGTCGTCACCAACGGCGACACCACCGTTTGCCTCGGAGGCTATTACCGGTTGCACGCCAGCGGCGCCGACTACTATAGCTGGTCGCCGTCCGTAGGGCTGACCGACCCGTCTTCACCAGACCCCGTCGCCACTCCGCCCGCCACCACGACCTACACCGTGGCCGGCAGCGACAGCGCCCATTGTTTTGCCATCGATAAAAGCGTAACCATCAACGTGAATCCGATCCCCACGGTCGACGCGGGTCCGGACGTCACGGCGTCGGCGGGCGTACCCTTTCCCCTCCATATCACCTATTCTCCGGACGTGGTGTCCTGGCAGTGGACCCCGCCAAACGGGCTGAGTTGCGATAGCTGCCCCGATCCCAGCGCCAGCCCCACGGGCAATACGTTTTATACCATCACCGTCCGGAACGAAGACGGCTGTACCGCCCAGGACACGATGACCGTTTTCGTGACCTGCGGGGGTGGGAACGTATTCATTCCGAATACCTTTTCCCCTAACGGCGACGGCATGAACGACGTCTTTTATCCGAGGGGCAAGGGCGTGGCCCAGGTCAAGTCCTTCCGGGTCTTCAACCGCTGGGGGCAACTGGTGTTCGAGCGGTACAATTTCAACGTCAACGACCGGTCTTCCGGTTGGGATGGCTCCGTCGGCGGGCAAAAGCTGCCGCCGGACGTATTCGTGTATATCTGCGAAGTCGTGTGTGAAAATAACCAGGTATTGCTGTTCAAAGGGGATGTGACCCTGTTACGATAAAACATTGTTTATGAAGCAAATTTACACTTGTATCCTTGTCCTTATCGCATTCTCCGCGCGCGCCCAGGACGTCCACTTCTCGCAATTCTACGAGGCGCAGCTCTATCAGAACCCCGCGCTCGCCGGCCTTTATAAAGGGGACGTCCACCTCCAGGCAATGTTCCGCGACCAATGGACAAGCATATCCACGCCCTTCCAGACCGGTTATCTCAGCGGGGAATACAAGCTGCCCGTCGGCCGGCAAGACGATTTCCTGACCATCGGCGGACAGATCATGTACGACAAAGCGGGTACAGCCTCCCTGACCACGACCGTCCTCGAACCCGCCCTGGCCTATCAGAAGTCCCTGAACAGCGACCGGGAAATGTACCTCAGCGTGGGTTTTACGGGAGGACTTACCCAACGGCGGTTCGACCGGAGCCAGATCACCACCGATAACCAGTATGATAACCCGGGTGGGTACGACGGGGAAAACCTGTCCAATACGAATATCTCCTACCTGGATGGCTCGGCCGGTATCGCCTTTACGACCGCCCTCGATGGCGACAACCAAAACCACCTCTATCTCGGTGTTTCATACGGCCATTTCAACAAACCTCATTCGTCGTTCTATAACGACCAAACCGTTGAACTTCAACCCAAATGGATATGTTCGGCGGGTATGAAAATGTACGTCTCCGACGAGACCTTTATGGAGCTCCACGCCGACTATATGCGGCAAGGGCCCTACCGGGAGACGATGTTTGGGGGGATTGGGTCCTATCAGTTCGGGGATCCGGACGACCCGGACGAGGTACTGGGCCTGGGGGCCTTTATCCGGTGGCAGAGCGATATAATCCCGGTGTTGCGGCTGAGCATGCGGACCTATACCGTCTCGCTGAGCTATGACGCCAACATCTCCGACCTGAAAACCGGTTCCCAGGGACGGGGGGGATTCGAATTGGGGCTGTCCTTCCTGGCCTTTACCCGGGCCAGCAACTCGACGCGGAACAGTACCATGTGCCCGGAATTTTAACGGGCAACGCCGGCTTCGAGCCCCGGAAATTTAAAATAATCAACATTTTGTGGAAAACCTCCGGAAAATATGTATCTTAGATTGTAATAAAGTACCCTAATATCCGTTGAGAAGCATTTTACTCATATCGCTATTCCTAATAGGAGCTGCCATAGCTCCCTGTCGCTCCTATGCACAGACGACACCCATGCCTAATCCGGATGAATCGGAGAAGGTGGTCAAGGTGTATCCCAGCCCAGCTGTTACCTACGTCAATTTTGAGTTTCAGAAGGAATACGACAAGGCCAACTCGCTTGTCATTTTTAATTTTATAGGCAAGAAGGTCTATGAAGCCCCCAGCATGCCCCAGAAATTAACGCTCAACGTGAGCGATTATTATAGGGGCACTTATATTTATCAGGTCCGGGATAGGACAGGGAATATTATCGATTCGGGGAAGTTCCTGGTAACTAAATAGTTTTACAGCACCTGCACCATCAGAAATTTCAGGTATTCCGTGTTTTCCATCCCCCAGATGATCGGGTGATCGGATGACTGCGCCCGGAAGGTTACCTGGCGCAGCTGTCGGCGGGCGTCCTTGGCAGCCAGCGCGATGATCTCCAGGAACAGGTTGGGTTGCACGAGGTTGGTACAGGATGACGTCACCAGGAATCCTCCCGGCCGGACGAGCTTCATCCCCCTCAGGTTGATTTCCTTGTAACCCGTGATCGCCTTTTGTATGTTTTCCCGGCTCTTGGTAAACGCGGGTGGGTCGAGCATGACGACGTCGTAGGACCGGTTCTCCTTTGACCAGGCCTTGAGGACGTCAAAGGCGTTCATGGCCTCGAACGCGCAACGGTCCTGGAGCCCGTTCAATTCGGCGTTCCGACGGGCCTGGGCCACCGCGGTTTCGGAGATGTCCAGCCCCAGTACGCTTTTTGCGCCGTAGTGCGCCGCATGGACGCCAAAGGTCCCGGTATAACAAAACGCCTCGAGCACGTCCGCATCCTTTACAATGGCGCTGATCGCGCGGCGGTTGTCCTGCTGGTCGAGGAAATACCCCGTTTTCTGGCCGTGCTCGAGGTCAACGTGGAACTTCAGACCGTTCTCGCGGATGATGATCTGCGGGTCGAAGGCTGGCCCGATCGGCCCCTTGACCTGCTGCAACCCCTCGAGCTCGCGCACCGGCACGTCGTTCCGCTCATAGATGCCCTTGGGGTTGAAAATCCTGCGAAGCGCCTCGACGATCGCACCCTTCCACCGGTCCATCCCGAGGGCCAGCGTCTGCAGGACGAAGTAGTCGTTGAATTTATCGATGATCAGGGCCGGCAGGAAGTCCGCCTCCCCGAAAATGAGGCGGCAGTTTTCGGTATACCCGATGTGCTGCCGGTATTCCCAGGCCCTGGCTATCCTTTTATAGAAGAAATTATCGTCTATGACCTCCTTCGGATCGCGGGAAAGGATGCGCACCACGATCTGCGACTGGGGATTGATATAACCCGTACCGATGTATTTCCCGTCATGCGATTCCACCCGTACGATGTCCCCCGCACCGACCGCGCCTTCCGTCCCCTGCACCTCGTTGGCAAATACCCACGGGTGCCCGTTAGCGACGCGGGGGGCTATCTTCCGTTTTAGTGTAACCTTGGTCATAGCGCGCAAAGGTAAGAAATACCTACCTTCAGGACATGTCCACACCTTTTCAAAAGATCGAAGTCGCCCCAGGGATAACCCTTTCCGAGCCGCTGGCGGCGCATTGGGCCGCCATAGCCGGATCGCGGCGGCCGTTTATAAAGATCGATCCGACGCCCTCACCCAACCTTCCTTCTACCCGGAGCAGCTTCGGAAACCTGCCGCTGCTGCCAAAGGGCTTCGCCTACCCCGAAGACGCCGCGGGCAATCCCCTGTTCCCCCTGGCAACCATCAATTTCGCCGAGGTCCCTCCCCTGGAGCCCTTCCCGACATCCGGTTACCTGCAATTCTTTTGCACCGTCGCCAGCGACGACTATGGCTCCAACTACAATGACCTGTTCGACACCGCCGACTTCCGGGTATTGTATTTTACGCCTGACGAAGTCGCCAGTCCACAAACCCATTTCAACTTCCTGAACCCGATATTCGAACACCGTCGCGCGCCCATGCGCACCCCACACGCCCTTTCCTTCCAGCCGGCGGAAGGCTACATGGGCCCTGGCGAAATCGCCTTCGACGCCAACTACGCCTTCTCCGAAGAAATCTCCGATAAATATCCCGAGCTCGCCGACGAACTCGAACGCGAGCTCTGGAGGGTCTTCGCCCTTCCTGGCCATCGCCTCGGCGGCTACGCCTACTTCAACCAGGAAGACCCGCGATACGAATTCGAATACGACCCCTCCCTGATGTTGCTGCTGCAAATCGACCACAACCAGGGAAAACGCACCCACTGGAATTTCCACGGGACGGCCCAGTTCCTCATCGACCCCGCCGCCCTCGCGGCCCGTGACTTCTCTGCGGTAGCTTTCAATTGGGACGACTAGGTTGCTCTGCCCTTGGCCCTCGCGCAACCCGCTCGCGCCTGCCGCTGCCCCTTAGCCCGGTAGGAAGAATTGAGGGGTGGAGTGCCTCTTTTCCCCTGTTTTGCGAAACGTTTCGCAAAACAGGGGAAAAGAGGCACTCCACCCCTCAATTCTTCCGGCGCCGATAGGCAAGGCGCCGATAGGCGAGGCACTGGCCCGCTAGGGCTTCACGATAATCGTGCCCGCGCCGTTGTAGGAGTGGTAGTCTCCGTTGTACATCGCATCCGCCGAAACCGGGCCCATGTGGTATATGCCCGGC
>Ga0310811_10002573_pt1 | contig 22684 bp, 20 predicted proteins | sample YCmetagenome_FD_207642 | JGI IMG/M metagenome (GOLD analysis project Ga0310811, IMG submission 207642) | Soil microbial communities from experimental microcosm in Duke University, North Carolina, United States - YC | ecosystem: Engineered > Artificial ecosystem > Soil microcosm > Unclassified ...
CGACCAATTGTCGATCAAAGGCGCGGGTGATCATGCACGAGCCGCTGACCAACCTGCGGCCGGTGATCTTCGTGCAATTCGCAAGCGGCACGCCGCGCACGGAAGTCTGGCGCGCTTTGCACGGCACGGCGAATTTTCAGGCCGGATGCGGCAAGATCGTCGTCGCCGTCAGCGACGATATCGATCCGTCGAATATCGATGCGATGCTGTGGTCGCTGGCCTATCGCGCCAATCCGATCGAGGATGTGCATATCGCGCCCTACCGCAGTGGGGTGCAGGGGGCGCAATACGGCGAGCGCGATGCGGATTCGACGATGCTGATCGACGCCACGCTCAAGCGTCCGATGCCGCCGCTGGCGCTTCCAACGAAGCCGTTCATGGAAAAGGCGCGTGCGATCTGGGAAGAACTCGATCTTCCGCCGCTCACGGTGCGGCCGCCCTGGCATGGCTACACGCTCGGCGACTGGACCGAAACGTGGACACGCTTCGCCGAGCGGGCGACTGCGGGCGACTGGGAGAAGAACGGCGAGGAAACCTTTGCGCGCCAGCGCGGCGGCGTCACGCCGGAGACATCCGTCCGCGCTGTCGAGAGAAGCGGCGACGACAAATCATGAAGGTCGTTATTTTTCGCACTGCGGCAAAGCACAAAATCAGCGTATGGCTGCACAAGAAATTCTGTTGAGTGGAATATCGTACCGTTATGCGTTGACCGGCAGCCAGGGCCGAAATAGCGTTTCTGGAATAGGAGCGTTCGCAAAGCGCCGGCGGCCGACACTGCCGGAAATGCCGGGCGCGATGCGTTATCGTGATGCGTTATAAAGACAAAAGCTGCCAAACGGGGGATGACTATGGCGAGTGATCATGTCGCGACGGCCGAGGAGCCGGTCTTCGAAGTCGGCATCGACGAGAAAGTACCCTTCAACCAACTCGTCATTCTCGCCTTCCAGAACATCTTTGGCATGACGGGAATGTTCGTCTTCCCGGGCCTGTTCGGCCGGGCCTTCCAGATGTCGCCTGAACAGATCGCCTATCTCTACGGCATGATCTTTCTGGTGTCCGGCATCACCACGTGCTTTCAGGCGGTGGGATTGCTGCGGCTGCCCATCGTCCAGGGACCTTATGTCGGCAGCTTCATCGCCCTCATGATCCTCGGTCATCTGCCGGGCGCGGGACTTGATGTCGCTTTCGGTTCGTTCTTCGTCGCCTGCCTGATCTGGGCGGCGCTGACGATTCCCATTCGCGGGTTCAGTTTTGTTGCGTTGTTCGGTCGCTTTTTTCAGGCGCCGATGATCGCCGGCGTCATGGTCATTCTGACGATGATGCAGATCGCCGTCGTCTCGCTGCCCAACTGGATCGGCCATCCCGGAACGCCCGGCTTCATGAAGATCAACATCCTGGTCGGATTTGTTGCGGTCGTGACCTTCATGGCGATGACGATTTACGGAGGCCGATGGCTGCGCCGGGCGGCGATCCTGTCGGGGCTGATCCTCGGCACGATCTGCTATTCGCTCTTCATCCACATATCCTTCGCACCGGTTGTGAGCGCACCCTGGCTGGTGACGCCAAAAATTTTCCCGTTTGGATTTGCGGTGCGTCTCGATGCTGTCCTCGTGTTTCTCGTCATCCTCGTACCGGCGAGCATCTCGACCATGCCGCTCTACAAAGTGGTTGCCACGTGGGGTAACCAGCCGATCAGTTCGATCCGCATGTCCGAAGGCTGTTTCGGCGCGGCTTTGGGATCGGCGCTCGGTGCGCTTGTCGGCACGTTCAGCATGTTCGTTTATCCCGACAATATGGGTATGGCGCGCGCCACACGCGTCGGCTCGCGCTATGCGACCTTTGCCGCCGGCGTGCTGCTCGTTCTTCTCGGCAGCATCGTCAAGTTCGATATGCTTCTTGTGCTTGTTCCGGTCGTGGTTCTCGGCGGTATCGCCACCGTGCTGTTCGGCATCGTTCTCGTCCACGGCATCCATCTGCTGACGGACGTGAAGTGGAACGATCGCAACCTCATCATCGCCGGCGCGGCGCTGATGGTCGGGATGGGCGGGCTGTTCGTCTCGCCGGAAGTGTTGAAGGAGATGCCGCTGGTCATGCAGCTTGTCCTGAAGCAATCGGCGGTCACCGGCGGCGTCACGCTGTTGGTTCTCTATGCGCTGCTTGGCCAGGACAAGGTGCCGGTCGAAACCGAAGAAGAAAATCGCTTGGAACAAGTCTCTTCTCCAAGTCACTAATCTCCAAGCCACTGAGATCGTGTCTCGCGCTGACCCTGCGTTTGGGCCGCGCGTCCGTTCCGTGTGTGTGTGAAATGACGATGCGTTTCCTGCCGCTGCGCGGACGTTCTCGCGGCGACCGGACTTTTGGCGCGTTGGAATTCTACGGGCTCTTCTTGATGGGCCGGCTCGACATTGCGTGAATCGTGCTGGGCCGAAGCTGGGTGTATCCAGATTGCCAGATGGTGCTCATCGAGACAGTGTTGCGTTTACGAATGATGACTTCGCCACGCGTCGTTTTCCTCAATTCGCCGCAACGCGCATGGCGGACATGCACGGCGCGCTAAATACCGACGTCCACATTCTCGCCAAACAATCAGCGAACATTGCACGCGTTCATTCGCCGTTCGCCCAGCGCCCGCGGTTTGCATGACATGGCGATGCCCATCGCCGGTGCTTGCATGACAGTCCGCTCTCGGTGTTCAAAAAAACAAGATCAAGGAGGAAACCATGTCCGATAAGCGGCCCCCCATAGATGTGAACCGTCGTGCTCTGGTCTCGGCATTTGCCGTCACCGGCGCCGCCTCATTGGTTGGCGCGGGTCGAGCGGCCGCGCAGGGCGTGACCACCTCGACCCAGACTGGCGGCGAGAGTTCATCCACGCCATCCGGTAACATTCCCGCGGCGACGAACGGAAAGCCGCTGCCGGCAGAAAAATCCAGCCCGCCGACCGCGAAACAGATGTGGGCTGAAACGGAAAAGCCTGCCGAAGAACCTGTCTTCGTCGGCCGTACCGGGTCCGACTATATGGTCGATGTTCTCAAGGCTCTGGATATCGATTACATGGCCACGATGCCGGGTTCGAGTTTCCGCGGCCTGCATGAATCGATCATCAATTATGGCGAAAACAAAAAGCCTGAATTGTTGACGTGCCTGCATGAGGAAATCGTCGTCGGCATGTGTCACGGCTATGCCAAGACCGCGAACAAGCCGATGGCGGCGTTGCTGCATGGCGTTGTCGGCGTCCAGCACTCGGCGATGGCGGTCTATAATGCCTGGGCGGACCGGGTGCCGATCCTGATGATCGCCGGCAACAATCTCGACGCGTCAAAGCGCCGGCAGGGCGCGGAGTGGGAGCATTCGTCGGTCGACAACGGCGCGATGTTGCGCTCGTTCACGAAATGGGATGCGCAGCCGGTTTCGCTGGATCATTTTGCCGAATCGACGCTGCGCGGTTATGCGCTTGCCGTCGAGAAACCTTCTGCGCCTGTCCTGATCATGGCCGATTCCGAATTGCAGGAAAAGCCAATCGACGCAAAGCCGAAATCGGTTCCAGGTTTGAATCGTCCGCGTCCGCCGGTCGGAGACGGCGGCGCACTCGCCGAAGCCGCCAGAATGCTGGTCAATGCCCAGAACCCGGTCATCATCGTCGACAAACTGGTGAGCACGCCGGAAGGCATGCAACACCTGGTCACCCTGGCGGAGACGCTGCAGGCACCGGTCGTTGACAAGTACGGCCGCATGAACATGCCCAATACGCATTATCTCAACCAGACCGGTCGCGGCCGCGCCTTGCTTCACAATGCCGATGTCATACTCGGTCTCGAACTCAGCGATTTCTGGGGCACGGTCAACACTCTGGTCGATGTCGTGGAGCGCTACTCGCATCCGACCGCCAATCCGAAAGTGAAGCTGATCGGCATCAGCACGCACAGCCTGTTGATCAAGTCCAACTTCCAGGACTTCCAGCGCTATCAGCCGATTGATCTCGACATCACGGGCGATGGGCAGGCGACCCTGCCTTATCTGATCGAAGCGGTGAAGAAGGCTCTGCCGTCCGGTCACAACGCGGCCTCCGATGGCCGTGCGGAAAAGATGAAGGCGGCACACAAGAAGTCGAAAGAGCAGGCGCGTCTGGCTGCCAGTTATGGATGGGATGCGACGCCGATCAGCACCGCGCGGATGTGTGCGGAGGTGTGGCCGCTTATCAAGGACAGCGACTGGGCGCTCACGGCCGGCACGTTGAATTTCATGAACAACTGGCCGCTGAAGCTTTGGGATGTCACCAAGCATTATCAATACGGCGGCGGAACCGGCGGCGGCGGTGTCGGCTATGGCGCGCCGGCCGGTATCGGTTCGGCCCTGGCGCACCGCGAACATGGCCGCCTCGTCATTGGCATGTGGGGAGACGGCGACCTGATGTGCTGTTCGGCCGCATTATGGACGGCCGCCCATCACAAGATTCCCCTGGTTGCGATCGTGCATAACAATCGCGCCTATCATCAGGAATTGATGCACGTTCAGCGTATGGCCAATCGGCACCAGCGCGGAATCGATCGCACATGGATCGGAACGACGATCCAGGATCCGCCGATCGACTTTGCCAAAGTCGCGCAGGGCCTTGGCATCGAGGGGATCGGGCCTGTTGTCGACCCCAACGATCTCGGGCCGGCGCTCAAGAAAGCCGTCGCGCTCGCCAAAGCCGGCGAGCCCGTGCTTGTCGATGTCGTCAGCCAGGGCCGTTGAGGGAGGATCACCATGAAAAATTATATTGTCACCGGAACGCTCTCCGCCTGCCTGGGCCTGTTTTGTCTCGCCGGTCCTGCGTCCGCGCAGAACGCCAAACAAAATGCCAAGCCGATCGCACAGCAGACGGAAGGCGCCGCACCTGCCGGACAGAAAGCGGCCGGCGATGTGCGCAAAGGCCACGCTTTATTCCTGAAAGACGGTTGCCAGCAATGTCATGGCACGGTGGGGCAGGGTGGTGGCGGTGGTCCGCGTCTCGCACCCGATCCGTTGCCTGCCGAAGCGATCGAGACCTATGTCCGCAACCCTGCGGGCCAGATGCCGCCGTTCGGCGAGAAAGTGCTTAGTCACGACGATATCGTGAACATTCACGCCTATCTCGCCAGCGTGATGCCGCCGCCGGCAGTCAAGGATATCCCTGCCTTGAACGTTGACTGAACGCGTTGGCCTTGTGTTGATTGAAACGAGGGTGTGCGCCACGTGCGCATACCCTCTTTTTTATGGGCCGAATGCTGCGTTTGAACACCGCATTCGGCAAAATGCTTAGGGCCGTAGCAATCGCTGTCCGACGGCACCTGCGATCAGGCCGAAGCTGGCTCCGATCGCCTTGACTGAAAAGTCCGACCATCGCGCATGCCGTCCGAGGCTCACGACTTGCATCCATTCCAATAGGCCAATCGTTGCGACGATCCCTATCAGCACGAGCGGGAGGCGTCGGGGATAGGCGAACGCGAATATGAGCCCGATAAATGCGAGCGCAAGAAAACGTTCGAGGTTGACAGAGTACCCTGTGACGGGCCGCACGCTGATTGGCCCATCGGTGACGACGACGAGGACAATAAGGGCTAGCCAGGCGACAATGCGAATAAAGGTCCGAATGTGAGGGGTTATGGTCATAGTCCTACAGGTGTAGCCCGCGGGGCTTGAGGTCAATCAATTTGGCTAAACTTACCGGGTTGACAGGCGCCCCTTGAAGATTACAGTGATATATCACTGTAATGGCACGGGCATATGTCGCAAATCGCCGCCAAATCACTTGAAACGCTGCAGAATCGGTCGCTTGCCGTCGATTCTTTCATCATCGCTGGATGGACCGGGCGTGACCGCGCCGCTGTCGAGAAACATATTGTTGAGTTGGAAGCGATCGGCGTGCCGCGGCCGTCGACGACGCCGATTTTCTACCGCGTGGCCGCCACGCGCGTGACGACGGCATCGGTCATCGAGGCGACAGGCGGCGCGTCGAGCGGTGAGGTGGAGTTCTGCCTTTACAGTCACGGCGGCGAATTGTGGGTCGGCGTCGGTTCCGACCACACGGATCGTGAGGTCGAGAAAATCAACATCACGGTCTCGAAGCAGATGTGCGACAAGCCGGTTGCCTCCGATTTCTGGAAATTGCGCGATGTGTTGCCGCATTGGGACAGGCTGGTCCTCCGCTCCTTCATCGCCGAAGGCGGCGAACGGCGTCTTTATCAGGACGGCACCGTCGCCGCGATGATCCACCCGGAAGAACTTCTTGGTCTTCTCGGCCGCCCCTTTCCCGACAAGACGCTGATGATGTGCGGCACGCTCGCTGCCAAAGGCGGCATTCGCCCATCCTCACGCTTCGACTTCGAACTGCATGATCCGGTTCTCAACCGGACCATCTCGCACGGTTATGACATTTGCTCTCTGCCGGACGTCAAATGAGCGCACGAGCCAAAACACGGACCGCGCCGCCGAAAGCCGCATCGGCGCTTGTCGCCGAGTTTGACGGCGAAGCGACGGCTGCCGAACCGCGTTCGCTCAGCGATGTCGCCTACGAAGCCATCAAGCACAGGATTACGACCTGCGCGTTCAAGCCCGGTGAAGTCATCAACGAGGCCGGTCTTTCCGTCGCGCTCGGCATCGGTCGCACCCCGGTGCATCAGGCGATCGGGCGGCTGATGCACGAGGGCATGGTCGACATCATTCCGCGCAAGGGCGTGATCGTGCGGCCGGTCAGTCTCGACGAGAGCCTTGAGATCATCGAAGTGCGGCTGCTCAACGAAGGCTATTGCGCGCGGCTTGCGGCTGACCGCGCCGACCGCGACGAGATCGCGCACATGACCGACGTCCTGGCGCGGGCGGGGCAGTGGATCGCGACGCGCAACAGCGAACAGCTCATGCGGCTTGATCGCGAATTCCATATTGTTCTGGCGCGCTCTTCGAAGAACGCCATTCTGGCTGAATATCTGTCCCGCTTGCATGACCGCTCGTTGCGCTTCTGGTTTATCTCGCTCACAGCGCCGGGACACCATGAAAGCGTGCAGGCGCAGCACGAGGATATTCTCGATGCGATCCGCCGCCGCGATGCCGATGGAGCGGAATCCGCGATGCGGTCGCATATCGAGGCCTTCCGCAACAATCTGACACACCGCGTTTAATGGACATGAAGTTGGTTTCGCATCACGCTTGAGCGCAAGAGGCATACGGCAAGACGATGGACACGCGTAAACTCGTACTCATTGCAGGTGGCGGCCCGGTTGGCCTGTTCTGTGCTTATCTGCTCGGCCGCGCCGGCATCGCCGTGCGCGTCTTCGATGCAAACCCCGATTTGCAGGACGATCCACGCGCTGCCACGACACATCCGGCGACGCTCGAGGTTTTGGGTAAAGCCGGTCTTGTCGATGACATGCGGCGCGTCGGGCTTGTGGCGCCGATCTTCCAGTTCTGGGATCGCCCGAGCGGTCAACTGGTTGCGCAGTTCGATCACGCGCTGCTCAAGGACGACACAGCCTACCCGTACGTGATCCAGTGCGAGCAATTCAAGACGACGCGCATTCTGTTCGCGCGGCTCGCGGCCATGCCGAATGTCGAAGTTCTGTTCTCGCATGAGGTGATCGGTGTCGAACAAAACGACAGCGGCGTCAGCGTCACGGTGCGCCACGAGGGAGCCGAGCAGCGGCATGGCGGCGCCTATCTGATCGGCGCCGACGGTGGCCGCAGCATCGTGCGCAAATCATCGGGCATCACCTTCGATGGTTTCACTTACCCCGAGCGCTTTCTCGTCCTGACGACGCCTTTCGATTTCCATGCCAATCGCGGCTATTGCATCCGCAGCTATTTCGCCGACCCGGAAGAATGGTGCAATTGCTTCAAGGTCGCGGCGGACGGGCCGCCCGGCCTCTGGCGCACGGTGTTTCCGACCGATCCGAATGCCTCCGACGATGCGGTTATGAACGATGAAGCCGTGCAGGCGCGGTTGCAGAAATTCTTCCCCAAGGCCGGCCCCTATGAGGTCGTGCATCGCAACCTCTATACGACGCACCAGCGCGTCGCGAGCACGTTCCGTGTGGGTCGCGTGATGCTGGCCGGGGATTCTGCGCATGTGAACAATTCGATCGGCGGCATGGGGCTCAATGGCGGCCTTCAGGATGCGGCCAATCTCAGCGAAAAGCTGATTGATGTCCTCTGCGACGATGCGACCGATGCGGTGCTCGAGCTTTATTCGCTTCAGCGTCGCACGGTTTCGATTGAATTCGTGCAGCAGCAGACCATCGCCAACAAGAAGCGCCTCGAAACGCGCGAGCCGGAGCAGCGCCGCCGCAATCTGGAGGAGTTATCGCAGACTGCTGCCGATCCGAAGCGGGCGCGGGACTTTCTGCAGCGCGCCTCGATGATCACGATGCAGCGTCGCGCCGAGTCGATCTCACAGAAGGAAGTGGCATGAGCGCGGGAAAGACGACGCGTCCGCCGGACGCCAACGCGACGCTTGCGCGGCGCCCGTTCGTGCGCCACGCGGACGCGTTCAAGTCGGGCAGCGACACGCCGTCGGCCTTTCTCGATCGTTGTCTTGCCGCCATCGACACGCATAATGGTGGTATTCGCGCCTTCGTGACGATGAATGTCGATGCGGCCCGCAAGGCCGCCGATGCCGCATCGGCGCGCTGGCGCGCAGGCAAGCCGCTGTCGCCCATCGACGGCATGCCGGTCGGCATCAAGGATGTCATCGAAACCGTCGACATGCCGACAGGCATGGGTTCGCCGCTCTACGACGGCTGGCGCTCGCAACGCGATTCCGCAACCGTTTATGCCTTGCGCGAAGCCGGTGCGGTCGTCGTCGGCAAGACGGTGACGACGGAATTCGCCGCGACCGTGCCGGGGCCGACGCGCAACCCGCACGATCTTTCGCGCACCCCCGGCGGATCGAGTAGCGGATCGGCCGCGGCCGTGGGTGCGGGCTTCCTGTCGGCGGCGCTCGGCACACAGGTCGTGGGGTCGATCCTCCGTCCGGCGAGTTATTGCGGCGCGTGGGGGTTCAAGCCCACGGTCGGCGCGCTCAATCGCGGCGGCAGCCACGATTACATGAGCCAGAGTTGCGCCGGCGTCATCGCCGCTTCCGCCGATGATTGCTGGGCCGTAGCCTGTGCCATCGCCGAACGCGCCGGTGGCGATCCCGGCGCGCCGGGCCTGTACGTGGAAGACGAGGCGGGAGCGTCCGCAGGCGGACCGTTGACGCTCGCCTCTTTGCGGCTTCCGGGTTGGGACAAGGCCGATCCGCGCGCGGTGAGCGCGCTTGATGGCGTTCTCGATAGGTTGCGTAAAAGCGGCATCGCGGTTCGTGACGTGGATCTCAGTGAAACTCTTGCGCCGGCGCTGCCGCTCACGCGCAAGATCAACGGCTGGGAATCGCGCTGGCCGCTCAACACGTATGCGGATCGCGCGGCCGGCAAGCTCAGCGCCGCGATGCATGATCGCCTCAGGGAAGCCGAAGCGATGACGCTGTCGGGATATCGCGCGGATACCGCGCAGCGCGAAGCCATTCGCAGGGATTATGCAAAGCTTGCTGAAACGGCTTCAGCCTGCATCACGCTGTCGGCGCCCGGCGTGGCGCCGCAGGGCATCGCCGCGACAGGCGATCCGATTTTCGCCGTGCCGTCCTCGCTGCTCGGCGTGCCGGCGATCTCGATGCCGCTCGCGACCATCGACGGCCTGCCGCTTGGCATCCAACTCGTCGGTTTTCGCGACAAGGACGCCACCCTTTTCGCTGTCGCGCGGCGCGTCGCCGCCGTCATGGACCTTGCATAATGAACAAAGCCGTGACCCCTGTGCGCGATGAGACTGTACCTGACGCGCTCAAGCGCTTCATCGATCAAGGTGCCGATGCGCGCGGCTATCCGGATTTGCACGCGCATGTGCTGGCGCTGGCAAAGCAGGGCTTGCTGATCGTTGTCGATGAGCCGATCAACAAAGACACCGAGATGCATCCGCTGGTGCGCTGGCAGTATCGCGGCGGTATTCCCGAAAGCGAGCGCAAGGCGTTCCTGTTCACGCAACCGACGGATTCGAAAGGCCGGCGTTACGACAGCGCCGTGCTGGTTGCGGGACTTGCCGCAACGCCGGCGGTGTATCGCGTCGGCTTCGGCCGCCCGCTCGATCAGATCGGCGAGACCTGGATCAAGGCCATTGCCAACCCGATCGCACCGCGCGTCGTCACGCAGGCGGCGTGCCATGACATCATTACCGAAGGCGAGGCGCTCGATCGTCCGGGCGCGGCGCTCGACGGCATTCCGGTGCCGATCTCGACGCCGGGCTGGGACAACGCGCCGTATCTGTCGGCCGGTCATTACATCACCAAGGATCCCGACACAGGCATCCAGAATCTCGGCAATTATCGCGGCCAGCTCAAGGCGCCGCGCCGGCTCGGCATGAATCCCTCGGTCGAATTGCGCGCCGGCATCTACGCTCACTGGCTCAAATACAAGAAGCGTGGCGAGCCGCTGCCTTGCGCCGTGGTGCTCGGCTGCCCGCCCGCCGTCTCCTATACGTCGGTGCAGAAGCTGCCGGAAAATCTCGATGAGCTCTCCGTCGCCGGCGGTCTCGTCGGCCAGCCCATCGACGTGGTGCGCGCGCGCACGGTCGATCTGCTGGTCCCGGCCGACGCCGAGATTGTCATCGAGGGTTTCATCAATACCGAACTGCTCGAGCCGGAGGCGCCGTTCGGCGAATCGCACGGCTACGTCAATCTGCAGGAATACAACGCGTTTATGGATGTGACGGCGATCACCCGCCGCCGGCAGGCAATCGTGCCGTCGTTCATCAGCCAAGTGACGCCGAGCGAGTCGAGCGTCATCCGCAAGGCGGCGATGGAGCCGGTCTATCTCAACCATCTGCGCAACGGACTCGGCATTCGCGGCGTCAAGCGCGTGTCGATGCACGAGCCGCTGACCAGCCTCTATGCCGTGATCGCCATCGTATTTGAGCGCGGCGTGCCTGACACCGAAGTGTGGCGCGCGCTTTATGCGGCCTCCACCGTGCATCGCTTTGCCGGCAAATGGATCATCGCCATTGATGAGGACATCGATCCGGAAAATGCCGATGCGCTGTTTTGGGCAATGGCTTATCGCTGCCAGCCCCAGCATGATCTCAAAATGCTCGACCGCAAGGACCCTGGACACGGGCCGCGCGGACCACGCGACGGCGGGGAGAGTGCTTCAGTGCTCATCAACGCGCTGTTGAAAGGAGACTACGCGCCGGTGGCGCTGCCCAAGCGCGAATTCATGGAGGACGCCCGCAAGATCTGGGATCGCCTCGGTCTTCCTGCGCTCAAGCCGGAAACGCCGTGGCACGGCTATGATCTCGGCGTGTGGCCGCCGGAACTCGAGCGCCAGGCCAGGCTCGCGGCGCAGAGCGATTATTTCAGTTTCAGTGACGACTTGATCCGCGGACGGCGCGCCGACGTGGAAATGAACGAACCTTTGACGCGCAAATGAAAACAAATGGCCGGGAGGATGGTGTTCTGGAGCACGACGCAAACGTTCTGCACCAGCCGCCTCACACACGAAGGAGAACGCCCATGCTACGGAAAGCGATTTTAGGCTTGGCTTTCGCGAGTTTCGCGCTGCTGCCAAACGCGGCTTCGGCGCAAAAAGTCTGGCGCCATGGAATGGTGCAGGCCAAGAGCGACGCCGGCTTCGCCATGATGGCTGCCAAGCGCGGATTTGCGAAGAAGCACGGGCTCGATCTACAGATCGTGCAGTTCAAGGGCGATGCGCTGGCGCTCAAGGCGCTGATCGCCGGCGAAATTGAAAGCTACGAAGGCAGCCCCGGCTCGCCGATGATCGCCGTCTCGCGCGGCGCGGAGCTGAACACCGTCGGCTGTTACTGGCCGGGCCTGACCTACACAATCTTCACCAAGCCCGACGTCAATTCGGTCAAGGACCTCAAGGGCAAGACCTTTGCCATTTCCTCACCCGGCGCCTTGCCGGACCTGTTCGCCCGCGCCGTTCTCGAGAACAGCGGCATTTCGCCGAAAGATGTGAAATTCGCGGTCATGGGCGCCGATGCCGACCGCTTCAGGGCGGTCGTTGCCGGGGTCGTCGGGGCGGCGGCGTCGTCCAGCGAATTCATCCCGATCACCAAGAAGATGGGCATCAAGCCGCTCATCAGCGCTCATGACGTGACGCCGAATTTCCTCCGCTTCTGCACCTATATGTCGACGAGCACGATTTCCTCGCGCAACGCCGATGCGGTAAACTTCGTTGCCTCGGAAATCGAGGCGTTCCGGCACGCGATGGCCGACAAGGCCGATACGATCGCGCTGACGAAAGAGATCATCAAGCCGAAGGCTGACGATCCGCGTCCGGAATATATCTACGACGAAGTCGTGCGGCTCCATGCCATTGATCCGGAAATGTCGATCCCGATGGACAAGCTCAAATGGATGGAAGACCTGTTCAGGAAATCCGGAACGCTGAAGTCCGACATCGACCTCAAGAAGTTCGTCGACGCCAGCGTGCGCGAAAAGGCGCTCGCCATCGTCGGTCCGCCGAAGAAGTAGGGCGCAGAAAGGATTAAAATGGCACTCGTCAGCCTGCAGGACGTCTCGAAGATCTATGCGCTGCACGTCGGCAAGGAGACGCAGATCGTGCAGGCGCTCAAGTCGGTCAGCTTCGAGGTCGCGGAATCCGAGGTCGCGATGCTGATCGGTCCGAGCGGATGCGGAAAAACGACCGCGCTGCGCATCCTCATGGGACTCGAGACGGCATCCTCGGGTGTCGCCTCGGTCGGCGGCAACGTCATCAATGGCTGCGGTTACGACCGCGGCCTCGTCTTCCAGCATGCCGAATTGCTGCCTTGGCTCTCGGCCCTGCAGAACGTCATGTTCGGGCTTGAACTCAAAGGCGTGCGCGGATCGGAGCTCAAGGACACGGCGATGCACTACCTCGAGCTCGTCAATCTGAAGGATGCCGCCGATCGCCGGCCGTATCAGCTCTCCGGCGGGATGAAACAGCGCGTCGGCATTGCCCGCGCGCTCGCGATCGACCCGAAGGTCCTGCTGATGGACGAGCCGTTCGGCGCGCTCGACGCACAGACGCGCGAATCGCTGCAAAGTGAATTGCTCGACATCCAGCAGCGCACGAAGAAGACGATCGTCTTCGTCACACACGATCTCGACGAGGCCGTGCTGCTCGCCGACCGCATCATCCTGATGCGCGACGGCGTGGTGGAGGAGACGGTGCAGGTGCGTCTTCCCGGCGACCGTCGCAACATGGAAGCCGTGCGCACCAGCCATGAATTCGTGGAGACGCGCCATTACGTCTGGAAGGCGTTGCGCGCCTATGGCGGCACGCAGCACTGATGCCTGCAGATGTCGCGCAATGAAACGCGGAAAAGGTGATCGACATGACGATGGCCGAGAAGGTCCAGATTGCACCGCCGGCGCGGCCGCCCGGTGAGACGATGAAGATACGCAAGCCGTTTCCGCGCTGGGCGATTACGAGCCTGTCGATCGCGATGATCCTCGTCTTCTGGGAGATCATCGGACACAATGTGAACCCGATCTTCGGTTCGAGCCCGACCGCGATCGCGGCGGCGTTCTGGGAGCTTTTGCGCTCGGGCGATCTCGTCGCGGCGCTGCTGCAGAGCCTGCAGGCCTTCGTCGTCGGCTACGTTCTTGCCGTCATCATCGGCGTGCCGTTGGGTCTCATCATCGGCCGATCGCGCGTTCTCGAAGCCGCGGTCGGTTTCATTATCATCGGCGGTTACGCGATGCCGCTGGTCGCGCTCGTCCCTCTGCTGGTGTTGTGGCTCGGCCTCGGCTTCACCGTGAAGGCGGCCATCGTTCTGCTGATGGCCGTATTTCCGATCGTCATCAACACCTGGCTCGGCGTGCGCGCGGTTCCGAAATCGCTGATCGAAGTCGGCAAATCCTTCGTCGCCTCGGATTTCACGATACTGCGGCGCATCGTGCTGCCGGCGACGATTCCCTACATCATGGCCGGCATCAAGCTCGCCGTCGGCCGCGCCGTCGTCGCCATGGTCATCGCCGAATTCTTTACCGCGATTTCCGGTCTCGGCGCCATCATCATCAACTCTGCCAACACCTTCGACACCGCCACCATGTTCGTGCCGGTGATCGTGCTGATGGTTCTGGCGGCGGCGCTCAACGGTTTTGTCGGTTGGGTCGAGAAGAAGGTTGCGCCGTGGCAGGCGGAAATTTCCGGACGTGCCGATGCGTAAGCCATGGTTGAGCTTGCGAGATGCTGACGCCGGCTGCGTTTGGATAATTGAAGAACTGATTTGGAAGTGAGCGTGACATGAAGCTGGCCGTGCCGGATATGATCTCGAACTCGTATTTTCCCGCGATCGCGGCGGCCGAACTTGGCTTTTTCGCCAAACAGGGTCTCGATGTTGAAGTCGAATTGTTGTTTCCCGTGGACAAGGCCTATGAGGCCATGCGCGACGGCGCCGTCGATTTCGTCGGCGGTTCGGCGCATTCCGCGCTCGCCGCCTTTCCGCAATGGGATGGCGTCAAGCTGCTGTGCGCGCAGTCGCAGGGCATGTACTGGTTTCTGGTCATGCGTGCCGATCTCAAGGCGCAACGTAACGATCTGAGCGTGGTCAAAGGCAAGCGCATCGGTGCGGCGCCGTGGGTCGAGATGGGGTTGCGCCGGCTGCTCATCACCGCCGGGTTCGATCTCGAAAAGGATGGCATCACGATTGCTCCGGTCCCGGGCGCTCTCACTGCCGGCGTCAATTTCGGCGTCACGGCGGCGCAGGCGCTGGCCGACGGCAAGATCGACGGTTTTTGGGCGAACGGGATGGGCACTGAGGTCGCCGTGCGCGAAGGCATCGGCACCGTCGTGATCGATGTCCGCCGTGGCGACGGACCGAAAGAATGCTTCAACTATACGGAGGCGACCATCGCCACGACCGACAAGATGCTGGCGAAAAATCCGCAAGCCGCCGCGGGTGCGGTGAAGGCCATGGTCGCAACGCAGCAGGCGCTCAAGGCCGATGTCAGCCTCGCGACGAAAGTGGGCGCGAAATATTTTCCGCCGCGCGAGACCGCGCTTATTGCCGACATCATCGCGCGCGATCTGCCGTTTTATGATGCGAGCATTTCGGAAAGCTTCGTGCAGGGCATGAACGGTTTCGCGCGCGACGTCGGCATTCTCGGCCGCGACATGCCTTATGACCATGTCGTTGCCACGGCGATGCGTCCGCTGTGGGCGGCGTGACGCGGGCGGATCACCTCTTTCGTAGAATTATTTGGAGCGGTTATGGCCATCAACAAACTTCACGACGAATTCCGTACGCTCGATATGGACACGGGCTGGGAGGTGCCGGCGGGCTATCCTTCCGGCATCCAGCAGAAAATCCTCTCCGGTGCGCTCGATGAGCCGAACAAGCGCGGCAGCCGCACGCGGCTATTGCGTTTCGTCGCCGGCACCTACACGACGAAGCCGTTCGTGCATGAATACTGGGAAGAGGTGTTTCTCGTGAGCGGCGATCTTACGGTCGGGTCCGATGAGAACGGCAAGGGCGGAGAAGGTTTTGCGCCCTTCACCTATGCCTGCCGGCCGCCCGGCGCGGTGCACGGTCCGTTCCGCTCCGACACCGGCTGCCTTCTGCTCGAAATCCATTATTACGATCCCGCATGACCGCTCAGACAATGAACGCCGCGCCGACGCTTGATGACCTTTCGCGCGCGCTTGCTGCGGGCAAGACCACAAGCCGTGCGCTGGTCGAAGCCTGCCTCGCGCGCATCGATGACAGCGAGGGAGAAGGCGCGCGTGTCTTCCTCCATGTCGATCGCGAAGCCGCGTTGCGCGCAGCCGATGCGATGGATGGTTTGCGGCAGGCGGGCGCTGCGCCGTCGCGCTTTGCCGGCATTCCGGTTTCGATCAAGGATCTGTTCGACATCGCCGGTCAGGTGACGCGTGCCGGCTCGCGCGCGCTCGACCATGCCGCGCCAGCGACACAGGATGCGCCGGCCGTGGCACGCCTGCGGGGCGCCGGCCTGATCGTCATCGGGCGCACGAACATGAGCGAGTTTGCATTCTCCGGTGTCGGTCTCAATCCGCACTACGGCACGCCGCGCAGCGCTTGGGATCGCGAGACGGGGCGTATTCCCGGCGGCTCGTCATCGGGCGCGGCCGTGTCGGTGAGCGACGGCATGGCGCATGCTGCGCTCGGCACCGACACCGGCGGGTCGTGCCGGATCCCGGCGGCCTTCAACGGTCTCGTCGGCTACAAGCCGACCACGAACACAGTGCCGACGGCGGGCGCCATTCCGCTCTCGACGACGCTGGATTCCATCGGGCCGCTCGCGCGCAGCGTGCGGTGCTGCGCCAGCCTCCACGCTATCTTGGCCGGCGAGGCGGACGCGGCGCACGCGCCTGCGGATATCGCGCGGCTGCGCATTGGCGTTCCGAAAACCTATCTGCTCGACGGCTGTGACGAAGATGTCGCGCGCGCTTTCGAAGCTGGTTTGTCAAAACTATCGGCTGCCGGCGCGCTGGTGCGCGACATCGCCGTCCCCGAGATCGACGAGATTCCGGGTTTCAATGCGCGCGGCGGTATCGCGCCGCCCGAAAGTCTTGCCTGGCATGAGTCGCTGATTGCGCGCGCCGGACACGCTTACGACCCGCGCGTTCTGGTGCGCATCATGAAGGGCGCCGAGCAGAGCGCGGTCGATTTCGTGCGCCTGCTCGCGGCACGGCGATCGCTGATCGCGCACTTTCGCCAGCGCATGGAGGGCTGGGATTGTCTGGCCTGTCCGACGACGCCGATCGTGCCGCCGCCGATTGCGGCGCTTGCCGAGGACGCCGACTATGCGCGGCTCAACGTCCTGGTGCTGCGCAACCCGTCGGCTTTCAACGTGCTCGACGGCTGCGCGATTTCGCTGCCGCTCGTCAGGCCGCCAGCGCCGCCGGTCGGGTTGATGTTATCTGTCGTCGGCGGTCGCGATGCACACCTGTTCCGTTGCGCGGCGGCGGTGGAAGCAGCTCTCGCCGTAGGCTGATATATTTTTGTCAAAGCTATTCGGATAAGGTCGTGGGCGCAATCGAACCGCGGTCAGGACAATCCGTTGACCCCAATCCTTTATGCCATCGGCGACGTGCATGGTCAGGCGCGATTGCTCGTTTCGCTGCTCGACGCGATAAGGCAGCACGCCGGCGATGAGGTTTGGCGGGTCGTTTTTATCGGCGATTATATCGATCGCGGGCCTGACAGCGCAGGCGTGTTGTCGATCGCGCAGGATCTGCATGCCGATGGCCGCGCCGTCTGCCTGCTCGGCAATCACGAAAGGGTTTTGCTCGACGCGGTGTCCGATCCTGCGGCCATGGAGCGCTGGATGAAACTGAGCGGTGCGACGACGCTTGCGTCGTTCGGGACCGATACGATCGCCGGCATTCCGCCCGGCGTCATCGACTGGCTCACTGGCCTTCCGACCTTTCATGAAGACGCGCTGCGATATTATGTGCATGCGGGTCTTAACCCGGAGCGGCCGTTACAGGACCAGACCGACCACGATCGCCTGTGGATGCGCGGTCGTTTTCTCACCGAAGAGCACGATTTCGGAAAATTCATCGTCCACGGCCACACGCCGCAGATGACCGGCCAGCCGGATCTGCATCCCTATCGGGTCAATCTCGATACCGCCGTCGGCCAGACGGGCATTCTCACGGCAGGCATTTTCGACCAGACCCAGGGCGCGCCGACCGGCTTTCTGCACGCGCACGCGTCATGATCCGTGCGTGGCGGCAGCGGTCGCGCCGCGTCTGCCGATGATCCCGTAAACAATAACCGGGATGCTCGTCGTGATGACGAGTGCAATGCTGCTCATCGCCATACCGAGACCGACCGATCCTTGATCGAACTGTCGCCAGATGAACGTCGCGATCGTCTGCATGCCGACAGGAGCCACGAGAATCGAGGCGACAAGCTCGCGGCTTGCAATGGCAAAGACGAGGAGCATGGCCGAGAGAACGCTCGGCGCGACGAGTGGCAGCACGATGCGCCGGAAAGCGCGGATTGGCGTCGCGCCGGAAATGCGTGCCGCGTCTTCCAGATTATCGCCGACCTGGCGCAACGCAGCGTGCGCATAGCGGATAGGATAAGGTAGAAGGATGCAGCAATACGCCATGAGCAGGATCAGCGGGGTGTTGTACGGCGTGAGCGGCAGCCACGGCTGGTTCCAGGCAAGGATCAGCCCGACGGCAACGACGATGCCGGGAATGGTGTTCGGCAACGCCGCCAGCACGTCCAGCGCCCGCGCGCCGCGCACGCGCAGCTTCACGATCGTATAGGCGACGAGAGTGCCGATAAGGCCGGTGACGAGTGCAGTCGCAACGGCGAGCAGGAGGCTATTCTCGAGGGCCGCAAGCGCACCGTTCTGATTATCGGCAAGCTGGCGAAACTGGCGCAGGCCGAAATTATGCAAAGTGAGGCCACCCGACAGCGTATCGAGCGAAGCGGCGGTGACGACCGCAAGGAGCGGCATCACCGTCGCGAGGACGGCAATCGTCGTGAATCCTGCCATGACGGGTAAGCCGGCGGCCCCGAGCGGACGGCGCAGCAGCGGCTCGGGCTTTCCGCTTTGGGTCGCATAGGAGCGGCTGCCGACGATCCGGCTTTGCATCTGGAATGCCGCCATCGCCAGCACGATCAGCAGCAGCGACAGGATCGAGGCGCCGGACAGATCGATCGGCCAATCGGCCACACGAGTTTCGATGCCGGTGACGAGGACGTCGAATCCGGAATGCGACCCGAGCGCCGCTGGCGTGCCGTATTCTTCGATGGTCATGGCGAAGACGAGAAGCAGGCTGGCGAGCAGTGCGGGGCGCGTGAGCGGAAGGGTGATACGCCACAGCACCGCAATCGGATGTGCGCCGAAGACGCGCGCCACGTCAGGCAGGCGCCCGCCGATCGCTTCCACGCTGCGCGACACGGCAAAATATACGACGGGGAAGACGTGCAGCGCAATAACGCAGACGATGCCCGCAAACGAAAAAATAAAGCCACCCGCGTCCACGCCTGTCATCTGCGCCAGAAAGCCATGCGGCTGCAACGCCATGATCCAGCCCAGTGTCGCGATGTAAGGCGGCATCATGAACGGGATGAGAAAAATCAGGTCCCAGACAGCTCCGCCCGGCAGTCGATAGGCAGCGCGCAGATAGCCAAGGGGTGCGCCGATCAGGGCGGCCAGGATGACGACGCAAAGGCCAAGCGACACCGTGTTGCGCGCAAGCCGCCACAGCAGCGGATCGCCGATCACGCTGGCAAAATGGCTGAACGGCGCTTTGAGGCTGCCGCTGCCGATGGACGGAAAGATCGCCTGCAGAACAACGAACGCGAGGGGGACGACGACGATGCCGAGGAGCGAGAGGATTGCCGCCGCGGCGAGCGGTCGCGCTCCCCGTGCCCGGGTTGCGGTCATTTGCTCATCGTCTTGCGAAACGTCGCGAGGATTTCGTCACGCTTCGCGTAGGCTTTTTTCGTGTCGGTCTGGAGCAGCTTGATGTCCTGCAGACGCGGGCGATCAGCCTTGATATCCGCTCGCGCAGGCATGAGATAAACCTTCGCGACCTCCGCCTGTCCTGCGTCGGACAGCATATAATCGACGAGCTTCTTGGCTTCGGCCTGATGCTTCGATGATTTGAAGATCATGATCGGGCGCGCTGCGGCCACCGTTCCCGATGCCGGAAAGATGACATCGACGGACTCGCCCTTCGCCTTCTGTTCCAGTGAAATGTAGTCGACCGCGCCGAACACGGCCGCCTTGGCGCCCTGCAACACGGGGTTAAGCGCTTGCGCATTGGCGCCGGCAACGATCGCGCCGTTGGCCTTCAGATCCTTGAAAAGCTGCCAGTTGCCGGACGCTCCGATGAGCCCGGCGACGAGTTCGAACGAGGCGCCGGATTGCGCCGGATCGGGTAGCGTGACGAGGTCTTTATAAGCGGGTTTCGCGAGGTCTGCCCATTCCGCGGGCCGCGGCGTCTTGCTTTTTGGATTCCAGACAATGCCGAGCGCCGAGATGCCTTGGGCGACGGCGGTGTCGGTCTTCAGGGAAGCCGGCACCGTTCTGGCATTGGGGCTGGTATAGGCAAGCAGCAGACCGCGCTTCGAAAAATCCTCGGCGGTGTCCCACGACGCCGAGATCAGCACGTCGACGGCGGGATTGGACGCCTCGGCTTCGACGCGCGCCATCACCTTTCCGGTCGTGGCCTGAAAGACCCCGACATCGATGCCGGTTTTCTTTTTGAATCCGGCAGCCAGATGGTCGATGAGGTTGGCCGGCCCGGCGGTGTAAACGGTGAGCTTGCCTTCCGCGCGGGCCGGCAGCGAAAGCGCAAGGTTCGCGACGGCTTGCATCGCGACGGTCAGCGTCAGGACGGACAAAGTTTTACGCGGCATGTTCCAACGTCTCCAAATCTCTTCGTTCCGTATCTGCGGTTTCGGTGGCGACGGAGGAGAACCAGAACAGGTGTTCAGGTGCGAAGCCGACACCGACGGTTTCACCGAGAGAAAGTCTGTGGCGGCTCGCCACGGTCAGGTCGTAGGTTGTGGCTCCCGCGTCGATATGCACCGTGTGGTGGTGACCCTCCACGCCAAAGCGAGTCGCCGCGATCGTTGCCTTGATCGGCATCGTGTCCGGATGGCCTAGCACTGGCGCAGCGCGCGGCAGCAGCACTGTCGCGGATGCGCAGCCAGGGCCGCATTGGCACGGTGCGATGACGACGGTGCTGCCCGACAGGGTCCAGCCGGCGGGGCCGCGATCGACGTTCAAAAGGGTGCCGAGATTGAGGAAACGGGCGACTTCCGGAATCGCGGGAGACTGCACAAGCCGTTCCGGATTGTCGATCTGCAGGATACGGCCTTGGTCCATGACGGCCACCCTGTCGGCGAGCGCAAAAGCCTCGGCGTGATCGTGGGTGACGTAAAGGGCGCTCAGCCCGAGCGTGCGGACGAGTTGCCCGATTTCACCGACGAGGTTTTCGCGCAAGCTACGGTCGAGATTGGATAGCGGCTCGTCGAAGAGGACGAGATCGCGTTCGCCGACGATCGCACGTGCGATGGCGACGCGCTGCTGCTGGCCGCCGGACAGGGATGCGGGATGGCGATCGTCGTAGCCCGCCAGACCGACCCGCGCCAAAGCTGCGGCGACGCGCGGGGCGCGATCGTTGCGCGGGACGCCAGTCATTTCCAAGGGAAAGGCAACGTTCCTGCCAACACTCAAATGCGGCCAGAGCGCATAGTCCTGGAAAACCATGCCGAGCGCGCGCCGTTCCGGCGGCACGAAAATGCGCGCGGCGATATCGGCGACGGGCGTGCCGTCAATTTCGATGCGGCCTTGCGCGGGGTACGCCAAACCCGCCACCAGACGCAGCAGGGTGGTTTTCCCGCAGCCTGACGGGCCGAGGAGGGCGATGACCTCGCCGCGCGGCAGCGAAAGATTGATGCCATGCAGGATCGGGTTCGATCCGATCGCATAGGCGACGTCAGAGAGGCGGACGGTGAAGGCCTGCGCACCGCCACTGCATCGTTCTGCCATCCTCGTTGACCACCTGCCGTTGTGCGACTGGCAATGACGTACGAAGGTTCGATGACAGTCGCGTGACAGGTTTCCACGTGACAGGTTTGCACGTGACAGCGGTGCAGGCCGGAAACACTAAAAGGGCGGGCTCAGCTTTCGCCGGCCCGCCCGCATGGGGACATGACGATGGTCGCAAGATGCCTTTGCCTTGTCAGGCTGATCTTGCAGGACTGATCTTGCCAACCGATATGGCCGACCGGTCGTCCCTTACACGCCGTTCTTTTCAAGAACAGCCTTGCACTGCTTCTTGAGTTTTCCGCGGTTGTGCTGCAGGCAATCGAGAATAACCATGTCGCCTTGATTCATGACTTTGCGGCAGTATTTGACAACGTCCGGCTTGCACGCGTCTTCGTCGGATTTCGTTCCCTGACGATGCTGCGCAAAAGCGCCCGAAGCGGTGAATGACGCGAAGACAAGCGCGACTGCGAAAGATTTCTGGAGAGGACGAAGGCTCATTGTCGGTTCCAATATCGCTGCAGAAAATGCTATGCAGATTCTGAGATGAATGAGTGGATGTGATGGCGGATTCGTATCACGTCGGCAAGTTCAGGGTCAAAGTGACCGGATGCAATAAAGTGTTACATTACCTCTGGCGGGTGGTGAGGCTCAGTGCGTGAACCAGCGTTCATCGCGTTACCTTATCGAAGCGCTACGTTTGCGATCGTTCTGTTTCCGGCAAACCCAGTTCTTTCCGAACGGTGGGAATGGCATTCCCCACCTTATTGACGGCTTCGATAATCACGCCCTCGGGCTTGCCAAAATGTTTCGCCCAAAATCGAAGCTCTTTCGGACGGTCGATTCTGACATGCGCACGGTCGGGCCGATGCGGCTTGGTGGGGGGCATTGGTCGGTAACCGTGTCTCTGGTGTGCGGTTCATGGAGCGCGCGGGCCCATCGCGATAACTTCGTCGAGAGGGGCTGGATATCGGTTTAAACAAAAAGACTGCACGATTTGTTCCCACTCTTGCGCCGCGTTCCGGTTCTTTCCCGGTCCCGGGCGCCTTGTCCGCGTCGCCCTATATTTTCCGGGGAGAAGTCCTGCCTACAGATGCTATTCGGGGTAGAATTGGCCGCTATATTTGAGGAACCGGAAAAAGAACAAACG
>Ga0310811_10002574_pt1 | contig 22684 bp, 24 predicted proteins | sample YCmetagenome_FD_207642 | JGI IMG/M metagenome (GOLD analysis project Ga0310811, IMG submission 207642) | Soil microbial communities from experimental microcosm in Duke University, North Carolina, United States - YC | ecosystem: Engineered > Artificial ecosystem > Soil microcosm > Unclassified ...
CGCGCGCGCTGGGGAGCAGTTCCACGCGGATGACCGACCCCGCGATGACCCCAGGCAAGGTCCCGGCGACGAGCACCCCGGACAGGCGCCCGCCTGTCTGCCCTTGACGCCAGTACCGGTACAGCGCCCCCGGCGTCGACACCACGTTGTACAGCAGGTTCGTCGGGGTCACGGCCGGGCTGGGCGTACCGAGCACACCGACTTGGAAAGGCAGCAGCAAGACGGCCCCGGAGACACCAGCCGGCGTAGCCACCACGGCGATGGCGTACGCCCCCACCAGGGAAACAACTTCAGTCCAGCCAGGCCCCAACACACAGTCACCGTAACGACCGCACAAACGGCACACCAGGCAATGCAGGGCTAATTGCGCCCCGCAAGTTCCACCTGCCTGAGCTGGCCGGCGGAGGCTAGCTGGCCCGTTTGCGGCCCATCGCGGCCCAGATGAAGGACTTGTCCGTGCCGCCGGGTTCCGCGCGCCACTCCTCGACCCGCACAATGCCCGGCGCCACCAGGTCCATGCCGGTGAAGAAAGCTCCTACCTGCTCGCGGCTGCGGGGCGTGTACTGCTGCTGGCTCATACGGTTCGCGATGCCGGTCATTTCCTCCTGCGTCGGCCGGGGAAGCAGGTCCGACCCGACGTGGGAGACAGCGGATTGCGTGCACAGTAATACCAGTTCGGCTATTGCGCTGGCGCCAGTTCTGCCGGACGGCGGCGCCGGGGCCGGAACTGGAACCAGGCCGGCCCAGCCGAGGTGAGCAGGGCGATGGCCACGCAGCCCGCGAGGATCGCCCCGACCAGCGGCCACGGAAGGACTAGCGCGACCGCGCCGACTTCGTCGGCGAGAGCCGCCCAGAGGCCGCCAAGGACAAGGCAGGCAACGACGGCCGACGCGGCGATGCCGATCAGCGTGAGCACCAGGGACTCCGCCGCGACGAACCAGACGAGCTGACGGCGGGTGGCGCCGGTCTTGTGCAGCAGCGCCAGTTCGGACCTGCGGCCGCCGGCCGACATGCCGAAGGTGCTGGCGATGCCGATCGCGCTGTACGCGATGGCGATGCCGAGCAGCAGTTCCAGGCCGACCTGGTTCTGTTTCGCCTGCTGGTCGGAGACCGCGGCCGACCACGCGGAGGCCGGCACGACCCGCGCGTGCTGGGACCGGGCGGCGGCCAGCACGGCCGCACGGGCGGCGGCGGAGTCCGTCTTCACGTAGACCCGGTCCGGCATGGCGTCGCCGGCGTTGTGCAGGTCCACGATCAGGCTGGGCCCAGACAGCGTGGCGGCCACCACGGCGACGACCTTCAGGGCGACCGGGGTGCCGTCCGGCTCCCAGACGTTCATCGTGTCGCCCACGTGCTTGTGCCACGACGAGTCGACCGCGACCGTCCGGTCGTCGAGGCCGGCGAGCGAGCCTGCGGTGACGGTGAGGTGCAGGGCGGCGGACGGCTGGTCGATGCCGAGCGCGGAAAAGGGCAGCGGAATGGGCGATTCCAGGTGCAGGGCGGTCACCTGCGGCTGGAAGGCGAACAGGTGCGCGTCGGTCACGGCGGTTGCCTCGACGCCGCTGATGCGGTGGATCCGGTCAAGCAGCGCCGTGCTGAGACCGGGGGTTCCAGACGGCAGCACCACCGAGCCGGCGGCTGCGGCCTGCTGGTGCTCGCCAGCGCTCGCCGCCGCGTTGGCGGTGTCGTTGGCGCCGAGGATCGACGTGGTCAGGCCACCAATGACCAGCACCGGCACGATGACGGCGGCGGAGCGCCGCGCCCCCGTCAGGATGCTCGCGCGCAGCAGCATCCCGGCCGTACCGCGGCTGACCGGCCAGGTCAGCGCGCGGAGCAGGAACGGGGACAGCAGCGCGGCGCCCCCGATCAGCAAGATCACGATTTCGGCCACGGACTTCGGATCCGTCGCGGCGGACGGGACAGCCACCGCCACAACCGCAAGCGCGGCGATCCCGCAGCACACCGCAACGAGGCCGCCGAGCAGCCGGAACCGGCCGATCCGCTTCGGTTCGACGACGGCCTCGCGCAGCGCCTCGGTGGGCCGGACAGTCCCGGCACGCACGGCTGCCACCAGCACCGACAGCACCGCGACCGCGACGCCCGCCACGAAGGCGATCACGAGCGGCGCCGCCGAGCCCGCCGTGCGGGGTACCCCGAACCAGGCGGGGGCCAGGCCCTGGCGCACGATCCAGCCCGCCAGCAGCGGTGCCCCCGCCATGCCGAGCAGGCAGCCGGTCGCGGCGCCGGCCGCGCCGACGATCGCCGCCTCGGCCACCACCGTCCGCATCACCTGCCGCGGGGTCGCCCCGATGGTACGGAGCAGCGCCAGGTCACGGCGGCGCTGGGCGACGGAGAGGCCGAAGGCCGAGGCAGTCACGGTAACGGAGACAAAGGCGGAAAGCAGGGCGGCGATGCCGAGGAAGGTGGTCAGCCCGGACAGGTCGGTGGCGTCCTGGATAGCCCCGGGGTCGGCCTCGTGCCGGTCCGCACCCGTGAGGACCTGCAGGTGCGCACTGGGCAGCGCCGCCGCGCGGCGGGCCGTCGCGGCGTCGCTGGTCACCAGCGCGTCAACCGCAGGTGACAACCGGGCCGCGGCCGCGTCGGTGAAGAAGACCGGCTGTTCTCCCGTCCTAGGGGAAACGGTGCCGGCGATCGTGTAGTCCCGTGCCCCGCCTGCGGTGACCACGGCGACCCGGCGGCCGACAGAGGCCGGCCAGGCGACGACGATCTCGTCATCCGCGCGGGGAGCGTGACCGGAAGCCAGCACGTACGGGGCGAACGCGGCGGAAGACCACCCGTGCCCGAGGACGGGCTGGCCGATGGGCGCGCCCTGCACCTGGGCGTAGAAGCTGCGATCCCCGGTCGCGCCGGGCAGTTGGGCGATGACCGAGGCGGGCACGGCGGGCTGGGCCAGCAGCGGCACCGTGTCCACCGAGCCGTTCCGGTCCCGCACCCGGAGGTTCGGGTCGACCTGGATGACGAACGGCGCGGCCGCGAACCGTTCTGGGCGCTGGTGCGCGGTGCCGCCCGAGGCGGCCGACAGCACGAGCGTCATCATGGCGATGACCGACACGCCCAGCGCGAGCGCGGCGAAGGTGCCCGCGAACGCGGCCCAGCGGGTCCGGACCGTGGCGAGGGCGGCGGTCAGCATGCCAGGCTCGCCGGGTCAGTGGAGACGTCGGTGGCGACCTCCAGCCGGGCCATGTGGGCGGCGACGGCCTCGGCAGTGGGGCGTTCGAGCGTGTCCGCGATCCGGCCGTCGGCGAGGAAGACCACGCGGTCGGCGTACGCGGCGGCCATCGGGTCGTGGGTGACCATGATGATCGTCTGCTGCTGCTCGGTGACCATGCCGCTCAGCAGCCGCAGTACATCCCGCGAGGTGCGGGTGTCCAGCGCCCCGGTCGGCTCGTCGGCGAACAGCACCTGCGGGGCGGTGACGAGCGCGCGGGCGATCGCGACCCGTTGCTGCTGGCCGCCGGACAGCTCGCTCGGCCGGTGCCCGGTCCGGTCGGCCAAGCCGACAGTGGCCAGCGCCGCCTGAACGGCTTTCTGATCGGCCTTGCGGCCGGCCAGCCGGAGCGGCAGTTCCACGTTCTGCGCGGCGGTCAGCGCGGGCATCAGGTTGAACGACTGGAAGACGAACCCGACGCGGTCCCGGCGCAGCCTGGTCACCGCGGTCTCGCTCAGCCCGGACAACACTGCCCCGCCGATGCTCACCTTTCCCGAATCAGGCCGGTCGAGGCCCGCCGCGCACTGGAGCAGCGTGGACTTGCCCGAGCCGGACGGCCCCATCACGGCGGTGAAGGAGCCTGCGGGGAAGGAGAGGCTCACCGTGTCGACGGCCGTGATGCGGCTCGGCCCGACGCCATAGGTCTTGGTCAGCGACTCGATGACAACTGCCATCGCCATGCGAACTCCTCTGGGTCTGCAGGCGCCCGACGCGCCGTTCAGGCAGAGCGTACGTTGACTACAGAAATTTTTGCAAACTATTCTGCAAGTATGCTGATGACCATGCCCATCACCCCGCCCGAACCCGCCGGACGTGCCAACGGGGACCAGACCGCGATTTTCCGGACGCTGGCCAACCCGCTGCGCCGGCGCATCCTCAGCCACCTCCAGCAGCACCAGGAGGCGAACTCCACCAGCCTGGCCCGCGCCCTGGGGGAGAGCACCGGCACGACGAGCTACCACCTGCGCAAGCTGGCCGAGCAGGGGTTCGTCGCCGAGATCCCCGGGAAGTCAGCCGGCCGGGAGCGGTGGTGGCGGGCCCTGCCGTTCCACGTCCAGGCGCCCGACCCCGCGAAGATGGCGGCGGCCGAGCTGTCCGCGGCCATGGCCCACACCAAGGCCCAGGCCGAGCACGACATCGACCTGTACTTCCGGGTCCTCACCCAGTACGAGGGACCCGAGGGCTGGGCCCAGCTCAGCCGCGGCGGCGTCCACATGACCAAGCAGGAACTTCTCGCGTTCTTCCAGGAGTACCTTGCCTTGCAGTGGAAGTACGGGCACACCGACCAGGACGCCCCGCCGGATGCCCGCCCGGTCGCCCTGCGCTTCTTCGCTGTCCCCGACGCCCCGGCGTAGGCCTACGCGCTGGCGCTCGAGGCCACTTGAGCCGGGAACCCGAGCAAGCCTGCGTCGCCTTATCGGGCGGTCAGCCTTCGCTTAAGCGGACCTTAACGCCGTAGATCGTGACCCCCGGCGTCGTTAGCGTGACCCCAAGTCGCTCTCCTGCACTCGCTGACGAGGGGTACGCCAAATGCCGGTTTCCCGCCGTGCCATGCTCGCCGGATCGGCCGCCGTGGCCGCCATGCCGCTGCTCGGCTTTGCCGTCCCGGAGCTGCGGCGGGCCGCCGGCAGGGCCGCTAACCGGGAGACCGCCCGGCTGTCGGCCGCGGACACACCAGCCACGGTCTCGTTCAGCATCCAGAACAACACCGGCGCCGACACCGTCTACGCGTTCGTCACCGGCCAGGCGATCAACAACGGCAACGCGCTCATGCTGCTCGCATCGGACGGCGCGACGCCGTACTACCCGGCGTCACCGTCCGCTGTCGGCAGCCCGCTGGCCGTTGACTGCGCGATCCCGCTGAACGCCTCGGGCGCCTCCCCGGTCACGATCACGGTTCCGCAGCTGGCGGGCGCCCGGCTGTGGTTCTCTATCGGCACACCGCTCACGTTCCTGCTTAACCCCGGTCCCGGGCTCGTCGAGCCGTCCGTCACCAACCCGTCCGACCCCAACATCGGCCTCCAGTGGGACTTCGCCGAGTTCACGTACAACCCCGCGCAGTTGTTCGCGAACATTTCGATGGTTGACTTCGTCAGCATCCCGATCGGCCTCACCCTGACCGACACGTCGGGAAGCACGCAGGTCGTCGGCGGCCTGCGCGCTGGCGGCCTCGACGCCGTGTGCGCGGGCCTGACCGCGCAGCAGGCCGCCGACGGACAGCCCTGGACCGACCTCATCGTGACCAGCGGCGGCGCGAACCTCCGCGCGCTCAGCCCGCAGAACGGGATCGTCGGCAACTCGTCCCTGCTGTCCGGCTACTACGACGACTACGTCACCCAGGTCTGGAGCAAGTACGCGGCGACGACGCTGACCATCGACACCCAGGCTTCCAGCGGCACGGTGACCGGCCAGGTGACAGGCGGCCTGCTTACCTTCCCCGGCATCGGGTCGTTCGCCCGGCCGACGACAGCCGACATCTTCAGTTGCTCCACCGGGCCGTTCAGCACCGCGGGGGCGAGCGGCGCAGTGCTCGCGATCATCCCCCGGCTGGCGGCCGCCTTCAACCGCAGCACGCTGCTCATCGACTCCAGCCAGCCGGACGGGGAAAACCCCGCCAGCTACTACGCGAACGCGACGACCAACCACTACGCGCGGCTCGTGCACGCGACCGAACTCGGGGGCCTCGGCTACGCCTTCCCGTACGACGACGTGACGCCCAACGGCGGCGTCAACCAGGCGGGGCCAGTGTCAAGCGGCAGTCCCGCGCTGCTGAGCGTGACCGTCGGCCCCGTGCAGTGAACACCGTGCACCAAGGACCAAGGACAGAAGCGAAAAGGAGCCCGGACATGCCCGGCATATTGCGACCCGTCACCCGTGGCCGTAAGCGCACTACCAGAGGCGGGCTGGCGTTCGCGCTGGCCGTCATCGCCGCGGTTGTCGCGCTGACGGCGGTCACCTCGCACAGTGCCTCGTCTTCCGCCCAGGTGCGGGATGCGGCGGCAACTTCCCTGGCGGCGCCGGCCGCGGTCCCAGGGCCGCCGGCTGGCTGGTCGACCGTCTTCAGCGACGACTTCAACGGCGCGGCGGGCTCCGGCGCGGACTCCCAGTGGATGTACGACACCGGCCCAGGGTCGAACTTCGGTACGGGCGAGATCGAGACGATGACCAACTCGACAAGCAACGTGCACCTTGACGGCAGCGGCAACCTCGACATCACCGCCCTCGGCGGCGGCAGCTCGTGGACCTCCGGCCGTGTCCAGACGACCAGCGCCAACGTCGGCGCGCCCGCGGGCGGCGAACTGGAGGTCACCGCCTCAATCCAGCAGCCCGCCGGCGGGCTCGGCTACTGGCCGGCGTTCTGGATGCTCGGACCTGGCCAGTGGCCCGAGAACGGCGAGATCGACATCATGGAGGACGTCAACTCACTGTCCGAGGTGGCCGGGACCATCCACTGCGGCGTCGACCCGGCGGGCCCGTGTAACGAGCCCAACGGCATCGGCAGCGGGCTCACGTCATGCGGCGGCTGCCAGAGCGGTTACCACACCTACTCGATGATCCTGAACCGGACCAACGCGGCCAACGAGTCGATCACGTTCTACCTGGACGGTAACCAGTACTTCAGCGTGAGCGAGTCCCAGGTGGGCACGGCGACCTGGCAGGCGGCGTACGACCACAACCTGTCGATCATCCTCGACCTCGCGATGGGCGGCGGCTTCCCGAACGGCGTCTGCAACTGCACCACGCCGACCAGCGCGACCACGTCTGGCGGCACGATGAGCGTGGCCTACGTCGCCGCGTACTCCACCAGCGGGAGCGGCAGCGGTGGCGGCGGCACCGGTGGTGGCAGCGGGAGCGCGATTACCGGCTACCAGGGCCTGTGCGTCGACGTCAGGGGCGCGAACTCCGCCAACTTCACGCCCGTCCAGGTATACACCTGCAACAACACCAGCGCGCAGCAGTGGACCGTCGTCCAAGCAGGCAGCACCCTGCACGCGCTCGGCAAGTGCATGGACATCAACGGAGGCGGCACCGCCGACGGGACCACGGTGGACCTGTACGACTGCAATAACACCGCCGCGCAGGTCTTCATCCCGCAGTCCAACGGCGAGCTCTACAACCCGCAGTCGAATAAGTGCCTGGACGACACCGGCTACGGCGGCTCCGGCACCCAGTTGCAGATCTGGGACTGCGCCGACACGGCCAACCAGCAGTGGGAGCTGCCCTAACCACATACCGGCCCGGTCCCGGCGCTCGGTGGCATCACCGCTGTCACCGAGCGTCCTGCCTTGGCTCGTATTGCGGCAGCGTTTTGAGGAATTGACTTTCCTGAACGGGGCGTGCGGCGCCCTTTTCCCGGGCAGGTGCCGGTGGTGGCGATTTGCAGGCGCGGCACGGGTGAGTCGATGGCCGAGATCGGGTTGGTGGGGCTGGGCCGGATGGGCGTTCCCATCTGCGCGGACCTGGTCCAGGCCGGCTACGCGGTGCGGGCGGGAGACCGGCGGCCCGAGGCCGCCGAACAGGCTGCTAGGTGCGGGGCACGCTGGGAGCCAGAGTTGGCCCGCCTCGCGGCCAGGGCCGATGTCCTGATCACCGTCCTGCCCGGGGCCGGCGAGGTCCGCGAGCTGATGCTCGGCGCTGGCGGCGTGGCGGCGGCGTTGCGCGCCGGGACGACCTGGATCGACATGACCAGCAACTCGCCGGCTGCGATGACCGAGGTCCGCAACGCGGTCCTCGACCGGGGGGTGCAGGTCCTGGACGCCCCGGCCGGCGGGGGCGTGGCCGCTGCGCGGCACGGAGCCCTGCAGCTGCTGGTCGGGGGACGAGCACAGGTCATCGCGCAGCACCGGGAACTGCTGGAGACCTTGGCCCGTCCCGGCCAGCTGCGCCACGTCGGCGGGTACGGAGCCGGCTACACCGCCAAGCTGCTGATCAACCTGCTGTGGTTCGGGCAGGCGGTCGGCACCGCCGAGGCCCTGCTGCTCGGCCGGGCATCCGGACTGGACCTGGGCACCCTGCGGGATGTCCTGGCCGACAGCGCGGCCGGCTCGCGATTCATCGACCATGACCTGCCGGCCTTGTTCGCCGGCGACGTCATGCCGACGTTCGGCCTGGACCGCTGTTGCGAAGAACTCCAGATCGTGACCGACCTAGCCCGCGACCATCACCTTCCCTTCCACGCCTCCCACGCGGTGGCCGATGCCTACCAGCGCGCACTGCGCCGGTACGGGCCAGCGGACGGGGAACTGCTGGCCGTGACGCTGCTCGAAGAACAGGCAGGCTTGCAGCTCCGGCACTCCCCGGCCACACGTGGACCAAATAAACCAGACGGCTAGCGGACCCACACGGCCGACGGCAGGAAACACCAGGCAAGCGGGGACGCCGCAGGCCCTGCAGTCAGGGTCACGCTTGCGGAAGCCTAGACACCGCGTGATGTCATGAGCGGGGCGCTGCGGGTGTTGATCACTCGGTCCGGATCGATGCCGAACAGTTCCGCCCGGATACAGCCGGCGTCCAGCCAGTCAAGCTGGCCGGGTGCGTGTGCGTCGGTGTCGATCGCGAACATGCAGCCGAGCTCGACAGCCAGCCGCAGCAGGTCATCAGGTGGGTCCTGACGCTCGGGACGGCAGTTGACCTCCACCGCCACTCCGGATTCGCGGCAGGCGGTAAACACCGCCTCGGCGTCAAACTCCGACTGGGGACGACCGCGGCCAGTGACGATCCGCCCGGTGCAGTGGCCAAGGACGTCGGTATGCGGGTTACGGATGGCGGCGACCATCCGCTGTGTCATCGGCGTGGACGGCATCCGCAGCTTTGAGTGCACGCTGGCGACCACGACGTCCAGTTGCCCGAGCAGTTCCTCCGTCTGGTCAAGTGAGCCATCCTCGAGGATGTCGACCTCGATCCCGGTCAGGATCCGGAACGGCGTAAGCGAGGCGTTCAGGTCGCCGATCAGCTCAAGCTGGGCACTGAGCCGGTCGGCGGACAGCCCTCTGGCCACGGTGAGCCGGGGCGAATGGTCGGTGAGCGCGATCCACTCATGCCCTAGCTCCCAGGCGGCCAGCGCCATCTCCAGCGGCGGGTTTCCGCCATCGGACCAGTCCGAGTGCGTGTGGCAGTCGCCTCGCACCGCGGCGCGCAGCGCAGACGGTGGAGCGGGCGACCCGCCGCCGAGCAACCGGGCTAGGTACTCCGGCTCCTGGCCGGCCGCAGCCTGCGCGACCACTTGGGCGGTCACCTCGCCGATCCCGGCAAGCTGCAGCGTCCCGGCGCGTACAAGGTCGGCCAGCTCGCCCGGACTCAGGCCGGCGACTACCTCTGCGGCGCGCCGGAAGGCCCGGACCCGGTACGTCGGCGCGCCGGACCGTTCAAGCTGGAACGCGATCTGCCGCAACGCCCACACCGGATCCATACCGCCAGCTTACGAATCGCAGCCACGGCCATTCCCGCCTGCCAGTAGACGAAGCCGTCGGTACGCGATGGTCCACGCACATTCAGATCAACGACTTTCTGGCATGCTGCAGAGAGCCGGTCGTCTGCTGAGGCGGGCGTGAGGCGGCCGTGCGACTCGACACCAGCTGACGCTTAATCAGCGGGGCCTCGTGCATCGTTCTGACCCGTGAATGCACCCGTAAGCAGGCGGCCAAGCCAGCCGGGCGCGTTTGACCGCCGGAGGCCGGGTAGCGGCTTGCTCATGTACCTCGTCAGTTACCTTGAGCGGGCCAAGGGGCTAGACCGGCTCTCTGGCCCCGGTCAGCGAATCGCGCGGCTACTGCCGCCGGGCCGGGTCCGCGATGCGCTGCACGGCGTGCAGTTGGGGCACCCGCTGCACCCGTCGCTGGTGCAGGTCCCCGTGGGCACTTGGCTGTCGGCGAGCTTTCTGGACATGTGGCCGGGTAACGAGGCGGCGTCCCGGCGGCTGGTGCTCGCCGGCCTGGCCGCGTCGGTGCCGGCCGCGCTGGCCGGCGCCGCCGACTGGTCGGAGCAGCACGAGCAGCAGATGCGGGTCGGAGTGGTCCATGCATTCGCGAACGCTGCCGCAGTCGCCTGCTACGCGGCATCGATGGCGTCTCCCGGCCGGGCTAGAGGGCTCCGTCTGGCCGGCCTAGCTACTGCGGCCGTAGGCGGCTTCCTCGGCGGCCACATCGCCTACCGCCAGTCCGCCGGGGCCAACCAGACCGAGCCGGTCCCGCATCTCGTCGAACCGGGGTGGCACGATCTCATGCCTGCCGCCGATTTCGCCGTCCTCGCCGAACGCCAGCCGGTGAAACGGATGCTCGGCGATGTCCCCATCGTGATCATCAAGGACAGGGAACGCACTCACGTCCTGGCCGGCCGGTGCGGCCATCTGTCCGGGCCGTTGTCCGACGGAGAGTACCGCGACGGGTGCCTGACGTGCCCATGGCACGGCTCCGCGTTCCGGGTATCTGACGGAGCGGTCGCGCACGGCCCCGCGACCGCTCCTCAGCCAGTGTTCCGTACCCGCGTTGCCGACGGTGTTCTCCAGGCTTGCCTTCCCGGCGCAGGCTAGCGCCCTTCTGGCCGCGGCCATGCTCGGGTTATCAGCGCAATGCTCCCACGCTAAGGCCCTGACTGGGCTAGCTGGCGGCAGCACGTCGTTGCGCGGCTGTGACAGCGACCTGTCGGCCGACGGAAGCGTTTGCTCCACCCGGCGAGGGGTACCCGGCCAGGGCAGTCGACCGTACCCAGAAGCTGCGGGAGGTTCAGCCGCACATCCACGCGGTGCTCGGCCGGGAGGACGGGACTACCCGCGGCGGCCACCTGCTGGAGGAGCACGTGTGGCCCACCCTTGAGGTGATTATCCGGGAGACTCGCGCTGGATTGCGCAAGACGCGCCGCCCCGAGATCGGCCTCGCGCTAATCGACCTGGATCAGTAACACCGGACACGGCCGCGGCCTCGCTACCCCGCGAGAACAAGGCCATGCTGCGCCGTATTAGTAGCCAGCAGGAATCTAATAGGGCCGGCCTACGCCGCCCGCTTCCGCCGCTGCTGCCTGGCTGGCGGCGCCTTCTTGTCACCTGTCTTCTTGTCCGACGACTTGGTGCCGCCTTGGGCCGGCCAGACGCCCTGCTCGGCTTATCCCCACTGGCCGCCTTCCCGCGCGACGTCTTCTTTGCGGCATCGACGCTTGCCTTCAGGGCTGCGGTCAAGTCGGACACGTTGGTCGCGGCTGGCGGCTTGGCGGCTGGCTGGAGTTCCTGATCGTTCTTCTTCGCCTCGATCAGCTCGTTGACGCGGTCGGTGTAGCTGTCGCGGTAGTCCGACGGCGTCCACGGCCCGCTCATCGCATCGACCAGCTGGCGGGCCATGCGTGCCTCTTGCCGGGACGGCTTGACCTTGCCCGGCAGGTTGTCGATCTCTGCGCGCGGGTCCCGGACCTCGTCGGCGAAGAACAAGGTCTCCAGCGCCATCAGGCCGCCGTCCGCGCGCACCGCGGCCAGGTACTCCTTGCCCCTCATGACGAAGCTCGCGATGGCGGCCTTGCCGGAGTCTTCCATCGCGTCCCGCAGCAGGGCGTAGGGCTTGGCGGCTTCCTCACCGCCAGGGCCGAGGAAGTAGGTCTTGTCGAAGTAGATGGCGTCGATCTCGTCGAGGTCGACGAACGTGTGCACGTCCAGCGACCGGGACCGCCCGGGCGCGACCGAGTCAAGCTCGTCCTGGTCCAGCAGCACATAGTTCCCGCCGCCGGTATCGGCCCCTTGACGATGTCGGCGTACTCCACCTCGTCCCCGGTCCGCTCGTTGACCCGCTGGTACCGGATGCGGTCGCCGGTGCCCTCCTCGAACTGGTGGAATGTCGGCCGGTGCGCCTCAGTCGCCGAGTACAGCTCCACCGGGACAGCCACCAGCCCGAACGACAGCACCCCCGACCAGATCGCACGTGCCATTGCCTTGCTCCCTCCCGGTGCTAGCTTTCACCAAGTTTCCTGGCGAGCTCGTCGCGGCCCATCTTCGACCGGCCGGGTAGGTCGCGCTTCCTGGCGATCTCGTACAGTTCGGCGCGGGTCTTGGGGGACTTGCCGCCGGCGCGCTTGCGCTGGGCGACGGCCGCGCCCTGCTTACCCAGAGCGGACTTGGTGTCCGCAGGCAGATGGGAGATCGTCTTCTTGTCGGACGCGGCCTTCTGGGCCTTCTTCACGTTTCGCTTGGCCACCCGTTCCTGGCTGCCGGTTGCCATCGCTTCGTCTCCTTCAGCGTGAGCTGCTCTTTCGCTCGCGCTCTACCCGGCTGGCCCCGCCAGTAACAAGACGCCGTGGCCCGGCCTCCGGTTTGGTGGCCCGAGTCGCTTCTGGTGGCGGCACTCTCCGGCATGAATCGAGATTCACGCAGTGGCGGTGTCGAGTTCTGCGAGGTGCTGGCTGAAGCCCTGAGGGGCGCGGGCCTCGCGTCTGGCTGAGGTGACCACTGGCAGCGCCCGGGTGCGCAGTACCCGGGCGCCGGCGGCGGTCAGGGCCGAGACGAGAGCGCGGTCCTCGGCGGTGGGCACAGCGGGAAACCCTCCGGCCGTCAGGTAGGCGGATGCGCGGAAGCCTAGATTGGCGCCGTGCACGTGGGAATGGCGGTCGGTTCCGCCGTCGTAGCGCCTGCTGAACAGCGAGCGTATCCCCGGCCGGTAGCCCGACCAGTCGGCGACCCGGACCGTGCCGACGACGGCATCCCAGCCCCGGCTGGCGTAGCGGCGCTGCTGCCGCAGCCAGCAGGGCGGGACGAGGGTATCGGCGTCCGTCGTGGCCAGCCAGACATCCGCCGGGTCCAGGTGCCCCGTGCGGCGCAGTACCTCCTGGACGCCGGCCGCACGCGCCGCGCCGACGTTCTCGGCGCTGATCGTGACGACCGAGGCACCGCCGCGCCGCGCGGCCAGGACGGTCCGGTCACCGCAGGCGTCGGCTGCCACGACCAGGTGAACCGGCGTGCCGCGCAGCGCCCGTGCCGCGCGGCGCACGGCCGCCAGGCAGGCAGGCAGCAGGTCCTGTTCGTTGTGCGCGGGGACGATCACCCCGACGGCCCGGATCATATGATCCCGCCGGCCTGGGCGACGGACCGCAGGTCGCCGTTGGCATGGGTATAGACCTCGGCGGTGAAGTCCGGGTCGCGGTACCGGGCCAGCCGGGCCAGCCTGGGGTGCGCGGCCAGGCCTTGGTGCACCTGATCGCCGGTGCGCGGATGCTCGGGTGCGGGATGCCGCCAGTGCACCGCCACGAGGTGGCCCCCTGGGCGCAGTGTGCCAATGCCGAGCCGGAGCAACTGGTCTAGGTCTGGGTCGTTGAAGTAGTACAGCAGCTCGGAGAAGACGATGAGGTCGAAGGAGTGCGGCGGCCACTCCTCGGGGACTGCCCGCCGCTCGACCCGGACGCCCGGCAGCCCTGCCGTCCTCGCCCGCGCCGATGCGACCGCGTCCGGGACGGCGTCGCAGGCGAGCAGTTTCTCGCAGCGGGAGGCGAGCATCGCGGTAAGCACGCCGACCGAGCAGCCCGGCTCGAACGCGGCGCCGTAGCGTTCCCTGGGCAGCAAGGCGACGGTGAGCGCGTACTTGCGTGCCTCGTACCAGCGCTCCGCGAGCCCGTACGGGTCGGGTGAGGCGGCGTACCGCTCACGGAAGTAGGCGGCGTCGAGTGTCATGGAAGCAGGACCTCCATGGCCCGGGTGAAGTGGGCGATCACGCCGGGGGTCAGCACGGGCCCGAGGCCGTGGCCTCTATCTTCTGTCTGGCTCGCGAAGCACGTGATCGCCGCGCGTTTCCTGCTTGCCACGCGGGGCGGGAGCGGGACCCGCAGCGCCCGGTCCCAGGGCACCCGGGGGTCGGCGGGGGCAGCCCAGTGCCACATCCATACCGGGAAGCAGTACAGCGCCCTAGGGTCGGCCCGGCGTGCGGCCCGGCCGGCTGCCTCGTGGTCGGGGTGCATGTCCCGGTCCCACGGGGCCAGGCACAGGTCGAAACCCGCGACCAGTGGGCCCAGCGCGGCGGACAGCTCGTCCTCGCGGGCCTTCAAGCCGGTGTCGGGCAGGCCAAGCCGGACCACTTCGGCCGCCCGGGCGCCCAGGGCGCGCAGCGCCGCGGCTGTTTCCGCGACCCGCCGCCGGGCTAGCGTGGTTGGGGAAGCACGCCGGCCGTGCGATCCCTCGCCGTCGGTGACCGCGACCAGCCGCAGCCGGGCATGTGAGGCCGCCAGCATCGAGATCAGCCCGCCGGCGCCGAGCACTTCGTCGTCCGGGTGCGCGGCCACGATCACCGCGCTCGTCACGCTTTCCAGCCCGGCCAGCCCCGCGCCGGGAAGCGTGCTGAGCCACGGCCAGGCGGCCCAGGACCGCTCGTCGGTGCCGGGCGCGTCGATCGGGTGTGGCCTGGCGGCGCGGTTCACCACGCGGCCCCTTGCCCGGCAACCAGTTCACCGAGTTGTGCCAGGTCCCGCTCAGCGTGATGCTGGCGTAGGTAGACCGTCAGGTCGGCGACCGCCCGGGAATGCGCCTCGTCGTGGCTGAGCGGCCCGGCCCCCAGCGCCCGGCCTGTTCTGCCCAGCACGTCACTGGCGACCGTCTCGGTTAGCGTCCGTACCCGCAGGGCCCGTACTGGGCCCTCGCCGCGCCGGTCGCCGGGGTCCGCGTCGATCTCGCCAGCCGCTTGGACGAGCGCGGCTCGCACCGTGCGCAGTCCGATGTCGACGGCACCCAGGTGAGCCAGCGCGTGCGGGCCAACGTCACGCTTGGCGGCGACTGTGAGCAGCGTCCGGGCCACGGCCCGGGCCCCGCCGTACCAGCAGGCCGCGACCCCAGCGCCGCCGTGACTGAACCCAGGTCTGTTGGTGTACCCGCCTGGCGGCCCCACTGGCTCTGCCGGAACCCCAGGGAAGCCGACGTCCAGCGTGTCGCTTCCCGCCATCCCAGTGGCGGGCCAGGTACCCTCGATCGGCTCAAGGTTGTCCACAGCGACGGCGAACAGCCGCGCCTCGTCACCGGCGGCGGCGGTGACAAGAGCATGCGTGCAGACCCGCGCCCCAGAGCAGTACTGCTTATTGCCTCGCAGCAACCAGGTCCCGTTCCGCCGGCTGGCTGTCACGTTGGCACCGGGCGGATTCGCCGCCCAGACGCCCCAACGGCTGCCGGGCTCCGGTTGCGGGCCGCCGAGCTCAGCGAGGATCGCGACCGCGTCGGCGTGGCCCTCGCCGAGGCGCGCCAGAGACAAGTCTTCCTCCGCGAGGTCGGCGAACGCGGCCCAGCGATCCCAGGTGGCCCCTGAGCCGGGGAGCGGCAGGTCGAGCCTGCCCGACTCGACCGCCGCAGCGAAGGCCTGGGCAGCCTGCTGCCAGGCCGGCGGTGCCTCCAAGTCCGCCACCTGTCCGCGGGGCTCCTTCAGCTCTCGGTTCCCGTTCATGCGTCGAGCAGGTCGACGATGTCGTCGGCGTGCTCTTCCTCGTCGGCGAGGATGTCCTCCAGGAGCCTGCGCGTGGTTGGGTCACCGTCGCCGAGCCAGCGGATGATCTCCTGGTAGGTCGTGATCACGATGCGCTCGGCGGTCAGGTTGTCGCGGAGCATGCCCTCAAGGTCCCCGTCCGGGAACGTGTCATAGGTGGTGTGCGCCCGCGCTGCGATCGTGGCCGGGTCGAAGTCGGGGTCGCCGCCCAGCTGGGTGATCCGCTCGGCCGCCCGCATAGCATGCCCCCGCTCGGACTCGGCGTGCTCGTGGAACTCACCCGCGACCTGGGCGCGGTTGATCCCTGTGGCGGAGATCGCGTGGCGGGTGTAGCGCATCCAGCACACGAGCTCAGTCGCGAGCACATCGTTAAGGACCGCGATGACCTCCTTGGGGTCCTTGCCGTACGAATCGGTCACCGGCCCTTCCTGCATTTTTTGCCTAGCTCGCTCGCGGATCGCGGTGATATCGGCGGTGAAGGCGCCAGCTGCCATGACAGGTCCCCCCAGTCGGGTCGGTTAACGAGATTCCGCCGCTACCCGCCAGCAGGCGGTTCATGCCAGCGGACGGCGGCAGACTCGCCTTCCGCGACGCTGGAATAGCCGCCGGTGCCCGGGGTAGCTGGCGCTTGCTCGCAGCACAGCGCGGCCAGACCCGCGCTTGGTCGCCGGAAGGAACAACGTCATGGCCATCATCCTGCTCGTCTTGCTGCTCGCCATCATCCTGGGCGGCCTGGGCTTCGCCATCCACGTCCTGTGGTGGATCGCCCTGGCGGTGCTCGTGATCTGGCTGATCGGATTCCTCGTTCGGGTCGGCGAGGGCACCACACGCGGTCGCTGGTACCGATGGTGACTCAGTCTCCAGGTTCCGTGCTCCGCTCGCGGATGTCGTGCTCGCAGGCCAGTCCGGCCAATGATGAGCACGTCGGTCGGCGATGGGTTGGCATGCCACGCCGCCGTTAGGTTCGCCTGGGGCAGCATCCGCGCTCGTGCTGCCCCAGGTCCGCTTTGCGTCGGCCGGACGGTGATGCTACCCACGTGGCCGTGCGTTCCGCTAAGAGCGGCCGGAACTGTCGCCTGCGGGGTCTCGCGCTTCGTCGCCGCAAGAGGTAATGAGCTTCAGTACGGCCCGCTCTGCGTGTCCGTTGGTGGCGACGTCGCCGTATTTCTGCCCTTTGCCCAGGTCGGCCAGGGCGGGCGCGATCGTGGTGCCCTGCTCGTACAGGGCGATGATGCGCGGGTCGATGTAAGAGGCTCGGGCCACGGCGGGAGTGTTCCCGAGGTAGCCTGCCACCTCTTTGACGACGCGGGCGACGGCGCGCTTGCGCGCGGCTGCCGATTCCGCCGCGGCGCGCTCTGATACCGCCAGCCCGACGGCAGCGAGCACGGTGGCGTGCCAGGTGCGGAAGTCCTTCGCGGTGAAGTCGCCGCCAGCCGCATCCCGCAGGTAGTCGTTGATGTCAGCGGCGGTGACGTGGTGCCATAGCGTGCCGCTGCGGTAGACGAGGAGCTCGTCGCGGTCGCCGCCGGCCCGGCGCCGCTTGAGGCTCCGCACGACGGAGCAGACCGTCTCGTCGGCAACGGCCTGCTCGCGGTGCCTGCCGCTCTTGCCGGTGTATTCGAAGCTGAGCTCGCGTTTCCCGCACGTGACATGCTCGCGGCGAATCGTCGCCAGCCCGAAGGAGCCGTTCTCGGCCGCGTACTCCTCCCCGCCCGGACGGAAGAAGCCCAGGTCGATCAGCCGGATCGCCATGGCGAGCACCCGGTCCCGGGAAAGCCCCTGCCCGCGCAGGCCGCGCTCGACCACGTCCCGGAGCCGCGGCAGCGCCCGGCCGAAGTCCAGGACGCGGTCGAACTTCTCTTGGTCGCGGCGCTCTCGCCACTGCGCGTGGTAGAGGTACTGGCGACGCCCCGCTATGTCGGTGCCGACGGCCTGGATGTGACCGCGCGGGTGCGGGCAGATCCATACGTCTTCCCAGGCGGGCGGGATCACCAGTGCCTTGATCCGGGCGAGCGCCCGTGCGTCGGCAAGCGGTGTGCCGTCGGCCGCCAGGTAGCTGAAACCACGCCCGCGCCTACGGCGCCGCAAGCCCGGCCCTGCCACGTCGACCAGCAACAGCGGTGCCATCACCTGGTCGTCGCCCGTGGCGCCGGCAGCCATGGCAGGCAGACCGTCTGCGCTGCGTCAGTGGCCGCGCAGCGCGCTGACCAGCTGCGCCTTGCTCATCGAAGAGCGGCCCTTGATCCCGATCTCGCGGGCACGCTGCAGGAGGTCCTTCTTGCTCCAGTCGTCATAAGAGCCGCTACGGCCGCCCCGGCGCCCAACGGACTCGCGCGAGCTACCTGCCGCCGCGTTCGCGATCCTGGCCGACTTCTCCTCGCTGTTGCCCTCCCGCCGCAGTGCACGGTAGGTCTTCTCATCCTTGATTTGTGCCCTGGGCATCCGTTCCTCCTCGCATGACCAGACCAGTCCGGACGCGATCCGGCTCATCCGCCCACCGGCTACCCGCTGACAGCTGTCGAAACGCCTGAACCCCAGTTCAGCCGAGAGCAGGGCGGACCAGGGCTGTTCGCCTGGGTGGGAGGCGTCAGCGACGCGCCTCTCGAGGGCATCCCGGCCACCGGGGAATTCGCTGGCAAGAAAGGACGCCCCCAATAGGAGGCTAGTTTCCGGTGCCTGTCGCTTGCCCCGCCCTGCCGTGCTGGGGCTCACTGGCCTGATCCTGGCCTGGAGCGCGCAGCGTGTCGGTGGCTGGTTCGGCCGGTTCGGGGAGAGGGCTCAGCCTTGGGGTGGCGCGCCAGCACCGCACGAATTCCTCGGCGTACGGCAGGACCCCGAACACGGTAACCGCAGCGAGCAGCGCCACGCGCGAAGTCGCGGACAAGGGGTCGCGGCGCTTGAGCCGGGGCCGGAACCGGGGCGGCTGCCTGTCTTGGCCTGCCAGGGCCTTGGCCTGGTCCCAGTGCAGGGCGGTGAGCAAGAAGGTCGCCATGATGGGAGAGACTTCCAGCAGGCTGTGCACGTGCTGCTCGACCGGCGTGACCTGGCGGCGAGGCTCGGCGTAGGCCTGGTCCCAGTACGCGGTCGCGCTATGCGCGGCTACTGCACCGACCGCGGTGGCGAGTACCCCGGCGTTGACCTCGCAAAACAGCCCAAGCAGGACGGGCGCCCCGGTCTCGGCGAACATCAGCGAGTGCAGGGCCGACTCCCTCGGCCCGGCGGTGTCCTCGATCCGCGTGCGCCGGTGCAGGTACCAGTCCGCCAGGCCCGCGCCGAGCCAGAGCGGCATCACACCGCCGAGCAGCAGGCGCCGGGTAGCGTTCTCAATGCCGGCCGTCCGGCGCAGGTCACTGGGACTATGCGGCAGCCTGCTGGTAAGGTCGCGCAGCCCCTGCGCCGACCCCGCCATTAGCCGCGCTCCCAGGGGGCTGTTTGGTCGTCCCAGTTGGCGTCTCGTGGGGCGGACGGGAAGCCGTGGATGGTGGTGACTGCCATGTCGTGTCCTTTTCGGCTGCGGGGCATGGTCACAGGATGGGCTTGCCGCCGGTGACGGCGACCCGGGCACCGGAGACGTAGCTGGCCTCGTCGGATGCCAGCATCACGTACACCGGCGCAACCTCGGCTGGCTGTCCCGGGCGGTCGAGCGACGAGGAGGAGCCGAACTTCTCGACGTGCTCCGCGGGCATGGTCGACGGGATAAGCGGGGTCCAGATGGGCCCCGGCGCCACGCTGTTGGCGCGGATGCCGCGCGGCGCGAGCAACTGGGCGAGCGCTGCGGTCATGTTCGCTATGCCGGCCTTGGTCACGTCGTAGGGCAGCAGGGAGGGCGTGGGCGAGTCGGAGTTGACTGAGCTGGTCCCGATGATCGACGCGCCCGGCGCCATGTGCGGGAGCGCAGCCTTGGTCAGGTAGAAGAACGCGCTGAGGTTCACCGCGAGCGTCCGGTCCCATTCCTCGTCGGTGATGTCCTCGAGCTTGTCGTGCGTCATCTGCTGCGCCGCGTTGCTGACCAGGACGTCAATCCGCCCGAACTCCGTCACGGCCGTATCGATGACCGACCGGCAGTGCTCCGGATCGGCTAGGTCCCCGGGCACGAGCACCGCCTTGCGGCCGGCCTGCTGGACCCAGCGGGCGGTTTCCTGCGCGTCGTCGTGCTCGTCGAGGTAGGAAATGAGCACGTCGGCGCCTTCGCGGGCAAACGCGATGGCCACGGCCCGGCCGATGCCGCTGTCCGCGCCGGTGATCACGGCGGCCTTGTCGGCCAGCCGCCCTGATCCACGGTAACTCTCCTCGCCGTGATCCGGCCGAGGGTGCATAGCCTCGGTACGGCCCGGCGGGTGCTGCTGCTGTGCTGGCTGGTTCATGGTTTACCTCCTCCGGCGGGCTCCTGAGCCTGCCTGGCGTCCTTGGTCATGCCCCGGCCGGGAGCTCGTTGACGCTGAACACGACCATGCCGCCACCAGCCCATTGCAATAGGTTGAAGCAGCCGTTGTCCTGCTCGATATCGTCGGGGTCGCCGAGATTTGGGGCTAGCGCGGCGAGCACCTCCTGGTTCACGGTCTGTCGCGCGTTTCCATCTCGCCAACCTCACTCCCAAGCGGTGTGCTTGTCCGTTCGAGCCTGCCAGCTACCCGGTTCGCCGACCGCAATCATCAGTCGGGCACATTCGCATCAGGCCGCTCGGTCAGCGGCGGACACCGTCTGGCCTGCCGCCTGACCGGATTCGGGGGATTTGGTAACCTCCGGCCGGGTAGCGGCGCCTGAGCTTGCAGTGTTCGGCGTGCCTACCGACAGCGGGCGTGCCTTACCGAGGCTGCTCGCGGTATCGGCCGTGGGCTCTGTTGGAAGAAGCAGCGCTACGGCTGGAGGACGACCTTGATCGCGCCGTCCTCTTTCTTCTGGAAGATCTCGTAGCCGTGCGGGGCGTCCGATAGCGGCAGCCGGTGGGTGCACAGGTCTTCCACGCCCAGCGGGTCGTCCTCCCCGCTGAGCAGCGGCATCAGGTCGCCGATCCAGCGCTTGACGTGCGCCTGCCCCATCGCCAGCTTCACGCCCTTGTCGAACAGTTGGAGCATGTTGAGCGGGTCGGCGGTGCCGCCGTAGACGCCGCTGAGGGAAATCGTGCCACCCCGGCAGACGGTTTCGATGCTCTGCGTCAGCGCCTGCAGCCGGTCCACCCCGACCGTTTGCATGAGCTTTTGCGCGGCGGTGTCAGGCAGCAGGCCGACCAGCTTCTGCGCCATGCCTGCGCTGGGCGTGCCGTGGGCCTCCATACCGACCGCGTCGATAACGGAATCGCTGCCCCGCCCGCCCGTCAGTTCGCGCACGGCGGCGGGGATGTCGTCGTTCTCACCGGGGTCGAGTACCTCGATCCCGTGCCGCCGCGCCATCTCCCGCCGCTCGGGGACGTAGTCAACGCCGATCACCCGCGCGCCCTGGTGCCGGGCGATCCGCGTGCAGAACTGCCCGACCGGCCCTAGTCCGAACACGGTCACGCTGCCGCCGGGCGGGATGTCGGCGTAGTCGACTGCCTGCCACGCCGTGGGCAGGATGTCGGACAGGTACAGGAAACGCTCGTCCGGCGGGCCATCCGGCACCTTGACCGGCCCGAAGTGCGCCATCGGGACCCGCAGGAACTCCGCCTGACCGCCCGGCACCTGCCCGTACAGCTTGGTGTAGCCGAACAGGGCCGCGCCGGTGTCGTACGCGTGCGTCTGGGTCGTCTCGCACTGCGCGTACCGCTGCCGGTCGCACATCCAGCAGCGTCCGCAGGAGATGTTGAACGGGATCACCACCCGGTCACCCGGCCGCACGTGCGCCGCCGCCTCCTGGCCGACCTCCTCGACCACGCCCATCGGCTCGTGGCCGAGGACGTCGCCCTGGTCGAGGAACGGGCCGAGCACTCCGTACAGGTGCAGATCGGACCCGCAGATCGCAGTGGAAGTGATCCGCACGATCGCGTCCGTCGGCTGCTCGATCTTCGGGTCGGGAACGTCCTCGACTCGGACGTCCTTGGTGCCATGCCACGCTACGGCCTTCATGAGTCAACCTTTAGTCCGCTGGCACGGCCGGCTTACCTGGCCTGTCGGGGGCAGCGTGGGGCGCCTGGGCGTTGTCGTCGGGACGTCCTTGCAGTTCGTTCAGCCTGCGCGCGGCGGAGCGGCCGAGCGCGGTGAGCGCCGCGAACGCCTTCCCGTTGAGTGCAGGGCGGAGCGTTCTGCCCTCCTTGAGCTGGTCACTCTGCCCGGCCGTGTCGGGCAGCACTGCCGACATCGCGTGCAGCAGGGCTGCGGTCAGCCCGGGGAACACGTCCGCGCCCCGGGCCGCGGCCTGCGCGACCGGGGTGAGGATGACCTCGCCCCGTCTGCTGCGCATCGCCGACACGATCCGGCGGGCCGCCCGGCCGGCGTCCATCGACACCACCGGTAGGCTCGCGCCCAGGGCGAACCAGGTGAATTCCTTGTCCTGCTGCCCGCTGAATAGCGCCCGTACGTGCGAGCCGGTGCGCATCAGGCCTGGCACCGCCGTAGTGACCGTAACGGGACCGGGCCCCAGCTCGGCCCGCAGTCCCTCCGACAGCGCAACCGCGGCGAACTTGGCCATGGAATAGGGCAGCAGATGCGGCACGCTAACCTTGCCGCCGACCGACGTGATGTTCACGATGCGGCCATGCCCCTGTTCTCGCATCACCGGCAGGGCGGCGAGTGCGATGCGGGCCGGAGCCAGCGCCATGACACGCAGCGCCGACTCGAAGTCTTCCTCGCGGGCATTACCGACCGGGCCGACCTGGATGATCCCGGCGTTGTTGACGACGGTGTCGAGCCGCCCGTAGCGGGCGAGCGCCGTGTCGACGAGGAGCCGGGGTGCCCCGTCGCTGGTGACATCGCAGCTTACTGCGGTGACCCGGATGCCTTCAGCCCGCAGCCCGCTGGCCGCATGGTTGAGTTCGTCCTCGTCACGGGCGCAGATGACCAGCCGACACGAGTGGCGGCCGAGTTCACGCGCCAGCTCTAGGCCCAGCCCGCGC
>Ga0310811_10002575_pt1 | contig 22680 bp, 21 predicted proteins | sample YCmetagenome_FD_207642 | JGI IMG/M metagenome (GOLD analysis project Ga0310811, IMG submission 207642) | Soil microbial communities from experimental microcosm in Duke University, North Carolina, United States - YC | ecosystem: Engineered > Artificial ecosystem > Soil microcosm > Unclassified ...
TAGAGTCTCACCACTCGCGAGGCACCGAGACTCATCCTCATGCCCTCCCTGGGAATTTGAGTCTGGTTGATTCTGCAAGCGATCAGCAAAATACACAACCTCTCTTCTTATCGGAACAACAGCACAACAATCAACCAGATACGCCTTCCTGGGTACGCCCTTTTCTCAGTCTACGTACACAACTTACTCTGACCTACAGTCTCTTGCTGGTCCTCTTAGTAGCTTTTACCTATCTGCTTCTGGATCAACATGCCCCTTCCCCTGTGATGCTTCCTGCGATTATCGGTGTCGTGGTTGCTGGTTCAATTCTGTCTTTTGTCCTGACATCGCTCTTACTCCGACCACTCTCTCGTGTGACTGATGTCGCTCAGGCTATCGCTATTGGTGACCTCGCCCAGAGAGATCGCCTACCGTTGCACTTGCCCCCTCAAGATGAAATTGATCGCCTGGCTGGTAGCCTCAATGAAATGGTGATACGCCTGGAACGCGCTGAGGAAATGCAACAGGCTTCGGAAGAACGGTTCCGCCAGTTCTTTACCGATGCCTCCCACCAGTTACGCACCCCACTTACTTCTATCCGCGGTTTTACTGAATTGCTGATGCGTGGGGCGGCGAAAGATGATCCCGAAACATCTCAACATATCCTGGCTCGCATGAAAAGTGAGTCCGAGCGCATGACACTGCTGATCAATGATTTATTGACACTGGCACGCCTGAACGATACGCATCCGCCAAAATTGCAATATCTGGATCTAGTTAAACTTGCCGCCGAAAGTATAGAGCAGGCTCGCATCCTGGCGAAGGATGACCGCAAGATTACGCTGGCTCTGGAGACGGATGAGCGCATGGAATTACATGCAGACAAAGAGCGCATTACACAACTCCTCTTCATTTTGCTTGATAATGCCTTGAAATATGGTCGACCCGCCCCCGATGGCGAGATCACGCTGAAGCTTTCAAAACAACGAGGACATATCTCTCTCTTCGTTATTGATAATGGAGAAGGGATTATCCCTGACGAACAGGAACATATCTTTGAGGCTTTCTACCGTGGTCGTCATCGCTCTTCATCCCAGACAAAAGCTGTCATTGGCACTGGTCTGGGATTGACCATTGCGTCCGCTATTGTTCGCGCACATAATGGTGCGATTACGGTCTGTAGCGAAGTTGGTCATACTGAATTCAAAATTCTTCTTCCTGGTACTGATTGAGATATACTCTGATACAGAATATATGCCAGGGAATGCTTTTTTCCTATGTTCATTGACCCTATCTGGAATATCGTGATACACTGCTTCGAGCAGTAAAATAGAGGCGTTGGTTGAAAGAAAGCGCGTACGCGGATTCTTACGGCCAACCCTGGATAAAGGTAAGATGTACTATGTGGACCTCAACGATGGATCTCGATCTGAAACGTGTGTGGTTAACACAATTGATCGGTCGTTTTTATCAAAATATTTATTTCTCGTCATATTCTCCGTTACAAGTACAGAACTTGCCACGCCAGCCCTTACCTGAAAGCAGTTGGGTACGCGTACGTAACAGGCTGGCGGGTATTGGTGGCAATGATCTTCATTTGCTCTATGGTGATAGCGATATCCGTATCGCTCCTGCTGCCGCTCCCAATCATAAACACCTCTATCCAGGTCATGAAGTGGTTGGCGAAGTGATTGAAATTGGGGCCGATGTGCAGAACATCCAGGTTGGAGATCGTGTCGTCCTACAAAGTGGCCCAAATTGCATCACCGCTGGTATTCTACCTTTGTGTCGGGCCTGCGCTCATGGCTCTTATAATCTCTGCGAACATGGCGCGTTTATCGCTCCTCAACCGCTTGGTGGTGGCTGGAGTGAAGAGATGCTCCTGCATGAGCAACAACTCTTTCGCGTGCCTGCCGCTCTGAGCGATGAACAGGCAGTGATGCTTGAACCAACCGCGATTGCGCTCCATGCGGTTCTACGCCATCTGCCTCAACCGGGTGATCGGGTGCTGGTTATTGGTGCGGGAACAGTTGGTCTGATCACGCTGCAAATATTACGTGCTCTGGTGCCTGGCATTGAGATCAGTGTTATGGCTCGCTATCCATTCCAGGTTGAACAGGCAACCCGTCTGGGCGCGACAAATATTATCTATGCTCAGGATAGCTATAGCGGTGTACAGCAGGCAACTAAAGCGAAACTGTATCAGGGCATGCTGGGCAATCAGATTCTCATGGGGGGCTATGACACTATTTATGATACCGTTGGTCACAAAAAGACGCTTCATCATGCGCTACGCTGGACGCGATCACAGGGCACGGTGGTTCTGATCGGCCTCAACCTCCGCTATATGAACCTTGATCTGTCACCGCTCTGGTATCAAGAAGTTAATCTGCTTGGTAGCACATCTCATGGTGTTGAGCATTGGCCTCAGCCGAATGGCTCCAATCATGGGCAACAAACCAGCACATTTGATGTGGCGACCGAACTCATCCAGCAACAACGCATTACGCCGGAGCAATTAATCACTCATCATTTCGCACTCAATAATTTCAAGCATGCGTTGCTCACCGCCAAACATAAACCGGAGAGCCGTGCGATTAAGGTCGTCTTTGATTATTCATTACTGCCCGCGTCAGTTGTACCCACAGTGCGAGCTTCCGCTCCTCGTCGCCATTTCTCAACAGTTAATATCGCTGACTATATCCATAGTCTGGAAAAAGAAGGGCTGGAATCACAATCACAGGAACAGGAACAGGAACAGGAACAGCCACAAACCCGGACGCCGGAACCCCAGGTTCAAGAATCTCAACCTCAGCCTGAAGTGGAGCCTGTACAGCATACCAGTGTAGCATCACCTTCCGTTCAGGAAACGAAGATTCAAGATACTCCACCTGTTATTCCACTGAGCGAGGAATGGGCATTGAATGCGCAACAAATTGCGGATGTCCTGGCAGATGCGAGCGAAGATACAGCAGTAGCGATTCCTGCTCTGACAGGTCTATCAACATCCCAACAAAATGAGGGAACTATTCCGCAAGATAACTCGTCATCTACAAAGACAGAGGAAGAGGATGATACTCAGGACAAAACACAACGTTTTGACCGCGCACAAGTACAAGAAGCCATCAGCCAATATCAGAAACTTCTGGAGCATGAAGAACCAGCACACACACCCGCTTCTGATGCCACTCTGCTCTTTCAACGCGCTGATAGTTCCTTGCTTCCTGATGCGATAATAGATACACCACTTCCTCCCTCCATCGAAAAAGAACCCATGGAGGAAACCGAAAATGTGCCTGCTACAGCAAATAGAGAAGCTACTTCTGCTACGGCAGATACCACAACTCCCGATGAAGAGGCTCCATTGACTGCTGTAGCAAATGAAGCAGTAACATCAACCGAGGAAACTGAAACAGTAAATAAACCGGATGTGGAAACCTCAGAAGAGAGAAAAGAGCAGTCAACCGGGTCAACACTGAATACCACGAATGGGACTTCAGAGGAAACACAGAAGGAAATGGGAAATGGGTCAACATCAACTGGACCAACAGAAAAAACGATTGTGACCCATATTCATCAACCACATTCACGCAATAAGAAGAAACCTAATCGACGTTAAGGAACGATACACAGTTATGAATAATCAAGGACCTTCATTTGAACAATCAGATCAGCATCAATCGCCGCCCACGTTCTTGATGCGACAGAGAGACGTATCACCATCTCCAGCGGGTTCCTGGCCCGCTGGAGGGTTCTCCTCACCAATACCGCCATCAGGACCGGGGCATCCAAACGACCTACCACCCCAACCGCGATTTCCACAACCACGACGCAGAAAGGTCAATCCAAAAAAAGCAGCTCTTTTGCTTGTACTGGTTGCGTTAATTATTGCGGGTGGCACACTCCTGGGCAATACTATCTTTGGCGGAGGGCACGCCGCGAATACGCTCCAGACAGCCCATGCGGGCAACAGTGCTCCCCCGGCCTTTACGACACAACAACTCAGTGCAATGCAAAGTGCGAACACCCAGATGACCTATCAACAGCTTGCCCGGTTGTATGTCTCTCGTATGCCCCTGGATCAAGAACTGGGTCAATTGATCATCGCACAGACAAGCGACAGTACCTATGATGCTGATGCGCAGTATATGATCAAATCACAGCACATTGGTGGCCTGATTTTATATAAATCAGCGTTCCAAAATGCGACCCAGTCCAAACAAGAACTCAGTGCGATGCAGCAGGATTCGGCCACCCCACTCTTTCTTGGTATTGATGAAGAAGGCTGGAATGTAGATCGTCTGGGCAACATTTTCCCACAGTTCAATCAACAACCCCCTGCACTGGGCGATAAAACAAACTATGCCTACTCAGCTAATGAAATGGAGGAGATGGGGGATCCCAACTTCGATCATACGGTAGGACAACATGTCGCTCAGGATATGCGCTCACTTGGGCTGAATGTCAACTTCGCACCGGATGTCGATGTCTCTATCAATCAAGGTTACATCGACTGGGACTATCGTGATTTTGGCTCCACATCGAGTGATGTCATCAAATACGCTGGCCCCTACCTTGAGGGATTGCAACAGGGTGGCGTTATTGGTACGCTGAAACACTTTGTGGGCCTGGGTTCAGTGCCTCGTGGCACCAACAACGACCCGCACTATACACTGCCTACTGCGAACATCACCCAGAGCCAGTTATATAGCACCTATCTGGTGCCATTCAAACATTTCATTCAAACGTCAAATACCATGGAACAGCCCGGCTTTATCATGCCAACCGATGTGATGGTACCAGCAGTTGATAGCAAATATCCAGTTGAATTTTCACATACCTTCATTACGGATATTCTGCGCAATCAACTGGGCTATAACGGGGTCATCGTTACGGATAGCCTGACAATGGGGGGCGTCAGAATCAATGGGGTCCAGATGACAGAGGCGCAGGCCAGCCTTATGGCATTACAGGCAGGCGATGATATGTTGCTGGATATCGATGGCTCTCAACAGGTTGCCAGTGTCATTAGCACGCTGAAGGCCGCGATCCAAAATGGAACACTCAGTAAGCAGCGTGTGGACGATGCCGCGACTCACGTCATCACACTCAAGATGCAACGTGGGTTGTTACCAACCGTTCTCTCAAAAAATTAGGTAATACAGCATGAGGCACCAGGTGGTAAGAAAAATTGTTTTAGGTAATACGAGAAGGAAACACGATCTGGATATGATGTCCTTGAAGCTGTAAAGGTCAGCAAAAAAGATGCGCGTTCACACTTTGTTCTGTGAACGCGCATCTTTGTATTTTTAGTCATCAAGATTGAGATTTTGCAGGATTGATATGGATGACGCGGAATTATTACGTTGTTGTAAACGCTCAATAATTTCCTTGAGACGACGTGTCTCATTGGCATGCTGGTCACGCAACAGCATCATTTCACGCTGCATATCTTCTTGCATCTGCTCCATCCGGTCTTTCATATGCAGAATAGCTTCTACTCCGGCCAGATTTACCCCCAGATCACGCATCAGGCTGCGAATCTGTACAACACGGTCAATATCACGATCTGAATAGAGACGCGGGCTATGTGGGCTATCTCCTTTGCGGGCAGGTGAAATGAGGCCCAGGCGTTCATAGTGGCGCAGGGTTTGCTCATGCACTTCTGCTCTCTGGGCTGCGATGCTGATAATATACCATGCACCATCACTCTTCTCTGGCATGATCAAACACTCCTTTTCCCACTATGAATGAACCTCAGCACCACCACTGCGCATACGTCCGAGTTTCGCGAACAACTCGCGTTCATCCTGAGAAAGGTTCATTGGTAATACCACATTGACATGGGCATAGAGATTGCCGCTACCGTCGCCTTTCAAACGAGGCATACCTTTCCCGCTCAGGCGAAATTGCCGACCGTTCTGTGTCTCTGCGGGAATCGTGAGCAACAGGTTACGGCCATCAGGAGTCGGCACTGCCGCATTCCCACCAAGCATCGCCGTTACCAGATCAACATCCACATTCACATGCAAATCATCACCTTTACGCTCATAAGATGCATCTGATTTGACACTGATAACCAGAAAAAGGTCACCTCTCACACCACCACCGAGGCCCGGCTGTCCTTCACCAGCGACACGAATTTTTGATCCATTGTCAACGCCAGCAGGAATCTTCACCTGGATACGCTTATGTTTTGGCATCATGCCCTGTCCAGCACATGTCGGGCAGGTACGACCATTCAGCTCACCCGTACCACGACAGCTTGTACATACTTCGGTGGATTGAATGTTAAATGTACGAGAGCCACCAACATATGCTTCAAGCAATGTTATCTCTACTGGCTGCTCAATATTCTCACCCGTTCTCCGACGCATATCTGAAGCACCAGGACGTGCTCCCATTCCTGCTCCTGCACTTCCACCCATGCCACCATTGAAGCCGCTGCGACCAAACAGAGCATCAAAGAAATCAGAGAAACCTGATGCCCCCCCTGCATCAAAACCCCCAAATGGGGTGCCGCCACCTGAATAATTATAGGTTCGCCGACCAGCACCAGAGAAATTTGGCCCAAACTGCTCTTGCCAGTTTGGACCTAACGTATCATATTTCTGACGCTTTGTTGGATCAGACAGGACCTCATACGCCTCATTAATTTCTTTAAATCGCTCTTCAGCTTTCTTATCGCCGGGATTAACATCAGGATGATATTTACGCGCCAGCTTACGAAATGCCTTCTTAATATCGTCAGTACTTGCACCCCGCGCTACGCCAAGGGTCTTATAGTAATCTTTATAATCCATGTCCCAGCCCTCATAAAACTACGGCATTGAGGCACCTTTGGCCGTGCCTGTTCCCAAACTTATTTACTCCTTGTTGGAGGCTGACGCATTGTTGCTCCCAACACTGACTTTTACGCGGGCAGGGCGTAGGGTTTCTTCACCTAGTGTATAGCCTTTTCGCAACTCCTCTAGAATAGTTCCTTCTGGCTGATCACTACCTTCGACCGCTTCCACTGCCTCATGCATATATGGATTAAATGCTTCACCAACGGTTGGTACTGCATTCAATCCTTCTCCACGCAATACTTCGTTCATCTGCCACTGCAACATCCGCAATGTATGCTGCAATTGCTTTTGATCCATCGTATCTTCATATACAAGAGCACGATCTACGTTGTCCATTACTTCCAGCATTTTATTGAAAAGCGACTTTTTCTGATACAGCACGCGATCCGCTACCAGACGCTCCTGGCGTTTACGGAAATTGTCCCAGTCGGCTCTCTCACGCAAATATTTGTTCCAGTTCTCAGCAGCTTCTTTCTTCGTCTGCTCTAGTTGAGCCTCTAGTTCAGCAATGCGCTCTTCTGGCTGTTGCTGCTCCCCACCATTCCTGGCTTGCTTTTTTTCGTTATCGTTCGTTGCCTGCTGCTCTTCCATTGTGCGTGTATCACTCCTTGCTATCCAGTATCTATATTGACCATCAGGATAAATCTAAAGTTTACTGCTAGTAAAGTATAAAACTTGAGTCGAGTGGTGTCAAGTTTTATACGGATACCAGTATAAAAACTGCTCTATCTGCTATCTCAGAGGCTCTCTATCCTTCCGGGTGGTGGAAGAGGGAAGGTCAGGGTCGCCGCCTCTGCACCCTGCTTTTACCATGAAGGATGTTGACTCATCTCAGACCTATAGACATACCAGCATGCGTCATTCGTCGATGATCTCAATCCACTCTTCATTATTCCAGCGTGCCCCTCTCTCTAACAAAATTGAACCCAGTGCATCTTCCTGCGTTACATTGATCCGCTCCCATTTCCAGAGTTCCAGTACCGCAATAAATGTTACGACGATCACAAAACGTGATTGCTCCTGATACAATATATCCTCAAGCAAGACATGCGGACGATCATTTAAGTAACTTCTAATGGTAGCAACACATTCGCTAACGCGCACACGAGCACCCGGCAACAGCGCATTTCCCTGTGTATCCTCACGAGCACGCAGATCCAACAGCCGTTGAAAAGCCTGTTCCAATGCCCTGACATGCAAGCCTGTCAGCGTCGGTGCCGTCCAATTCAATTGTGCTTCAATTCCCGCCAGCAGATTAGAGCGGCCATAGGTCTGCAGACCGGTTTCCTCGCGTTGACGCAGGAATACAGTCACTTCTTTGGCAAACTTGTATTCAAGCAAATGGCGCTGCAACTCCTCTGCCATCGTCTCTGCACTCTCTCCATCATGTGGCTCCTGCAACTTCGGCGACTGCGGCAAGAGACTCTGTGATTTGATAAACAATAAACGTGCTGCCACAGAAATAAATGAGGCCAGACTGGCAAGAGGCGGAGATTCTTGTTGCCACTGGCGGAGATATGCAATGTACTGATCTGTCACCGTCACCAGCGAGACCATTGTGACCTCCATTTGTCGCTTTTCAATCAAATGGAGTAATAGATCCAGCGGACCTTCAAAGATGGGGAGATGGACAACGTATTGCGCCTGCTCGTCCACAGGCTGCAATAAAGCGGCAGACCACGTTTCCGCCTGCGTTTTCCTGGTTCCATCATCCATGATACCTACGAAACCTCATCAACTTCATGCAATAACGACGCAGGACCATCAGGCTGGTGATGAGTACGAATATATAAAACAGCACGTTCGGATAATCCTGCCTCTCTGGCTAAATCAGCCCCTACGTCAGCATGATACCAGGCATAACTCAATGCTTGACGCCAGCGTGGCATACGATGCTGCGACCAGTGACGAGGAACAACAGCCAGACGACGCACAAATGTCGGTGATAGGACTTTGCCCAGCACAATCACCGGACGCGTCCAGAAGGGCACACGCCCTTCTGCCTTGCCCACGTCATGCAATAATGCCGCAGCCAGCATATCCTCTTCCATACATCCACGTGTCTGCAAGCCACGGCAGACACGCAAGCTATGCTGCTGATCCGCGGACGACATCGTACGAAAAAGCGATAGAGCGGTGACAGGAAGCCAGCGCTCTATCTCAATATAATCCTGTGGTACCAGCGGCAACACAAAACCTAACTGCCAGTACACCTGCGTCACCCGATAACGGATGATCTTCAACATACTATTCAAACGTACATCCATAGTAGAAAAATGAACATAAATGGTATTCGTACAGCGCTATAACACACTCTGTCCATAAATATACAGGTTCTGGAAGATCCCCATCGCGTCATTGTATGGCAGACCTGACACCAGCGACATTAACGCAAATGCTCCCTGACGAATATAATATGCCAACCGGAACAATGGGAATTGCCCCAGACCAGCCAGTTGAGCCAGGAAAGGCAGGAAAAAGAAGATAGCCAGAATAATAAAAGGGCCATACATAGCTGAACGTGCGAATTGCACCGCCTGCTTACTCGGTAATAGCGTGTACAAAATCTGATACCCATCCAGAGGATAGAGTGGGATCAGATTAAAAATTGCCAGTCCTACATTCACACATGCGAAAACTGTCAGCAGTTTGAGTACAAACAAGGATAGCACACTTTCACCAATCACAGGTAATAACCATCTGGTGATTACAGCAAAGACAAGCCCTACAAGCAGGCTAAAAACCAGACCTGCACAGGCAACCAGCAGCACACCCGTATTTGCTCCTACGCGCAACTTCCAGGGATCAGGTTTCACAGGCTTTCCCCAACCCAACCCGACCGCAGATTGAAACGCCAGAATTACACACATCAACATACCGACAGGATCAACATGTGGTTGAAAACGCAGCGTTTGCCGACCTTCAGCTCGCGGCGTACGATCTCCTAGCCAGGATGCCATCTGTGAATGGGCCCATTCATGCAGTGGCAACGCCACCAGAAACGAGCCAATGATCATCAAGGCCAACACAACATCTATTTTCTGCATGTGTATTACTCATTCCTTCAAGCTAAAAGATTAATTTCCATACCTTCCCATGCCGAACGCGTACGATGAAAACGTGTCCTCGCCTCCGTCTCCATGATGTCTAATTGATCATCATTATACACAGGCTCATGATGAAATAAAATCAACTCTCCGACCTGGGCCGCTGCCGCAACATCGGTCGCCATCGCTACAGTACTATGTCCATACCCTTGCTTGAGTCCTTGATAATCAGACGTGGTATATTGTGCATCATGAATCAAGACATCAGCATTCCGGATAAAATCCAGAAAATCTTGTTCATAGCCATCACGCCATTCAATATCTGTAGCATATACCAGAGAATGTCCAGCATACTCCACCCGATACACAATTGAGCCATTTAAAGGATGACACTGCATAAATTTCGCAGACACCTGTACCTCTCCATCACGGATGGCAGCGGATCTCGTATGTTCAGATATGATCGGACTCTGCTCATCCCCATTCCAGATGACAGATGCATTATGACCAAGTGTATGGAATATTCTGGTTGAGGGTAATTGGCGGACATCTACGGGAAAATAGGGAGGCGACATCAATGGTGTCAACAACTCTTCAATACCTCGCCCATCCAGTCGTGGACCAAACATATGGATATGGGTACGCGCATCAAAAAGTGGGGCAAAAAAAGGAAAACCGACCAGATGATCCCCATGACCATGTGTCACAAAAAGCGCGATATGAAACGAGGACAGTTGATCAGCAAGTTGCATTAATCTGGCCCCCAGACCAATAATGCCACTTCCGGCATCAAAAATCAAAATGTGTTGCCCGACTCGTATCTCTACACAGGCAGTATTCCCACCGTGGCGCAAGGTATGAGGTCCAGGGGTTGGATAACTACCACGTACTCCCCAAAAACGGATGAAAAATTGTGGCCGTTCAGAGTTAGCCATATCATATTGCTCCTACGCAACCTGCTTTATCGATTAGAGGCTCCCCATATTATAGCGTGCTACGCACCCCTTGAAAAGATTTAGTGCTGATCATCTGACAGCAACAATGAAATATGAATCCAGACACAATTGTAAACTCATTATCGAGTTCTCTGGTACACGTGCTTCACTAACAGGCAGAGCACTCACGTTCTGAGAAACAAAAACCTGAAGCAGTTTACGTTCGTACTACATATAGCATTATTTTTACCTGATGAGCATGAACTATTTCTATTCGGAAAGCGAGGCAGACACTCCACATGGGAAAAGAGAGAGACAACTCTCACGATCGCAAAAGCAGAGCACATTTCCGTCGCCAGCAAGAACATATTCAGCCATCCCGCTATGATGAGTATGAAGAATATACGGATGATACTGACGCTGAGTATGCAACTTATGATGAGGACTACTATGTAGAAGACGATACTGAGTCTTACGAGGAAGATCCTTATGGTCCTATCGTGTACGATGATAGGCCATATCCACCACGTTCACGCCAATATACCTCGAATATCCCTTCTCGCAGCAGTCGTCCAGCCCCATCAATCCGTTCACAACAATCCTTGCCACCGACTGAACGTGTACAACTCCATCCGGTCTCACGCTCGGTAAAACGTCGCCAGCGTGGTTTCTTCCCCACCTTACTGATAGGTTGCGCACTCGGCGCGTTTTTCGTCGTAGCGGCAGCGGCCATTGTCGTCCTTTTTGCTCTGCACTCCCTCCAACCAGCAAGCGGCGGGAATATCATCCATCTGCCCGGCTCCCTCTCTTCTACCAAAACGTTCACAGCAAACGCCAGCCAGCAGGTCCATTTACAACATATCTCTCATATTCTTGTCTGCGATCAAACTGGTAACGTTACATTACAGGTTGACCCCAATGCTACCACGACAACAGTAGCCAGTCAAAAAACGGTTCAGGCTACCAATCAAGCCAATGCGGATACAGCCTTCCAGCAGATAAACGTCGCGGTTCAACCAGACAATGTTACCTCCTGCTCTCAATCACAAAATACGTCAGCAACCGCAACGACGACCGCGACAGCCAACAGCACGACAAACGATACGCTGACCGTCACCGTCGCTTTCCCAACTACTACGACCACCACTGTCACAAATACCGCGAACCTTACTATCTCTATTCCCTCCAGTGCCATAGCGACAAGCAATGGACCATCCATGCAGGTCGATGTCGAAGCGCCACGGGGCCAAATTAACGTACAGGGGTTAAGTGGTGTGCTGACCATCATTGGTGGCGTGGGGAATGTCAGCGTTACCGGTGGCGTACTCGCCAGCGGCTCTCATCTGGAAACCGCGCAAGGCAATCTTACCTTCAATGGTTTCCTGGCCGTACCAACGACAGCCAACACCAATCAACCAGCACACTATATCTTGCAAAGTGAACAAAACATCGATGTCACGCTGCCCGACACGACCAATATCACGCTTGATGCCAATACCAATAACGGTACCGTGAAAAGTGACTTTCCCATTCAGGTCAACAACAACACCAATGGCGGTCCAGTCAGCTATGATGGCCCATTGAACCCATCCGCTGGCACCCCACAACCAGCAACATTAACGCTGGATGTTGGCACTGGAAACGTCACTATTCATAAAATGACGCAATAATCATCCGACGGACCACCAATCCAAACAATAAAAAACGCGATGAAGGGGAAGTGCTTTTCACTGCAAGGGTGCGATGATACATAAAAAGTAACGATTATAAAAAATAAAACAATAAATAGCATACGCTGGTACTTCTTGGCACTCGTCTTGCAGATCCGCATTAGCATATGCTATTGTAGCAATGTTCCAAACACATTGGTTACAGAAAAAAGGAACGAGCAGGCTAGCCATGTTACAAAATAAAAGGGTCATTGTGGGGGTTTGTGGAGGGATTGCATCTTACAAGGCAGTTGATCTTGTCAGTAAGCTGCAACAGGCGGGAGCGCTGGTAGATGTCATTATGACAGAGCACGCAGAGGAATTCGTGCGTCCGCTCACATTCGCCACCATGAGCCATAGGTCTGTCTACAGTGATCTATGGGAACCTTCTGGCACAGCCGCAGAAACACACATTGCACTGGCGGAAACAGCCAATCTGTTGGCAATCGTCCCGGCGACAGCCAATACCATCGCCAAACTTGCGCATGGCATGGCAGATAATATGCTCACCGCTGTCGCATTGGCAACGAGAGCACCGTTACTGTTAGCGCCAGCAATGTACAAAGATATGTATACGCATCCAGCAACGCAGGAAAACCTCGCGACACTTCGTAAGCGAGGTGCCTTTGTTGTCGAGCCGGAGGAAGGTCGCCTGGCATCCGGGGCAATTGGTCCTGGCAGATTGCCAGACACAACAACACTGGTAAGCGCTATACGCATGGTACTGGGGAAGCACGGAGACCTGGCGGGTCGCAGTGTCGTCATTACTGCTGGTGGAACACAAGAACCGATTGATCCTGTACGCTATGTAGGGAATCGCTCATCGGGAAAAATGGGCTATCTCCTCGCAGAAGAAGCAAGAGATCGGGGCGCACGCGTTATATTAGTATCGGGACCTGTTGCATTGCCCGCACCATATGGTGTTGAATTACATCAGGTCACAACGGCTGTACAGATGCGTGATGTCGTACTATCACTCGTTGCCGATGCAGATGTGCTTGTGATGAGTGCTGCGGTCGCGGATTATCGTCCGGAGAACGTGGCCTTGCATAAGATTAAAAAAGTCAGCAACGAGGGTTCTGTGACGAAGGATGCGGGTGAGCTGCCCATCCGAATGGTCCTCAATCCAGATATTCTGGGCGAACTCGCAGAAACACCGAAAGATCCGTTATGCGACGTGCCGACCAATGGAAAACAACACCATTCTACGAGACGCTTGCTTCGTGTTGGTTTCGCGGCTGAGACAGAGCATCTTATTGAACATGCGCAGTCCAAGTTGCATCGTAAAAAACTCGATCTGCTTGTAGCGAATGATGTTTCTCGCCCTGACAGTGGTTTTGGAACTGACACGAATAAAGTGCTCATCTTTCATTCGAATGGTGTAATGGAAGACTTGCCTGTAATGCCCAAAACTGGCGTTGCGGCAGCAATTTGGGATCGGATTGTGCCATTATTTGGTACAATTTAAGTTGGTTAGAGGACGTGGCGCTGTGATGGGAGATTTAGTTCTTAATTTAATGGGTACAGAAAGTACGCAGGAGGAATCCATGATGGATCGTGCTGCTAGCGCTGGTTTTGAAGGCATCGCTCAGATGCTACTTGAGCAAAAAAAGTTAATGGACGCATTGGAGTCTGAAAATCGTGAGTTGAGACGGCAGCTTGCCGAACTCCGTCGTGGTGTTGGTATCGCTGTAGTCATTGAAGGTAAGACGATCCAACTCGCGACTGAGCCAGCACCAGCAAACCAATCAGCTCAGTCACAGGCGGCATTACAGAGCCTGCAAGGTCTGCAGAATACACCGCCCCCGACACCAGGCCCCGGCTATGGGAATAATAATCAACAAAATGGTCGTTCAGGAAATGGTCAATCAGCTACTGTTAATTTGAATGGCGATAAGCGCGAAAGTACCAATGCGCGTAGTCCACTCGCAGATAGTTTCGTATTGTAAATTTTTCTGTTTACCTTTTGATCTATCTTTTTACTTCTATACAAAGAGTACCTGTCTACAAAACTGGTGCTCTTTTGCTTTTTTGGACCACACAACTTCTCCTCAACTAAAACGTATCTTCTGTACGTACAAGAAAACACTGGTATAATCATAATGCAATCATCCATTACAGCAATACGCAAAGGAGATTCCAATGAACTGTCCTCATTGTAATAACCCACTCGTTCCAGGGGTCAAATTCTGCGGCACGTGTGGAGCACCCGTACAACAACCAACACCTGCGCCTAATCAGGGACAGGGAGGAGGAGGATATGCTCCCCCCCCACCACAGGGAGCATATACACCACCCAATCAATACGAGCAATATCAAAATAGCAGGTTTGGGAATGCTGTTCCTAAAGCGGAACTGCACAATCCCAAAGGCCCGCTACACCTTGCGGATATGACCATTACGATTGATGGCGAACTGGTGCCGGTAGTCGATATTATGCTGGGAAATCAGTTATCCGTCTATTTTGAACACCATATTTTGCTCTGGAAACATCCTGGGGTTCAGATAGGCTTTAAATCGTTGCGTGGGGCTGCTCGCCGCTTCTTCGCGGGACTACAGGTCTTTATCACTGAGGCACAGGGACCGGGCAATATCTCTTTTTCACGTGACTCGGTAGGGCAAATCGTCGCTTTACAACTACAACCCGGACAGATGGTCGAAGTGCGCGAACATCAATTCCTGGTGGCAACCAGTAACGTCGATTACAACTATACGTTTGTCCAGGGGGCGGCAAACATCCTGTTTAGCCGCACAGGGCTCTTTATCGATCAGTTCACAGCAACCAATGGTGAAGGTATGGTCCTTCTCCACGGCTATGGGAACGTCTTTGAGAAGATGCTGGCACCGGGGGAAGCGCTGGATATTGAACCTGGTGCCTGGCTCTGGAAAGATCCATCCGTACAAATGCAGGTAACAAATATTGTGGCATCACAACGCAGTGGTGGCATTTTAGGAGCCATCGGGAACCTTGTCGGCGGCTCTTCTATCATCATGAACCGCTTTATTGGTCCTGGTCGTGTCGGGATTCAATCAATGACCTACCATCCACCTGTTGCTGAAGGAGCGCAACAGGCGGGCGGACAGAACAACCTCAATCTGGGAAATTTCTTTAATCAATAGGTTCGCTGAGCAGAAAAAGTGTGTGGTTGGTTAGATTTGTTATACCACTACCAACCACACATCCTCGCGACCTCATACTGTCAACTTCAGACGTTTCCGCTCGCTATACGGGTGGCAGATTGCTACCATTGCCTTTCTCCTTATTGATGCGCAGAATCTTGAGCATATATTGTTCTGAGTTCAAATAATGAGGATTGCGTTTGATATATTTTCCGACCACAGAGATCGGATGTAATTTGATCATTTCCACCACCAGATTGTGGACAAGCTTATTGTGATCATAATGCATAAGAGCAATGATGGGAGCATTCTGGAACGTAAATACCGCGTCTGAAGCCGCTTCATACTTCAATATTTGTTCCGTCGTAGCAAGATCTTTTGCCAGCCAAGTCATATCAATCGATATACGGACTGCTTGCCAACCTTCATGCAATGCCTGCGCGATAAAGGTTTGATGCGACGAAAGCAAAAAGTATGGATCAAAACGCTTCCCGTTCGCCAGAAAAGGTTCACGCTCTTCATACAGCAACAGTTGACCTGACGCAATCAGTTCGTCAACATCCAACTGCAACTTCAGCAACTCTTCACATAGTTCTTTCACCTGCGCAGGCGCTGCCGCAAACAGACACTTCTCCGAACGTGAAAGGCCAACACGTAAGAGACGCGCCGTTACGCCAGGAATTTCGGTTACTTTACTATAGAGCTGGCAGATATGCGAGCCAGGGGCAATACGCTCTGATTTACCTTCAACACTAAGATCCATACCTACCTCCGCTAGGATCATCTGTCATATATGACTTCTGAACCCTCTGCTGTTGCATAAAGCGAGCAGATCTATTGATCATAAAGACGACAAACCAGGCTAACACGCTAAAAATAGCCACCCCCACTACAAATGCCATAAGGAGGAGAAGGGCAACTCGTTGTCCAGAAGCCTGACTTCCAAATACTAATATACAGGGTAGCGTGCCAACCGTCAGGGCAACAGGGAAAATAGTTGCCCATGAAAGAATTACCCGTGCCGCTTGCGACTGCGTTAATGGCTCTTCCCCACTATAAGGGAACAGCAAACGCCGTACCAATAAGTAACGAGGACGCTCTTGCTGTTGCATACCGTTCTATTCACCTTTCCGGCTGCCGGTATTGCAACCATTGGTATACCATATTCTCCGCCTGATACAAGATGCTCACTTCATTTCGATACGTCAGCAGGCGGCAAGCCTCATGAATCGAAAACCATTGCACATCATCATATTCATGATCATGGAGTGCAATATCGCCTCCTACTGCCTCTAAGAGAAAATGACGCACCTGTTTATGATAACGGACATGTTCACGCACAAAAGAATACGAGATATTTCCAATATAGGAAATAAGCCGCACTTGCAACCCCGTCTCTTCTTGCGCCTCCCGTACCGCCACTTGCTCTATCGTTTCACCAGGCTCAGGCGTTCCCTTTGGCAAAGCCCAGATACCGGCATAACTACGCCCTACCAATACCACTTCCACCGCAGCCACATGTTCCGCATACAGGACTTTTGTTTCTACCATATGATGCTCTTCTATTGGAAAGTTCACATCACAGGGACGCATAGGAGCAAAGCGAAATACGACCCCTCCCGCAGAGTACGCTCGTATTGTTTGATAGCGTTCCATTGTTCGCTATAATCTACCCCCTCTAAGACCGTTGAAAGAGCATATGAACCTGCAAATCTCACTCATCCGAGAGAGATAAATACTGGTTTCGCAGTACGCTCATTACCTGCCATCCCATGTTCACTTACCAACCACAACATTCATCGCATGATCTTTCCTCACCTGCTCCTCCCCTCCCCTACTCCAACACAGTGCAATGCACGGTCTTCTCTTCTATTGTTAGAATATACTATACAACATTTTCCTCCCCCATTGTTATTTGGCGATATAGCCATTAGCCAGGATGGGGAAGCATTAGACGATGTGGATCTATTTTATGTTCTCTGTCTTCAGAACAGAAAATTGATGCAAATACAATTATCTGAACGCAAGAACTTGCACCATCTATTCAGGCAATATACAGATATCCAACATCATCTTCCACACCACTGTATTTCTGCTACTGGCACCATCAACAACAACACAACACAACATAACATGGGTACAACAGTTTGGGAAGAGGAATATGCAAACCTGTGTGAAAGAAAGATATCTTCCACAATTCGCATCATATGCACAACCAATGCATACGGATGAGAATTATGTGTGAGTATAGCGAATGTATCAGTCAGTGTCAAGATAACATACGCCGGATTGCTTCCAGGTTTCGTGATGGTACCTCTGGTGGCACGATATGTCCGGGTGCCAGCAGTATATATTGATCACCAGACTGCTCCAGCACCTGCCCCACCTCATCTTGAATCTGAGCCGGAGTGCCGCGTTTGAGGCTCTCTACATTGATACCCCCCATGACCGCCTTCCCCGAACGTTTCTGCCCTTCACGCAACGCCGGATTCCCGTCCAGAAAACAATCCCAGTTGATGACCTGCACGGGATAGGATGCGACAAGATCAAAGTAGATATGCGAACCACTATGATGTAAGACATTCAATTTACTGCGACTCTTGATGGCATCCAGAAATTCCAGATCATACTGTTCCCCAAACTCACGGTATTGATCTTCTGTCAGCATCCCCGAACGTGTCCAGCCACAGGTTGAGTAATGGATACCACTTGCCCCCTGCTCCAGACAGGCAATCGCATGATTGATCAGTGTTTCGGTGATAATACGCAGGGCCGCGTGCATTGCTGAACGATCTTCACGGATAGTAAGCAGAACAGACTCATTTCCTCCTGCAAGATAGCGTGCCACCCCTAATGGACAGAGAAGAGTCTGTGTGAAGTAGGCATCATATCCCACTTCATGGTTGATCAACTGCAAAGCGCGTAACTGCTCACCCAGCACGCCATGATCAGGATCTAACACACGCAGACGCTTCCAATCGGAAGCTCCCCTGATAGGCGTATACTCACAGGTTGGCGCGGTATTCTTCTGACCTGAAGGCTGATACTTTGCCTTCCAGCCTTCGACCAGATACGAGCTACGCGGCGTCACATTGACATAATCCCAATCATAGCGGTTAAAGTTCTCCGCGACGGCTTCTGATAATGATTGTATACCCCATTCACGCTCGTAGTCATGCCCCCATATACTGGCAGGTACATGATCTACTTTCTCACCGCGTAATGCGGCATCTACTCGTTCCTTCTTGTTCATACTAAATCCTTTCTCTTGCTTCTCTCTATTTAGCCTTCCCCATCAAGAGCTTTAAAGCGGTACCCAACGCCTCGTTCTGTGAGGATATAACGTGGATGAGCTGGATCTTTTTCTAATTTCTGGCGTAAGTAAGTAATATAGAGGCGAAGATAATGGGCTTCATCGCGATACTCACGCCCCCAGACTTTCGAGAGCAATGTTTCATGGGTCAGGAGACGACCCGCATTACTGACAAGATGATACAAAAGACGATACTCAGTTGGTCGCAAAACAACCTTCTGTCCACGTACGATCACTTCCCGCCGTGCGAAATCAATTTTCAGGTCAGGATCGACGATGATTTCTGTTTTTCGCGACGGCGGAGCCATCAGTGAACGACGCAATAAAGCGCGAATACGAGAAAGGAGTTCTCGTGGACTAAACGGCTTCGCCATGTAATCATCGGCCCCCAGATCCAGGCCGTGAATGCGATCCTGTTCATTCTGACGCACTGTAAGCATAATGACTGGTACGGTGGATACCTCTCGCATGGCTCTGAGTGTCTCAAATCCATCCATCTCCGGCATCATAACGTCGAGAACCACAAGATCAGGAAGATTTTCGCGTAGCTCGTCAAGGGCTTCAATGCCGTTACTTGCCTCCAGCACACGATAATGTTCCAGTTCAAGATTCATACGAACAAAATCTCGAATGCGAGCTTCATCATCCACAATCAAAATGGTCATATCTCGCTGATCAAATGCTTCCTGTTCCATCATCAAAAAACCACCATTGGTAATGGCGCTTTCTCCTCACGCGGTAAACTAAACGAAAATGTTGAACCCTGGCGGAGCGTGCTCTCCACCCAGATCCGCCCTCCATGTGCTTCTATAATTGCTTTACAGATATATAATCCCAGCCCTGCCCCCGGCATGGCCTGTGACGTTGCTGTGCCAACACGTTGGAAACGATTGAATATTTGCTGCTGCTCACGTAATGAGATACCCATGCCTGCATCATTGATACTGATAATGACTTCTTCTCCAGTCGCCACACCGGAGATAGTAATATGTGGCTGCTTTGGTGAATATTTTATCGCGTTATCCAATAAGTTCTGCAATACCTCTTCAATACGTTCACGATCTGCCATTACTGTGGGCAGTTGCGGCGGGAGTATAAGTTTAATCCGTATATCGGGCGCTTTGATCTTCAGACGACGTACAACACCACGAATAAGATGTTCTAGATCCAGTGAGGAGACATCCATCTGCAATCCATGCGCTTGAATACGCGACGCATAGAGCAAATTCCCCACCAGTTTGTTCAGTCGATCTGCTTCCTCTTCTATCGCTACCAGACGCGTACGCAGTGTTCTGGTATCAAATCTGGCATCAGCACGAGCCAGCGTAGAAGCATAGCCCTTGATAATGGCGATCGGAGTTTGCAATTCGTGCGAAATAACAGAAATAAATGTAGAACGCTGCTCTTCTTGCTGCCGCTCCCGCGTGAGATCATGAATATTTAGAATACCGTTGGTCGGTTCACCACGCAAAGAACGGATACAGGAGGCGGTGACGGAAACCTCGAATTGCTGTCCATCACGGGCGGCAATTATCATTTCACGGTTGATAACTTCCTGGCCCGCGAAGGCTTGCAAGATCGGCGAGTCCTGCAATCCCAGTTCCCTGCCCTGACGATCTTTCGGTCGTAAGACTTTCAGGTAAAATTGACCTAACACTTCGCTTTCACGCCAACCTGTTAACTGCTCCATCGCCGGGTTAAAATCAATGATGCGTAAAGCATTATCAACCGTCAGGATACCTTCCGTACTATAATGAAAAATAGCTGCGAGACGCCCTTGCTCTTTCAATAATGCCTGTGCTCGTAGCGCCCCACGCACACTGATGGCTAGCTGCTTGATATATAGATGAAGCGCATCAACACCATCATTCTCACCAATACGTTCCAATGAGGATCGCACGCCCGCCGCTCGCAGAAAATGCAGGGTTCCTACTGGTCCATCTTCATCATACACCGCGAGTGAACAACTCTCAACCCCATGTTGTTCAACGATGTCTGTTGCTATACCAAGTTGTAGCGCAATTTCAGGCTCCATAGTTTCGACCAGCAAGGGATGCAGCGCGTTGGGCTGTAAACCTTCCTGTACATACGATAAAAGTAGTGGCAGTGCGACTCCATCCATATGATAGAGTGTATATTCGGTACTACTCTGTGGATCAAATGCTTCATTTGAGACGACGAAGACACCGGCTTCACCGCGTAGCAGTTGTATTGCACTCCCCACCAGAACCCTCATTTGATCATGTGAGTCCTCTATTTGCTGAGGTTGGGACCAGGACATAACAGGCTCCGCTGTGGATCGAATTAACAAAAGGATTCGGAAGTATAAGACTTGCCAGTAAAAAACAACGGTGCTATTGTAACACATATCAGTAGAGGTGAGTAGACGCATGCATTTTGACATTTTTACGCTTTTTCCCGCGATGTTCCAGGGTCCTTTTTCTGAGAGCATTTTGAAACGCGCCCAGGAACGCGATTTGCTGAGTATCGCTTTACATAATATTCGCGATGCGACAACCGATAAACACCATATGGCGGATGATTATCCCTATGGGGGGGGCGCTGGTATGGTGATGAAACCTGATCCCATTTTCGCGGCGGTTGAGGCTGTCCATCAAGGTGGCCCTATCATCTATCTGACGCCACAGGGCAGGCTCTTTAATCAACAGATCGCGCATGAACTGGCACGCGAAGAACGGATCACGCTCCTCTGTGGGCACTATGAAGGTATTGATGAACGCGTCTGCCAGCACCTCGTAACCGATCAAATCTCGATTGGGGATTATGTCTTAACTGGTGGTGAACTGGGCGCGATGATTCTGGTCGATGCTGTCAGTCGTCTGCTACCCGGTGTCCTGACCGCTGGCTCGACAACTGAGGAGTCACACAGCAATCACATGCTAGAATATCCACAGTATACACGTCCGCCTGAGTTCCGGGGCTGGCGCGTGCCCGATGTCTTACTCTCCGGTCATCACGCGAATATCGTACGCTGGCAACGGAAGGAGTCTATTCGCCGTACCCGCCAGCGCCGCCCTGATCTCTTCGCGAAACTCGATCTGAGTAGCAAGCAGGACCAAAAGATCCTCAAAGAACTGGATGCTGAGGAACATGAGCAACAAAACTCTACAGACGTTTAAATTGGAGGGATTCACATGTCATTGCATTTTACGACCTATCCGAACGCGACCGCATTCCTGGCAAAGGTCGAGCATGTACTGCTACCACAAGAGGTTACCCATAGCCTGATCCTTGGTCTCGCCCTGCAGTTAAAACAGACTCCTGATGCCTATCTCACTGTCCTTACAGCAACAGTAGAAGACGAACAGGGATTACTGGTATCAGCGCTAATGACGCCACCATTTAATCTCATACTTCATGCTCATCGTGCACTCAACCAGGATGCACTCGCATTATGCATACAATCTATTCGGCAACTTCAATGGCCTGTTCCTGGCGTTACGTCTCCTGCAAACGTTGCCAGTGACTTCGTGCAGATATGGCAACAACAAACAGGACAAACAGCCACATTAATAGAACAGGAACGCGTTTTCGAGTTGACAGAAGTGAATCATCCACCCGCTGCTCCCGGTACGATCCGACCAGTAACAGATGAAGATACTGAACTCATCACACGCTGGTATCATGATTTTATGGAAGAGGCATTGCCCACAGAGAATAGAGAGGGCATGAAAGAGAGAGCCATCGCACGTATCAAACAAAAGCAAT
>Ga0310811_10002576_pt1 | contig 22673 bp, 18 predicted proteins | sample YCmetagenome_FD_207642 | JGI IMG/M metagenome (GOLD analysis project Ga0310811, IMG submission 207642) | Soil microbial communities from experimental microcosm in Duke University, North Carolina, United States - YC | ecosystem: Engineered > Artificial ecosystem > Soil microcosm > Unclassified ...
CGTGCCATGCTCTCCTGCAGCGCCACCATGCGCATGCCGACCTGCGCGCGCGCCCGCAGCTCCGCGGCCTTGAACGGTTTGATCACGTAATCGTCGGCGCCGGCGTCGAGCCCCGTGGTGATATCGGTCGTCTCTGACGCGCTTGTCACCATGAGGATATAGAGCGGCGGAAACGAGGGCAGCAGCCGGGCCGACTTGCACAGGTCGACGCCGTCGATGCCCGGCATCATGCGATCGAGAATCAGCACGGTGGATTGCGTGCGCTCCTGAATCAGCGACCACGCGCCTTGGCCGTCCTCGGCGACTGTCACGTCCGCACCGCATCCCGACAGTGCATGTGTTGCCAGTCGTCGGCTGATGGCGTCGTCATCGGCAATCAGAATCTGCATGGGGCTTCCTTCGTGCTGCCGCGGCGTATGCGCCGCGGCCGGTCGCGCCGAGCGGAGCAGGGAGCGTGCCGGGTGCGGCGCGGAAAACATCGCGGTTTTACGGAGGCTTGGAAGCGGCACCTGCTGCGAACGTGTGCGGTGTGCACGGATATGTGCACCGCGCGCACACGTCCGTAATTACCCCGGAAAGAATGATGGGAGCGGCATGTCGCGCATTGACCGCAGCCCCGGTCGCGCCGTAATCACATGCGGAATCGAATTCACCGCCATCGAAGCGGTGGCGATGTCGCCGTGAATGCCGCCCTGCACTTTGGAGTAGAGCCGTGGTGAGCCGTCGATGAGCACGGAGTCGAACGACTCCGGTGCGCCGAGGTACGCATCGAGCTGCAGATGGATTTTGACCTCGTCGCCGATGTAGCCGATCGCTTCCTGGCTAATGCCGGCAACGTAACCCGGGTCCACGGCGAGCAGCTCGCTATGCACCTCTTCTTCGGCCATCCATGGGCGGACCGTATCGGTGATGCGTGTGAGCGCCCAGCCCATGGCGTCGGCAATCATCGCGATCGATTCGGTGAACCCGACGTGCCGGACCGCTCCCAACGCAACCTGATGCTCGAATTGCTCCCGGGTAAGGCCGGCACCAATCTTCTGCTGAAATGGAAGCCGCCGCTGACGCGCGTCCTGCACGCGCCTCACCTCGATGCGGTTCACGTGTTCGCAGACCGAGGTCATCACAATCGGCAGCGCGTCCATTGCAAACCCGGGGTTGACGCCGGTGCCAAGGACGGCAACTTTTGCCTTGCGCGCCATCTCATCGATCCGCTTCGCCAGGCGGCGGTTGCGCGGAGCGGGATAGGACAGTTCTTCGGTCGTCGAGACGATCGGGATGCGCAGCTTGCACAGCGTCTCCAACTGCGGCATCACGCTCGTGAGCGATGAGGAAGTGCAATGCACGACGACGTCGGGCTTGGCCGACTTCGCGGCCTGCCGCGCGTCTTTCGAGACTTTGATGCGAAGCCTCTTACTCAGCTCGGCGATTTCGCCGACGTCGCGTCCGACTTTGTTCGGATCGATATCGACGGCAGCGACGATGCGGAAGCCCTTGCGCTCGGCGAGTTGGCGCGCAACGGCACAGCCAATAGGCCCGAGCCCGACGTGCATCACGCGGATAGTCATAAGCGATTCGTGATTTGCAGTTAGTGATTGGTGATTCACCCACGAATCACCAATCACAAACGCTTAATGTAACATTCGCGCGTGCGACCGCTGATTCTTTTCGCGGCTGGGCTCGTGATGCTGTGCACCGGTGTCGCAGAGAGCTCTCAAAAGTACGATCAACCCGTACCAGGAGCGCGCTCACCACGGAATGCCAGCTACGACATCGACGTGCGCCTCGAGCCTGGCGACCGGTCGCTGCACGGCACCGAGCGCATCCGTTGGCGCAACATCAGCGCGAATCCAACGAGTGAGCTGCAGTTCCATCTGTACTGGAATGCATGGCGCAACGGCGAATCCACCTGGCTGCGCGAGCGGCGTCTCGGCGGGAACACCGCCACGCCTCGCAGCGATGCGTGGGGATGGACCGACATCAGGCAGCTCCGCGTCCGCTGGGCCGACAATCGGATCGATGCGCTGACGCCGCGGTTGCATTTCATCGCGCCCGACGATGGCAACACGGCGGATCAGACCGTCGCCTCCGTGCCATTACCGCGATCCGTTGCGCCGAACGAAACCATCGACATCGACATCGAATGGTCGGCGAAGATTCCGCGGCCGTTCTCCCGCACCGGCTACATCGACCAGTACTACTTCTTCGGCCAGTGGTTCCCGAAGCTTGGGGTACTCGAGGATGCAGGGTGGAACACGCACCAGTTCCACTCTGGAACGGAGTTCTACTCCGACTACGGTGTTTACGACGTGCGCATGACGGTGCCGCACGGCTATGTCGTCGGTGCGTCAGGACGCCAAGTGAGCGTTGGCGACGGTCCGAACGGCAGCGCGATTCACCGATACCACGAGGAGGACATCCACGATTTCGCGTGGACCACGAGCCCGCATTTCCTCGTACGCACGCGCGCGTTCCAGCATTCGACGCTTCCCCACGTACAGATGCGGCTTCTGCTGCAGCCCGAGCATGCGGATCAGGAGGATCGGCATTTCGACTCCACGGTCGCGGCGCTGCAGAACTATGGCGAGTGGTTCGGCGCCTATCCGTACGACCACGTCACGGTCGTCGATCCTGCTTTTCAAAGCGCGAGCCGCGGCATGGAGTATCCGACGCTGTTCACCGCCGGCACACGGTGGACTGCGCCGCGCCGCGATATCGCGCTGGAGGAAGTGACGATTCACGAAGCCGGCCACCAATGGTGGTACGGCGTCGTCGGCAGCAACGAGTTCGAGCACGCGTGGATGGACGAAGGCATCAACCAGTTCTCGGAGGCGCGGGCCGATGATGTGGCGTTCGGCGCGAACAACTATCTGGTGCGCCGCTATTTCGGCGGATTTGTTCCTTGGGTCTTCAAGGACATCCGCGTGCAGCGCCATTGGGACGAGGGAATCAGCGGCTATCGCGTCCAGGCGGAATCCGATGCGGAGGCAACGCCATCGTTCCGCTATTGGCCGTCCACGGGCGGCAACATCACCTACTTCAAGACCGCGCTCTGGCTGCACACGCTGGAGAAGTGGTTTGGATGGTCGACCTTGCAGCGCGGCATGTCGGTCTATTTCGAACGCTGGAAGTTCCGCCATCCGCAGCCGGAAGACTTTTTCGCGGCAATCAGCGAGGCAGCGGGCCGCGACCTGACCCCCTTCTGGAATGAGGTGTACCGCGGCTCGAATACGTTTGACTACGGCGTGCAGCAGTTGACGAGCACTCCGGCCGGACCAGGCAAATTTCGCACGACCGTCGTGGCTCGCAGATTCGGCGAAGCAACCTTTCCGGTCGACGTCGTGACGACCTTCAGCGATGGAACAAAGAAGACTGAACGATGGGACGGCGTTGAGCGGCGAATCATCTACCGGTATGACTCGAAGGTGCGCGCACGATCGGTGCAAGTCGATCCCGATCGAGTGCTGATGCTTGATGTGAACTACACGAACAACAGCCGCACGCTGCAGCCGCGCGCAGGCGAAGCCAGCTTGAAATGGAGCCTCAAGTGGATGACGTGGCTGCAGGATGTCCTGCTGACGTATGCGTCCCTGGTTTGACGGCTGGCGACGTGTCTTCTCCGCGCCAGCGGCGATCGTCGGGGTCTTTATTCTGACCGTCGTGGCGGCGCTGCCGTTCGCACTCACGCTGCGCGATGTGTTGCAGGATCATTTCGGCGCCAGCCTCGCGGCGAACGAAGCGGCCGATTCGGTGAACTACGACTGGTGGCAGGAGTTCGCCGCACAGGCCGACGGCATCGGCACTACTTTCACGACCAGCGTGATCGGCTTTGCCACGACGCTCGACAGCATCAGCGGCCTGCTGGATCGCCGACAACTGATCACGCCAATCGCGGCAGCCGTCGCGTTTTACCTTGCCGCGTGGCTGTTCGTGTCCGGCGGCATTCTCGATCGCTACGCACGCGGCCGCGGCATCGGCGCGTACGGGTTCTTCGCCGCCTCAGGCACGTTCTTCCTCCGCTTCCTGCGCCTCGGACTGATAGCCGCACTCGTGTATTGGCTTCTCTTTACGCGCGTTCATGAATGGCTGTTTGACCGCTACACGAACGCGACGCGCGACCTGGCCATCGAGCGCACGGTCTTCTACTGGCGCCTGATGACGTATGCGATCTTCACCGCACTTCTCGCACTGACGACGGTCGTTTTCGATTACGCGAAGGTGCGGACGGTGGTCGAAGACCGGCGAAGCATGGCCGGCGCGCTCATCGCCGGCATCCGCTTCATGGTCCACCACCCGCGACGTGTTCTGGCGGTTTATCTGCTCAACACGCTCCTGTTCCTCATCGTCGTCGGTGTGTGGGCGTTGATTGCCCCCGGCGCTGGCGGGTCGGGGCTGTCGATGTGGATGGGGGTGTTCGCGGCGCAGTGTTATATCCTCGCGCGACTTGTCGTGAAGCTGCAGGTGATGGCGTCGGAGACGGCCGCGTTTCAGCAGTCGCTCGCCCATTGGGGTTATACGGCCGCGCCGATCAATGAGCAGCCGCTGCCACCCGTCCTTTCGGCCTCCGCATAATAAAAATCAACGGCAGCAGCATCAGGAATATTCCGCCGAGCAGGCGGAACAGCCATACGAACGAAACCATCGATGCCTGCTGCAGTAGAAATCCGTGCAGCGCCGCGTAGGCGCGTTCGGTTGCGGTGACCGCATCGACGCCGCGTGCCATGAAGGCGGCCTTCATCTGCGCGAGGACGGTCTGCGTCTGCGGGTCGTAGATGTTGATGTTCTCGCCCAGCCGCGCGGCGACCGTTTGACGCTGCCGCGTCAGCATTGTGCCCGTCACAGCGATGCCGACGCTTCCGCCAATATTCCTCATCAGGTTGAACAGGCTCGTCGCATTGCCCATCCGCTGCGGCGGTATCGCCTGCATCGTGGCCGTCGTCAGCGGAACAAACGTCAATGCCATGCCCGTTCCCTGAAGCAGCTGCGGCCAGAAGATGTCCCAGTAGCCGGCATTGAGGTTCAGCGACCCCAGCCAGATGAGCGTCAAACCGGCAACGGTGAAGCCGCAGGCGAGGAGCTTGCGTACGTCCACCTTGCTCGTGAGAAAGCCCACGATCGGCATGAAGACCAGAGATCCCATGCCGCGCGGCGCCATCGCGATACCAGCCTGCATCGATGGATAACCGAGCAGCGTCTGCAGCATGACCGGCAGCAGCACCATGCTTCCGTAGAGCACGAAGCCGAGCATCGTCATCATGAACACTCCGGTTGCGTAGCTGCGCTCCTTGAACACACGCAGGTCGATGATCGGGTGTTCGGTGGTCCACTCGTGGATGATGAGAATCAGCAAGGTGACGCCCGAAATGATCGAGAGCGTCAGGATCGCGGTGTTCGAGAACCAGTCGACTTCCTGACCTTTATCGAGCACGTACTGGAGCGCGCCGATTCCGACGACGAGCATGCCGATGCCCCAGTAGTCGATCCGTTCCGTCTCGCGCCGCAGGTACGGCGGATCGAAGACGAACATGTTCGTCATGATGATCGAGGCGATACCGACCGGCAGGTTGATGTAGAAAACCCAGCGCCAGCTGTAGCTGTCGGTCAGCCATCCACCAACCACGGGTCCGAGAATCGGTGCGACGACGATACCGAGGCCCCAGAAGCCCATCGCCTTGCCGCGCTCGTGCGGCTCGAACGATTCGAGCAGCACGGCCTGCGACAGCGGCTGCAGCGCGCCGCCGGTCGCGCCCTGCAGAATGCGGAAGAGGATCAACGCACCGAGGTTCGGCGCGATGCCGCAGAGAAACGACGACACCGTGAAGCCGGTGACCGACAGCATGAGCAGGCGCTTGCGGCCGAAGTTGGCCGCCAGCCAACCGGTCATGGGCAGGATGATCGCATTGGCGACGAGGTAGGACGTCAGCACCCACGTCGCTTCGTCGATCGTCGCCGACATCGTCGCTGCGATATGCGGCAGCGACACGTTCACAACCGTGGTGTCGAGCACCTCCATGAAAGTGCCGAACATCACCGCGATGGCGACGATCCACGGATTTACATGACGATGTTCAGCCACAACTAGCGAGTGTAGACCTTCGCGGTCACCGACATGCCTGGGCGCAGCAGCTGCTCGGCGTTCTGCTTCTGGTCAATCGCGATGCGCACGGGCACGCGCTGGACCACCTTCACGAAGTTGCCGGTGGCGTTCTCGGGAGGCAGCAGGCTGAAGCGCGATCCCGTCGCCGCCGCGAGGCTCTCCACGTGTCCTTTGAAGTCGCGGCCGCCGTAGGCATCGACCTCGACGATTGCGGGCTGGCCGGGACGCATGTTCTCGAGCTGCGTCTCCTTGAAGTTGGCGGTGACCCACACTTCCTCGAGGGGGATGATGGTCATCAACGGCTGACCGGGCGCGACGACCTGGCCAACTTCGACGGTCTTCTTGCTGACGATCCCCTTCATCGGCGCCTTGATCGTCGCGTACTGCAAGTTCAACTCTGCCTGCTGCACGGCGGCGCGCTGCTGCAGGACACGCGCATCGGCTGACGAGGCGCGTGCGCGCTGTGCCGCGACCTGTTCGGGCGCGGTCTGCGCCGTCTGCAGCTGCGCCGTTGCCTGCGCCGCGCCGGCGCGTGCCTGCATCAGCTGGCTCTCGGCGACCGCGATGCCGGCCTGCGTCTCGGCCACCTGCGCCTTGGCCGAGTCTGCGGCCGCCCGCGCCGCATCCGCCGCGGCGACGGCAGCGTCGTACTGCTGCTGCGCGATCTCGTCCTTCGCCAGCAGCATCTTGAAACGCTCGACGTCCTTGGCCGTCTTGGCGGCGTTGGCTTCCGCTTCACGCTGGCGCGCCTGCGCGGTCGCGAGCCGCGCGTTGGCGGCGTCGACTCCGCGTTGCGCGGCCTCGATTCCAGCCTGTGCTTGCTCCACACCGCCGCGCGCATTTGATACGTTGCTCGCCGTTGACGTCGATGTAATCGGGATGTTCACGCGCGCCGCGGACGCATCGGCCTCGGCCGTCGCCAGTTCCGCCTGCGCCTTCGCCAGCGCCACCTGGTAATCGCGCGGATCGATCACGGCAAGCACCGTACCCGCCTCGACCTGCTGATTGTCCTTCACCGCTACCTGCATGACCATTCCACCGACACGCGTCGCGATTGGCGTGACATGCGCGTCCACCTGCGCGTCGTCTGTGGTCTCGCGACCCGCAGTGGCCCAGAGCCAGACACCCGTTACGACAATGGCGATCAGCACGATGCCGATCCCGATGCGAATTCTCTTGTTCATGAACTGGCTTCGCTCTCTTCTACGGATTAGTGGCCGGCCCCAGAATGCGCTGCACGGCGGCTTCGGCATCGCCGAGCGATCGTGCGAGGACCGCCTTGGCGACGTCGTAGCCAAGCAGCGCGTCGATGTACTGTTCCTCGGCAGCCGTCACAGACTGCTGCGCCTGCACCACTTCAATGTTGTTGGCGACGCCGGCGGCAAAGCGATCCCGCGCCTGCGTCAATTCCTGGTTGGCGAGCTCGCGAGAACGCGTGGCGACCTGCGTTTGCTCGCCAGTAGCCTGCAGATCGAGAAACGCCGCGCGCACGTCGTAGTAGATCTGCGCGCGCATGTCGTCCGCCTCGGCACGACGCTGGCGCAGGTCGGCTTCGGCTTCGGCGATACGCCCCTGCGTGCGGCCGCCCTGGAAAATCGGAACGTTCACCGACCCACTCACCGAATAGGTGGCGACGGTGTCCGACGCCGTAAGACCGAGGGCGCCGTAATCCGCATTGACATGCACGGTGGGCAACAGCTCGCTTGCCGCGGCCGCGCGCGTTGCTTCGGCCGCTTTTACGCGCTCTTGCGCGGCGCGGTAATCGGGCCTCGACTTGTACGCCTGCTCGAGCGCCTGTTCGAGCGTCATGTCGGGCACCGGAACGTTCGGCAGTTGTGCGCTGAGTGTGAACGACTGCCCGACCGGTAGACCGATGACCCGCGCCAGCTGAAGGCGCGTCTTCTCGAAATCGTTCTGCGACGCGGTCACGCGCTGGCGGTCGGAGTTGAGGCGCACCTCGGCGCGTACGACGTCGATGCCGGCGATGATGCCGCTCTGCCTCAGATCCTGCGCCTGCTGATAGAGCGCCTGAGACGTCTGCAGCTGCGCCCGCGCGGACTGCGCGCGCGCGTCGGCGGCGAGCACTTCGAGGTAGGCATCGGCCGCGACGAGCACGACCAGGTCGCGCGCGCTGCGGTACGAAAACCGTGATGCCTCGAGGTTGTGGCTCTCGGCGCGCGTTTCGTTCGTGGCGCGCAAATCGAGCACCGACTGCGATACCAGCACGCGCGCATCGAAGTTGTTGAAGGGCCCGACGGCACGTGACAACCCGAACGCTGTCGGAGAGAAGCCGAACGCCTCGAGATTGATGCGCTGTCGCGTCTCGGCCACATGCGCGGTCACGTTCGGCAGCAGCTGGCTCAAGGCGATCCAGCGCGCGCCGCCGGCGTGTGAGACCGACTGTTCCGACAGCAGCACCCCGAGGTTGTACTCGAGTGCGCGATGAATGATGTCGGCAACGGTGAGCTGCACCGTTTCAGTCGTCGGCTGTCCCTGCGGCACCCCCCCGGCAAACGGGCTCCCGGGTGGCAGCTGCCGTCCCGAAACGGTGCTCTGCTGAGCGCCGGCCGGTGCAGCGACGGTGACGAAGGCTAGGAGGAAAAGGAAGCGGGTCGTGGAATGACGAGTCACAGTGCGGTCGCGCCTCAGTAAGACTAAGACGCGATCGTACCTCAGAGCGGTGCTAGGCCTGTAACCTGGCCTCGATTAGCGCGTCGCGGACCGCCGCGGGAAACGCGGTGTTCGGTACGACGGAGCCCGCGAGGATTTGCCGAAGCCGCGCGGCGTCAACCGACTCTTCCTGCAGCAGCTCTTCGGCCAGCGCCTTCACCGCGGGACGCTGCCGCTCGATGATCTGCCGCGCCGTTTCGTAGCCGCGCATCACCAGCGTGCGGATTTCCTCGTCCACGCGCCGCGCCGTCTCCTCGCTGAAGCCTGCCGCGCGCGAGTCGTTGTCGAACGCATTCGATGGACGTCGATAGTGAAGCGGTCCGAGCGGCGACATGCCCAGCTCGCACACCATCTTTCGCGCCAGCTCGGTGGCGCGCTCGATGTCGTTGCTCGCGCCGCTGGTCATCTGCCGCAAGAACAACTCCTCGGCCACACGGCCACCCATCAGGATCGCGATCTGCGTCTCGATGAACGGCTTGCTGTGCGTGTAGCGGTCCGCTTCCGGCAGCTGCATCGTCACGCCCAAGGCGCGACCGCGCGGGATGATCGTGACCTTGTGCAGCGGGTCTGCGTCTGGCAGCAATGCCGCCACCACAGCGTGTCCCGACTCGTGGTACGCGCACGTGATGCGCTCGCGCTCGCTCATGGCGACCGACTTGCGCTCCACACCCATCAGCACCTTGTCGCGTGCGGCGTCGAGGTCGGCGTTGCGGACGGTCTTACGGCCGCTGCGCGCCGCGATCAGCGCGGCTTCGTTCACCAGATTGGCGAGGTCGGCGCCGGAAAAGCCGGGCGTGCCGCGCGCGATGGAGCGCAGATCGACGTCTCCTTCGAGCGCCACCTTCCGCGCGTGCACGCGCAGGATCTGCTCGCGCCCCTTGATGTCGGGGTTGCCGACCATGACCTGGCGATCGAAGCGGCCCGGGCGCAGCAGTGCCGGATCGAGGATGTCGTGGCGGTTCGTCGCACCGATGACGATGACGCATTCGGACTGCATGAAGCCGTCCATCTCGACGAGCAGCTGGTTGAGCGTCTGTTCGCGCTCTTCATGGCTCAGAGAGTTGCCGCCGCGGTTGCGGCCGACCGCGTCGAGCTCGTCGATGAAGATGATGCACGCCTTGTGGCGGCGGGCTTCCTTGAACAGCTTGCGGATGCGCGCCGCGCCGACGCCCGCATACATCTCGACAAAGTCCGAGCCGCTCGCGGAAATGAACGGCACACCGGCTTCACCCGCCATCGAGCGCGCGAGCAGTGTCTTGCCCGTCCCCGGCGGACCGATCAGGAGGATGCCGCGCGGGATGCGGCCGCCGATGTCGGCAAAGCGCTGCGGCTCCTTGAGGAAGTCGACGATCTCGCGCACTTCATCCTTCGCCTCGTCGACGCCGGCGACGTCGGCAAAGGTCACCTTTACCTGCTGCGGATCGATCGTGCGCGCTTTCTCCAATGTCGGAACACGTCCGGTCACCGCGCGGAACAGCGCGAGACCGGCCAGCCCGAGCAGCAGCAGGCCGAACGCCATCGCGCCGTAGCCGCTCGCCGCATGACTCTCTTCGGCGGCCTTGACGTCGAACACGATCCCGCGTTGCGCGAGGTCGGTGACGAAGTTCGGATTCGCCGAGACGTAGCCCTGCGGCGCGGTTGTGACCAGATGTCCGCCATCAGCGACATCGAACTCGAGTGATTCCTGCAGTTGCGTGACGTGCTTGACGCGGCCGCCCTGCACGTCCTTCAGGAATTCGGAAAAGGCCACGCTGGTACGTAGCGGCTGCGCAGAGGGACGAAGGATATAAAAGGCGATGAGCGAAAAGGTGACGACGAGAACGCCCGCGACGATCCAGAAGAGTCGGGTGCGAGGAAGTTTTCCTCCGAACACAGTATTCCCTCTGCTGTGGAGCCAAAAGCAGCCGGGCATACCGGGTGCAACAGGCCCAATTGTTTGTGGAAGGCGCGCGGTGAAGGCGCGCTTGATGATTGTATCGGACGGTTGCAGGACTGTAAACAGTGGGACGTCAAGAAGTTAGAGAGCTCAGCCGGAAGGTGCGTATCGGCTGCTCGGGCTGGCAGTACAAACACTGGCGCGGGGATTTCTATCCGGCAGAGCTTCCGACGTCGCGCTGGTTTGCGCACTATGCGCTCACCTTCGATACCGTCGAGATTAACAACAGCTTCTACCGTCTCCCACCCCCGGAAACCTTCGCAAAGTGGCGTGAACAGGCGTCCACGAATTTCCTGTACGCCGTGAAAGCAAGCCGGTTTCTCACGCACATGAAGAAGCTCAAGGATCCGGAAGAGCCGCTCGCGCGCTTTTTCGACAACGCCCGCCAGCTCGGTCCGCGGCTCGGCCCGGTCCTCTATCAGTTACCGCCACGGTGGCCGTGCAACGTCGAGCGGTTCGAGATCTTTCTACGCGCCCTGCCGCGCGGCTACCGGCACACGGTCGAATTCCGCGACACGAGCTGGTACGACGAGCGTGTTTACGAGTTGATGCGCCGCTATGACGTCGCGCTCTGCCTGCACGACATGCAGGGTTCAGCGAGCGGCAAGATTACCGTCGGTCCGTTTGTTTACGTTCGATTCCACTTCGGCACCAAGAAGTACGGCGGCCGATATCCAGACGAGCGTCTGGATCAGTGGGCCGACTGGCTCGCTGATCGTGCGCGCGAAGGACTGCACGTGTTCGCGTATTTCAACAACGACACGGGCGGTCACGCGCCTCGCGACGCCGTCAGACTGCGGCAGCGCATCTTCGAGCGGCTATATCCAGCTGTTACAATCGCAGCGGATGACGGCACCGGTCCTCGCACTCACACCGGAGATCGACGAGTTCCGGAAGGAGTTCGAGCGGCTCGCCGATGAAGCCGACCTGCTCGCATCGGGACTCACCGACGAGCAGTTCAACTGGAATCCCGCACCGCACGCGTGGTCGATCGGGCAATGCATCGATCATCTGAACGTCACCGCGCGCATGTATCTTCCGCAGCTTGATGAAGGGATCGCGAACGCGATCCGCCAGGGGGCGTACGCCGACGGACCGTTCAAGTACTGGTGGCTGGCGCGGATGTTCGTTCGAATGCTGGAGCCGCCGCCGCGCTTCCGCGCCAAGTCGCCAGCGGGATTTCAGCCTCCCGGCGGCCGCACGCGCCGCGAAATCATGGCAGCGTTCCGCGCTTACCAGGTGCAGTACGTCGATCGGCTGCGCCAGGCGAACGGACTCGATCTCGCGCACGCACGCGTCCGGTCGCCGCTGGCGGCATGGGTGCACATGCCGCTCGGAACCGGGTTCGCGGCGATGACCGCGCACGAACGCCGGCACCTGTGGCAGGCGAGACAGGTGACGCAAACGTCGGGGTTTCCGAGGTAAGTTCCAAGTTCCAACTTCTAACTTCTAACTTCTAACTTCCAACTTGCTAAGTGGCCGGCGTCACCCAGACGCGATGCATCAGTGCATTGCCGAGATTCGTCCAGAACAGCGTGTGCAACGCCACCATCACTACGAGCGCCAACGTCGCCCGCTTGTGTGAAGACGCCAGCAGCCAGCACGCAGCGAACAGTCCGGGAAACGCAGCCATCAACAGATCGAGATTGACAGGGGCGCCAGGTGGCCACCACGTGGCAAGGAAGATCAGTCCCGGCAACGCAAACGCGCCGCTCATCATCAAGGCTGCGCGCCGTGATTTGAACCACGCCAACACCAGCAGCGGCACGCCGGCAATCAGGCTGATGAGGCCAATCTCGGTCAGCCCCGCGGCCGAGAAGATCGGATAGGCAATGCGCTTGTCGATGATGATTTCGTCGAAGAGGCGGCGGAACCCGAAGCCCTGCACGGTGTTCTCGACAACGATGGAGATTCCCATCCCCACGACGTAGATAAACACCCATCCGAGGTACATCGCGACGCCGGCGGATGCGAATGCCAGCATCCGGACGAGCCGACGCGCGACCGGCGCCTCGGCAACGGCAAGCGACAGCGCGCCGCCGCCGAGGCCGAGCAAACCAAATCCGTGCAGCGCCGTGTGGAACCCCTGAAAGAGGCCCGCCGTCAACGTCGATGCTGTGACTCGAGTGTCCGATCCATGCCGTATCGCGAGCAACGGGACGACCGCAGCACTGAGCGCGAGGTACCCGAGCTCGTAATAGCCGAAGTACAGCAGCGCCAGGGGCGAGGCGACCGTCAGCGCAACGTATCGGCACACTCGCCGGGAGAAACGGTGCACCAGCGCAACCACCAGCAGCTCGATCACGAACAACGTCCCGGCGAGCCTCGAAAGCGTCGCGTAGGCACGCTGCGTGGAGTTGCCGGAGCCGGCGTACGCCCGATCGAGGCGCGTCATGATGAGATCCCCGAGGTACGAATGAAATCCCGTCGTGGGACCTGTCGCGATTGGAAAGCGCCGTTCGAATTTCGCGCGGTCGCTGATGTTATCCGCCGCGTCCGCCATGTACCCGCTGCCTTCGAATCGCAGCGCCGGCAGCGTCACCGTTAGCAAAGCCACAAGCGCGCCGATAAGCACGGACACAATCACCAACGCTCGCACCCGACGTCGCTGGGAGGCGGCGGCATAAACACCGGCCGTCCCAAGGCCAAGCACGATGATCGACTGGATGCGCGGAAAGTACGGCGCGGCCTCGAAGAAGATGATCCGGGCGGCGACAATCCAGCCGGCGACGTGGAGCGCCGCCACAGCGATGGCACACGCCAGAACCGCGTAGCCGATCGCGCGCGTCATCGCATGCGAACTTCAGCAGCGAGCTTCGCGACGTACGGCCGCATGATGGGCAAGGCGGCAAGCGGCGGCAGCAGGTTGCGTGTTGAGATCAACAGCCCCAGAGCCGCAGCCGACTCCGGGCGCACATACGCCCTCATCAGCACCACCAGCGCGACGTCGCGCGCGCCGAGCCCGGCGAACGAGAACGGAAGCTGACCTATCATCAGCGCCACCGCTGACAGACTGGCACTGACCGTGAACGGGATCCGGATCGACAGCGCAACCGTGAACATCCAGATCTGGATGACGTGAATGAGCCAGAGTAGCATCGACAGCAGAATGACACCGGCCCGGCGCCTGCCGAGCGATCGAAAGAGCCCGGGCCAGCCGTCGACGAGCGATTGCACGCGCTGCAGGCGTCCCATGTGGAGTCGCTCGACTACCGCGGCACCGAAGCGGGCGATTCTCGAGGAGGAAACCAGCAGTCCGCAGCCGAGGCCGAACAGCCCGAGCACGGGCCAGAGCGCCGACGGCACGCCGGCGACGACCGGGCGCGCCACGACCCAACCAAGCGCACACCAGGTAATCAGACCGGCAAGATCGCACAGCCGCTCGTAGACGACCACGGCGACCGAGACCCCCACAGGTGTCCGTTCCTTCGCCACGAAATAGCTCTTGATCAGGTCACCGGACTTCGCCGGCATGAACACGTTGGCGGCGGTTGCAACCAGCGTCAGCCGGAGTGCTTCGGCGACGCCCGCAACCGTCCCGCGCGGCGCTACCAGATAGAACCGGATTGCGCGCAGCACGGTAATCGGCACGATCATGGCGACCGACACGAGGAGCAGTCCCTTATCAACGCTGCGCAGCTCGCGGAAGATAAGGCGCGCATCGATGCTTCGGTAGAGCGCGGCCAGGATGATCGCACTCAGCGCCAGGCTGAGCAGGGTCGCGCCGCCCGGGCGCCGTCGCGAGGTCGGAGGCGCGGGGGCGGAGACCGGACGCGGCAATGCCTGTGTGTCTGTCTCAGGCACGCGCTGACTCGATAGCGGAGCGGTCACGCAGCCGCTCGATGGCGGCGCGAACGTCGCGCTGAATTGATCCGTGCGGTCGCGCGTAGGCTGCGTCGTAGCGCTGGAAGCGCGCGACCCACCCGTTCGAAAAAAACTCGGCCAGCGCGTCGGGCTGTAGGTCACGGATCGAGGCGACCGCGGGAGGCACGATGCCGTCGCGAACCAGACCGTACATATCGGTGCGCGTCTGCGGGTAGCGCCCGAGCTGCTTGATCGCGATCGACGGGACGCCGAGCTTCAACACCGCAAGGTGCACGCTGCTGTTTTCATCCGCAACCACCCAGTCGCATCGGCTGGCGATCTCCTCCAGCGTCGCGTCGCGCGGCGTTTCGACGATCGTCGACAGGTCGCGAATGTGATGCGATAGGCGCGGCGTCTCGATCATGCTCGGATGCCACCGAATCAGGATCTGCCGGGCGCGGAAATGCCGCCGGCAGTCGTCAATCACCCCGGCAAAGGTGTCCCACGACACCGCCTTCGGCGTAAAGAACCCAATCACCGGTTCGCGCCGGTCGAACTGTGTCGCATCGAGCGGCTTCGACTCGCCTTCGATACCAGCCAGCAGAACGTCGCCGCCAATCGGTCCGCGCCGCCGGCGCGCCTCGACCTCCGCTTCGCCGCCGAGAATCGACAGACTGAAGTCGAGCGGAGGCGTGAACGGTGTCGGATAGGCGTGCGAGATGAAGATTGTGGGGACCTCCAGCACTCGTGCTGCCGCGGTGAAACCGACTTCCTCGGGATTCGTATCGCTCGACACCACGATGGCGTCGGGGCGGTTCGAGCTAAGTATCGCCTTGCCGCGCGCATACCACGCAATTGCGCCTGCCGCGCGGCAGGCCACGAGAAAACCGTACCTGCGGTCGATGCGGCGCACGATGCGGAAGGCGCGGACAAACGATCGGCGCGCTGTAACCATCAACGTCACCGTCTGCAGCGCACGCGCGGGAAACGCGAGGAGGCGCGTATCGAGCAGCTCGCAACGACCGGGTTCGAGCCACGACGCCACGCGCGCCAGCTGCCGTCTCGCATTCACGTGTTTGCCGACGGCGAGCAGCGACGCGCGGCAGCGCGGACCGGGAATCGTCAGAAGAACGGCCAGACCGTATCCGGACACAAGCAAAGGCGAGGCGATGGTGTTCTTGAACGCTTCGTGAATCGAGAACACGAGCCGCACGAGCACATGCGATTCCTTCAGGTTTGCGAACAACGCCTGACGAACCGGATCGGAGTCGGCACGAATGATGATCCGGATCGCGCGCAGCAAGCCTGCGTTTACTTTCCCTTCGTGTCGGCGGTGGCGATGGTCAGAAACGCGATCAGATCGTCGCGCTCCGCTTTATCGGCGATTCCGGCAAAGGCCATCCGGTTACCCGGAATGAAGGCCTGCGGATCCGTAACGTAGTTGTCCAGCGTCGCAGCGTCCCACAGCACGTCGCTGCGCTTCATTGCCGTGGAGTAGCGGTAGTCCTCCAGCGATCCCGCCTTCCGGCCAATGATCCCTTTGAGAGAGGGACCGTCGTAATCGCCGGATCCGTCGAGCGAATGGCACGCGGCGCACTGTTCGAACACCGCTTTGCCCTTCTCGACGTCCGCCGCGCGAGCTGGAGTCAAGCTGACCGCGACAACACACGCGCACGCTGCCGCGACAAACCACGAACCGCGAACCTCCGCACCTCGAACCATCATCTACGTCATCAGCCCTGGCCGATTCCGGAACTTCGACTTGATCGCATCCGCTGTCCAGTAGGCGAGCGCCCCTACCGGACCGGTCGGGTTGTACGCGGAGTTGTGCGGAAACGCGCTGGCGCCGACGACGAACACGTTCGGCACATCCCAGGACTGCAGATACTTGTTCACCGCACTGTTGCCCGGCGACGTACCCATGATGGCGCCGCCGGTGTTGTGCGTGGACTGATACGGGACGATGTTGTAATCGCCGAGCGTCCCAGGACCTGACATGCTCGTCGGCTTCAGGCTGCGCCCAATCTCCGCCGCCTTCTGCGAGACGTAGCCGACCACCTTCTTGTCGTTCTCGAGGAAGTTGTAGGTGAGCCGCATCAGAGGCTGCCCGAACACGTTTTTATACGTGGGATCGAGGTCGTAGGCGTTGTACCGGTTCGGCATGTTGCTGGCCGTCACGCCGATAGTCATCGCGCGCAGGTACCACTTCGCCGTTGCTTTCTTCCACTCCGCACCCCAGCGCGGCGTGCCGGCGGGGACGGGCCGGTAGCCAATCGGCCGTCCGTTGCTCTGCCCGACGATGATCGTTGCCCCACCCAGAGCGCCCATGGCTGCGCGATCGAACTGATCGTTCGCGTGAAAATCATCGATCCCAATCCCGAACGCTCCGGTGGCCATGAACGGATTGAAGATCTTGTCTTCGAAGAAGAGCGTCACACTGCCGACGCCGCCGCTGCCCGGTTGATAGCAGTAGTTCCTGCCGACCACACCCTTCTGCGTCGTCGCGTCGTACGGCGTGCCGATGCCCGAGAGCAGCATCAAGTGAACGTTGTTGATGGCGTAGGCGCACAGCGCGACGATCGCCGCGGGCTGCTCGTATTCCTGCCCGGTCGAGATATCCGTATATGCGACGCCGACAGCCTTCTTCTTCGTCGAGTCGAGCATCACCTTCGTCACCCATGAATGGGGACGCAGCTCGAAGGTCGGCTGCGCCATCGCCTTTGGAATGACGGTGATGTGCGGACTGCCTTTAGCGTTGGCTTCGCATCCGAATCGTTCGCAATGCCCGCAGTAGACACACGCGCCCAGACGAGAGCCGTCAGGGTTCGTATAGGCGCGCGATGCGTTTGCGGACGGGCGCGGAAACGGGTGGTAGCCCATCTGCGCGGCCGCGTCGTTGAACAGCGCCTGCGAGTAGCTCGGCTCGAGAGGTGGCAGCGGATAGTCGCGGTCGCGCGGCTGCTCGAAGAAGTTGCCCCCGGGCTGCTTGGTGCCTTTCAGGTTGCCCGCTTTACCGCTGACGCCCGCCGTCCGCTCGAACTTGTCGTAATACGGCTCGAGCTCCGCATACGTCATCGGCCAGTCCTGAATCGGCATGTCGGTCGGGATAAATGACTTTCCGTAGCGCTGCTCGTAATAGGTGCGCGCCGCGTGATCGATGCCGCTCCACCGCCAGGTGACGCCGTTCCAGTGCACACCGGCGCCGCCGAGTCCTTCACCGGGCAGAAACGATCCGAGCTGCCGCATCGGCAGTGACGGTTCCGCTGGACTGTGGCGGAACGTCAGCGTATCGCGCGCCGGGTTCTGCATCAGCGTGTTGCGGACCGCGTATTTCAGCTCGTCGCGAATCTGCGGGATGGCGAAATCAGGATTCGTGCTGCGCAGGCCGCCTCTTTCGAGCGCAACGACCCGCATGCCGGCTTCGCTCAGCTCCTTTGCGAGGATGCCGCCCGTCCACCCGAGCCCGACGATGACGACGTCTACTTCCCTGAGCCGTGTCGGCATAAAAAGATGTCCTCTACAAATGACCCGGATGCCAATTTACGAAAGATCGAGGATGCTCTTCGGCTCGACGTCGTACTTCTTGTTGCGATACGTCTTGATGTGCTCGGAGTAGATGGCGATCACTCCGGGGAATCCGATCATCTTCCACGCGGCCTTATCACGGTTGCCGCCGTACATCGGATCGGCGAAGAACCCCTGCATGGCGGCGGCGAGAAGCAGGTTGAAGAACTCCTGGGCGGACACTGTGTCGAAGGTGACGCGACCCTGCTCCATGTCCTGCAGCACCTTGTTCTGCTGGTCGGACGTGAGGCGATCGAAATCCTTGTTGAACGTCTTTCGACAGTGGGCATTGCTGGCAGCGATACCCGCGCGGAAAAACTCGGCCGGCGTCAGCGGCGACTGATAGCCCTGCGTCGGAACACCTTTCTGCCACGGACCCTGCATGTAGGTACGGTCGCCGCTGCCCCAGGCACCTGCCAGCTGACGATCGATGAACACCGCGACGCCACAGTCGGTACCGCTCGGCGTCAACTCGTCAGCGGGAATGAATCGATCAACCGCCGCCTCGATGAATGCGGCTTCCGGCGCGGTCAGAAAAGCGTAGGCATGCGAAACAGGCGCAGCGGTCTTTGCCGCAGCGGTGGCAGGCGCCTGCGCTTCGACGGCCTCGCCGCCAACAGCAGCGGCGATACCGGTCGCACCTACGGTGCCGACGGTTTTCAGAAAATCGCGTCGATTATTTCGAGTCATTGTTCCCGGGCCCATTCTGCGGGGTCCGAAAGGACCCGGCCTACCTTGTAACCGCTTCGACGATGTGACGACACGAGATGCCATAGTGATCGATGAGCTGTTCGGGCGTGCCGCTGCGCGGAATCTCGCGTACGCACAACCGCTCGACGACGAAGCCGCTTTCCGCCACACACGCTGCCACCGCATCGCCAATACCACCGGCGGCGTAGTGATCCTCGACGGTGATGATGCGCCTGGTCTCGCGGGCGCAGCGCAGCAGCGAACGTGAGTCGATCGGCTGCAGCGAATAGAGGTCGATCACGCGGATGCTGATGCCAATCTTCTGCAGCTGGTCGTAGGCCTTGAGCGCCTCGACCACCGTGATGCCGCCGCCAATCACCGTCGCGGTGTCGTTCGCGCTCTCGCGCAGAATCTTCAGCCCGCCGATCGCGAACTTCTCGTCCGGACCGTAGATCACAGGGGTCTTCGGCCGCGACGTGCGCATGTAGGCGGGACCCGGATGATACGCCATCAGCTCGAGCAGCCGCTCTGTGCTCATCGCGTCGCACGGATAGAGCACGGTCATGTTCGGCTGCGCGCGCATCATCGCCAAGTCCTCGAGCGCCATTTGCGAGGGGCCGTCTTCGCCGATCGAGACGCCGGCGTGCGATCCCGCCACCTTGATGTTCAAGTTGCTGATGCACGCCATGCGGATGAAGTCATAGGCGCGCGACAGAAAGGCAGCAAACGTCGACGGGAACGGGATCGCGCCGCGCGCGGCCAGCCCCATCGCCGAACCGATCATCACCTGCTCGGCGATGAAGTTCTGGTAGAACCGGTCGCGATGCTTCTCCTCGAACTTCTCGCTGAACGTCGAGTTCTTCACGTCGCCGTCGAGCGCGACGATGCGATCGTCGCCGTCGCCGAGCTTGGCGAGCGCGGTGCCGTACGCTTCCCGCGTCGCCACGCTGTCGCCCATCTTGTAGGACGGAGTGCCGACGGTCCCTTTCGTCGCGGCTGCCGCCGGGCGGCTCGCATCGCGGCGCGTCCTCGGGCCATCCGGTAACGACGCCGGCTCGTCCTCGGGGAGGAGCTGCGCCTCCAGATCCTTCAACACGCCTTCGAGCTCGGCGCCTTTCTTGAACGCCTTGCCGTGCCACCCGCCCTTGCCTTCCGCCAGTGGAATCCCCTTGCCCTTCAGTGTCCTCGCCAGGATCATCGTCGGCTTGCCTTTCGTATGCCGCGCCTGCTCGTACGCGTCGAGCAATGCGGTGATGTCGTGGCCGTCGACGACGATGGCGTGCCAGCCGAAGGCGCGCCATTTGGCGGCGTACGCCTCCATGTCGTGGTTCCAGATCGACGGTCCGCTCTGGCCCAGACCGTTCACGTCGGTAATCCCGCACAACGAGTCGAGACGATCGTTGGCCGCTGATTCCGCCGCTTCCCACACCGATCCTTCTGCCGATTCGCCGTCGCCGAGGAGGACGTAGGTGCGGTATTCGGAACTGATGCGCCGGGCGTTGAGCGCGGTACCGATCGCGGCGCAGATCCCCTGGCCAAGAGATCCAGTGGCAACGTCAACGAACGCGAGGCGCGGAGTCGGATGACCTTCGAGGTCCGAGTCAAGGCGCCGCAGCGTCAGCAGGTCCTCGCGCTTGAGCAGGCCAACTTCGGCCCATGCGGCATACAGAACCGGCGCGGCGTGTCCCTTCGACAGCACGAACCGATCGTTGTCCGGATTCTGCGGCTGACGCGGGTCGTAGCGCATTTCGGAGAAGAACAACGTGGCGACAATCTCCGCGGCGGACGCGCAGGAGGTCGGATGACCGCTGCCCGCTTCGCTCGTGGCGAGCACAGAGTCGATGCGCAGCCGCGTGGCGACGTTCTTCAACGCGGCGACGCGTGATGACGTTTGCACAGGGGACAAAATGCCTCCGAGGGTGATGATTATAATCACGCGATGCTCGCGCTGCGGTACGTCTACGTTCTCGCGCTGGTTGTGTGGCTCGGCGGCATGCTCATCCTCGGCGCCGTGGTCGCGCCTGCCACCTTCGAAGTTCTTCAGACGCAGGCCGGATCACAGGGGCGTGAGCTTGCCGGCGCCGTGTTTGGCACCGCGCTCGCCAGGTTTCATTACGTGGCGTACGGCGCGGGCGCGGTGCTGCTGCTGACGCTCGGCGCCATGCGGGTGCTTGGGCCGCGTCCCGCGCACAGCGGCCTCCGCGCCGTCATTGTTGCCGTCATGCTCGCCGTCGCGGTGTATTCCGGCGCGGTGGTGCTGCGGCAGATTGACGCCGTGCAAGCCGCCGCGGGCGGCTTGCCCTCACGACTGCCTGATGGCGACGAACGGCGTGTCCGCTTCGACGCGCTGCATCTGCTTTCGACGCGGCTGATGATGCTGAATATCGCGGGCGCCCTCGTACTTTTGTATTGGGAAGCTCGCGAATAAGTGGCCAAACATCGCATCACGCTCATTGCGGGCGACGGCATCGGCCCGGAAATCACCAGCGCGGTCGTCAACATTGTGGAAACCGCGGGACTCGACGTCGAGTGGGAACCGCGCCTCGCCGGGGCATCGGCCATCGAGAAACATGGATCGACGCTGCCGAACGAGTTGCTCGATTCGATTGTTCGAAACAAGGTTGCACTGAAGGGACCGCTGACTACACCGGTCGGCGGCGGATTCCCCAGCGTGAACGTCGGCTTGCGCAAGACGCTGGAGTTGTTCGCAAACCTGCGGCCGGTGTGGAATCTTCCTGCGGTCCCTTCGCGCTACGAACATGTCGACCTCGTCATCGTGCGCGAGAACACCGAGGATCTGTACTCAGGTCTGGAACATGAAGTCGTTCCGGGCGTCATCGAGAGCCTGAAGATCATCACGCTCGAGGCATCGACACGCATCGCGGAGTTCGCGTTCGACTACGCGCGCCGACACGGTCGCAAGCGCGTCACGGCCGTGCACAAGGCGAACATCATGAAGATGAGCGACGGCTTGTTCCTGAAATGCGTGCAGAGCGTCGCTGCGAACTATCCCGACATCACACAGGACGAGCGCATCGTCGATGCAGCGTGCATGCATCTGGTGATGAGACCGGAGCAGTTCGATGTGCTGCTGCTGCCGAATCTGTACGGCGACATCATTTCGGATTTATGTGCAGGCCTCGTCGGCGGCCTGGGCGTCGTGCCGGCGGCGAACCTTGGCACGAACGTCGGGGTGTTCGAGGCCGTGCACGGCAGCGCTCCCGACATCGCGGGCCAGAACGTAGCCAATCCGATGGCGCTGCTGCTGTCAGCCGTGCTGATGCTGCGGCACATTGGCGAAGCACCGATGGCCGAGCGGATTATGAAGGCGCTGACGGTGGTGCTGTCGGAGGATCACATTCGAACACGCGACCTCGGCGGCACGGCGAACACCACTGAATTCGCCGCCGCGATCTGCAGAAGGCTCGTCGCCTGAGACATTCGTGGCGGCGATGGTATAGTCGCCGTTGGCACGATGGTCGACGAGATCACCCAGGCGGTTCTATCGCGCGACGACATCGCACGCTACCTGCAGGACGGCGACGGCGGTCACGCCGCACGCGAACGCATTCATGCCTACCTGGAAGAGCTCCGAACGACACAGCGGTACTCCATCTACCGCGCGCTGAAGCATCCGCTCTATCCGATCCTGCGCAAGATCGAGCGCATCGGCGAAAATGTCGACAACGTGAAAGCCGCAGCGCGCGTAGGTCGGATTGTCTACGCCTCGAACCATAAGAGCCATACCGACTATCTGGCCGAGCCGCTGGTGCTCGACGACAACGGCGTCCGGCCGCCGATCATCGCCGCGGGAATCAATCTGTTCGGTGGCCCGCTGGGACTGCTGCACCGGCACGTCACCGGCGCGATGCCCGTACGCCGCAATACGAAAGATCCGATTTATCTCGTCACGCT
>Ga0310811_10002577_pt1 | contig 22671 bp, 32 predicted proteins | sample YCmetagenome_FD_207642 | JGI IMG/M metagenome (GOLD analysis project Ga0310811, IMG submission 207642) | Soil microbial communities from experimental microcosm in Duke University, North Carolina, United States - YC | ecosystem: Engineered > Artificial ecosystem > Soil microcosm > Unclassified ...
CGGCCTCGTAGATCTCCTCGGGCACGCCCTGGAGTCCGGCGAGCAGCACGATGATGTTCGTGCCGAGGGTGAGCCAGATCGTTGTGATCGAGACCGCGATGATCGCGGTATTCGGCTGGATCAACCACTGCGGGCCGACGATCCCGATGAGCGAGAGCACGAAGTTCAGGAGACCCAGGCTCGGATTGAACAGCAGGAGCCAGACGATCGAGCCGACCGACGCCGAGATCGCGATGGTGCTCGACATCATCGTGCGGAACACGTTGATCCCGCGCAGCCGCTGGTTGAGCAGTACGGCGAGGATGAGCCCGAGGAGGATGCCGGCCGGCACGGTGTACAGGACGAACAGCGCGGTCGCGAGCAGACCCGAGTGGAAGATCGGGGACGCGAGCAGCTCGGTGTACTGATCGAGACCGGCGAACGTCGAGATCGCGCCGCTCTGGCGCGTGAAGAAGAAGCTCAGGTAGATCGTTCGCCCGAGCGGGATGAACACGAACGCGGCGAACAGGATGAACGATGGGCCCAGGTACAGCAGAGCCACTCCCAGCGAGCGCGCGTCGCGGGCGGTCCAGCGCATCACGTTCGCGGCATCGTACCGGCAGCGCGCATCGTGACCCGTGGCGTCCAGCCCTTCGGGACCGGCAGGATGCCGCGGACCTTCTTGAAGCCGGCTTTCTTGAACAGCGCCTCGGTGCCATAGAAGGCCCACTCGTCGTGAACGCGCGTGTCGCCCGCGCGCGGGTACGCCTCGACCGCCGGCGCGCCGCGCTCGGCGGCGTACGCGACAGCCGCGCGGATGAGCGCGGTCGCGACGCCCTGGCCGCGGGCCTCCGTGCGGATCGTGATGCAGGGGATCACCCACACCGGTTGCCCGTCGACGGGCGGCGTCGCCTTCGAACGGTCGATGCGGTGGTAGTCGAGCCGCGGGCCGACGGATATCCAGCCGACCGCCTCGCGGCCGCGATAGGCGATGAGCCCGGGCGCGCGACGGCGCTTCGCGAGCGCGGCCAATGCCGCGCGCCGCTTTGGGCCGTCGAGACCGCGTTCGCGCTGCTCGGCTCCGGTGAGCCGCGGCCAGAGGTCCCAGCAGCCGGTGCCCGACGCGCTCGACTTCAGGACGTGCGCGAAGTCGTCGATCCGCGAAGGGGTCAGCGGCTTGATCACGAGCTCGTCCGTAGCATGCCGATTGTGAAGTCTCCGCCGACATCGCGCGCGCTCGCGCGCGCGTGGTTCGACATCGGCACGCAGTCCGTCGGTGGCGGGTCGAGCACGCTCTTCCTGATCCGGCGGATCCTCGTCGAGCGCCTCGGGTGGATCACGATGCGCGAGTTCACCGAAGCGTGGGCGCTCTCGCAGCTGAGCCCCGGGATCCATCTGGTCGCGCTCGCCGGCCTGCTCGGGCGGAGGATCGCCGGGTCGCGCGGGATCATCGTCTCGGTCGCCGGGATGATGGTGCCGGCCGCCGTCATCACCGCGATCGCGACCGCCTTGCTCGGCGAGGTCGCGCAACATCCCTTCACGATCGCGGCGCTTGCCGGCATCGGACCCGTCGCGGGCGGCATGACCATCGGTCTCGCGCTCACGATGGCGCGGCCGGTGATCCAGCGCGGGCGATGGGCGATCCTCGACGTCGCGGTCATCGTGGCCGCGCTCGGCGTCCTGCTGGCCGGCGCGGCGCAGACGATCGTCGTGATCTTCGTGGCCGGCGCGTTCGGCGCGGCGCTGCTCGGACGCGAGCGGCCGACCTCGAGCGACGCTCCGATGAGCTGATCGCTCGTGCCGGAGCAGCTGCAGCTCTTCCTGATCTTCCTCAAGTCATCGGCCCTCGCGGTCGGCGGCCTCGCGTCCCTACCGCTGCTGCGCGCCGATCTCGTCCCGCAATACGTCACCGACGCGGGCATCGTGCAGGCGCTCGCGGTCGGCCGGCTCGCGCCCGGTCCGAACGGCCTGTACATCGTGAGCCTCGGGTACATCGTCGCAGGCTGGACCGGCGCGCTCTACGCGCTGATCGGCGCGAGCCTCGCCCCCCTCGTCATGCTGCCCGCGACCGCACTCGCGCGCCGATGGCTGGTGTCAGCGTGGTTCGGCGGTCTGGTCCGCGGAGTCTCGCTCGCGACCGCGGGGTTGCTGCTCGCGACCGGTGCGACGATCGTCGCCGGGAGCGGAACGCAGATCTGGCAGCTCGCGCTCGTGGCCGTCACGGTCGTGGTCACGGTGCAGGGGAAGCTGCACCCCGCCGTGATGATCGTGGTCGGTGCGGCCGTCGGGTTGGCCCTCGGGCGCTAGGAGGCCGCGGACTCCATGGTCACGAGGTACGCCGCGAGGGTCGCGGCCGCGGCGACGGGCGACAGATCGCAGGCCCGCCATTCGTGGCGCTCGTGCGCATCGAGGGACGCGTCCGGACACCAGGCGAGGCCGCCGTCCTTGGGGTGGACCTGACCGGAATCGGCCGTTCCCCACTGATGATCGGCACGAACGCAGACGTAGGACACGAGCTCGCCCACCCCAACGGCCAAAGCATCCGTTGTGCCAGCGAGCCGAGGCCAGCGGCGACGGGATGTAACGATCGGGTCTACTGTTGAGGGAACGCGTTGCTCAAGTAAGAACGGAGTCGAAAGTGAACGGCACAGTCAAGACCCTCACCGATCGCGGCTATGGCTTCATCGCGCAGGCGGACGGCACGGACCTCTTCTTCCACCGCTCGCAGGTGGCGGGGGGCGGATTCGACCGGCTTCAGGTCGGCCAGGCGGTCACGTACGAGAAGGGCGTGAGCTCACGCAACAACAAGGAAGAGGCGCAGAACGTCACGCCGGCCTAGCTGAGTGCGCTAACCCAGCATTCCGCGGTAGATCCCGGGCGATGAGCCCGGGATCTCCATGACCGGGACGATCTTCTCGTAGAAGGCCACCGGCCCAACGCCACCGATGACCGCGTAGGCGTAGCCATGGGTCCGCATCGCATGCAGACACTGGAGCAGCAACGCGCCGCCGACGCCCTGTCCGCGTGAGGTCTCGGCGACACCCTCGGGGCCGAAGAATCCGCGAGCGGTCGCGTCCCAGCAGGCGAAGGCACGTAATTCCCCGCCTGCGGTGGCGATGTGACACCGCACCGGATGGCGCGAGAACGAGACGTCGGCCTCGCTTGCCCAGCGCGGTCCGAAGGTCGCATCGACCCACACCATCACGGCATGTTTCTCGGGTGCGAGTGCGCGGCGGATCTCGAATCCGGCGACGGACCGCTCGGGCGGCAGCTCGTAGAGCTTCACCAGGAGGTCGGCCACGGTGGCACCTTAACGGTCGCACGTGACCACGGTGTCGATCTGCAGCCGTTCCGTGCGTCGTATGGTCGAGAAACGCGCCACACTTGGCGCACCGACGGAGGATCGACGTGAAGTACATGCTCATGTTCATCAGCGACGACTCGAACTGGGACCCGAGCAAACCGGAGATCCAGGCGGCCTACAAGCGCGTCGGCGAATGGTTCGAGCAGCACACGAAGAGCGGCAAGATCACCGGCGGCGAGGAGCTCAAGGCCACGAATACCGCGACGACGGTGCGCCAGCGCAACGGCAAGATCACCGTGACCGACGGGCCGTTCACCGAGTCGAAGGAGACGATCGGCGGGTATGCGCTCGTCGACGTGAAGGACCTCGATGAGGCGATCGCCATGGCGAAGACCTGGCCCGTGCTGAGCACCATCGAGATCCGGCCGCTGGTCGAGCATTAGGCGAGGGAGGGCGTTGCCCGAGCCAGCCCGCGGGGCCTCTGGCGATGGAGTGGCCGAAGGCAACGAAGTCGCCAGGGTCTATCGGGAGGAGCATGGGCGGCTGACGGCCGCCCTCGTGCGCTCGCTCGGCGACTGGGATCTCGCCGAGGAGCTGGTTCAGGACGCGCTCGTGGCGGCGCTCGAGCACTGGCCACGCGATGGGATCCCGGAGAACCCGGGCGCCTGGCTCATGACGACCGCGCGGCGAAAGGGCATCGACCGCCTCCGCCGCGAGGCCCGCTATCGGGACAAGCTCGCGCAGCTGCAGGAGGAGCCGGTGATCCGAGCGACGGCCCACGGCGACGAGCGGCTCGAGCTGATCTTCGCGTGCTGCCACCCCGCGCTCCCACGTGAGTCGCAGATCGCGCTCACGCTCCGCAGCGTCGTCGGTCTCACCACCGCGGAGATCGCGCGGGCATTCGTCGCTCCCGAGGCCACGATCGCCCAACGGCTCGTGCGGGCGAAGCGGAAGATCGCGGAGGCCGGCATCCCGATGCGCGTACCGACTGCCGATGAGCTTCCCGATCGGCTCGCCGAGATCCTGGGCGTCCTGTACCTCATGTTCAACGAGGGGTACATCGCGAGCGCCTCGCCGGAACGGCGCGACCTCGCCAAGGACGCCCGCTGGCTGGCCGCCCTCATCGCTCGGCTCATGCCGGACGAGCCGGAGGCGATCGGTCTGCTCGCGCTGATGACCCTGCAGCTCGCCCGCGCGGCCGCTCGCTTCTCGCCGGACGGCCGGCTCATCCTCCTCGAGGATCAGGACCGCTCGCGCTGGGATGCGCGCGCGATCGCGGAGGGCATCGGGCAGGTCGAGCGCGCCGGGCGCATGGGCCGGCCCGGCCCGTATCAGGTGCAGGCCGCGATCGCCGCCTGCCATGCCGAAGCGGGATCGTGGGCCGAGACCGACTGGACCCAGATCGTCATGCTGTATGAGGGGCTCACCCGGATGACAGGATCCTCGGTCGTGCGCTTGAATCACGCGATCGCCCTGGCGCACGTCGCCGGGGCCGCGCGGGCGCTCGCGGAGATCGAGGAGATGAGCGACGAGCTCGACCGCTATCACCTGTATCACGCGACGCGGGCGGCGTTCCTCCGCGAGCTCGATCGCCCGGACGAGGCCCGCGAAGCCGATCGACGCGCCCTCGCCCTCACCGACAATCCCGCGGAACGGGCCCTTTTGCTGGAACGGATCGGCGCGTGACGGCGTCGTGCGTGTTCTGCCGGATCGCGGCCGGCGAGCTCGATGGCAACATCGTGTATCGCGATCGCCGGATCGTCGCGTTCCTCGACGCGAGCCCGCTGTTCCTCGGACACACGCTCGTCGTCCCGATCGAGCACGTGGCGACGCTTGACGACCTGCCGCCGGCGCTCGTCGGTCCGCTCTTCGAGGTCGTTCGGCGCACGTCGATCGCCGTGCAGCGGGCGCTCGGCGCGGACGGCTCGTTCGTTGCGGCCAACACGCGGATCAGTCAGAGCGTCCCACACGTCCACGTGCACGTGGTGCCGCGTCACGAGGGCGACGGCTTCTTCTCCCCGCGTCCGATCTGGAAGCGCCGGTCTTACGCCAGCGCGGCCGACGCCGCGGACCACGCAAGCCGCATCCGGGCCGCGCTGGAGGCTCCGAGCGGCTAGCACAGCGGTGTCGGACCGGTAATTCACAGGCTCTTTACCGGTCGGAGGCGCGTTCCCGCAACCCGGGGAGGCCGTCCTGCGATAGGACATGCAGAGATGGACGAGCCGACCAAGACGACCGCCGAGCCCGTGCGCCGGCTGAGCCGGCGGACGGTCGTGCTCGGGGCCGGCGCCGCAGCCGGGGGCCTCGCGGTATCGCGGGTGCTCGGCCTGCACGCGGATCCGCGCGCGCTGCTCGGCCCGACCTCGGCACCGGTCGTCAACACGAAGGATTGGGTCAGCCCGCTCGACCAGCCCGCAGCACAGGTGGCGCAGCTGCTCCGCCGCGCGACGTTCGGCCTGACGAAGGCGCAGTACGAGACCGCGGTGGCCGACGGCTTCCAGAAGACCGTCGACCGGCTCATCGAGACGCCGGCGTCGATGCCCAAGGATCTCGCCGGTGCCGACGCCGCATCGCAAGCGAAGCCGATCAACGTCACGGCCTTGCAGACCTGGTGGCTCGATCAGATCCTGTCGACCCCCTCGCCGTTCGCGGAGCGGATGACGTACTTCTGGCACGGCCACTTCACGAGCGACTTCCGCAAGGTCTCGACGCAGGCGCCGTACATCTACTGGCAGAACCTGACCTGGCGCAGGAACGCGCTCGGATCCTTCCGCGACCTCTTGTACCAGGTCACCGTCGATCCGGGGATGCTCCGGTACCTCGACCTCGGCCAGAGCACGGGGCGAGCGCCGAACGAGAACTACTCGCGCGAGCTCATGGAGCTCTTCACCATGGGCGTCGGCACGTTCAGCGAGGACGACGTCCGCGCGGGCGCCAAGGCCCTTGCCGGCTGGCGCGAGCCGCTCACCCAGCCGATGGTCGACTACCAGATCGCGCGCGCGCAGCAGAACGGCCGTCCCGCGCCGAAGAACCTCGTCGCCGACGCGGTGAAGACCGGGATCTTCGAGTCGGCGCGCGCGTACCGGGGCAGCGTCACGTACCTCGGCGTGACGAAGCAGTGGGACACGAACATGGTGCTCGACCGGATCATGCAACAGGACTCGGTCGCGCCGTACATCACGACCAAGGTCCTGCGCGAGTTCGTCATGCAGGATCCGCCAGCCGCATACGTGGACCGGATCGCCGCGGCCTGGAAGAAGAGCGGCTACGACATCAAGACCCTCATGCGCGACGTGTTCACGAGCCCCGAGTTCCTGCAACCGGTCGCGTACCGGTCGCTCGTGAAGTCGCCGACGGAGCTCATGGTCCACGTGGCGCGCGCCCTCGAAGCGCCGCAGCTGTCGAAGACCATCGCGCAGTCCGGAGCCGGCATGGGCCAGGCGCTGTTCGATCCGCCGGAGGTCGGCGGCTGGCCGACGAATGCCTCCTGGGTCTCGAGCAACAACGTGCTGACGCGCGTGAATTTCGTGGTCTCGACGCTCGGCGCCATGCAGAAGCTGCCGGCATTCGGGAACGCGCACCAGATCCACATCGACGGCATCGTCAGCGAGCCGACGGCGCAGCTGCTGAACTCGGCGACCGATGATGGGACCCGCTGGCTCATCCTCCTCGCCTCGCCCGAGTTCCAGCTGAAATGAGAGGGATGTGAGATGAGCTTGCGGAACATCGGCATCGACAAGATCTCGCGCCGGGACTTCCTCTCCCATGGCCTGGTGTTCGGCGCCGGCGCCCGGGGCCTCGCGGCCGGGTACGCCGCGGTCCCGGACGTGTTCGCGAAGGCCGTGTACAGCGCGAAGAGCGCCGGCGTGACGAACGACCGGGTCCTGGTGATGATCCAGCTCGGCGGCGGCAACGACGGCCTGCAAACGGTCATTCCCCTTAACGACCCGCGATACCGGGACTTGCGCCCGACCTTGGGTAAGGAAGCGGATGCCGCGCTGACCCTCGATAAGGACCACGGGCTGCACCAGAACCTCAAGGGCATCAAATCGCTGTACGACCAGGGCAAGGTCGCCATCGTCCAGGGCGTCGGGTACCCGACGCCGAGCTTCTCGCATTTCGACTCGATCCGCGTGTGGGAGACGGGCGATCCGACGCGCCGCCAGCAGGACGGCTGGCTCGGCAAGACCATCGCGAAGAACTACGACTCGGCCGGCCACCCGCTCGTCGGCTGCGCCACCGGCACGACCTCGACGCCCGGCATGCTCCGTGACCTGCAGGCGACGCTCACGGTGATCAACGACCAGGCCTCGTTCAAGTTCCAGGGCAACGCGGACAACGTCGACCGAGTCATGGGGACGCTCTACACCGGCACGCCGGGGATCTACGGGGCGCTCTTCGACACCGCGATGTCGACGGTGCGCGATACGGTCGCGCAGCTCAAGACGTCAGCCGCGACGTATGTGCCGAAGGCGACCTACTCGGACAACCAGAGGCTCGTGTTCAGCTCGAAGAACCAACTCGCCGCCGCGCTGCAGCTGGCGGCGGAGCTCATCGTGACCGGCACCGGCGTCAAGGTGCTGCACGTGACGCTCGGCGGATTCGACACGCACTACACCGAGCAGGCCCGCCACGCCGATCTGATGGCCTACCTCGACGCGGCGGTCTCGGCATTCCACCAGGACCTCACCGCGTACGGCATGGCCGACCGGGTGCTGATCGCGACGTGGTCCGAGTTCGGCCGCCGACCGGTCGAGAACGCGAGCGGAGGCACCGATCACGGCACCGCGGCGCCGGTCTTCCTCATCGGGGATCCGGTGAAGGGCGGCCTGTACGGGCAGGGACCGAGCCTCGCGAAGCTCGACCCGTCGCAGAACGTGAGCTTCAACGTCGATTTCCGCTCGGTCTATCAGGAGATCCTCAGCGGGCACCTCGGCCTCGACGGGCAGGACGTCCTCGGCGCGAGCTTCGACCCGATCCCATTCATGCGTGCGGTCGGGGGCTGACGTGCCATCCTGGTCGTTGAAGCTTTCCGCGCTGTTCATCACGCTGTTCGTGCTGGCGGGCTCATTCGACTACGCCCGCGGCCACGTGAAGAACTCGAGTGCGCCCCTCCAGCCACCGATCGCCGACGGGGCCGCGGCGAGCGGATCCGCCGCGACGGCGAGCCCGGGGCCGACGATCGGCCCACTCCTCACGACCCGGCCCGGCCAGCGGGTGCCTGCGACCACGCCAGGGCCGCGGCTCACGCTCGCGCCGGGCGTGCAATCAGCGAGCCTCGCGCCGATCACGCTGACGCACACTTCCTGAGCATGGACCCGCAGCTCTTCGTGTGGATCGTGGCCAGGGCCACGGGGGTCGCGGGCTACATCGCGCTCTGCCTGTCGATCCTTTCGGGCATCGCGCTGCGGACCTCGGTCCTCGATTTCCTCGCCACGAACCGCGCGCTCCGGTCGCTGCACGACTTCATGACCTGGGTCTGGATCCCGCTCGGGCTCGCGCATGCGGGCTCGTTGCTGCTCGACAAGACGGCGCAGATCGCGCCGCTGGACCTCGTGGTCCCGTTCCGGGTCAGCTACGCGCCGCTCGCGATCGGGCTCGGGACGCTTTCGCTCGACATCGTGGCCGTGATCACGATCACGAGCTGGCTCCGGCGGCGTTTGGACGATCGCGCCTGGCGCTGGATCCACCGGGCCAGCTACGTCGCGTTCGTGACGCTCTTCCTCCACGCGCTGCTGTCCGGTACGGACTTCAGCTCGCCGCTCATCTCGTCGATCTCGTGGTCCGCGGCGCTCGGCATCGGACTGCTGGCGGTGTCACGCATCTTCTTCGGTCGGCTGCCCGAATAGCCCCGCTTCGCCGGGCCCTGCTTCGCCGGCTTCGGTCCGAAGCGAATCCATGGTCACTCCGCCGGTCGGCACCCACTGGTGGTCGCCCGCTCGAATGTCGAACGGGCAATAGGCCCATAACCCCTCGACGAGGGTCAGGGTGTCGCTCCGTTTCGCGAGCGGGCGCCCGTGGGCGGGGTTCGTACACCGGAAGTGCACCAGCGTGCCTTTCGATCCGGACCGTTCCATGACCATCGTCCCTTCTCCGGCCGATCTGGCCGGGAATTGGTCGTTTTCGAGGCAACCGGTGTGCCGTTACTCCGTCCGTTTGTGGACAAGCAAGTAGAGTCACGAAAACCTGCTGTTACTTGTCATCCGGCTGTCACATTCCCTGGCTCGGCGGTGCTGAACAGGTGTGCGCATGGACGCTGAGGCCGTCGCGGTGCTGGACCGACCGTGGACTCGAGTGAACGGGATCCCGGCTGCGTTCGAGCAGCTCTTCCGTGCTGAGTACGCGCGGGTGGTCCGCATCGCCTACCGGGTCGTCGGCGACCAGGGCGCGGCCGAGGACGTCGCGCAGGACGTCTTCATCGCCTACTACCGCGCGCATGCCGCCGGCGCGCCGTACGCGGCGCCGTGGCTTCATCGGGCCGCCGCTCACACCGCGCTGAACGCGGTGCGGTCGCGCGCGCGGCGAACGGCCCGCGAGGAGCGCGACGCACTGGGCCGCGACACGTCAGCGGATCCCGAGGGCGCCGCACTCGAGCGAGAACGCGCGCGAGAGGTCCGGGCGGCGCTCGCGCGCATGCCGCGGGCCTACGCCGAGCTGCTCGCGCTGCGCTACAGCGGGCTCAGCTACGCAGAGGTCGCCGCGGCGACCGGTACGAAGATCGATCAGATCGGCACGCGCCTTCGGCGCGCGCACGACGCATTCCGCAAGGAGGTCCTACATGGACAGCATCGATAGCAACGAGAAGCTCCTGGCAATGCCACCGATCGCGGTGGACGAGGAAGCCGGGCTCACCCGCTTCGCCGCGACCGTCGAGCGCAGCGGCATCGGCCCCGCCCGGATCGCGGCACCCGTGTTCCGGTTCGCGGCGCCGGCGAAGTGGCTCGCCGCCGCGGCCGCGGTGGTCATCGTCGCGACGACGCTCGCGATGACCGGGGTCGCCGATTCGATCCTCCAGATCTTCGAGGCGAAGCAATTCGCCGCGGTCACGGTCACGCCGGTGGACCTCCAGACCCTCGGCGAGCTGTCGCAGTTCGGAACGCTCACCTGGTCGGCACCGCCGCAGCCGCACGCCGTCACGAGCCTTGGCGCGGCGACGGCCGAGACCGGCCTCCCGGCCATCTCGGTGACGGTGCCGGCATCGATCGGCGCGAGCGCGAAGTACCAGGCGCTCGCGCGCACGAGCGCGACGTTCGTCTTCGACGCCTCGCTGGCCCGCGCGAGCGCGGCCGCGATCGGGCGCACCGCGCCGCCGATGCCGGCGAAGCTCGACGGCAGCACGCTCGCGTTCACGGGCGGGCCGGCGATCGTCGTCATGTACGGCTCGGGTGAGCAGACCGGCAACACGCTCATCGTCGGCGTCGCGAAGGCGCCGACGGTGGGCTCCGACGGCGCATCGGTCTCCGAGATCCAGGCGTATCTGCTCTCGCAGCCGAGCGTGACTCCGGCCCTCGCCGCACAGATCCGGGCGATCGGCGATCCGGCGACGACGCTGCCGATCCCGATCCCCGTCGGTCAGGCCGCGGCGAGGAACGTGAGCGTCCATGGCGTGACCGGCCTGTTCATCGGCGACTCCACCGGCCTCGGGAGCGCCGTGATCTGGCAGCAGAACGGCCTCGTCTACATCGTAGGCGGCACGCTGACCGAAGCCGAGACGATCGCGGTCGCCAACAGCCTGAAGTGAGCGATGTCCCTCCGGTAGCGATCCGCACCGAAGAGCTCGCCAAGCGATACGGAAAGATCACGGCGCTCGCGGGATTGACGATGTCGATCCCCGCGGGCGACGTGTTCGGATTCCTCGGACCGAATGGCGCCGGCAAGACCACGGCGGTGAAGCTGCTCCTTGGGCTCGCGCGCCCGAGCTCCGGCGAGGGTTGGGTGCTCGGCGCCCCGCTCTCGGACCGCACCGCGCATCGCCGCGCGCGACGCGGCGTCGGCTATCTGCCCGAGCTCTTCCGCTATCAGCACTGGCTTTCCGCGCGCGAGGTGCTGCGCGTCCACTGCGAGCTCATCGGCCTGGACCGCGCGCAGTGGGACGCCGAGATCAAGGACGTGCTCGTCCTCGTGGGCCTCGCCGACCGCGCCGACGACCGCGTGGGCGGCTACTCGAAGGGCATGCAGCAGCGGCTCGGCCTCGGCGTTGCGCTGCTCGGCCGGCCCGCGCTCGTGCTCCTGGACGAGCCGACGAGCGCGCTCGACCCCGTTGGCCGGCACGACGTGCGCGAGATCATCCGCACCCTGAAGGCCCGCGGCACCACCGTGTTCCTCAACTCGCACCTGCTCACCGAGGTCGAGCAGGTCTGCGATCGCGTCGCGATCGTCGACAAGGGGCGCGTCATCCAGGTCGGCACGCTGGGCGAGCTCCTGGTGACCGACGCCGTGCGGGTACGCGCGACGGGCCTCGAGAACGGAGCGCTGGACGGCCTCCGCACGTTCGGCGAGCTGTCGCACGAGGGCGAGTGGCTCGTCGTCCGCGGCATCCCCGCGACGCGCGTCCCCGAGCTCGTCCGCGCGATCGTCGAGCGCGGCGGGCAGGTCTACGCGGTCGAGCCACGGCACGAGTCGCTCGAGGACCGGTTCCTGAGCCTGCTCGAGAAGCCGCACGCATGAGAGCCCTGGTGATCGCCCGCCTCGTCATCCGGGAAGCCGCTCGGCGGCGTCTGCTCCTCGCGCTGCTGCTCCTCACGCTCGTCGTGATCGCGCTCACCGGATGGGGCTTCTCGCGGATCCCGACCATCACCCAGCGCGGCGCCCCGCTACCGGACCTGCAGGTGAAGCTCATCTCGTCGCAGTTCCTCATCGTGACCATGTTCATGTTCAGCTTCGTCCTCGCGATGGCCGCCGTGTTCATCGCCGCGCCGCAGATCAGTGGCGAGGTGGAGTCAGGTACCGCGCTCGCGATCCTCTCGCGGCCGATCGGGCGCGCCGAATACGTCGGCGGCAAGTGGCTCGGCCTGGCCGCACTCGTCGCCATCTACGCCGGCGGCGCCGCCGCCATCGAGCTCGGCGTGGTGAACGCGGTCGTGGGCTACATCCCGCCGGAGCCCCTTGCGTTCATCGCGTTCGTGATCACCGAGGGCCTTGTGATCATGACCCTCGCGCTCCTGCTGTCGACGCGCCTCTCGGGGATGGTCGGCGGCGTCATCGCCCTCGTGCTGTTCGGGCTCGGCTGGATCGGCGGCATCGTCGGCGGCATCGGCGCCGCGTTCGACAACGCCGGCATCACCCACGTCGGCACCGCGACGAAGCTCATCCTCCCGACCGACGGGCTCTGGCGCGGCGCCGTGTACGCGCTCGAGCCGCAGTCGCTCGTCGCGACCGGCGCCCAGGCCGGACCGGCCGCAGCCGCGAACCCGTTCTACGCGGCGGCCGCGGCCCCGCTCTCGTTCGAGCTCTACGTGGTCGGCTGGATCGCGGTCGTGCTCGCTCTGGCGATCGTGTCGTTCCAGACGCGCGAGCCCTGATCCGCGGCGCTAGTCCGCCGGGCGGTCGTCCGCCACGATGAACGTCTTCCCCGAGCCCAGGACCGCGTAGTGGGTCATGTCCGTCCCGGGCTTCGCGCCGTGCCAGTGCCGCTCGCCCGCGGGGATGTACGCGACGTCACCGGCACGAACGGCGCGCTCCTCGTGCTCGGTCGCGACGATCCCCTCGCCCGCGGTCACGATGAGGATCTGGTCGGTCGTGTGGGTGTGAAGCTTGTTCCGTGCGCCATCGTGGAACGTGATCTCGGTGAGCCGGAGGTCCCGCGCCTCGTCGCCGATGACGGTCTGCGCATCCGCCGCGCCGATGAAGATCTCGCCGGTGCTCCGCTGACGCTTGTCGGGGGCCGGATGCTCGATGCGCATCCCTTGAAACTAGCAAACGCCGCCCGGCACTCGGCGGATCCGAGAGCCGGGCGGCGAAAAGCTGACCTGTCGCGTCGCGGTGGTTAGGCGGCGATCGCCTGGAGCATGTCCAGGAGCGACTTCGTGTTCGTCGGGGTGGTGAAGATCTTCGGGCCTGCATACACGATGAGGACGAGGACGATGAGGATGAGCAAGATGATCCCGATGATCATGCCCGCGCCGAAACCGCCGTCGCCTGTCGTGCCGCCACCGGGCGTGTTGACGTTGGTCTGACCCATAGCGCTTGTTCTCCTCTCACAAAAGCCGCGCTACGGGTGTTCCCGTGCGCTTTGGGAGGACACAAGCAGGCTTGATGCCAATAAGTCAGAACGGTCCGGCAAGCTCCGGCGGGGCAAAGAGGTCGGCCGGCTGCTGCCACCACTGATCGACCAAGCGACCGCCTGCCCGGGTGAGCAGCGCCGCGAGCGTGTCGGCCGGCTGGCCGCCGGCGGCTGCGATGACGACGATGCGACCGGCTGCGAGCTCGGCGCCGTAGCGCCCGCGGACCTCGCGCGGCAGCCGGTGACCCAGGCGATGGAGCAACCGGGACGGCCCGCGCTCGTCCTTCCCCGGGTACCAGGCCCGCTCGCCCGCGATCCGCTCCGAGCGGGAGGCATCGCGGGCGATGACCGAGACCTCCTGCGGCCGCACGTCCGAGTCCGCGAGGATCCCGATCGCGTTCTCCGCGCTGGCGTCATCCTCGAACGACGCGGCCGCGACCATTCCGCCGGCGGCATCTGGGAGATACGAGGACACGGCCACTACGCGCGCCAGAGTAGGACAGGGACCCGCATCTCGTCCGCGGTCATGCCGCCGTGCGCGCCACGATGGAGCACGACCTGGCCGTCCACGCGGACGACGCTCGCGGCGCGATCGTCGCTGAGCATCGCGAGCACCTCGCCGATGCGTTTGCGCGCGAGCGCCGGATCGCCGCGGCCGAAGAGCCCCGCTTCGATCGCCTCGTCGCGGTCGATCAAGAGGAACGTCCCGGGATAGGCCTGCTCGAGGTACGCGTTGACGTCGGCAGCGCGATCGGTGTGCAGGAACACGAGGCGCGGCTCACCGGCGATCGGATTGCGCAGCAGGGCCCGAAGCTCGCGGTCGGCCTCGAGGTCGATGAGCCGAGCCGGGTCGACGCTCGCATGCCCGTGGTCGGCGGTGAGGATCACGAGCGTGTCGCCCGGCTCGCGGTCGCCGAGCGCACGCTCGAGGTCGCGGTCGAGCAGCGCGGCCTCCGCGGCGTGCTCGGGGCCGCGCGGGCCGTACCAGTGGGCGACCGTGTCCACGCCGGACCAGTACGCGTAGATGTAGAGCGGTGAATCGTCCTCCGCGCGCCCGTCCAGCAGCTGGCGCACGCGCACGCCCATCGTGGACGGCAGGAGGTAGCCGATGTACGTCGCCTCTGCCGCGTGCATGCGCGTCATCGCCTCGTTTCGGAAGATCTCCGGTTCGACGATGTACGAACGGCCGCCGTGGTCACGGATCGCCTTGTGGATCGAGGGCACCTTCGCGTACTTGCGCGGATCGATCGAGCGGTCGTCGAAGAACGAGCCGCGACGGTGAGCGGCGGTGCCCCAGCGAAGCATCTGGGCAACTGCCGCGAACTCCTCGAGCCAGAGGAAGTACGCGATGTTGCCGTGCTCCTGCGGGGTCCGCGCGGTGTGCATCGTGGTGACCGCGGCGGCAGTCGTCGATGGGAAGATCGTCGTCGCATCGATGAGCTGCGCGGCCTCATGGCGTGCGGCGCGGTCGAGCATCCGCGCGATGAACGGGATGTCGCCGGCCTTCGCGAGCCGTTGGAGCTGATCGCTGCCCAGCCCGTCGCACAGGACGACGACGATGTTCCGCACTCCGGACAGCAGCGCGGGATCGATCCCGCGGAGCGGAGGCGGATCCGCGGGACCTCGGGCGCCGCAGAGGTCGAGGACCGTCGCGGAGACGTTGACCAGCCCACCCCCGTCGTAGTCGGGCGGCCGGAAGCCGTGCGCGCGAAGCTGCTCGCGGAGCGCGTTCGGCATCGGGGCACGATACGCGAGGGGCGCCTAGACGGCTTCGGGTCCCGCCTCGTCGCGGACCTCGCGCGCGCCGGCACCATCGAGGACCTGCGCCGCGAGCTCGCATTCCCGCTCGGAGCACTGCACCGAGACGATCGCGCCGCCGTTCTGCACCACGCGGGAGAAGAGGTGCGCGTCCGGTGAATGCCGGCCGCTCGTGCGGCCGATGACGAAGCCGATCGCGGCCATCCCGCCGATCACACCGACCGCGCCGATCGCCAGACCGACCGGGTTCGTCGCGAGATTCCCCCAGGCCGCGAAGCCGGCCACCACGACGGCGCCGGCGGCAAGACCGAGGATCCCGCCCTCGAGGGCGTAGGTCTTTCCCCCGGCCTCGGCCGCACGCGACGGATCATCGCCGGTCATCTGCACGCGGCCGGCATCGAAGCCGGCCGCGTCGAGGGAGCGCATCGCCTCCACGGCTTTGCGGTCGTTACTGAAGATGCCGACGATCGTCTTGAGCGGAGTCCTATCGCTGACGACGGCGTGAGCCATGCGACCGGATGTCGCATGTCCCGTGCCTAATCGGGCTCGAATCGCTTCCGAACGCGGGCCAGCTCCCTGCCCAGGTCGGCCGGACCGGCGAGCGGCGCGGAGCACACCGTCCCGACGCACACGTATGCGGCCACGCGATCCGCCGGGTAGCCGCGGGCGACGATCCGCTCGCCGTCCCGCCCGGGCATCAGCCACTGGCGCGCGCCGTTCGGATCGTCACTGGCGAGCACGACCTGCCACAGCGTTTTCGCGACCGGGTCCTCGGCCGGCCCCACGACGACCGCGAGGCGCGGCTCGCTGAGCGCGCGGGCCACGGTCGAACCGAACGCCGCCGCAAACTGGCCCCACTGGCGGTACTCACCGACGAACCCGCGCAGCGCCCGGAGCGCGCTCCCGCGCCACTGGTCATCGCCGGTGAGCACGCCGAGCCGCAGGAGCGCGTCGGCCATCGTGGCGCCGTCGTCGATCGGCTTCTCGCGAATCGCGAGGCGCCCCGGTGCGTCCCGCTCCGGCGCGTCCCAGAACCCGCCGGCGGCGGGGTCCTCGAGCGTTCGGCGCATCGCGCCGGCCATGTCCGCTGCGGCCGCGAGGGCGTTCGGGTGCTGGCCGGTCTCGTACTCGTCCAGGATCGCCCCGATCGCGGCGCCGTAATCGGTGAGCAAGCCGCGCAGCTCCGGGCCGTCGCCGCGATCGAAGTGCGCGAGCGCCGTGCCGTCCCACATCCGCGAGCCGAGTGAGCGCATCACCGCGACCGCGCGTTCGTGCGGACCGTGCTCACCGAGCGCGTTCGCGGCCGCGAGGTACGCCGCGGCGGCGAGCGCGTTCCAGCCCGCGTAGACCCGCCGGTCCACGAACGGCGCGCCATGCGCCGCACGGCCCGCGGCGTCCATCGTGTAGTAGTGCTCGTCCGCGTCCTGCGATCCCGAGAACGCGTGCACGTCATCGCGCCAGAGCACCGTGTCCATCCAGCGCATCACGTCGTGGACGATCCGGTCGTAGCCCGCCGACGGAAAGGTGCGATGGGCCTCGCTGTAGATCGCCAGCAGCTCGGCGTTGTCCTCGAGCATCTTCTCGAAATGCGGGATGCCCCACGCCCGGGTGGTCGAGTAGCGGAAGAAGCCGCCCTCGATCGGGTCGTACATCCCGCCGGAGGCCATCGCGGCGAGCGTCTTGTGGAGCATCGCCGCGACGTCTCCACTCTGGGTCCGCCGGTACTCGTCGATGAGGAAGCGGAGCAGCTTCGGCTGCGGGAACTTCGGCTCGCGACCGAAGCCGCCGTACTCGGCGTCGTACTGACCGCGGATGAGCGCGCCGACCGCGCCGACGATCGACCAGTCGAGGTCGCCCGGGCTGTGCGCGTGCGCCGCGGCCTGGTGGGCCTTGAGCTCGCTCAGCCGGGGCTCGAGCTCGGACCGCTTGTCGCGCCAGATGTCGGCGATCTCCTCGACGTAGCGACGCATCGCGTCCGGCGGGATGTACGTCGCGCCGTTGAGGATCTCACCATCCGGCGTGAGGAACGCGGTCGTGGGCCAGCCGCCCATGTTGTAGCGGCGGTTGACGTCGGGACGCTCGTCGTTGTCGACGCGGATCGGGACATAGCGCTCGTTGATCCCGGCGATCACCGCGGGATCGCTGTACGAGGTCTCGTCCATGACGTGGCACCAGTGGCACCACACCGCGCTGATCGCAAGGAGCACCGGCTTGTCCGCGGACCGCGCGTCGCGGAACGCTTCATCGCCCCACGTCCGCCAGGCGATCTCGCTCGCGCGGTTGGGGCGCGGCGAGAAGTGGAAGTCGCTCACCCGATCTGATCGAGCTCGATCTTGTTGCCGAACGGATCGAACACGTAGCACCGCGACCAGCCGGCGAATTGGTCGGCATCTTCGGACCGCACGCCATCGGCCTCGAGCTCGCGGCGCATCCGCGCCACGTCGTCGACGCGCAGTGCGAAGTGCCGGCGCGGATGGAGCGCCAGGTCGGCCTCGACTGCAAGGTGGACGTGCGCGCCCCCGGGCACCTCGAACCAGAGACCGGGCCGGCCGCGCAGCGCGTGGGGTCGCTCGATCTCGCGGAGGCCGAGCTGCTCGGCGTAGAACCGCCGGGCCTGGGCCTCCTGACCCGCCGGATAGAAGACCTGGGCGTGGTGGAGCGCCAAAACGGGCATAAACCGAGTGTATTGAGGGTTCCGTCAGTGTCCGAAGAGTGCTGGAATCGGCATTGCAAGGCCTCTAGAATGAGCGTCGGAACACTCGCAGGAGGACCGTCTTGGCGATCGACACCACAGGGCAGGAGACCGGCACCAGCGACGCCGTCGTGACCCTCACCGCGAAGGCGTCCGAAAAGCTGAAAGAGATCATCGCGAAGCAGGGTCGCGCGGACCTGGCGCTCCGCGTGTACGTCACGCCGGGCGGGTGCTCGGGCTTCTCGTACGGCATGACCTTCGCCGACGGGGCGGAGGAGGGCGACGCGATCGTCGATCACGACGGCGTCAAGGTCGTCGTCGACCCGATGAGCGCGATGTACGTGAAGGGCAGCGAGATCGACTTCGTCGACGCGCTGATGGGCGGCGGCTTCGCGCTTCGCAACCCGAACGCCGTTTCGAGCTGCGGCTGCGGGCAGTCGTTCAAGACCGCGGGTGACTCCGGCACCGCGAAGGCCTGCGCGCACTAGACCCGATCACGCGAGGTCGAAGAGGGCGGCGAAAGCCGCCCTCTTTTCTTGTTGCGTTGGTGGACCAGACCGGCCGCTAGTTCGGAAGATCGGCGAGGCGCTCGTGCACATACGCTGCGAGCGGTGGCGGCTCGGGCGATGCGCCCAGCGAGCGCATCGCCACGGCCCACGAGTCCACGACGAGATCGCAGCAGGCGCGGGCCGCCACGGTGAGCGATCTCGGATCGAGCGAGGCGACCGTCCGCCGCATCGTGGCCGGTACCGGCTGTCGTGGGTCATCGAACACCGCCGTCACGCCGTACTGCGCATCGCGAACGTGCTCGCCCACCGCGTAGACCCGCCAGCTGTCCGCGCGCGCGAGCTCGAGGCACGAGTGCGCTTCCCAGAGCGCGCCGCGGCTTAGGTACTTCACGACCGCGTTGAGGCGGATCAGGACGGCGTAGCCCCATCGCCGTACGTCATCCACTGCCGGGGTCGACTCGGTCACCGTTGTCGGAACCAGCGAATCCGGGTCGTGCAGCACGATCCAGTCGGCACGGCGCGACCAGTCGCCTCCGGCGCGTGACACCGAAAGGTCGAGTTCGACACCGTTCGCGTACAGGGCGTACGTGTGCTGATACTCACGGCCGCCGCCCGTCGTCGCCGGCTGGACGCTCTGGTTCATGTCGATGATGGGTCCCGCGTCGGTGACCCACCGTCGCGATGCCGCGAGCGCCATCTCCCAGTTGTCGGGTCGAACTCCGATGAGCGCGTCGATGTCGGACAAGGCATCAGCCACGCCACGGCCGAGGCTGCAACCGACCACCAGGACACGGATCCGCTCGTCGCCACGCGACGTCGCGAGGAACGATTCGAGCACCGCGCGCTGCGGCGCGAGGGCCGCAGGAAGGGAGCCGAGCCATGCTCCCGCGCCGATCATCGGCGAATCCTACTCACGGTGCGATGTGCGGAGGTGAAGGCGCTTCGTCAGCGGCGGTACCCGGCGTCCTGTTCCCGATCCATGCCCGTCGACGCTCGACGACGCGCGCGATGACCAGCATCGACGCGACAACCAGCAGCGAACTCGCGATGAGCGCCAACACGGGGTACAAGAAGTACCCCAGGACCAAGAGGGCTGTGCCGATCGTGAACGTATCTGACGGGCTGGCTGAGGCAGCGGACGCGACCGGCCACGAAAGGTAGATCAGGGCGACCGCGACAGCGGCGACGAACAGCACGATCGCCCCGTGTCCTCTCAACAACGATCGGTCACGCGCGCGTCAGCCGCTGCGGCGTGCCGGCGCGCTGCAGCTCGCCGCGCGCTTCGAGATCGAGCTTGATCGCCATCCCGTACCACATCGCGCTGAGCGATTGATCCCAGCCTTTCGTGCGAGCGAGCCGGTCCGCGAGCGCGCTGCGAAACTCTTCCAACGTCATGCCGGGAGCTGTGGCCGGCAGGGTCGCGAGCGCAGCCTTGCGCACCACGGCATAGGTGGCCTTGTCCATCCGTGGGCCCTTCTTCTTCGGGTCGGGATTGCGGAGCTGGACCTTCGCAGAAGCGGCCGTCGGCATCGTCGTCCTCCTTCAGACCGCGCTCGATGCTAGGAGCGGCCGTCGTATCATCCGCAGGACGCCGTATGAGGGAGAGTACGTACCGGGTCGTCCCGGCAGTCGACAAGGCCGCACGGATGCTCGCCGAGCTCCGTGAGGACGAGGGCCTTGGCATCTCCGAGCTCGCCCGGCGGATCAGCGCGTCCAAGGGAACCGTCCGCGACATCCTCCTGACCCTCGCCTCGCATGAGCTCGTCACGCGCGACGCCGACGGCCGCTTCCGCCGCGGCGGCCAGCGCGTCGACCTCGCCCACCTGGCGCAGCCGCACCTCGAAGCGTTGCGCGACGAGTTCGGCGAGACCGCGCTGCTGGGGGTCGTGACGAAGGGTGGCATCGAGATAGGCGCACGCGCGGAGCCGAACACGGATCTGCACATGAGCGCGCCGGTCGGACGCCGGCTGCCCGCTGACGTCGGCGCGCACGCGAAAGTGCTCACCGGCGGCGCGGACCTCGCGTTCGACGACGAGGAGTACCTTGCCGGCGTGCGCGCGGCCGCCGCCCCGATCGTCGATGCGCGCGGGCGCCGCGTGGGCGCGCTCATCGTGGTCGGGTTCAAGGAGCAGCTGGACATGCGCACCCTCAAGCGCATCGGCGACGCGTGCGTACGGGAAGCCACGGCGCTCTCCGCGCAGCTCGGGCGACGGCGTCAGGTCGCATGACGAAAGAGCTCCTCAGCCTGCGCGTGAACGGCGAGCCACATACCGTGGCGGCCGAGCCGCATCACACCCTGCTCGAGGTCCTGCGCGAGGAGCTCCAGCTCACCGGTACGAAGCACGGCTGCGAGCTCGGCGAGTGCGGCGCGTGCACGGTGCTCGTCGACGGCGTCCCGATCCTGTCCTGCCTGACGCTGCCCGCCCAGCTCGGGGCGAACGCCGAGATCACGACCGTCGAGGGTCTTGCGAACGGCGGCCAGCTGCACCCGCTGCAGACCGCATTCGCCCAGGAGGGCGCGGCCCAATGCGGGTACTGCACCCCGGGCATGCTCATGGCAGCCAAGGCGCTGCTCGATACGAATCCGCGCCCGTCCCGGGCTGAGATCGCGCACGCGATCTCCGGCAACCTCTGTCGCTGCACCGGCTACACCGCGATCTACGAAGCGGTGGAGAAAGCGGCGAAGGCCCGGTGAACAAGACTCACCACGTCGAGATCGTCGGGCTGCGCCGCGAGCTTCCGATCATCACCGTGCCGAGCGGCGTGCGGCTCGCCGTGTTCAACATGCTCGGCGACATCGAGATGACCAAGGTCGCCGGCCGCGAGCTCGCCGCGCGCCTCCACCTGCGGCACCCCGACATCATCGTCACGACCGAGACGAAGAGCGTGCCACTGGCCTACGAGATCGCGTCGCTCCTGGAGCTGCCGTACGTGGTGCTGCGCAAGAGCTACGTCTCCTACATGGGTGAGGCGCTCGAGACGAAGCTCCAGCCGATCACCACCGGGCATCCGCGCACGATCTTCCTCGATGCGAGGGACCGGATGCTCTGCGACGGCAAGCGCATCGCACTCGTCGACGACGTGATCTCCACCGGCAGCACGCTGCACGCGATGCGCGAGCTCATGACCCGCTCGGGCGCAAAGATCGTGGCGGAAGCGGCCGTGTTCACGGAGGGCGACGCGCAGCAGTGGGCCGACGTCATCGCGCTCGGGCACCTGCCGCTGATGGAGCAATCCACGTGAGCGAGCTGTCGATCCTCGGCCAACGCCGGCCGAAGGTGAACTCGTGGGCCCACCTCACCGGGCAGGCCAAGTACGCCGACGACATCGTGCTGCCGCGGATGCTGTACGGCCGGCTGCTGCGTTCGACCCAGGCCCACGCCCGCATCAAGAAGGTCGACGTCTCGCGCGCGCTGGCCCATCCGGGCGTCGTGGCCGTCGTCACCGGCGCGGACATGCCCGAGAAGATGGGGATCATGCCCTCGACGCAGGACGAGACGGCCCTCGCCGTCGACAAGGTCCGTTACGTCGGCGAGCCGGTCGCGGCGGTGGCGGCGCTCGATGAGGACACCGCATTCGAAGCGCTGTCGCTCATCCGCGTCGAGTACGAGCCGCTCGAGCCGATCCTCAGCATCGAGGAGGCCCTCGCCCGCGAGGACGTGAAGGTCCACGAGGACAGCAAGCGCGGGAACGTCTTCAAAGAGGTCCACCTCAGCTTCGGGGACCTCGAGGCCGGTTTCGCGAACGCGGATCACACCCGTGACGATTGGTTCTTCTTCGAGGGCAACACCCACGCGCCGATCGAATCGCACAGCTGCGTCGCGAACGGCGAGGCGAACGGGAACGTGACCCTCTGGACCTGCACGCAGGTCCCGCATTACCTGCATCGCGAGCTCGAGAAGGTCCTCGGAGTGCCCCGCGCGCGGATCCGGGTGATCGCCACGCCGAACGGCGGCGCGTTCGGCGGGAAGAGCGATCCCTTCGCCCATGAGTTCGCGGCGTGCCTCCTCGCGCTGCGCACGAAGCGGCCGGTGAAGTTCACGCTCGACCGCGAGGAGGTGTTCTACGCGCACCGCGGGCGTCACCCGGTGAAGATGCACCTCCGGACCGGCGTCACGAAGGACGGCGAGATCACGGCGGTGCACTTCCAGAGCTGGCTCGACGGCGGTGCGTACGCCTCGTACGGGATCGCCACGACGTATTACAC
>Ga0310811_10002578_pt1 | contig 22669 bp, 26 predicted proteins | sample YCmetagenome_FD_207642 | JGI IMG/M metagenome (GOLD analysis project Ga0310811, IMG submission 207642) | Soil microbial communities from experimental microcosm in Duke University, North Carolina, United States - YC | ecosystem: Engineered > Artificial ecosystem > Soil microcosm > Unclassified ...
TTCGATGGCAAAAATCTGGACAATTTCCGTATTGCCTATTCCTCCCTCCCCACAGACGGACGGCCGGCCAGCGCCCTGTTCGAGGTCAAAAACGGCATGGTCCATACCTATCCGAGCCAGGAGGCAGGCTCCCGCCAGCCTTCAGCCTATTTCCAGACCCGGGGCGACTATCACGACTATGTCCTGCATCTGGAGTACCGCTGGGGCGACAAGAAGTTTGCACCCCGCATGGATCGACTGAAGGATGCCGGCATCGTTTTCCACACCTACAAGGACGTGGACCATAGCTGGCCGCGGGGCGTGGAATTCCAGATCGAGGACAGCGATGTCGGGGATGTCTGGCTGATTTCGGCCAAGGCCGATATTTCCATCCACGAAACCGGCTATCATCCTGTTCCTGATCCGCTGCAAAACGGAGCGGCTTATTACGATCCGGATGGTCAGGTGGTGACTTACGGCGATCACGACAAATATGTCCGCATCCGCCACAGCGCCGAATTTGAAAAACCGGGGTGGAACAGCGTGGACCTGGTGGTACGTGGCGACAGCGCCGTCTACACCGTGAATGGCCAGATCAACATGCGCGTCCGCAACATGCGCCAATGGGAAGCCGCCAGCGGCACATGGGCGAAGCTCGACCATGGCAAGATTTTATTCCAGGCCGAATATGCCGAGATTTTCTATCGCAACATCAAGATCCGCCCCGTGATGGAGTCCGACCCCAAATGAAGAAACTCGCGTTTTTCCTGGCGCTTCTACCGGTTGTCGCTCTGGCGCAGCCCGCCGATCCGCTGCCCAAACCGGAACTGACCGAATTCTGGTCGCCTGTGCCGCCCAAGGTAGAGCCGGGTGCCGCGATGGGTCAGCCGCCATCGGATGCTACGCTGTTGTTCAACGGCCGCGACCTTTCCGGCTGGGAGAGCGTCAATGGCGGTCCCGCCGACTGGGGCGTGGAAAATGGCGAGATGGTGATCCACCCCGAATCCGGCTCCATCCAGACGAGGCAGAAGTTCGGCGACTGCCAGTTGCATGTGGAATGGATGGTCCCGGTGCTGCCGCCCGACCGCAAGGGCCAGGATCGCGGCAACAGCGGCATCTTTTTGCAGGGTCTCTATGAGTTGCAGGTGCTCGACAGCTACGACAATCCCACCTATGTCAACGGCGAGGCGGGCGCGATCTACAAGGAATCCGTGCCACTGGTGAATGCGCTGAAGCCGGCGCCCAACTGGCAGACCTACGATATCGTCTATTACGCGCCGCGCTTCTACAAGGATAACACCCTGGCCGAACCCGCGCGCATCACCGTCTTCCTCAACGGCGTATTGGTGCAGAGCAATTTCGCCATCACCGGTCCCACCGAATATCGCGGCATTCCGGCCTATCACCCGCATGGTGATGGCCCGTTGATGCTTCAGGCGCACAACAATGCGGTGCACTACCGGAATATCTGGATCAGGAAGCTGTAGTTAGCCTGCGTAGTACAGGTTCAGTGGAAGGTCGCTGTGCTGCACGTGATAAAACGTCTGCAGCATCATGGCGACGATACGCCCTGTGCCGGGCGAGAGATTATCGTGAATGGCTGAGCGCGCCACCCCAAACATGCCCGCGGTTTCGGGATCGTCCATGGCGGGGCGTTCAAAGCCCATGTCCCAGCCCACAAAGGCGCGCGCCGGTACTTCACGGTCCAGCATCAACCGGACACCCCAATGGCGCCGGTCGGCGGCGACACGGGTATAAAGCTCGCGCAGGGGCCGCTCGTCGCCTTCCAGCATCTGCAGGAAACCGCCGTCGATGTAGAGCAAAAGACCGGTGATCCCCAGCATGGCGTTGTTACGGCGCGATGCCGTCAGCACATTATCCAGCTCACCAGCGGTGAGATCGGGTGAAGTATGGCTGACGTAAAGAAGCTGGCGCATTCCACCAGCTTGGACTTCCGGGATTGAAAGAAGGTGAAGACCTGCCTCTTAAGCGGGCATTCTTTCTTGACAAATCCTTACTGCGGCGGTTGGCGCGGCGGATGCGGCCTGCCTGGAATGTTGTCGTGGGTTCCGGAAGGCAGCAATTGCCTTTGGAGCCCAGCTTGGTTAAGCGATCGCCATGCCTCTCCATATCATCAAACTCTGTGTCGGCTGTGACAGCCTGGCCGAACTGGCTGACTGGCAAAAGAAACGCTTGAAGGAAAAGCGCGCCAAGGGCCAGAAGCCGGAACTGATTCACGTCACCCGGATGACCCCCAAGCGGGCCGATGAAGTCCTGGCGGGCGGCTCGCTCTACTGGGTGATCAAGGGCCAGATCGCGGCCCGGCAAAGACTGCTGGCCTTCCGCGAGGTCAAGAAGAACGGCATCCCTCATTGCGGCCTGGTCTATGACAAGGAACTGGTGCCGGTGGTGGCTCGGCCGCGCCGCGCCTTCCAGGGCTGGCGTTATCTCGAAGACAAGGACGTCCCGCCGGACCTGGCCCGGACCAAAGGCGCCAAGGGCCTGCCCGAGGCCCTGCAGCGCGAGTTGGCCGCGTTAGGTTTGCTCTAAACGACATGCTCTAGACTCAGGCCATGGGGAATCGCTCATGGTTTGTCTGGCCTCTGGCGGCCTGGCTGCTGTTCACCGGCGCCGCGCTGATGCTGGCGCATGGAAGTCTGGCACTCGACACCGACAGCGCCATGCGGCTGGTTCAGGTGCGCGATCTGCTGGCCGGGCAGGGCTGGTTCGACACCGTTCAGCACCGTCTGAACACGCCCTACGGTTTGCCGATGCATTGGTCGCGACTGGTGGACGCGCCGCTGGCTTTACTGTCGCTGATCTCTGAGCGCTTCGCGCTGACCGCCTGGCCGCTGTTGCTGTTTGCGGCGCTGCTGTTGCTGCTTTCGCGCCTGGCCGGCAGGCTGGCCGGCCGGCCGGCGGTGGCCGTGGTTGTAATCCTGACGCTGTTCTGCCCCGAACTCTACGCCATCTTCACGCCCGGCAATATTGATCATCACGGCCTGCAACTGGTGCTGATGCTGGGCGCGCTTGTGGGCGTGGTGGAGCAGCGGCCGCGCCTGACCGCCATCGCGGTCGCGTTAAGCCTTGGCGTCGGCCTGGAGACACTGCCTTATGGATTGGTGGCGATCGGCTTCTCGCTGGCGGATCGCAATGGGACGAAGCGGTTCGGCCTGATCTTGGCGGGAGCGGCGTTGCTGCTGCTGGCCGCGACAACCGCCGATCCCTATCGTTTCACACCGGTCTGCGACACCTATTCGCTGTTCTACGCCGTTCTGCTGGCGTGCGGCGGGCTGGGCGCCGCGGCGATCAGTCTTTTGCCGCGCCATCGCCTGGCCGCGACCATCGGTCTGGCCGTGGCGCTGGCGGCGATCGCCGCGTTTCTCAATCCGGCCTGTCTCGCCGGACCTTATGGCGGCCTTGATGCGCGGATGCAGACGCTGTTCTTTGCCCGCATCAACGAAGCCCATCCGGTCTGGGTGTTTTTCCATCTGTCTCCCAGCCAGACGATCGGCGGCTATGTCTATGCCGCCTTCGCGCTGGCGCTCTGCTTTGCCGCGCCGGCGGGCAGGGCGAGGACCATCATCATCACCTTTTCCGCGGTGGCGCTTGCTGTCGCCACGTTTCAGTACCGCGCCACGCCTTTCGCGCTGGTGTTCGCCTTGCCGGGGCTGGCGGCGGCGCTGGCCCGGCTTTGGGAGCGGCGCGGTCTGATCTTGCTGACAGCGGCGCTTATTTTCGCCAACGGCGGCGCCTTCACTTTGGCAGCGTCCCTGGCGGAAGGTCAGGAGCGTATCGCAACGCGGGCGGCGGCCTTCGCGCGCCAGGTGGCGTGCGGCAACGAGCCCGCTATGGAGGTGCTTAAGTCCCTTCCGCGCGGGCGGGTCGCTGGCTTTGTCGATCAGGGACCGGCGATCCTGGCCTATACACCGCACAGCGCCATTGCCGGGCCTTATCATCGCGACGCCGCCGGCATTCTCGATACCTACGAAATCTTTGCGGGCAAGAATCCCCGCGCCGTGCTGGGCAGCCGCGGAATCAATTATGTGATGACCTGCCGTGGTGCGCCCGACTGGGGTTTTTATCGCGCGCAAGGCGGACTGGTGGCCGAGCTGGCGCGGAACCGGATTCCGGCGTGGCTGGCGCCGGTGGGCCGAAGCGGCGGCGTCGAGGTTTATCGCGTCGAACGCTGACGGATCAGACAGCCATATTGTCGATCAGCCGGGTCTTGCCGATCTTTGCCGCCGCCAGGATGCGGGCGGGGCGTTCCAGGGTGGTGATGTGGTCCAGGCTGGCCGCGTCGCGGATGGCGACATAATCCACATGACTAAACCCCGCCTTCCACAGCGCATCGACGGCAGCGCCTTCGACCGCGCGCAGATCGCCGCTGCCGCGCGCCGCTGCGATGGCCTGTTTCAGGACGAGATTCAACTGGCCGGCGATCTTGCGTTCCTCGGCGCCGAGATAGGCATTGCGTGACGACATGGCCAGGCCGTCGGCCTCGCGCAAGGTTGGCGCGACCATGATCTCGACCGGCAAAGCCAGATCGCGCACCAGCTGCCGGACCACCAGAAGCTGCTGATAGTCCTTCTCCCCGAAAACGGCCAGATCGGGTTCGGCGGCGATCAGGAGCCTGGCCACCACCGTGGCGACGCCGCCGAAGAAGTGCGGACGAAAATCGCTTTCCAGGCCTAAGGCCGGGCCGCCGACGGTGATGCTGGTGGCAAAGCCGTCCGGATACATCTCCGTGGGCGAAGGCGTGAAAACGATGTCCGCCTGGCCCGCCAGTTTGGCGAGATCCTGGTCCAGGTTGCGGGGATAGGCCCCGAAATCCTCGGTCGGCGCGAACTGGGTGGGATTGACGAAGATGCTGACCAGCACGGTCTCCGCATCCTTGCGCGCTTCCTTTACCAGCGAAAGGTGGCCGTCATGCAGCGCGCCCATGGTGGGCACCATGCCGATGCTGCCCGACCTGCGGGTCTCCAGCGCGGCGCGCAAAGCCGTCACCGTGGTGACGGTTCGAGTCATTACCGCACCTGCAAAGCCGCAAAGCAGGTCTGGCCGCGCTGGGTGAGGCGATTGCAGACATCGCGGGCTTCCTGCTCGGCGAACAGCCCGAAGCGGGCGCGGTAGATGGTGTGACCCTTTGCCGAAGTGATGGGCGCGATGATCTGGTTGGCGCGCGCCAGCACATCCTGCGCCTTGCCGTAATAGGTCTTGAGCTGGGCGGCAGCCAGCGCCTTGTCGGCATAGGCGCCGATCTGGATGGTCCAGTTGTGGCCGGGCGTAGGAACGGGCTCGCTGCTGTCACCTTCGGCCGTGTCTCCGTGCAGCGACGGACGCATCTGCGGCCTCGGCGCATTGACGGCCGGCGTCGGCGTATTGACCGCCGTCTTGACCAGCTGCGATTGCGCGGAGGCCAGTTCGGCGTCCGGCCTTGTGGCGGCCGGCATGTCAGGCCGCGGGTCGGGGCGGCGTGCATCCACGGTCTGGGCGGGAATGCGCTGGGCCATCGCGACCTGCTGGGACGGAACGGCGTGGGCGACCGGCGGGGGGACGGCCGGCAGCGGCTTGAGCGGCGCGGGCTGGGTCGCCGGCTTGGGCAAGGCGGGCGGCACCGGCTTGGGCTGTGCCAAGGCGGCGGGCACCGTTGCCGGCAGCGGCGTGGCAGCGGCAAGGCCCTCGGCATGAATCAGCGAGAGGTTCTCGTCGGGCGCGCGCACGCGCTCGGCGGCGTCTTCATCCTCGGTCTGCACCGTGGAGGGCACCGGGCCCGCTGACGCCACCTGCGGCCCCGCCGCCACTTCCGGCAGACTGGCCTGGAGCGGCGCAGTGGCCTGGGCGACATGGCTCCAGGGCACCGTGCGGGCGGCGACCAAGGTCGGATTGGCCGCGATCTGTGTGAAAGTCTGATCCAGCAGCCGCACCATTTCCAGGTCGCGGCGAACCGCAGTGCGCCCGCCCATCACCACCGCGATGACGTGCGCGTTGCCGCGGGTGACCGAGCTCACCAGATTGAAGCCGGACGCGCCCGTGTAACCGGTCTTGATGCCGTCGGCGCCATCATAGCGGCCGATCAGATTGTCGTGGGTGGGATACCAGGCGCCTTTGTAGTTGAAGCCGGAGAGCCCGAAATACGGGAAATATTGCGGATAGTCATAGGCCAGATGATGCGCCAGCACCGCCAGGTCCTGGGCGGTGGTGATCTGCAGCGGATCGGGCAGGCCCGAGGCGTTGTGGAAATTGGTTTCCTTCATACCGATCTGGCGGGCCCGCTCGGTCATCATTTCCGCGAAATGCGATTCGGTGCCGCCCAGCGCTTCGGCAATCACCACCGCCACGTCGTTGGCGCTGCGAATCACGATGGCGCGGATGGCTGTATCCACATCGATGCTCTGGCCGGGGCGCAATGCCAGCTTGGTCGGCTTCTGGATGGAGGCATGAAAGCTGACCGGCATCTGCGTCTGCATGGTGATCTTGCCTGCCTTCAAAGCATCGAAGAGCAGATATAGAGTCATCATCTTGGTGAGAGAGGCGGGATGGCGTTCCGCCGTTTCATTGCGGGCATAAAGCACCTTGCCGGTGGCCCCATCCACCACCAGAGCAGCGTCCTTTTCGGGATCGGTGGGGCTGGCCAGCATCCGGATCAGGGCCCTGCCATGGGGCTGCCTGGCGGCGGCGGCGTGGTGCCGGTGGCTGGCTGCAAGGGCTGGAAAGGCTGTGGCCGTGGCAAGCGCCAGCAAGGCAACCAGACCGCTGAAGACGTGAGGCCGATGCCGCGAAATCAATCAAAACCCCAAAAACCGGACCGCCCCTGTGCCCCAAAAAACCAAATTGCAGCCCGTTCCGCAAGCCGGAAATGGGAATCCGCTATGCCTTTCGGGTATTTACCTGAGTTAAGGCAAACAAAGGTTCCAGAAAGTTCCTGATAACGGTACCTATGGTGCGTCGCACAATTGACACTTGACGCGGAAATCTGACTCGCCCATATAAGTCATGTTGCACTGCAACAGGCCACCGGACCAACCGGTCGTGCCCTAACTCACAGAGAGGACATGACATGACCAAAGCAAAGACGGCCGGTGAAAAGGCGACTGCCTCGGCTGAATCCGCCCTCGAATCAGGCGCTGCCGCCCTCAAGACCGGCCTGGAAAAAGCGCTCAAGAGCTATGACGCCGTTCTCGGCTACGGCAAGGAGACTGCCGAAGCCGTGATGCAGTCCGCCACCGTCGCCGGCAAGGGCGTCGAAACCATTAACGGTGAAATCTACGCCTATTCCAAGCAGTCCATCGAAGACACCGTCGCCGCCACCAAGGCCGTGATGGGTTCCAAGTCGGTGCACGAGGCGTTCGAGTTCCAGACCGATTTCGCCAAGTCGGCTTTCGAAGCCTATGTCGCCGAGCTTTCCAAGCTCAGCGAGCTGACCACCAGCGCCGCCAAGGACAGCTTCGCGCCGTTCAAGGGCCGGGTGCAGGCCTGGCTCGATGTGGTGCAGACCACGCGCGCCGCTTAAGCAAGTTATCTATCGCATCGCAAAGGGCTCCGGCATTCTTGCCGGGGCCCTTTTTGCTTTTTGCGCCGGTGCCCGCCGACCGAGCGTGGGACCTTTTCTTGAAAATCCCTGACAGACTAACCAGATAGGTTAATCCCACTGGCAAGGCGGCCAATCCGCGTTAGGATGGGGAGGACGAAGCAAAGCAGCCGCTGATGAAGGATCCGGGCGATAACGATGACGGCAAGAGCGGGTCGGGTAATACCGGCACCGGCATCGTCACAAAAACGCGCCCCAAGACCAAGAAACCGTCGCTCTACAAGGTGTTGCTGCTGAATGACGACTACACACCGATGGAGTTCGTCGTCCATATCCTGGAGACGATCTTCGGCAAGTCGCGGGAGGAGGCGGTGGACGTGATGCTGCACGTGCACCGGCATGGGGTGGGAATCTGTGGCGTCTACACCTTCGAGGTGGCGGAGACCAAAGTCGCCCAGGTCATCGAGTTTTCAAGGCGGCATCAGCACCCCCTGCAATGCACCATGGAGAAAGAGTAGGAGCGCATGCCGTCACTTTCACGCAGTCTGGAACAGGCGCTTCACCAGGCCATCAAGCTGGCCAGCGACCGGCACCATGAATACGCCACGCTCGAGCATCTGCTCCTGGCCCTGATGGACGATACCGACGCCAGCCAGGTGATGAAGGCCTGCAATGTCGACATGGATGCGCTGCGCAAGACGGTGCAGAAATATATCGACGAAGACCTCGCCACTCTGGTGATGGACGAATCCGAGGAAGCCAAGCCCACCACCGGCTTCCAGCGGGTGGTGCAACGCGCCGTGCTGCATGTGCAGAATTCGGGACGGGACGAGGTGACCGGCGCCAATGTTCTGGTGGCGCTCTTCACCGAGCGGGAAAGCCACGCCGTCTATTTCCTGCAGGAGCAGAACATGAACCGGCTGGATGCGGTGAGCTATATCAGCCACGGCATCGCCAAACGCCCGGGCATGAGCCAGCCCAAGCAGGTGCGCGGCACCGACGAGGACGAGGAAGGCGAGAAGCAGACCAAGCAGGGCACCGAGGCCCTGGAAGCCTACTGCATCAACCTCAATGAGAAGGCCAAGTCCGGCAAGGTCGATCCGCTGATCGGGCGTGGCCCCGAGGTCGAGCGCACCATCCAGATTCTCTGCCGCCGCCAGAAGAACAATCCCCTGTTCGTAGGCGATCCTGGCGTCGGCAAGACCGCCATCGCCGAGGGCCTTGCCCGCAAGATCATCCGCGGCGAGGTGCCCGATGTGCTGCGCGGCTGCACCATCTACTCGCTGGACATGGGCTCGCTGATTGCCGGGACGCGCTATCGCGGCGATTTCGAGGAGCGGCTCAAGACCGTGGTCAAGGAATTGGAGAGCCTCAAGGGGGCGATCCTGTTCATTGATGAGATTCACACGGTGATCGGCGCCGGCGCCACCAGCGGCGGCGCGATGGATGCCTCCAACCTGCTCAAGCCGGCGCTCGCCGCCGGCACGCTGCGCTGCATCGGCTCGACCACCTACAAGGAATACCGCCAGTATTTCGAGAAGGATCGCGCCCTGGTGCGCCGTTTCCAGAAGATAGATGTCGCCGAGCCGACGATCGAGGATTCAATCAAGATCCTGATGGGCATCAAGAGCTACTTCGAGAATTACCACAAGATCCGCTACACCGCCGACGCCATCAAGGCGGCGGTGGAGTTGTCGGCCAAGTACATCAATGACCGCAAGCTGCCCGACAAGGCGATCGACGTGATCGACGAACTGGGCGCCGGCCAGATGCTGCTGCCGGAAAGCCGCCGCAAGAAAGTCGTGGGTGTGAAGGACGTGGAGGAGGTGATCGCCAAGATCGCCCGCATTCCCTCCAAATCGGTCAGCAAAAACGATACGGAGGCGCTCAAGACATTGGAGGCCGACCTCGGCCGCGTCGTCTATGGCCAGGAAAAGGCCATCCATGCACTGGCATCGGCCATCAAGCTGGCGCGCGCCGGCCTGCGCCAGCCGGAAAAACCGATCGGCTCCTATCTCTTCTCAGGGCCGACCGGCGTGGGCAAGACCGAGGTCGCCAAGCAGCTCGCCAAGATCCTGGGCGTAGAATTCCTGCGCTTCGACATGAGCGAGTATATGGAGCGCCACACTGTCAGCCGCCTGATCGGCGCGCCGCCGGGCTATGTCGGATTCGACCAGGGTGGCCTGCTCACCGACGGCGTGGATCAGCATCCGCATTGCGTGCTGCTGCTGGACGAAATTGAGAAGGCCCATGCCGACCTGTTCAACATCCTGTTGCAGGTGATGGACCACGGCAAGCTGACCGATCACAACGGCAAGAAGATCGATTTCCGCAATGTGATGATGATCATGACCACCAATGCGGGCGCCTCCGACGCCGCCAAGGACGCCATCGGTTTCGGCCGCGGCAAGCGGGAAGGCGAGGACGAGGAAGCGATCAAGAAGCTGTTCACGCCCGAATTCCGCAACCGGCTGGACGCCACCATCGCCTTCGCGCCGCTTTCCCGCGCCACCATCGACAAGGTGGTGGAGAAGTTCGTGCTGGAGCTGGAAGCCCAGCTGGCCGACCGCGATGTCACCTTCGATCTCACGCCGGAAGCCACCCGCTGGCTGGGCGAGAAGGGCTATGACGATGCCTTCGGCGCCCGTCCGCTCGCCCGCGTCATTCAGGACAACATCAAGAAGCCGCTGGCGGACGAGATTCTGTTCGGCGCGCTCAAAGATGGCGGCACGGTGCGCGTGCTGCTGGACCGCGAGAAGGACAAGCTGGCATTCGAGTTCATCCCGGCCAAGGACGCCAAGCCGCGCCCGCCGAAAGATGGAAAATCTGGGGGCAGAAAAGCAAAGGAAGACATCGAAAAATAGCCAAAGAAACTTAGGAGGTGCCCATGACGAGACTGCTCAGCGCCATCCCGTTGGCGCTGCTGATTTCCACCCCGGCTTTCGCCCATCACGGCTGGGGCGGCAACGTGGACGAAGTCTCGGACATGACAGGCACCGTCGTGGAGGGCGTCAAGCTCGCCGGTCCCCATGCCACCATGAAGGTCAAGGTGGGCGCCAATGTCTGGGACATCACGATGGCGCCACCCGCCCGCACGGAGCGTGCCGGCCTGAAGGAAGGCCTGATTCCCGTGGGTGCGACCGTGCTGGTGCGCGGCAATCGCAACCGCGACCCGAACCGCTATGAGATGAAGACCATCATGGTGAAGTACGGCAACCGCCAGTTCGACGTCTATCCGGAACGCGAATAATGGGCGCGAATAGCGGGCGGACATAATTCACCCGCCGCACCAGATCGTTCAGTTCTTCCACTGGGCCGAAGCTTCGCCGCTCGGGCACCTGATGCGCGAGAGCGGGGTGTGGACTTATGGCGTGGTCAATCTCGCCCATATCCTGGGCATCGCCATGCTGTTCGGCGCCATCCTGGTGCTGGATCTGCGGCTATTGGGCGTTTGGCGGTCGCTGCCGCTGGCGATGCTGTCCCGGCCCACCGTCACCCTGGCGGCGTGCGGGTTCGTCCTGGCGGCAGCGACCGGCGTTCCCATGTTCGCCACCAAGGCGGTGGATTATGCCGGCAATCCCTTCCTCTTCATCAAATTCCCGCTGATCGCGCTGGCGCTGCTCAATGTGCTGCTGCTGCATCGTTCGGCGGCCTGGCGCGCCCATCGCTCCCGCGAGCTTACCCTGGCCGAGCAGCGGCGGCTTAAGGCGGGAGCCGGGCTGTCGCTGTTTTTCTGGCTGAGCGCGATTACCGCGGGCCGGATGATCGCTTACTGGTAGCAGCAGGCCTAACCGGCGCTGGCGGACAGTTTCTGAATGCGGTCAAAGACGTTCCGCGCGTCGGCGACCGCGAGGAATTGGGGCGTCGGGTCGAGCGCCGGGGTCCAGCCCGACCAATTGCGATTGCTCCACATCGGCTGCTGCGGCTGGAAGCGAATGGTGCCGCGACCGTTCGCACGCTCGTCCAGCGAAAGCTCCGGCAGGCGGTTGATAGGGAGTGCGGTGAAGCGAGAGAGGGGTCCGTTTCTGAGGATCAGGATGCGCTGGCTGGTGACGGCATAGACCGTGTTGCCGCGGGCCCAGGCATCCACAAAAAAGCGGCCGATGACGAAATAAACGCCGATCAGGATGAAGGGGATGCCGAACAGAGGAAACTCCGGCGCGGCCCTTGACGCGTGCATCGCGGTCCATTCCCAGAAGACGGCGAATCCGCACCAGAACAGGCTGAAAGGAATGAGGAAGGTATCGCGCGACGTCAGCAAAAGACCGCCTGCCGGCTGTCCTTCCCAGACAACCCGTTCACCGTTCAGCAGCCTGCCTTGAAAAGCCTCACCCACGCGGCACCCCAGCCGCGTTGACTTAAGCCCAGGTCACCGTCCGATTTCAATGATCTTGAAGCTGTCCGGCAGCATGGGCCCGCGCGCGATGCGGCCGGGCACGGGCGGCGGCGCGTCCGGAGGCACCGGGCCATATTCCGCCGTCATCAGGAAGATGTGCCCCGTCTTTCCATCAAGTGCGATGGTGCGCGCGCCGGGCGGCGTGTCGAGCGTCTGCGCGATCGAGAAGCGGCTGGGCCCATCTTCCTTCACAACCGTCAGATGCCCATCTCCGGTGGGGGCCAGGGCTTCCCGGGTGGCGGGGTTGAACAGAACCCCGTCATTCTGCATGCCGATGGGAAGGCTGGCGAGGATGGCGCCGCTATCGGCATTCATCATCACCATCATCGCCGGATTGCGGCAGGCCACGAACAGCACATGGTTCCTGGCGTCCAGCGCCAGGCCTGCCGGCGTGCCGCCCTTGACGCCATCCTGGCCGGCCAGGGGATAGCGCGCCGTAACCGTCATGGTCTTGGTGTCCACCACGCCGACCGCATCCTTGTCTTCCAGCGCGACATAGAGATGGCCTTTGCCGTCGGGCGCGGTCTCCTCCACCGCGGCGTCCAGATTGACCGTGCCCAGCACCGTACCGTCGGTGGTGCTGATGGCGGTGATGTTGGGGGCGCTGTGGCTCAGCACATAGACGCGGTGGGCGCCGGCATCCAGCGACAGGCCGTCGGGATTGCCGTCTACCGCGATGCTTTTCAGCATGCTTGTGCTGGTGCTGTCGAACATGGTGATGGGCTTGCTGCTGGCGAAGCCGTGATGGTTGGCGGGATCCACCACCGCGCCATGGGCGCTGATGCCGTCCAGTTGGCCAACCTGTTTCAGGCTGTCGAGGTCGAAAGCCAGCAGGCGCGGATTGGTCTTGCCGCTGCGGGCGATATAGAGGCGGCGGCCGGGGGCGTCGGCGACGATATAGTCGAAGCCGCCGTCACCGCCGACCGTGACGGTTTTCAGGATGCGATAAGGACCTTCCGCCAAAGCGGGATGCGACAGGGCCAGAAGCAATGCCGCGAGCAGAACCTTGCGCATGCGAGCCTCCCTTTGCGAGAAGCCTATCACTGCTCCAGCCTGCGGCGCGGTTACATTTCCCCAACTTGCCCCTGGGGCTATAGCGGCTCGTGGTGATGCACGACGGCGGGCGGAGCGGCGAACAGCGGCCCCAGAATGGCGCGCCATTCCGTGAAAGCCGGCGACTCACGGAAGCCGATATTGTGGTCTTCCAGCGTGTCCCACCACACCAGCAGCAGGAAATCGTCGGGATGCTCGATACCCTGGCGCATCTCCACCTTGCGGCATCCCTTGGAGCCTTCGATATGGGGACGGGCCTTGGCGAAAGCCTGTTTGAAGGCTTCGGCCTGGCCGGACTTCACGGTAATCAGGGCGCGTTCGAGGATCAAAGTGCACTCCGTATCTTGGCGGCAATGGGTTCAAGGACGGCTGCCTGTACCATGACCTTGCCATGCGGCGCCAATGGCACGCCCTCATGGCGCGGCACGATGTGGAAATGGACGTGGAAAACGCTCTGGCCCGCCGGAGCGCGGTTGTACTGCTTGAGCAGGATGCCGCCGGGCTTCAGTGCCTTGTCCACGGCTTTGGCGACCTTCTGGGTGGTGGCCATCATCGCTGTAAGTCCATCGGGCGACAGGTCCAGGATATTCTCGGCCGGCTCTTTCGGCACCACCAGGACATGGCCTTCGCCTTCCGGCATCACGTCCATGAAGGCGAGGGTTTTGGCGTCTTCATAGACCTTCACGCACGGAATTTCGCCACGCAGGATTTTTGCGAAGATGTTGCTGTCGTCGTAGGCCATCATCCGTCCTTTCGAAAGGGCGCGTGCCGCGCCAACTCCGCGATATTCTCCGCCACGGCTTCCCGTTCCGCCTCCAGAAAATCATCCACCGCCCGGGCTAGGCCCTTATGCGCGATCAGATGGGCGCTGAAGGTCGTCACCGGCAGATAGCCGCGCAGCAATTTGTGCTCCCCCTGCGCTCCGGCCTCAACCCTTTTCAGGCCGCGGGCAATGGCGAAATCGATCGCCTGGTAATAGCAGGTCTCGAAATGCAGGAAGGGAACATAGACGGCCGCGCCCCAGTTGCGGCCGAACAGAATGCCTTCGCCGAAGAGGTTCAGGGCGCCGGCGATGGTGCGGCCATCTTTCTTGGCCATCACCAGCAGGGTCTGGTGGCCTAAGCCTTCGCCCAGGCGCGAGAAGAATTCTCTGGTGAGATAGGGCGAGCCCCACTTGCGGCTGCCCGTGTCCATATAGAATTCGAAGAACAGGTCCCAATGCGCTTCGGTGATATCGGATCCCGTCAGCCAATCGAAGGTGACGCCCGCGTCCCGCACGCTGGCGCGTTCCTTGCGCAAGGTCTTGCGCTTGGCGGAGGAGAGTTCGCCCAGGAACTGCTCGAAAGAATCGTAGCCGCGATTTTCCCAGTGGAATTGCTGGCCGGTGCGCAACAGATACCCGGCCTTGCCAGCGGCCTGCCATTCGTCTTCAGTCAGGAAGGTGATGTGCAGCGAGGAAGCGCCGATCTGGCTGAGCGCGCCGGCCGCCGTCTTCAACAGCCTTTCCCGCCCTTGCGCATCCGCCGTCAGAAGCCGCCGGCCCGTCACCGGCGTGAAGGGCACCGAACATTGCAGCTTAGGGTAATAGTCGCCGCCCGCCCGCTCCAGCGCCTCGGCCCAGGCATGGTCGAAGACATATTCGCCCTGGGAATGATTTTTCAAATAAAGCGGCATCAGGCCGATTGCCCCCTCCGGCCTTCGCTCGCCCCGCGCGCTTTGCGCGCTAACTTTTGAGGGGGCGCTTTGCGCCCCGGGCGAGCTACGGCCACCTCCCCCATCATGCGCTGACGCGCTTGGGGGAGGGGCTTCCATCAACAGATGTGCAGGCTGCCAGCCGGTCTTTCGCGAGGCCGAGCCGGATTGCTCCAGCGCCGCGAAGAACTCGTAGGTCGTGAAGGGATGCGGCTTGGCAACCCGCTGCGGATTGGCCAGCGCGTTCCAGCGCTCTGCGCCGATCTTCGCCGCGCTGGTTACCAGCCTGGCGCTATGGGAGGTCACTGATTTCGAAAACCGCGTCCACTTCCACCGCCACGCCCCGCGGCAGGGAGCCCATGCCCACAGCGGCGCGGGCGTGGCGGCCCGCGTCGCCGAATACCGCCACGAACAGGTCGGAGGCGCCATTGGCCACTTCCGGCTGCTTGTCATAATCGGGCGTGGCGTTGACGAAGACATTGACCTTCAGGCAGCGCACCACGCGGTCCAGGTTGCCCTCACAGGCCTCGCGCAGCACCGACAGGACATTGATGGCGCAAAGCTGCGCCGCTGCCTGACCCACTTCCACACTGAAATCTACGCCCAGCTTGCCGACATATTTGAGGGCGCCGTCCGAGATCGGCACCTGGCCGGAAACGAACACCTGATTGCCGCTGATGGTGAAAGGCACATAGGAGGCAACCGGCTTGGGGGATCGGGCAAGCGTGATGCCAAGCTCTTTGAGGCGGGCGTCAATGATGGGCATGAAAACCTCTTGGGGGTGAGCCGGGATTTGCCGAAGGTCCAGTGGACCTTCGGCCCCGGCGTACGCCGCAGTATCGCGCGTCCAAGCGCGATACAAGGCGGGTAGGCCAGCCTAGCTCAAGGGCGGGGTTTTTTGAACGCGCGACCTGTACTTACCGCCTCACCACCGAATTTGGCGCGGATCTTGTCCATGGCCCGTTCGGCCGCGGCGCGCTTGTCGCCTTGCCGGTCAATCAGGCTGGCGGGGTCGGCCCCCTCGGCCAGCGCCAGGCTGGACAGACCCACGCCCAACAGGCGGAAACGGGTGCCGTCGGCTTCGCGCTTCAAGGCGGCCTGGGCGGTGCGGAAGATGCGGTCGGCAAGCTGCGTGGGCGCCTCCAGCGAGGCGGAGCGGGTGCGCAGCCGGAAGTCGGCGGTCTTCAACTTCAGCACGATGGTCTTGCCGGCAATACCCTTGGCCTTGGCGCGCGCCGAGACCCGTTCGGCCTGACGCCACAGGATGCTTTCCAGTTCGGAATAACGTGACAAATCCTTGTCGAAAGTTGTTTCGGAGGAGATGGTCTTCATCTCGCCGCCCGGATCCACCGGCCGGGAGTCCTGGGCACTGGCCATCTGATAGAGCCACAGGCCCGTGGCGCCATAGCGCCGCGCCAGATCGGCCGGATCGGCGTCCTGCAACTGGCCGATGGTCGTAAACCCGTCACGTTCCAGCCGTGCCTGCGTAACCTTGCCGGCGCCGCGCATGATCCCGATCTTCTTGTCGCGCAGGAAGGATCGCGCTTCGCCCATGCCGATCACGGCAAAGCCGCGGGGCTTGTCCAGTTCTGAGGCCAGCTTGGCCAGAAACTTGTTGCCGGAAAGACCGACGGAAACGGTGATACCCACCTCGCGCTCGATGCGCTGGGTCAGCGCCGCCATGGTCCGGGCCGGGTATTTGTGATGGATGCGGTCGGTGCCGGACAGGTCCAGATAGGCTTCGTCCAGCGAAAGCGGTTCGACCAGCGGCGTCAGCTCCTCCATGAAGCCGCGGATCTGGCGCGCCACGGCGCTGTAATAGGAATGGCGCGGCTTGAGGATCACCGCCTGGGGACAAAGCTTTTTCGCCTGGAACATGGGCATGGCCGAGCGCACGCCATATTTGCGGGCGATGTAGCAGGCGGTGGAGACCACGCCGCGCACTTCCCCGCCCACGATCAGCGGCTTGTCGTTCAGCGAGGGATCGTCGCGTTTTTCGATGGCGGCATAGAAGGCGTCGCAGTCCATATGCGCGATGGCGAGCCGGTCGAGCTCCGGATGGGCGAGGACACGCGTCGAGCCGCAACTGGGGCAGGGCTGATCGGCCTGCGCGTCTGACAGGCACTCGCGGCAGAAAGCGGGCCAGTCTTTAATCGCCATCGGGCCACAGCCAAGCCGCGCCGCGAACACCACTTGAATCGCCATGCATGTTCTTCACGATCTTCGGCGGCGCGCCAAGATTGAAGGCGTATTTCTCGACCAGCGGCGGCAGATCGCGATAGAGGCGTTCGATATTCGACAGCCCGCCACCCAGCACGATCACATCCGGATCCAGAATATTGACCATGGTGGCCAAGGCGCGCGCGAAACGGTTGGTCCAGCGGTCCATCGCGGCACGTTCTTCCGCGCCGTTTGAAGCGGCGATCTCCTCGGCCCTGACATCCCGCCCCGTCACGCGCTTGAAATCCGCCGTCAATCCCGGCCCGCTGCACCAGACCTCCAGGCAGCCGCGCTTGCCGCAATAGCAGGGCGGGGCCATCTCCACTTCTTCCACGCTGGGCGCGGGCAGGGGGATGTGGCCCCATTCTCCGCCAATGCCGTGGGCGCCGCCCAGAACCTTGCCGTCCACCACAACGCCGCCGCCCACGCCGGTGCCGGCAATCACGCCGAACACGGTGGGGGCGCCGGCCGCGGCGCCGTCACTGGCTTCCGACAACGCAAAACAGTTGGCGTCATTGGCCAGCCGCACCTCGCGGCCCAGCACCTCTTCCAGATCACGCCGCAGCGGCTTTCCAATCAGCCAGGTGGTATTGGCATTCTTGATCAGGTGGCTGCCGAAGCTTTCCGTGCCTGGGATCGCCATGCCGATGCGGCCGCGCGCCCCCAGTTGGCTTTCCGCCCCCGCCACCAGGCCGGACAGCGTCTGCAATAGGGCGTTATAGTCCTTCGGCGTCTCCACCCGCCGGCGCAGGGCCACTGCACCATTCTGGTCCAGCGCCACGATCTCGGTCTTGGTGCCGCCCAGATCTATGCCGAAACGAATGGTGGGCCGCATCAGACGCCTCCCAGCGCATGGCGGGCCAGGTGCAAATCTTTCGGCTTGGCGTCGGCAAAATCGCAGAATCGCAGCAAAAGCTCTTCGTGGGCGAGCAGATAGTCCAGAATTGCGACACTCATCTCCGTGCTCCCCGCCGCCTTGCGCAGCGCGGCCGCATCCAGACCGGAAAGGTTGAGGAATTTTTGTAAATCCTCCGGTTCCCCGGCCAGCCAGCCGAGGGTCTCAAAAGCCAGAATTTCGGCCTTTTCAGGGGTCATTGCAGGGGCACCGTCAAGGGAGCGTTAAGAGATAATCCCTAATACTGGCGCAAACAGCCAGGGTCCCGGTGGGCCGGCAGGGCGGCGCCGCCAGTGCGCCTGGAGAAGCGAGCCATGGACGCCAAGACCAAGACGGTCCTGATCGTGGAGGACAATGAGCTCAATATGAAGCTCTTCCACGACCTTCTGGACGCGCATGGCTATCACATTCTCCAGACCAAGGACGGGATGGAAGCTCTGGATATCGCGCGCGAACATCACCCCGACCTGATCCTGATGGACATCCAGTTGCCGGAAGTCTCGGGCCTGGAAGTCACAAAGTGGCTGAAGGAAGACGATTCACTCAAGGCCATTCCCGTGGTCGCCGTGACCGCCTTCGCCATGAAGGGCGATGAAGAGGTCATCCGCCAGGGAGGCTGCGAGGCCTACATCTCCAAGCCCATCTCGGTGACCAGCTTCCTGGATACCGTGCGGCGCTTCATCGGGTAATTGTTCATGACGGTATCCCAATGACAGCGAGAGTCCTCGTCGTCGACGATATCCTCTCGAACGTCAAGCTGCTGGAAGCCAAGCTGACCGCGGAATATTTCGAGGTCATCACCGCCTTCAACGGCATGGAATGCCTTGCCAAGATGGAGCAGGTCGTTCCCGACATCGTGTTGCTCGACGTGATGATGCCGGGCATGGACGGCTTCGAGGTCTGCCGCCGCATCAAGTCCAATCCCAAGACCGCGCATGTGCCGGTGGTGATGGTCACCGCCCTGGACCAGCCCTCCGACCGCGTCGCGGGCCTGGATGCCGGCGCCGACGATTTCCTCACCAAGCCGGTGGACGATGCCGCGCTTTTCGCCCGCGTCCGTTCGCTGGTGCGCCTGAAGATGATGACCGACGAGCTTCGCATGCGCGAATCCACCGGTCAGGGCATGGGTCTGATCGATCCCGCCGAGACCCTGGTGGACGCTAACCAGTCCGGCCGCATTCTGGTGATCGAGGACCGGTCCGAAAGTGTCGCCTGGTTCACCGGCGCGCTTACCCCTCAGCATGAAGTCGCCTCCGCCGATACCTTCGAAGAGGCCCTGGTGCGCGTGAAGGGCGGCGATTTCGACCTGATCGTGGTCTCGCTCGGCATGCGCGGCTTTGACGGCCTGCGTCTCTGCTCCCAGCTGCGTTCGCTGCCGGAAGGCCGCCATGTGCCCATCCTGGTCGTGGTGTCGGACGGCGACCGCCGCAAGCTGACCCAGGCCCTGGAAATGGGCGTCAACGACTATCTGACCCGCCCCGTGGACAAGAACGAGCTGGTGGCCCGCGTGCGCACTCAGCTGCGCAAGAAGCGTTATGCCGACCGGCTGCGCCACAATGTCCAGCTCAGTCTGGAAATGGCCATCACCGACCAGCTCACCGGCCTGCACAATCGCCGCTACATGGCGCGGCACCTGGATACCTTGCTGGAAGGCGCCCAGAAGAACGGCCGGCCGCTGGCCTTCGTCATCATGGACATCGATTTCTTCAAGCACGTCAACGACACCTATGGCCACGACATCGGGGACGAGGTGCTGAAGGAGTTCGCGTCTCGCATCGCCGCCAATGTGCGCGGCATCGACCTGGCCTGCCGCTATGGCGGCGAGGAATTCGTGGTCGCCATGCCGGACACCGACACGTCCTTCGCCTGCAATATCGCCGAGCGCCTGCGCCAGTCGATCGAGACCACGCCGGTCAAGATCAGCCGCGCCCCCGGCCAACTGAATATCACCATCTCCATCGGCATCGCCCAGTGCGAAGGCGAAGGCGACAGCGCCGACAAGCTGCTGCATCGCGCCGATCAGGCGCTCTATCGCGCCAAGCGCACTGGCCGCAACAAGGTCGTAGCAGACGCTGCATAAGGCGCGGGCCTTTTGCGTCGTGAGTTCGTCGCGCGTGCTCACGTACTATTCGTACGCTCCGCGCGACGCTTCTGCTCACGCCACAAAATTCCTCGCGCCAAGCTGTTGCTAGGTGCCCCTGCACAGTCGGAAAAATCCGGGCGTCAGGGCGTTCCAGTTTCCGTTCATGCCGGGTTCAGGTTGGAAGACCTATTCTCCAACCATTCCCGATGCCCTGCTTCTTGCAGGCAGATGGAGCAAATGAACCCCACCGGAATGCCCCTCCCCGGTGGGGTTTGTTTTTGGCTACAGCAACGTTACCTGCTTGGGTGGATAGCTCACCTGGTTGCCCTCGACATGCGCAAAGGGTGTGAGCTTGTGCATGCGATGCGTGCTTTCCGACAGAATTTCCACCACCGGAATGCCGCGCGCATTCAACGCATCCGCTACCAGGGAGCGATGGCATCGCCACGGAACCGCCTCTGCGCACATGATCGCCACCCGGGCGTGGCTGCCGGTCTGGATCAGATCGCGAAGACCCTCCTGGAACTCGCGGGTCTGCATATAATCGGCGTAGCCGCGGAAACTTTTGTTCCGCCAGCCTGTGTTGGGCGAGTCTTTCCGCGCATGGCGCAGACCGCCCAGCGCTGGCAAGGCGCGATAACCAATGCCGGCGTTCGCCAGTGATTCTCGAAGGTCGTCGCCGTTGAATTGCGGATTGTGGCGGGATTTGGGGACCGTGCGGATGTCCAGCAGGCATTCGACGCCGTAGGTCTTCAAGATCTGGATGAAGCGCTCGATTGGCAAGGTCGAATGTCCGACGGTGAAGACGGTGCCGGCCGGCCATTGATCTGAAGGAACAGGCTTGTCCATGGTCCACGTCTTCCCGGGCCCGTCAGGTTATTCTTCGTCTAGCTGTGCTCCGGCGGTAGGCTCAGCCGCCTGCTGCGCAGCCATCTCGCTGACCCGGTCGATCACCGAGACCAGCAATTCCGGTTCGCGGGCGCCCGAGACCGCCAACCGGTTGCCGAAGATCATGGCCGGCACGCCGGTGACGCCCATCTCATGGGCGATCTGGTCCTCGCGCTCCACCAGGGCCCGGTCTTCATCGCCTTCCAGCATCTGGGCCACCTCCACGCCGTCCATGCCGCTGATGTCGGCAATGTCAGCCAGGACACGGATGTCGCCGATATCCTCGCCATTCTCGAAATAGGCGATGAACAGCCGCTCCACCACTTCGTCCTGAACGCCGGTGGCTTCCGCCCAGCGGATCAGGCGGTGCGAATCCAACGTGTCGGGCCGGCGCTCGATGGCGGCGAAATCGAACTCGATGCCGTCCTTGGCGCCTTCCGCGGCGATCAGCTTGTGCATCTCCACAATCTTCATGGGATCGGTGCCGAACTTGGCCCGCATATAGGCCTTCCGGTCGGTGCCGCCGTTCGGGATCGTCGGGTCCAGCCGATAGGGGCGCCACTTCACGTCAAAGGTGATGGCCGGCCGCATGGCCATGGCCCGCGCCAGGCGCCGCTTGCCGATGAAGCACCAGGGGCAGACCGTGTCGGAGATCACGTCTATCTGCATCGGGCCATTACCGTGTCACTTCCGAAGCCATCTCGTTCTGGTCCGCCAGCACATGGACGGACGAGGCGCGGCCCTTGACCTTGATCTCGGCGACGGCGGCGACTGGCACCAGACCATCGATCACCGTCATTTCCGCCGGCGGCGGCGTCGCCAGGAATTCCACCGTCATCACATGCCCGTCATTGTGTAGAAGATGCAGCCGGGGTTTGGTCCAACCGCCGGTGGGCACGGCGCCCTTGGCCTTGAGCTGGATCACGCCGGCTTTGCGGGTGACGATCAGGCTGTCGATCTTGAAAATGCGCTTTTCGCTGGCCAGGGCGGGGGAGGACAGAAGCAGCAGCGAGGCAAGCAGGGGAAACAGTTTCATGCTGCGGAACTATAGCCGAGATTGCGGCAACAACAGGGTCAGATTTTCAACTCAATCCAGACTGGAACATGGTCGGACGGTTTCTCGCTGGCGCCGCGTACCTCCTTGTCGATGCCGACTGCTTTCAGCCGGTCGGAGGCTTGCGGCGACAGCAGGATATGATCGATGCGGATGCCGTTGTTGCGCTCCCAGGAGCCGAAATAGTCCCAGAAAGTGTAATGGCCGCCTTCTGGATGCTTGGCCCGGATGGCGTCGCAATAGCCTAGGTTAAGCAGCCGCCGGTAGGCCGCCTTGGACTCCGGCTGGAATAGGGCATCCTTCACCCAGTTCTTCGGCTTGGCGGCGTCCTTGTCTTCCGGGATGATGTTGTAATCACCCATCAGCACCACCGCTTCCTCATTCTTGAGCAGCTTTCGGGCATGAAGGCGCAATCTTTCGAGCCAGGCCAGCTTGTAGTCGAACTTGGGACCGGGCTGTGGATTGCCGTTGGGCGCATAAATCGATCCCACCCGCACCACACCCTTGTCGCCGGCGATCACCGCTTCCAGATACCGGGAATGTTCGTCCAGCACCCCGTCGGGGGCGGGCAGGCGGGGGGTAACATCCTCCATCGGACGCTTGGAGAGAATGGCGACGCCGTTATAGCTTTTTTGTCCGTGTACGGCGCAGTTGTAGCCCAGGCCCTCAAAGACATCGCGGGGAAAATTCTCGTCCACGCATTTGATTTCCTGAAGACAGACGACGTCGGGTTCGGCCTGTTTCAGCCAGCCCAAAGCCGGCTCCAGCCGGGCCTTGATGGAGTTCACGTTCCAGGTCGCGATTTTCATTAGACAGAAAAGCTGGTGCCGCAGCCGCAAGACGCGGTGGCGTTGGGATTGTTGATCTTGAAAGCCTGG
>Ga0310811_10002579_pt1 | contig 22667 bp, 19 predicted proteins | sample YCmetagenome_FD_207642 | JGI IMG/M metagenome (GOLD analysis project Ga0310811, IMG submission 207642) | Soil microbial communities from experimental microcosm in Duke University, North Carolina, United States - YC | ecosystem: Engineered > Artificial ecosystem > Soil microcosm > Unclassified ...
CCCCCGACGGCCCCTCCACGAAGTGGCTCACCGTGCCGAGCTCGGCACCTTCGAGATTACGAACGCGCAGGCCCTCGAGGTCTGCGCGGTAGAACTCCCGCTCGGGCAGCCGTGGCAGCCGCGCGCGGTCGATCTCGATCACCGCTCCGCCGAGAGCCGCGGCCGCGCCGCGATCATCCACTCCTTCGAGGTGCGCCACCAATCCCGTGTCATGCCGGCGTCCCTCGAGAACCCGCCGCACGTGCCGCTCCCCGCCGGCGAGCCGTAGTACCCAGTCGCCGAAACCGAGCAATCCCTCCGGCGGCGCGGTGTGCGACTCGACGTGCACCCAGCCCTTGATGCCGAAGGGGGCGCCTACACGACCGAGCTCGATCCACTCCACGGCCGTCGACAGGCCCGCCCGCGCCGCTACGCGGCGGTGCGCTTCAGGCGGTTGCCTGCTTTCGGTAGGAGGCCACCAGCGTGCGTACGCGGTCAGAGGGCTGCGCCCCCTTGCCGACCCAGTAGTCGATGCGCGGCAGATCGAGCTTGAGCTTCTGCTCCCCGCGACGGGCGATCGGATTGAAGAAGCCCACGTGCTCGAGGCTCGGACCGCCCTGGCGCTTACGGCTGTCGGTCACGACGACGTGATAGAAGGGCTGGTTACGTGCCCCGCGCCGCGTCAGGCGAATGGTTACCATGGTCGTACTGCTCTCGCTCCAGCGGCAGCCCTGCAAAAAAGGCCGCCCAAAAAAGAGCGCGGATTCTACGCAAGGTGCGAATCCGGCGCCAGTTTTTCGACCAATTCGGCCCCCAACCGCAGTCAGCGGCCGGGGAAGCCTGGCGGCAGGCCGCCCCCTTTGAGAGCACCCATCAGGGCTCGCAGGCGCCCGCCCTTCATGCTCTTCATGACACGCTGCATCTCCTGGAACTGCTTGAGCAGGCGGTTGACGTCCTGAACCTGAACCCCGGAGCCTCCTGCGATGCGCCGCCGCCGCGAGCCATCGATGATCCCGGGATTACGCCGCTCACGCGGGGTCATGGAGTTGATGATCGCGATCTGCCGCCGTAGCTCACGATCGCCCTGGTCCGCCGAAACCGCGCCTTTCTTCGTTACGGCGCCGGGAAGCTTGTCCAGGAGCGCACCGACACCGCCCATCTTCTGCAGCTGTTCGAGCTGGCTCCGCAGATCGGTCATGTCGAAGCCCTTGCCCTTCACGACCTTGTGGGCGATACGCTGCGCCTCAGCGTGATCGACCTTGGCGTGCACTTGCTCGACGAGGCTCACCACATCGCCCATGCCGAGAATGCGCGAGGCCATGCGTTCGGGATCGAACGGCTCGAGCGCCTCGGTCTTCTCGCCGACGCCGAGGAACACGATCGGCTTACCGGTGATCTCTCGCACCGAGAGTGCCGCACCGCCGCGGGCATCGCCATCGGCCTTGGTGAGGATGATGCCGGTCAGATCGAGCGCCGCACCGAAGGCGCGCGCGGCGTTCACCGCATCCTGACCCGCCATGGCATCGACAATGAAGAGCCGCTCTGCAGCGTTAACCGCCGCATCGATCTCGCGCACCTCCGCCATGAGCTCCTCATCGACGTGCAGCCGGCCTGCGGTGTCGACGATCAGCATGTCGAACACGCCGCTGCGTGCCCGTTCGAGCGCGGCGCGGGCGATGTGCGCCGGGGCAGCGCCTGCGGGCGCAGGGAAGTACTCCGCATGGACCTGGCCTGCGAGCCGCTCGAGCTGCAGCATCGCTGCCGGGCGGCGCACGTCGGTGCTCGCGAGCAGCACCCGCTTCTTCTCGCGCTCGATGAGCCGCCGCGCAAGCTTCGCAGCGGTGGTGGTCTTGCCCGCGCCCTGCAGCCCCGCGAGCAGCACCACGACCGGAGGCTGTGCGCGCGGCGCGAAGCCCCTGCCCGCGCCCCCCATCAGCTCTACCAGCTGCTGGTAGAGGATGCCGATGAACGCCTGTCCCGGAGTGAGGCTCGAGAGCACCTCGGCGCCGAGCGCCTTGGCCTTGACCGACTCGATGAAGGACTTCACCACGGGCAAGGCCACATCAGCCTCGAGCAGCGCTACACGCGTCTCGCGCAGCGTCTCGGCGATGTTCTCCTCGGTGATGCGGCCGCGCCCCCGCAGGTTTTCGACGGTGCGCGACAGCCGGGCCGTCAGGTTATCGAACATGGCAAAACATGATCCGTGAACGAGCGGGCGATTATAGGGTGCGGAGCCGCATTTTCCTGCCGCGCCCGTGAGCTTCTATGCTTAGCGAGAACAGGTCTTCAGGAATGCCGCCTTGAACCTCACTCAGACCCCTGCGCTGCTGCTGGCGCTGCTGCTGCTGCTTCTCGTGGTGGCCTTCTCCTCGGGCACCGAGGTGGCCATGCTCTCGGTCAACCGCTACCGCATACGTCATCGAGCACAAGGCGGATCCGGGACCGCGCAGACGCTCGAGCGGCTGCTGGCGAAGCCCGATGAGTGGCTCGGGGCCAATCTGGTGATTCTCGCGGCGGCGAGCACTTTTGCCTCGGCGATCGCCACCATCCTCGCGCAACGCAGCGGGTATCACTACGCGGTGCCTGTCACGGTCGCACTTCTCACGATCGTCGTGATCGTATTCTGCGAGCTGGCGCCGAAGATCTATGCCGCCTCGAACCCCGAGGGCGTGGCGCTGCACGCGGCGCGGATCTACCGCGTGCTGGTGCTCGTGACGGCGCCCGCGCTATGGCTCACCAATACTCTCGCCCGTGGCTTGCTGTGGATCGTGAGGGTCGGGCGCGCGCCGATCGCGGCGACCCAGGCCCTGAGTGCCGAGGAGCTGCGCACGGTGGTGAGCGAAGCGGCGCCAGTGATATCCGCCCGCCACCGGCAGATGCTGCTCTCGATCCTCGACCTGGGCCGCATCACGGTGAACGACATCATGATTCCGCGCCAGGAGATCGCAGGGATCGACGTGGACGAGAGCTGGGAGGACATCCTCGATCAGCTGCGCCAGACCCCGCATACGCGGCTGCCGGTCTACCAGGGTGAGCTCGACAACCTCATCGGGCTCCTGCACCTGAAGCGCGTCGCGAACGAGCTGGTGCGCGGGGAGCTCACGCGCGAGCGCTTGATCGAGATCGCGCAAGGCCGCGAGCCGTACTTTGTACCCGAGGGCACGGCGCTTTCAGTGCAGCTCGGGTTCTTCCAGCGCAACCGCCGGCGCTTTGCGTTCGTCGTCAACGAGTACGGCGACATCGAGGGACTGGTCACCCTCGAGGACATTCTCGAGGAGATCGTGGGCGAGTTCACGACCGATCCGGCGACCGTCACCCACAAGGACGTGCATACCGAGCAGCCGGGCGTATTCATCGTGAATGCCAGCGCCACCATTCGCGCATTGAACCGGGCGCTCGGCTGGCAGCTGCCCACAGGCGGACCGAAGACCGTGAACGGACTGCTGCTCGAGCACCTCGAGACCATACCGGACACGGGCACCATGGTGCGGGTCGGCAACTACGAGTTCGAGGTGCTGCAGCTCGGCGACAATGCCATCCGTACGGTCAGGGTGCGCGCCCCTCCGCTCGGGCAGGCCGCCTGAGAGAAAGCCGCCGCGGGATCAGCCGTTGCGTGCGAGGGCAGACTCCAGCGCCTCGGCGATGCGCGTCACGCCGATCACACGCATCCCCGCCGGCGCGCTGCGCGGGGCATTGCCCTGCGGCACGATGGCGAGACGAAAACCCTGCGCCTGCGCCTCGCGCAAGCGCTCATCGCCGTACGCCACGGGGCGCACCTCGCCCGTGAGCCCGATCTCCCCGAAGGAGACAAGCTGCGCCGGGAGCGGCTGGCCCTTCAGGCTCGAGGCGAGCGCAATCAGCACCGGGAGATCGGATGAAGTCTCACCGATCTCGATGCCGCCCACCACGTTGACGAACACATCGTGCTCTTGCAGAGAAAGCTGCGCGTGGCGGCTCGCGGCGGCGAGCAGCATGGCGAGTCGATTGGCATCGAGTCCCTGCGCGATACGCCGCGGTGCACCAAAGCGCATACGATCGACCAGCGCCTGCAGCTCAATCAGCAGCGGCCGCCCGCCCTCGCGCGACACCGTGACGATGCTGCCGGGCGCAGGCTCGCTCGGGCGTGCCAGAAAAATAGCGGCGGGATTCTTGACCTCGCGCAGGCCGCCGGCGGTCATGGCGAAGAAGCCGAGCTCATTCACCGCGCCAAAGCGGTTCTTGGTGGCGCGCACGATGCGGTAACGGCTGCCGGCCTCGTGCTCAAAATACAACACCGTGTCAACCAGGTGCTCGAGCAGGCGGGGGCCGGCGATCGTCCCCTCCTTGGTGACGTGTCCGACGATGATGACCGCGGTGCCGCTCGTTTTGGCGAAGCGGACCAGTTCCGCCGTGCACTCACGCAGCTGCGAAACCGCACCCGCCGGCGTGCCGGCCGTGCTCGATTGCACCGTCTGGATGGAATCGATCACCAACAGCGCGGCGCGCCGCTCGGTGGCGAGGGCCAGAATCGCCGCCAGATCGGTCTCGGCCACGACGCTCACGGCGGCATCGCCGAGCGCAAGCCGCTGGGCGCGCAGGCTCACCTGCGCGATCGACTCTTCCCCGCTCGCGTAGAGCACCCCATTCGCGCCCGCCACGCTGGCCGCGACCTGCAGCAGCAGCGTCGACTTGCCGATGCCAGGGTCACCACCGAGGAGAATCACCGATCCTGGCACGATGCCGCCTCCGAGGACCCGGTCGAGCTCCCGAGCGCCGCTGGCCATGCGCTCTTGCCGTGCCCCCGTCGCGACCCCGTCGCTGAGCGCGACAGCGCGCGCAGCGGCCGCCGCGCGTGGGCTCGCTGCTGCGCGCTGCTCGAGAGAATTCCATGCGCCGCACAGCGGGCACTGCCCCTGCCATTTGAGGGCTTCGCCCCCGCAGGAGCCGCACACGAACGTAGGACTTGCGCGTGCCATCGATGCGCCTTCAGTCGACTTTCGGCTAGGATTCGCGGGCCGGCGGGAGCCGAAAGGCGCCTTTTGTGAACAAGGCCATTCGGACCGCGTGATGGCGATGCTAGCTTATGGCGGCTCGATCGGGGACGGGAAAGTGACGCGGATCACAGTTTTTGGGCCACAGGCGGTGCAGGGCGCAGCATGAGCTTGCGAAGTAAGCTGCGCTTCGTGGGACTCTCTGATACCGGCAAGGTCCGAGAACACAATGAGGACATGATTGCGGTAGATGCGGACATTGGGTTGCTCGTGCTCGCCGATGGCATGGGTGGCTACAACGCCGGTGAGGTAGCGAGCGGCATCGCAGTGAAGACCATCGTCAATCTGGTGCGCGAGCACGTGGAGCGCGAAGACCTGTCGATCGCCGACAGCGAGTCGGGCCTCTCACGTCCCAAGATCATTCTGCGCGATGCCATCAACCGCGCGAACAAGATCATCTACCAGACCGCACATACACAGGCGCAGTGCGAGGGTATGGGCACGACGGTGGTGGCGGCACTTTTCTTTGACAACAAGGTCACCATCGCGCACGTGGGCGACTCGCGGCTCTACCGCCAGCGCGGAGACAAGTTCGAGCAGGTGACCATGGACCATTCGCTGCTGCAGGAGCTCGTCGATCGCGGCTTCTACTCGGTCGAGGAGGCGCAGCGGGCGGCGAACAAGAATTACGTCACGCGGGCGCTCGGCGTCGAGCCCCAGGTGGAAGTGGAGATCCAGGAAGTCCCCGTCAGCAAGGGAGAGGTGTTCGTGATGTGCTCGGACGGGCTCTCGGATATGGTCGAGGACGAAGATATCCATTTAACCATCAACACCTTTAGTGCTAATCTGGATACGGTCGCAAAGCAGTTGATTCAATTGGCCAATGACAATGGGGGGCGCGACAACGTGTCCGTGGTCATGGCTCATATTCTGGATGCATTCCCGGCGCGCACGAAGATTTTCGACAAGATCCTGGGTTGGTTCGGCTGACAAGCGATAAAGGCATACGCACATGGCTAGGTTGGTCTTGAGCCTGGATGGCCAGGTAATGGCGGAATACAACATGAACAAGGAGCGCTACACCATCGGGCGCCTCCCGGATAACGATATCCGCATCGATAATGCTGCCGTCAGCGGGCATCACTCGCTGATCATCAACATCCTCAACGACTCGTTCCTCGAGGATCTCAACAGCACCAACGGCACCTACGTCAATGGCAAGCTGATCAAGAAGCATGCCCTGCAGCACGGCGATGTGATCACGGTCGGTCACCATCAGCTGCGCTTCGTCGAGGACGACGAGCAGCAGGATGAGTTCGAGAAGACCATGGTGATCCAGCCCTCCGCCCGCCCGGTGGAAAAGCTGCGCACCGTGACGGCGCAGGCCGAGGCCGCAGGCGCCGGGCCTTCGACGACTGGACGCTCGCGCGTGCTCGCCGATAACGCCGCGGCGGTCAAGAAGGCGAAGCTGCAGGTGCTCTCGGGTGCGTTTGCCGGCCGCGAAGTCGAGCTCAGCAAGGCGCTCACTACGCTCGGCCGTCCGGGGGTGCAGGTAGCGGCCATCACGCGCCGCGCCGATATGTACTACATCGTGCACGTCGACAGCGGCAAGGAGAATGACTTCCCGCTGCTGAACGGCACGCCGATCGGCGCCAACGCCACGCGGCTCAATGACAACGATGTGATTCAGCTCGCCGGCGTGAAGATGGGCTTCTTCGTCAATTAGCGGACGCGGCTCACCGCGGTTCGAGCGGTACGCGAGGACTCACGCTGCACAGCAGCTCGTAGGCGATCGTGCCGGCGTGCTGTGCCGCCTCCTCGACCGGCAGACCCTCACCCCAGAGCACGACCGGCGTCCCGACCCGCACCCCAGGCAGGGCGGATACATCCACCGCCAGCATGTCCATGGACACCCGCCCCGCAAGGGGCGCCCGCAGTCCATTCACAAGCACCTCGGCGCCGCCTGCCAGGCTGCGGTGTACTCCATCGCCATAACCTGCCGCCACGATAGCGATGACCGAATCGCGCGGAGCTGTCCAGTGGCCGCCATAGCCCACCGCCTCACCGCGCGCGATGTGCCGCACGGCAATCACCGAGCTCATGAGGGTCATGACGGGCCGCAGGCCGAGCGAATGCGCGGAACAGTCCGCGAACGGTGAGGCGCCGTAGAGCGCAAGCCCGGGACGCACCCAGTGACAGGCGGTGGGCACCGCGCCGAAGATCGCCGCGGAATTGGCGATGCTCAGCTCGTAGCCGAGCCCGCGCGTCAGCGCCCGAAAGCGCTCGAGCTGCGTGCGCGTGACCTCATCCTGCCGCTCGTTCGCGCAGGCGAGGTGAGTCATGAGACGCAGCTCCTGCGGTGTAGGGCCGAGCTTACGAATACGCGTGAGCGCTGCGGCGAACTCGCGTGGCGCAAACCCGAGGCGGTTCATGCCGGTGTCGATTTTGAGCCACAAAGGCAAGCGCGCCGCTTCCGGGAATCGCTCGAGAAGCTCGATCTGCGATGCATCGTGCACGACGAGGTCGAGGCGCTCGTACACCGCCTCATCGAGCTCCGCAGGACTGAAGACCCCTTCGAGCAGCACGATGCGCGCGCCGATGCCGGCCGCGCGCAGCGCAAGCGCCTCCTCGAGGCGCGCCACCGCGAGTGCGTCGGCTTCACCGAGCGCGAGCGCGGTGCTGGCAAGCCCGTGCCCATAGGCATTGGCCTTCACGACCGCGATGACGCGGGCGCCGCTGGCGTGGGAGCGGATGACGCTGAGGTTGTGGTGCAGGGCGTGGCTATCGATGACGGCCCGGATGAGCTGCGTCACCTCAGCACGCCCTCCGCGTAGGAATCGGACACGTAGTTGGCAAAGCGCGTGTACTGGCCCTGGAACGTGAGCAGAAACGTACCGGTCTCGCCGTTGCGATGTTTGACCAGATCGATCTCCGCGATGCCTTTTTTGGTGGTGTTGCGGTCGTAGAGTTCTTCGCGGTAGATGAGCAGGATGATGTCGCTGTCCTGCTCCAGCGAGCCCGAATTGTGCGAGGCGATCCCATCTGCCAGCCAACATGCCGGGCCCGGAACCGTCAGATCGAACACCTCTTCCTCGCCATCGGGCGTGACGGCAAGCACGCGGTCCCAGAACACATCCCCAGTGGAATCCGTCTCCCGCTCGCGCGCGTCGGATGGCGCGGCATAGCTGGCCACTTTGGCGGGTCCGGGAGAGAGCTGGAACTGTCCGCCCGCCGTCGGGGCAGCACCGCTCATGCGCGCCAGCGGCCGCCGAAACATTCCCTGTACGCTCACTTGCGCGCCGGCGGCTGCCGAAGCCTCGAGCGGCAACGCCTCGAGATCCGTATCCGCACGCGGACTGTGGAGCGCTTCGAGCAGCTCACGCGCGCCTTCGCAGCGCGGACCAAAGGCACCGACCTGCTGCAAAAACGTTTTCTGGGCCCCGGCCCCGCTGACACAGACCACATAAACCGGCCGGTAGTGGCCGACCTTGACCGTCTGGGTGCGGGAGACGATGCCGAGGCGCAGCAGCAGCGCCCCGACATCCTGCGCCAATCGATGGCTGCAGGTCGCAAAGCTCACCGCGTGCCCCGCGCGCGATGGCGGTTTGCGGACTGCGATCGTGCCATCGGTCGCCCACAGGTGCTGCAGCAGCAGCGCGATCTGGCCGTTCGAGAGCGCAAACACCTCCGCGGGAAGCTGCTTCTGGTGTGAGCGCTGACCAAAGATGCCGAGATCCCTGAGCCACTTGCCGACTCCGACCGGAGACCAGCGGTTGCCATTGCCGCTGATGATGAGCTGGTGACGGTCTCCGGCGCCTTCGTTGCGCGTCACGCGACAACCAAACATCTCGGCCGCGCCGCGCACGGCGGCGCTGTTTTCCTCGGATGCGGTGGTGTAGCGCAGCGGCTGATGCTCGGGATAACTGCCATCGCCGACCAGATGCGCCAGCAGCAGCACCCAATGATCAGGCCAGCGCTTTGGCTGCGTGGGTTCCGGCAGCCGCCGGGCGAGCGCGAGGCGGTCGCCTTCTTTGAGCGCATTCACGGTCGTCCAGCCCGCGGCAGTCAGCAGGCGATGCTCGGCCGTCGCGCGGATGCAGCGACCGCTGGCGAGCTGCGCCTTGAAAACTGCCTTCTGCCCGACCTTCCAGACCTGGTCGGAGCGGGCGCTGGTCAACTTCCTGTGCGCATCGATCGCCCACACCTCGGGCTCGGTTCCGACCAGGCTCGCGATGGGGACGCGCCGCCCGTCGGTCAGACAAACGAGCGTGTCGCCGGTCACGCACTCGCGCAGGTCCGACATCACGGGCCTCTTGTGCTCGCGCTGCTCGACCGCGCGATTGAGCTGCGAGAGGGCGATGACCGGAACCTGCAGCTCCTTCGCCAGCGCCTTGAGACTGCGGGAGATCTCGGCGATCTCCGTGGCGCGGTTCTCCTTGGTGCCGGGCACCTGCATGAGCTGCAGGTAATCGACCACCACCAGGTTCAAGCCGTGCTCGCGCTTGACGCGGCGTGCGCGGGCGCGCAGCTCGGTGGGATTCAGTGCCGGGGTCTCATCGACGAAGATCTTCGCCTCCGAGAGCTGGCTGGTGGCGCCCGTGATGCGCACCCAGTCTTCGTCGGAGATCTTGCCGCTGCGCAGGCTGTTGAGCGGCACGCCACCGATCGAGGACAGCATGCGGGTAATCACCTGCTCTGAGGGCATTTCCATGCTGAAGATGGCCACCGAGGCACGCGTGCCCGGATGCACGGCGGCGTACTCCGCCATATTGACGGCAAGGGTGGTCTTTCCCATCGACGGGCGGCCGGCGACGATAACGAGGTCACCGGGACGCAGACCACCGGTGATCTTGTCGAAGTCGGTGAAGCCGGTCGGAAGACCCCGCAGCTTGTCGGGGTTGTTGTGCCAGTCATCGATCTGGTCGATCACCCCGGGCAGGAGAGTGCGCACCGAGACTGCGCCCTCGCGGCGCCGGAAACTGCCTTCGGCGATCTCGAACACGCGCTGCTCGGCGCGATCGACGAGCGCGCGCGCGGTCTCACCATCGTTGTTGAACACGGCGGCGGCGATGTCGGTGCCGGCGCGGATCAACTGCCGCAGCAGTGAGCGCTCACGCACGATATCGGCATAAGCCCGTACGTTGGCGGCGGTCGGGGTGTCGCGCGCTACCGAGCTCAGGTAGGCGAGGCCGCCGGCGTGCTCGAGCTTGCCGGTGCGCTCGAGCTCCTGCGATACGGTGACCACATCGCAGGGTTTCCCCTCGCCGACGAGATTGGCGATGGCTTCGAAGATCAGCTGGTGGTCGGGACGGTAGAAGTCCTCGCGCGTGACCACGTCCGCGATGTTCTCCCACGCGACCGCATCGAGCAGCAGGCCTCCGAGCAGCGCCTGTTCCGCCTCGACCGAATGCGGCGGCGTGGGCGCATCGATCAGCGCTATCGGGGCCGAGTCCCCGCGAGCCTTGGCGGTCCCCCCCACCGATCTAGCCGCCGCCGAGAGCTACTCTTCCGCGACGATCGTGACCTGCAGCGGCACGTCGACATCGGCGTGCAGGTGCAGGCTGACGGTATGCTCGCCGACCATGCGCAGCGGACCATGGGGCAGGCGCACTTCGCTGCGCTCGACCTTGAAGCCGGCGCGCGTGCAAGCCTCGGCGATGTCGCTGGTCCCGATCGAGCCGAAGAGCTTTCCTTCCGTGCCCGCCTTGGCGTGGATGGTGAGCTTGAAATCCTTCATCGCTTCCGCGCGCTCGCCGGCGGAGGACAGGTGCTCGCGCGCCAGGCGCTCGAGCTCCGCGCGGCGCGCCTCGAAGCGCGCGATATTCTCCGGCGTCGCGAGCGTCGCCTTACCCTGCGGCAGCAGGAAGTTGCGCCCGAAGCCGGAGCGCACTTTCACGCGCTCGCCGATGTTGCCGAGGTTAGCGACCTTCTGCAGAAGAATGACTTCCATCGCTTTCGGTCCCTAGTGCTGATCGGTATACGGCAGCAGCGCCAGGAAGCGCGCGCGCTTGATCGCGACGGCGAGCTGGCGCTGGTAGAACGATTTCGTTCCGGTGATGCGGCTCGGCACGATCTTGCCTGTCTCGGTGACGTAACCCTTGAGCGTCGCCAGGTCCTTGTAGTCGATCGACTTCACCCCTTCCGCGGTGAAGCGGCAGAACTTCTTGCGACGCGAGAAGCGGCTACCGCCGCCTCCTGATCCTCTGGACATTGCCATGAATCTTTCCTCGAAAATGAGTTTAGTGCAGTCGGGCTGCGAACGCTCGCCCTTCAGACGCTCTCGCCGACCTGATCTTCCTCGTCGGCGAGCGGCGCGCTTTCATCGCGTGCGCGCTCGCGGCGCTTGCCGCCCTCGCCTTCCTCATCAGCGGCCTTGGCCATCGGTGAGGGATCGGTGACCGCTGCATCCATGTTCACCACCAGGTGGCGCAGCACCGCGTCGCTGAAACGAAAGGCGCCGGTGAGCTCATCGAGCGTCTTCTCATCGGTCTCGATGTTCATCAGCACGTAGTGCGCTTTGTGCACCTTGGAGAGCGGGTATGCGAGCTGACGCCGGCCCCAGTCTTCAAGTCGGTGAACGCGCCCGGCACCTGCGGCAATCATGCCCTTGTAGCGCTCGATCATCGCGGGCACCTGCTCGCTTTGATCGGGATGGACCAGAAATACGATCTCGTAATGCCTCATGGTTACTCCTTTCGGTTTAAAGCCGCCCGGAACTCGAGGCTTTCCCGGTGCGGCAAGGAGATAAGCAGTGGCGACTCTTAAAGCGCGCCACTACGCCCTGTTCGAAAAGGGGCGCGCAGGATACTCAAAGGGCCGGGGACGCGCAATGGGACAGGAGTGCGGAAACGTTCATAAACAAGGAGTTGACCCACGCACCTCTCACCCGCCGAGGTGTTCCTCGACCTGGCGCCAGGCGAGTTCCGCCGTCGCGCGGGCCTTCGAGCCCGCCTCGCGCGCATGGCGGCTCGCGGCCGTCCCCTCCAGCACCCGCTTCATGATGCCCTGGCGGATGCAGGCGATACGGAAGAGGTTGTACGCCATGCAGAACTCCCACACGCGCGGCTCGATCCTCGACCGCCCCGTGCGGGCACAGTAGGCGGCGATATATTGCGACTCACTCGGAATCCCCAGGAGCTGGAGGTCGAGTCCCATGAGGCCACCGGCCTCACCTGCGGGAATGCGCCAGAGCATCGCGTGATAGGAAAAATCTGCGAGCGGGTGCCCGAGGGTGGATAGCTCCCAGTCGACGACCGCGAGCATGCGTGGCGAGTACGAGTCGAAGATCAGGTTGTCGAGCCGATAGTCGCCGTGCACCAGCACCGTCTCATCGCCCGGGGGGATGTTGGCGGGGAGCCAGGCGAGGAGATTCTCCATGGCCTCGATGCGCTCGGTCTCCGAGGCGCGGTACTGCCCGCCCCAGCGCGCGATCTGCCGCGCGAAGTAATTGCCGGGCTTGCCGAAATCGGAGAGACCGAAGGCGGCGTAGTCGAGCGCGTGCAGCGCCGCCATGACGCGGTTCATTTCCTCATAAAGCGCGGCGCGCTCTGCAGAAGTCATCCCCGGCAGCGTCGCATCCCAGAAGTTGCGGCCCGAGGCGTACTCCATCAGATAGAACATCGTGCCGATGACGGTCTCATCGGTGCACAGGCACAGCGGCCGCGCCACCGGGACATCGCTTCCGTGGAGCGCACGGATGACGCGGAACTCACGATCTATTGCATGCGCGGAGGGCAGCAGCGCACCGGCAGGCTTCTTGCGCAGCACGTACCGCGCGCCATCGGCGGCGGTGAGGAGAAAGGTGGGATTGGACTGGCCGCCGCGAAACTGCTCGATGCGGGCAAGGCCTGCGAAGGCAGGCAGGTGTTCGTCTAGCCAGCGACCTAGCGATGCTTCATCGAAACGCTGCCGATCACTGAGCGGCATCGTACCGGACAATTCGGCCTGGCTCATGCGTGGATGTCGCCGCCGTATTTGCGCAGCTCGAGACGGCCGATCTGGTTGCGATGAACCTCATCCGGTCCGTCGGCGAGTCGAATGGAGCGCGCGTGCGCATAGGCGCGCGCAAGCTGGAAATCTTCCGACAGCCCCGCGGCGCCGTGAGCCTGGATGGCCCAGTCGATCACCTGGCAGGCCGTGTCCGCCGCGGCGATCTTGATGGCGGCGATCTCAGCGCGCGCCGCCTTGTTGCCGACCGTATCCATGAGCCACGCGGCCTTGTAGACCAGTAGCCGCGCCTGATCGATGCGGATGCGCGACTCGGCGATGCGCTCGAGCGTCACCGACTGCTCGGCGATCGGACGGCCGAAGGCCACGCGCCCCTGCACGCGGCGACACATCTTCTCCAGCGCCCGCTCGGCGACGCCGATGAGTCGCATGGCATGGTGAATGCGCCCCGGGCCGAGGCGCCCCTGCGCGATCTCGAAGCCGCGCCCTTCGCCGAGCAGCAGGTTGCTGCGCGGCACCCGCACGTTCGAGAACTCGATCTCCATGTGGCCGTGCGGCGCATCATCGAAGCCGAACACCGGCAGATGCCGCAGGATGGTGATGCCGGGTGCATCGCGCGGAACGAGGATCATCGATTGTTGCAGATACTTCGGCGAGTGCGGATCGGTCTTACCCATGAAAATGAACAGGCGGCAGCGGGGGCTGCCGGCGCCCGAGGTCCACCACTTGCGCCCATTAATAAGATAGGCATCGCCATCGCGGACGATGGAGCTCTCGATGTTGGTGGCATCGCTCGAGGCGACGCGCGGCTCGGTCATGGCAAACGCCGAGCGGATCGCGCCCGCGAGCAGCGGCTCGAGCCACTCCTTTTTCTGCTCCGGTGTGCCGTATCGCTCGAGCGTCTCCATGTTACCGGTATCGGGTGCCGAGCAGTTGAAGACCTCCGCAGACCAGGGCACGCGTCCCATCCGCTCGCAGAGCGGCGCGTACTCGAGATTGGTAAGTCCCGCGCCGTGGGGCGAATCGGGCAGGAACAGGTTCCACAGCCCGGCCGCGCGGGCCTTCTGCTTGAGCTCCTCCAGCAATGGCGGCTCCTGCCAGCGATCGCCGCCGCGATGCTGCGCCTCGAAGCGTTCTTCATTCGGGCAGATGTGCTCATCCATGAAGGCGCCTAGGCGCTCGAGATATTCCCTGGTCCTGGCGCTGTATTGGAAATCCACGGCCCGACTCCCCGGCATGCGGCGCGCACTGCGCGCGCTGCGCACACTCTAGTCCATCACGAGAACCACCTTGCCGAGCACCTTGCGCTGCATGACCGCATCGAGCGCATCGCGATAGCGCTCGAGCGGGAAGGTCGCCGACACGTGCGGTCGCAGACGTCCCTGCACGTACCACTCGAGAAGCGCAGTGAGATTTGCCGCGTTACGCTCCGGCTGCGCCTTTGCAAAAGCTCCCCAGAAGACTCCCACCATCGACACCATCTTCAGCAGCAGCAGATTGAGTGCGATCTTCGGAATCTCGCCGCTCGCAAATCCGATCACGAGGTAGCGGCCGCCTGCGGCGAGGCTGCGCAGTGCCGGCTCGGCGTAGGCGCCTCCGACCGGGTCGTAGACGACATCGATTCCCTTGCCGGCGGTCTCCTGCCGGATGCAGTCACGCAGGTCCGAGGCTCCATAGTTAATGAGTGCGTCGGCGCCGTGCCCCCGGGCGAGTGCGAGCTTTTGCTCACTTGAAGCAGCCGCGATGACGCGCGCACCCATGATCTTGCCGATCTCCACCGCCGCCAGTCCCACGCCCCCGGCTGCCCCGAGCACGAGCAGCGTCTCGTCGCTTTGCAGGCCAGCGCGATCCTTGAGTGCATGGTAGGAGGTCGCATAAGTGATGGGAAATGCCGCCGCCGTCACGAAATCCATCTGCTGCGGCAGCACCGCGACACTCGCGGCATCCACGGTGACTTCCTCTGCGTAGCCACCGTGACCGGTGAAGGCCAGCACGCGCATCCCCTTCTTCAGTACGCTGACGCCCTCCCCCACCTCGCTGATCACTCCGGCCACCTCGCCGCCGGGAGAAAATGGCAGCGGCGGCCGGGTCTGATACTTCCCCTGAACGATGAGCACATCGAAGAAGTTCACGCCGCAGGCCTTCACACGGATGACGACTTCGCCGCGAGCGGCGCGCCGGGGTGTAACATTCTCGAGAACCAGCTCCTCGAGCGGGGCAAAAGCTTTCGCCAAGACTGCCTTCATGGCCGCTCCCTTTGCCGCAGTGCCTCGTAGAGCAACATCGCCGCGGCAACCGAAACATTGAGACTCTCGACCGCGCCCCGCTGCGGCAAGCTCACAAGGAAATCGCAGTTCTGCCTGGTGAGGTGGCGCAGCCCCGATCCCTCCGCGCCGAGAACGAGCACCACCGGCCCTTTCAGATCCACCTCGCGTGCCGGCGCCGCCGCGGCCGCGTCGGCGCCCACGATCCAGAGGCCCGCATCCTTGAGCAGCTTGAGAGTGCGCACGAGGTTGGTCACCGCGACCACGGGTGTGGTCTCGGCGGCGCCCGCGGCGACCTTGCGCACGGCCGGGGTCAATTGCGCGGCTCGGTCGCGCGGCACGATGACGGCGAGCGCGCCACAGGCATCGGCGGTCCGCAGGCAGGCGCCGAGGTTGTGGGGGTCCTGCACGCCATCGAGCGCGAGCAACAGCGGCGCACGCGCCGACTGCAGCGCGTCCAGAAGCTCATCCTCGCTCCACGGTGCGATCGGGGTGATCTCCGCGGCGACGCCCTGGTGCGCGACATCGCCGAGCTGCTCGCGGAGCGAATGCATGTCGACGCGCTGCACGGGGCGCTGAGCACGGTGTGCGAGCTCTTCGATCTGCCGGGCGCGCGGATCGTCGCGCCGCTCCGCGAGGCGCACACCGACCACGCGCTGCGCGTGCCGCTCGAGCATGACCCGCACCGCGTGCATCCCGTAGATGATGTCGCTGCGTTTCATGGCGCCGCGGGCACCGCCCGGCGAGGGCGATTCTCAGCCCTCCTCGGCCAGCGCCAGGTCGATCAGGCCCTCAATCGGATTCACCGCAGTCACGACGACGCGCACGTGTGCGCCGGTGCGAAGACGCCGGCCGTTGCGACGGCCGCGCCACGCGTGACCATCCTCCTCCATCACATACAGGTCGTCGCGCAGATTATTGATGTGCAGCAGCCCGTCCACCGCCACGTCCAGGATCTGCACGAAACAGCCGAACTCCACTACCGTGGTAATGAGGCCCTTGAACGTTTGTCCGATACGCTCCTTTAAATAGGTGCATTTGAGGAAGCCCGACACGTAGCGGTCGGCTTCGTCGGCGCGCTTCTCGAGCCGCGAGGTGCTCTCACCCACCGCACCGATCTCCCCAACTGCATAGCGCCGGCCGGACTCTCCCGCCGCCTTGATGCGTGCTTTGAGTGTGCGGTGCACCACCAGATCCGGATACCGGCGGATGGGGGAAGTGAAGTGGGCGTACTGCGTGAGCGCAAGGCCGAAGTGGCCGATGTTGGTGGGCTGGTAGATCGCCTGGGGCATTGCCCGGACCACGAGCGACTCGATGAAGGTACGCTCGGAAGCATCGCTCACCCTGCGGGCAATCGCCTGCAGGTCGCGCGTCGTTACACTCTTCGGAATGCGCGCGTCGATGCCGAGCGAGCGCAGCGTCGAGGTAAGGCGCTCGAGCTTCTCGTCCTCAGGCACCCCATGCACGCGATAGAGCGTGGGCGTGTGCGAGGTCTCCAGCTCCCGCGCCACGGCGACATTGGCGAGGATCATGCACTCCTCGATCAGCCGATGCGCGTCGTTGCGCACACGCAGCTCGATCGCGCGCACGTGCTCGCCCCCATCGATCACGAATTCCGCTTCCGCGGCGTCGAAGTCTAGTGCGCCGCGCCGGGCGCGTGCCCGATACAAGGCACGATAGACGTCCACCAGCACCCTCAGATGGTCAAACAATGAACCCAGTTGCGAGCGCGCAGCCGGCCGCCCTTCGAACAGCGCCTGGTTGGCGAGTGTGTAAGTGAGACGAGCCGCCGAGCGCATTACGGCCGGATAGAAGCGAGCCGTCTTGAGCGCCCCGCTGTGGCTCACGATCATGTCGGCCGCGAAGCACAACCGGTCGACATTGGGAGCGAGTGAGCACAGATGATCCGACAGTGCAGTGGGCAGCATCGGCAGCACGCGCGTCGGGAAATACACGGACGTGCCACGCCGCTGCGCTTCGACATCGAGCGCGCTCCCCGGACGCACGTAGTGGCTGACATCGGCAATCGCCACGATGAGCCGAAAGCCGCCGGCATGCGGCTCGGCGTAGACCGCATCATCAAAGTCGCGCGCGTCGTCGCCATCGATGGTGACGAGCGGCAGCTCACGCAGATCGGCGCGCGCAGCGGACTCACGCGGATCGACATGCCCGCCGAAGACCTGCGCCTCGCGCAGCGTGTCTGCCGGAAACTCGTGTGGCAGATCGAAGCGCGCGATGGCGGACTCGGTGGCCAACTCCACCGGACGATCGGGATCGAGTACCTTCTCGATACGCGCCTGCGCGGCGGAGGCGGAGCCGGCATGACGGATGATGCCGGCAATAGCCCAATCACCGTGACGCGCACCGTGCAGGTCCTGCGGCGCCACCGTGCATCGCAGTTGCAGGCGCCGATCGGCGGCATTCACCCAGGCGCTGCGTCCCTGGACCTCGACCGTTCCCAGAAACGAGCTGACGCCGCGCGAGAGAACCTGCTCGACACGCCCCGACCAACGATCGCTGCCATCGCGGGAAACTCTGACACTCAGCCGATCGCCGTGCATCACACCGCGCATCTCGGGCGGTGGAAGGAAGACACTCTCACTCATTCCTTCCACGCGCAGAAAACCGTAGCCGGCGCGATTGGCACTGACCGTGCCCTCGACAATCGAACCTGAGCGCAGTGAAGATTCAGTGCGGCGCGATCGCGAGCGCGCCGTTACGTTGCTCGGTTTTTGGCTGCGCGCTGGCGAAGAAGGCGCTGACTTCTGACGATGCGTCTCGCTTCGCCGGCTCTTTGCCGCTACGCCGCCGCTGCGGGCTCGACGTCCGAACTGTGCTTTACGTCCCTTCAATTGACAGCCCCTGAACCCGTGCGTACATTGCGCGGCCGTCCTCACCTGCCCGGGTGGCGGAATTGGTAGACGCACTAGTTTCAGGTACTAGCGGGTAACTCCGTGGAGGTTCGAGTCCTCTCCCGGGCACCAGTAAAAACAACAGCTTAGCGTTTATTTCGATTCTCTTTCTGGAGGTTTTGCCCCAGCGCCCAAAGGGCGGCTGCGGGGGTGAGCGTTAGCGCTCATCGACCGTCCGCGGGTGGGATTCTACCCACTCTTTCTATATGTGGTTGCGCGGGGATCACTAATGAGACTGCATGACCACAGGATCGTTCCCCAACGTGCCTTTAAGGATTTATGAAGACACCCGCGGCTCTGCAACCTCTGATCGATGATGGTGTGATCGACGCAGTCATCCGCTCACTCAAGAGCGGCAAGGAAGCCACGGTGTATCTGGTGCGCTCCGGGGTGCATACGCGCTGTGCCAAGGTCTATCGAGACATGGCGCAGAGGAGCTTCCAGAAGCGCGCACGCTACCAGGAAGGCCGCAAGGTGCGCGGCAGTCGCCAGGCGCGCGCCATGAGTAAGAGAACGCGTTTTGGACGCAAGGAGCAGGAAGCCGCCTGGAAGAATGCCGAGGTCGATGCGCTGTACAAGCTCGACGCCGCCGGTGTGCGGGTGCCCAAGCCCTACGGCTATTTCAACGACACTCTGATCATGGAACTGGTCACCGATACTGCCGGGAACCCTGCCCCGCGACTTGGCGAAGTGGATCTGTCGCCCGAGACCGCACGCGAGTATCACCACTTCCTCATCCGGCAGATCGTGCGTATGTTGAGCGTCGGGGTGATTCACGGCGATCTCTCGGGGTTCAACGTGCTCGTCGGCTCCGAGGGACCGGTGATCATCGATCTCCCGCAGGCCGTGAATGCGGCCGGCAACAACGGCGCGCTCGCGATGCTCGAGCGGGACGTAAACAACATTCGCGGCACGCTCGGCCGCTTCGCGCCGGAGCTTCTCGAGACCGAGTTTGCACAGGAGATGTGGGCGCTTTTCGAGCAGGGTGAGCTGAGCGCGGACAGTAAACTCGAGGGTGTATTCGCACGAGATGAGGCGAAACCGGACCCCGACAGCGTCCTGCGGGCCGTTGAGGATGCGCGGGAAGAGGCGCTACGACGCGAACTGGGACGAAAGCTGGGAGGAGAGAGCTAGAAATTCCGGGGAAGTTAAAGAAGTTGCCAGGCGGCCTGGATGCGCGGTGGATTCGGCCGCAATCAGCCAGGTCACACGGCGCGGCTTCGTAGATTGCCGGCGGCGATCTTCTCCTTCAGCTGTGGAACCCGAGCTTCGGGTACACAGGCCGGCTCCCGATCCAACCCGGTCAAGGTCATCCAGGTACCGCGCTGCGAGAATTTCCCGCTCGGTGGCGCTGGCAGGGACTAGCTGGCAGGGACTAAAAGGGTCTGCATAGACCGCGTGAGCATCCCCGTTCGGCTGCCGCAGGCAAACAGACCCATTCCACCGGCCAGCGGCCGGGAGTACGGTAGACTTCGCTGACCGCGGGGGGCAAAGAGCAAAGTGAACGAGCCGGTATTCGAGCACCCGAGCGCTTCAGCGGCTCGGAGCGGCGACGAAGCTCCTGCGGGCAAACATCTGCCGCCAACAAGTGTTTCGGGTGAGACTCCAGCCGGATTAGCGCTGGACCCGGCATTGCTTGCCGACATACGGAGCTTCCTGCACAGACAAAACGCAGTTGCTGCCGTGCAACGAACACTCATCGAGGCGCAGACGCACCACCTGCGCATGCAACGCATACACGAGAGACTGCGGCTTGTCTTGGATTTTGGACTAGCGGGATTGGGAATCGCGCTGCTCTGCGGCATCGGCTGGATGCTGTACGGAGCGATCGCCGACCGCTCCATCGTGGTGAATGCCTTCACGGTGACTCCGAAGCTCGAGGCCGCGGGAGCTTCCGGCAGCAACATCGCGGCGCGATTTCTCGATGAGCTGATCCGCCTGCGGGACTCCACGCGCGCAGATATCACGGCGCGCGCATTGATCAATTCACTCGATGAGCACGTACAGCTGGAAGTTCCCGAAGTCCACGTTTCTCTCGGGGAGCTGCGCCGTGTGCTGCACGACACACTCGGCCATCGAACCAACATCTGGGGAGATCTCGCAGAAAATCCAACCGGCGTCGTCCTCACTATCCGCGGTAAGGGGCTGCCGCCGCGCAGCTTTGCCGGTAAACTCGAAGAGCTGCCGACGCTGGTGACCCAGGCGGCGGAATTCGTATATGGCTACGGCGATCCGGTACCGATGGTCTATTACCTGCAGCGCGCGAACCGGCTCGCCGAAGGAGAGGAACTTGTGCGCACTCGCTATGCTGCCTCTGATGCGGCGACTCAGGCGAGGCTGCTCAATGTGTGGGGCAACATCGAGATGAGTCGTCCGCGGAGCGACCGCCTCGAGAAGGCCCTGCAGAAATACCGTGCCGCGGCGGCTCTCGACCCGCAGTTCTGGTATCCGACGGAGAACATGATTTCGTTTCTCGCCATGGGCGGTCGGGAGGAGGAGGCTCTGCAGGTCGGACGCGAGTTCGAGCGTACAACGCGCCGGGATGGGGTGTTCGGCAACATCGCGGGAGCAACGGCATACGAGGACCTCGATGCTCTGCGTATGGACATCGCGGGTGCCATTCGCGCGATGCGCATCGAGTACGACAGCTCAGGCGGTCTCGGCGCCTCCGGCTGGGCCAGCGCACCGGTGATCGCCTACCAGTATGCCCTGCAACATGACTCCGCCAACGCCAGGCTGTTTCTGGAGACCAATCCCGTGCGGCCGGACGACCCGATCGGGGGTGCCGACTCGGAGACTGACTCCGAGGTAGCGCTCGGAACGCTCGAATTCGACGTCGGACACTATGCACAGGCGGCCGAGCATTGGGACAACTGGGCAAAGCTCGCCGCCTCGGCTCATCTCACCTACAACGAGAAGCTAGTACCCCAGCGCTGCTGGTTACCTATCGTCTATGAAATGGCAGGCCGGCCCGCCGACGCCGATGCCGCGCTCGCGCAAGTGCAGAAATTCCATAGCATCGACTGCTTCCGTTTTCGTGCCGCTGTCTTCGAGCGCCGAGGCGACTGGAGTGACGCGGAGGCGACGTACCGCGAAGGCGTGGCGCACGCAACATCGCTGCCTCAGGTTTACTCCAGCTGGGGCAAGGCGTTGCTCGGCGCGAAACGCTATCCGGAGGCAGTCGAAAAACTCACCGCCGCGAGTCAACGTGGTCCGCACTGGGCCGATCCGCTGGAGTACTGGGGGGAGGCCCTCACCGCCCAGGGCCAGTACCGTGCGGCCATCGAGAAATTCGCCGAAGCCGCAAAGTGGGCACCCAACTGGGGGGCGCTGTATCTGCACTGGGCTGAGGCCCAGGAAGCACTCGGCGATCGCGCCGGCGCCTTGCAGCATCTGCAACGGGCTCGGTCACTGTCGCTCGCAGACGAAGACCGGCAGCTGCTCGACCGTAACCTGTCGATCGCGGCCCGCTGAGCCCCCGAGGCGCCGGACAGCAGATAGGGCGGGGATTACCCGCCCTTTCTGACCTCAGCTGGTCAGACAGCTCCGGCCTGGCACATGCTTTTACTTAGCGCGGCCGCAGCCCGCGCAGAAAAGCACTGACGCGTTCTTGCGTGCCGGCCGTCGCCACGGTCTTGCCTCGCTGCAGTGGGCGACGCGGGTGCAAAAATCGCCCTCCAGGGCCAGCGCAGTCAGAAGATGATGGACGGCAGGTACGCCCCAGCAGGTTCGTTGTAGAGACCCACCGTCATCAGCGTCAAAGGTTGCGTGATGCGCAGTTTGTTCTGCAAACACCATCGAAGGAGTTCGCCATTTCTCGACGGGACCAGGAAGCCCGGGCCGGCAAACTCCTTGCTCGCCGATATGAGCGCCTTGAGGTCATCCGTCGTCTCGGCACAGGCGTGCCCGAAGAACGCGATCTGAGTCGCATAGCCTTTGATACACCCTCCGCGCTCGGCGACAGTCGCGGTTCCCTGAGAAACAGCCGCGCGCAATTCAGCACCGCGATGATGACCATGCACGCGCTCGGCCAGAGCATTGCAAGTTACGATGTCGCTGCTCGCCGGCAGGGCGCACATGGTAGCCCGGCGTTTCTCTGACGAGCACCGGCCCCTGCAGACAGCACAGGTGTTCACGTACCTCGAATCCCAGTTTCGAATAAAGAGATAGAGACCGGCAGTGATACCCCGCCTGCACCAGGCGCGCTCCGGCCGCGCCCTTCTGTTGCGTCCGTGCCAGCGCAGCGCGCATCAAGCGACCTCCGATGCCCTCATTCTGGACCTTGGGATCAATCGTAATCGGTCCGATACCGTGAATGACGCCTCGCTCGTCGACGAAATTACTGCCTACGATCCGGCCGTCGAGCTCAGCAACGATCGCGTAAAGCCCTTTGGTCCCGAGCAACATCGAAAAGAGGCCCGTAGCGACGTCGGCGTTGGGAAAATCGGGCGTGAAATTGTGAGCCGTCGCCAATGCGGCGAATGCCTGGTAGCAGACGCTACCGCAATCGGCTGCATCGCGCTGCTCCGCCTGACGAATGTTGACCTGCATTTCTCAACCCTCCTGACCGTCCTGGTCGACTTCGGCCCGTCAGA
>Ga0310811_10002580_pt1 | contig 22664 bp, 19 predicted proteins | sample YCmetagenome_FD_207642 | JGI IMG/M metagenome (GOLD analysis project Ga0310811, IMG submission 207642) | Soil microbial communities from experimental microcosm in Duke University, North Carolina, United States - YC | ecosystem: Engineered > Artificial ecosystem > Soil microcosm > Unclassified ...
AGCGCAAGCACCGCATCGAGGACGCCGTGCGTAACGCCAAGGCGGCCGTCGAGGAGGGCATCGTCGCCGGTGGTGGGGTTGCCCTGCTGCAGGCCGGTGCCGGTTCGCTGTTCGACGGCCTCGGCCTCGAAGGTGACCAGGCCACCGGGGCGAACATCGTCCGCGTGGCCATCGAGGCACCGCTGAAGCAGATCGCCGTCAACGCCGGCCTCGAGGGCGGCGTCGTGGCGGAGAAGGTCCGCAACCTCGAATCCGGCTGGGGCCTCAACGCCGCCACCGGCGAGTACGAGGACCTGATCAAGGCCGGGATCATCGACCCGGCCAAGGTCACCCGGTCCGCGCTGCAGAACGCGGCGTCGATCGCGGCACTGTTCCTCACCACCGCGGTCGTCATCGCCGACAAGCCGGAGCCCGCCGGGGCACCGGCCGGCGGCGGCATGCCGGACATGGGCGGCATGGGCGGCGGGATGGGCTTCTGACCTGCCCTTCGCTCTGACGTGAGACGGCCGGTCGGGCCGGGGATTCCCCCTGGTCCGGCCGGCCGTTTTCGTTGGCCGACCTGGGCGGATCGATCTTCACCCCGCATAGCGGTTGGCCCGGCTGGTGACCGGGAGCACAATCGAACGATGACCGACAACGACGCCACCACCGCCACCCTCGATGACCAGGTCACCCACATCGCCGACGTCCGCGCGGCGGTCCCGATCGAAGCGGGCAAGATCGGGCATCACACCGTGCTCAGCGTCGGCGGCGCGAGAGTGATCGTGCTGTCGTTCGACGCCGGTCAGCAGATGCGCGAGCACCGCAGCCACCACCCGCTGCTGCTGCACACCTTCGACGGCAAGGTGCGGGTCACCGCCGACGGACGGAGCTACGACCTCGACCCCGGCGGCCTGCTGTACCTGCCGAACGCCATGCCGCACTCCGTGGAGGCGCTCGAACCGTCGCGGATCAGCCTCACCCCGATCGGCGTCTGACCGCTCGGGGCCCTGCTGCATCGGCCTCCGGCCGGGGGTATCAGCCTCCGGCGGCGGTATCAGCCTCCGGCGGCGGAATCAGCCTCCGGCGGCGGCACTCAGCAGTTCGGCGGTCCGCCGGTCGAACGCCACGAGCAGGACCCGCTCGACCTGGGTGGGCGTCGACCGCAGGGTCTCGATCGCGATCCGGGCCGCCTGCTCCTGCGGGTAGCCGTAGATCCCGGTCGAGATCGCCGGGAAAGCCACGGAGCGGGCCCCGACCTCATCGGCGATCTCGAGGCTGCGGCGGTAGCACGATGCCAGCAGATCCGGCTCGCCCTCGCCGCCGCCCCGCCAGACCGGCCCGACGGCGTGGATCACGTGCTGGATCGGCGGATCGAGATCGAACGCCGGGGTGACCACCGCGTCCCCGGTGTCGCAGGGTGCGAACACGGAGCTGGCCCTGGCGAGCCGGGGTCCGGCAGCGCGGTGGATCGCTCCGTCGACCCCGCCGCCACCGGCCAGGGACCTGTTGGCCGCGTTCACGATCGCGTCGACCCGCTGCCTGGTGATGTCGCCCTGCACGACGTCGATGTCGGTCATGTCCTCCACCCTGCCACCGCGCACCGACATACGTGGACCGGAGCGCTCGTCGTCCCTTGGACCGGTGGAACCTGTCGGGGAGGCGTGCCACGCTGTGGAAGTCTGTCCCAGACCGCTGGCCGAGATCGACCCCGTCCCGGCTGTTGTGGTGGTGGTCGACGTCAACGTGTACGCGCGGGTTACCGGCGGGAGCCGGCGCCACGGCGGGCGCGGGAGCTCGGCGGCGGGCGGCCCGCACGGCGGCCCGAACTAACCCCTGGCCACCGCACGAGGTCAGATCGCGTACGACGACGCCGCCCAGCCGGACACGGCGGCCGTCGACCAGCTGGAACGTCGCGGCGTCGAGGATGCGGCTCACGGTCACCGCCTCCCCGGGCCGGCAACCCCAACCGCCGTCGTAGGCACCGCCACCCCGGTAGGCGCCGGCGTCCTGGCAGAGGCTCGGAGGCGGGATCGGCGCGATCGTCGAGGCGGGAGCGGCGGGCGGGGCGGGCGGGGCGGGCGGAAGCGTCGCCGCGAGCGGGGCCGGAGTGGTCCCGCATCCGCTGAGCAGACCCAGCACGAGCAGCAACGGGACCGCGACGATCGCCCGCGCCGTCAGGCGAATCCACGCGCTGCCTTCGACCATCAGGAAACGCGCGCGCCGCCCCCGACAGAAAGACCCGTCCCGGGCTCGGCCCTGTCAAGAGATTCAGTCCGCGCGCGAGCGCTGAGGGGGTACGAGAAAGGGCACACGAAGTGCATGAAACGCATGCAATCCGTGTGCCGCTTTTCGCAAGGCCCTCCCTGGAGAGCGATCCGGTCAGGCCCTACCGCTGCGCGGTTGGACTCCGGCCGGAAGTAAGGGTTCGAGTCGGGGATGGTCGCCTCGCGGCGAGTGGCGCATCAGGGCTTCAGCCGAACGATCTTCCCTGACGGCATTTGTGTGAGACCCGGGGACACATCGTTCCCGACCCGAACATCCCTCTCAACATGCGCACCCCCCGTCGTATTCCGTGATCACCAGGTCGGAGACGACCACCGAGACGCGGACGTACGGCACGGGCGGACGTCAGCTGCTCACGGCTTGACGAGGATCTTGACGTTCTCCTCCTTGTTGTTGACCAGCTGGTCGAATCCCCTGCCCACGATGTCGTCCAGCTCGATGCGGCCGGTGATGAACTGGAAGGGGTCGACCTTTCCGCTGGCCACCATCTCGATCGTCGCCGGGTGGTCGTCGGCGTAGGCCAGCGAGCCCAGCACGTTGATCTCGTGGAAGACCAGGTCGTTCATCGACACCGACGCCTCGTGGCCCCAGATCGCCACGTTGACCACGGTGCCGCCGGCCCGGGTGGACAGGATCGCGGACTTGAGCACCGCGTCGATGCCCGCGCACTCGAATGACACGTCCGCGCCGCGGCCCTTGGTCAGGTCCAGGACCTCGGCCGTCACGTCGGTTGTGGTCGGGTCGAGGACGTGGTCGGCGCCGGCGCCGGGGGCCTTGGCCTTTCGGACCTCGGCCGGTTCGACGACGATGATCTCCTCGACCCCGGCGGCCCGCAACGCCGCCGTGGTGACCAGGCCGATCGGGCCGGCGCCGAACACCAGCGCGGTCTGCCCCGGTTGCACCCGGGACAGCTTCACCGCGTGATACGCCACGGCCAACGGCTCGATCAGCGCGCCGACGTCGGTGCCGAGATCGCCGAGCGGGTGGATCCACCGTTCCTGGGCCACCACGTACTGCGAGAAACCGCCGCCGTAGCCGGAGAGCCCGACGAACCCGAGCGTCCGGCACACGTTGTACCTACCGGACACGCAGGCGTCGCAGTTGCCGCAGATGATGTACGGCTCGACCGCGACCCGGTCTCCGACCCGGACCCGGGACACCCCGGAGCCCACCTCCGAGACCACCCCGGCGAACTCGTGGCCGAGGGTGATCGGGATCGACTCGCCGGTGATCGGGTGCGGGGCCTCGGCGGTCGGGATGAAGATCGGGCCCTCGAGGTACTCGTGCAGGTCGGTGCCGCAGATGCCGCACCACTCGACCTCCACCTTCACCGTGCCCGGCTGGGTGGTCGGCTCCGGCACGTCGTCGATGCGGATGTCGCCGCGACCGTAGAAACGCGCTGCCTTCATCAGGCTGCTCCCCTTCCGAATTCGGGACGTCAGGACGTGTGGTGGACTTCCGGCAACCCGTACACCGGCGTCGGGATTCCCTCGGCGCGCGCCTTGAGCTGCAGCGCGAGGTAGAGCGAGTAGTGCCGGGACTGGTGCAGGTTGCCCCCGTGGAACCACAGCGCCGGCTGCTGGGTGGGCTTCCACATGTTGCGCTCCTCCCCCTCCCACGGGCCGGGGTCCTTCGTGGTGCCCGAGCCCAGGCCCCAGACCTTGCCGACCCGGTCGGCGGTCTCCTGGTCGATCAGGTCGGCGGCCCAGCCGTTCATCGAGCCGTAGCCGGTGGCGTAGACGACCAGGTCGGCGGGCAGCTCGGTGCCGTCCTCCAGCACCACGGCGTCCTCGGTGAGCGAGGCGACCTGGCCCTGGACCAGGTGTACATCGCCGTTGGCCACCAGGTCGGCCGCGCCGACGTCGATGTAGTAGCCCGAGCCCCGCCGCAGGTACTTCATGAACAGCCCGGAGCCGTCGTCGCCCCAGTCGTGCCGGAAGCCCGCCTTCTCCAAGCGGTCGTAGAAGTCCTTGTCCCGCTCACGCATCTGGTCGTACAGCGGGATCTGGAACTCGTGCATGATCCGGTAGGGCAGCGAGGCGAAGACCAGGTCGGCCTTCTCCGTGGTCATCCCGGACGCGACCGCCTCCTCGGAGTACAGCGCGCCGAGGCCGATGTCCATCAGGGAGTCCGAGCGGACGATGTGCGTGGACGAGCGCTGCACCATCGTCACGTCGGCGCCCTTCTCCCACAGCGCGCCGCAGATGTCGAAGGCGGAGTTGTTCGACCCGATGACCACCGCGCGCTTGCCGGCGTAGGCGTCCGGGCCGGGGTGCGCCGAGGAGTGGTGCTGGTCGCCGCGGAAGCGGTCCATGCCGGGGAAGTTCGGGATGTTCGGCTTGCCGGACATGCCGGTGGCCAGCACCAGCTGCTTCGGACGCAGCACCAGCGGCTGCCCGTCGCGCTCGACCTCGACCGTCCACTCGCCGGTCGCCTCGTCGTAGCGGGCGTGCTTGGCCTCGGTGTTGCCCCAGTAGTTGATCTCCATGACCTGGGTGTACGACTCGAGCCAGTCGGCGATCTTGTCCTTGGGCGAGAAGACCGGCCAGTTCTCCGGGAACTTGATGTAGGGCAGGTGGTCGTACCAGACCGGGTCGTGCAGGCACAGCGACTTGTAGCGGCCGCGCCACTGGTCACCGGGCCGGCCGTGCTTGTCGATCACGATGGTCGGCACGTCCAGCTGGCGCAGCCGGGCGCCGAGCGCGATCCCGCCCTGGCCGCCGCCGATGATCAGCACGTACGGCTGCTGTTCGTAGCCGAGGGTGGCCCGCTCGCGCTCGATCTTCTCCGACCAGGTCTCCCGGTCCCGGTTCACCCCGTGCTCGGCGCCGCGCGGCCGCCGGTCGCCCCGGTGCTCCTCGAAGCCCTTGAGCTCGTAGAGCGTGGTGAGCAGGGTCCAGGCCCCCTCCTCCTTCAGCCGCAGGTGGCCCTTGCCCCGACCGGTCGCGGTCTCGAACTCGATCCAGGCGCTGGTGATCCCGTCGGCCTCCTCCGCGGGCTCCGAGGTGTGGAAGCCCTTGGGGTCGGTGGTGTCCAGGGTGTTGCGCAGCAGGTCTTCGACGCCCTTGCGCCCCTCGACGGTGGTGATGTTCCAGCTGAACGAGACCAGGTCGCGCCAGAAGCTGTCGGTGGCGAACATGCCGGCCGCCCGCTCGACGTCCCGCGCGGCCAGCGCCGCCTCGAAGTCGGACAGCCAGGCGTCGACGCGCCGCTGAGGGGTCCGACCGGCGTCGTCTGCGGTGCGGGCGGCGGGTATGCCACTGCCGGTTCCGGGTTCCAGGGTCTGGGTCATGTTCGTCCTCCGACTGCGTCAGGCGTGCGAAGAGCTGCATCAGGCGTGTGAGAGCTGCGTCAGGCGTGCACGAACTCTGTGGCCCAGCGCACACCCATGGCGAGGGAGCGACAAGGGTTGCAACGGATTGCATCCAGCCGATCGCCTCTGACGGGCGCCGCGAAATCTGCCTATCCTCAGAGGTACGAGTGCCGGCGAGGAGGCCGCGTGAGCAACTTCAGCGCGATCCGCCCCGGTACCGACCTGGCCGGCTACGCCCGCGAGCTCGCCCGGATGCACGACGCGGTCATCAGTGGGGGGCGGTCCCGGCTCAAGCCGCGTGAACTCGTCGCGCGGTCGTGGACGCGCGTGCTGGAAGGCGGTCTCGACCCGGAGCATCGCTCACTGCGCGATCCGCTCCCGTTCGAGGAGGTACTGCGGCGGCGGCGCGAGTCCCCGCTGTCACTGGTGATCGACGACCTGCGGCAGATCGTCTGCTCGATCGCCGACGCATCGCAGTTCCTGATGGTGGTCACCGATGCCGACGGGATCATCCTGTGGCGTGAGGGCTCCGCTCGGGTGCGGGCCAAGGCCGACAGCCTCGGGTTCGCCGAGGGCGCCGAGTGGACCGAGCAGCGGGTCGGCACCAACGCCATCGGCACCGCGATCGCCGAGGCCAGCCCGGTGCAGCTGTTCTCCGCCGAGCACTTCGAGCAGCAGCAACACCCGTGGTACTGCACCGCCGCCCCGATGCACGACCCGCGCACCGGCGCGCTCCTCGGGATCGTGGACGTCAGCGGCCCGGCCCTGACCCTGCACCCGGCGATCATCGCCCTGGTGGAGACCGCCGTCCGGTTCCAGGAGTCGCGACTGTGGCGCTACCACGAGATCGGGCTGGAGCGGCTGCGGACGGCCGCCGGCCCCCTGCTGGCCTCCGTCGACGGGCCGCTGCTGCTGGTGGACGACGAGGGCTGGGTCGCGCACGCCTCCGGGGTGGCCGCGCAGGCCCGCATCCCGGTGCCCCGCCAGAGCCGGCCGCTGACGGTGCCCGGCCTCGGGCTGTGCCTGCCCGAGCGGGTCGGCGACGGCTGGCTGGTGCGCCCGTCCTCCCGTCGCTCCTCCCCGCACATCCTGCTCACCCTGGACCTGACGGCGGCCCCGTCGGTGGAGGTGTCCGGCGCAGCGGGCCAGTGGCGCAGCCCGCTGACCGCCCGGCACGCCGAGATCCTCTCGCTGCTGCACCGGGCCGGACCGGCGGGTTTGACCGCGGCGGAGCTGAGCCGGCGGGTCTACGGCGACACCCAGCACGTGGTCGCGGTCCGGGCCGAGGTGTCGCGGCTGCGCCGGACGCTCGGCGGGATCGTGGCCAGCCAGCCCTACCGCATCTCGCCCGCCGTCGAGATGTCGGTGCTCAGGCCGGAGCCGGGACCTTCCACTCGACGTTGAGGCCCTCCACCCGCTCGGCGACGTCGGCGGGCATCGGCCAGCGGGCGGCGTCGAGGTAGGTGGTGTCGTTGACGACCAGGCCGTCGTCGTTGAAGGTGAGCACCGCGCAGAACCGCGTGGAGAAGTCGTCACCCTGGTCGGGGTCGAACAGGGTGGCCTGGACCATCACCACGTCCCCGTCGGCGATCTTGCGGTCGATCCGGAACCAGCGCTTCGGGGCGGCCGCGCAGACCGCGTCCTCGATGGCGGTGAACGCCTCGCGCCCGCGGATCAGCAGCGCCCCGGGGCAGTCGACCGTCACGTCCTCGACGTAGCACTCGGAGACGAACTTCGAGCCCTCGTTGTTGTAGAGCTCGGCCCATCGCTCGACCTGTTGAAGGTTGCGCTCTCTGCGGTCCATCGCTGCCCCCTAAGTACTGTCCGCCCCTGTGCGGTACCTCACCCTGGACCGCCCGCACCGGCCCCGCAAGCCGGGGCCGCCCGGACCTCCCACGCTGGGCCGGGCGACTGACGCCCCTGTACCCGAGGGCCACCCCGGGCCAAGCTCATGGTGAGCCGCCGCGCGGTACAGGAGGTCGACATGTCCGAACCGAAGATCCTCGGCATCGTCCTGGCGGGCGGCGCGGGCAAACGCCTGGCCCCGCTCACCGACGACCGCGCCAAACCGGCAGTGCCGTTCGGGGGGCTCTACCGGCTGATCGACTTCGCACTGTCGAACCTGGTCAACGCCGGCGTCCTCAAGATCGCGGTGCTGACCCAGTACAAGAGCCACAGCCTGGACCGGCACATCTCCACCACCTGGCGGCTGTCGAACCTGCTGGGCAACTACGTGACCCCGGTGCCCGCGCAGCAACGGCTGGGCCCGCGCTGGTTCACCGGCTCGGCCGACGCGATCTACCAGTCGCTGAACCTGATCAACGACGAGCGTCCGGACCTGGTGATCGTGTTCGGCGCCGACCACGTCTACCGGATGGACCCCCGCCAGATGGTCAGCCAGCACCTCGACGGCGGCGCCGGGCTCACCGTCGCCGGCATCCCCGTGCCGCGCGCGGAGGCGACCGAGTTCGGCGTCATCCAGACCGCCGACGACGGTCAGCGCATCGAGGCGTTCCTGGAGAAACCGGCCGACCCTCCCAGCCTGCCCGGCCGCCCCGACGAGACGTTCGCGTCGATGGGCAACTACCTGTTCACCTCCGAGGCGCTGCTCGACGCGCTGCGCACCGACGCGAAGAACGAGGACAGCCGCCACGACATGGGCGGTGACATCGTGCCGATGCTCGTCGGCCAGTCCGCCGCCCAGGTCTACGACTTCCAGACCAACACCGTGCCCGGACAGCACGCCGGCGCCACCCGCTACTGGCGTGACGTCGGGACCCTGGACTCCTACTTCGACGCCCACATGGACCTGTGCGCCCTGATCCCGGGGTTCGACCTCTACAACGACCGCTGGCCGATCCTGACCCACATCCCGTCCAAGCCACCGGCGAAGTTCGTGCACGACGAGGGCGACCGGGTCGGCCGGGCGATCAACAGCGTGGTCGCGAACGGGGTGATCGTGTCCGGGGGATCGGTGCGGGACTCGGTGCTCTCACCCGGGGTGTTCGTGCACAGCTGGGCGAACGTCGAACGATCGGTGATCATGGACGGCACCCACATCGGCCGCCGCGCCGTGGTCCGTAACGCGATCCTGGACAAGAACGTGCGGGTCGGCGGGGGCGTGTCGGTGGGCGTCGACAAGGACCACGACCGGGCCCGGGGGCTGGTCGTCTCGGACGGCGGGGTCACCGTGGTCGGCAAGGGCGTGCAGCTGCCGGAGTAGCTCCGGGCCTGTCACCAGGGATATACGGTCCGTGCGAACCGGCAGACCGCGGCACACTGTGACCATGCACCCGCGGACCATGCATCCGCGCCTGGCCCAGGTCGTCGAGCAGCTCTCGGCGGGCACCGGCCGGGTGTCCTTCGTGCTCGACCACGAGCACCGGCTGCAGTGGGTGTCGCCGGAGCTGCGGGGGTTCCTCGGCACCCAGGACGACGACTTCGGCATCGGGCACCACATCGCGTCGATGGGGTTCGAGCCGGTGTGGCGGGACTCGGTGACCCCGGAGAGCCGCCTGCGCCTGGCCCGGGAGATCGCGCTGCTCTACAAGTCCCTCGACGAGCTACCGCCGAACGTGCGCGCGACACTGCCGGACGACATCCTGGACATGTACGCGCGCGACCCGTGCGTGGGTGCGCCGGTGGTGCGCACCGGGTCCATCGACTACGTGCAGCCGGGACTGCCGCCGTACCCGATCGACTTCGTCGCCGCGAGCCTGCGCGACGAGCAGGGCCTGCTCATCGGGACCATGGTGCTGATGTATCTGGAGCTGCGACCCAGCCTGCTGTCGCTGCTCGGACGCGGCGACGTGGCGATGTACGAGCGGATGGCCCGCCTGGTACAACCCGAGCGCCGGGCCGCCGCCATCCTGTTCTCCGACCTGCAGGCCTCCGGCGAGCTGTCCCGGACGATGTCCACCGCCGCGTACTTCAACCTGATCAGCGAGCTGACCGCCAGCTTCGACGCGCTGGTCGCCGAGCACGGCGGCATCGTCGGCAAGCACGCCGGCGACGGTTGGACGGCGTTTGTGCTGGCCGAGGACGTCGGTGGCCCCTCCGCAGCGGTCTCGGGATGCATCCGGATCGCCCAGCGGATGCGGGCCTACGCCGCCGACCGTGCGAAGTCGTTCAGGTTGCCGGACGGGCTGGGGCTGCAGGTCAACTCCGGCGTGCACTGGGGCCCGGGGGTGTACCTCGGGCAGCTGGTGCCCGGCGGGCGGCTCGAGATCACCGCGCTGGGCGACGAGGTCAACGAGTGCGCCCGCATTCAGCAGACCGCGCGCGGCGGCTCGCTGTACGCCAGCAAGCAGGTGCTCGAGCTGCTCGACTCCTCGGACGCGTCGCACCTGGGTCTCGACCCGGTCAACCTGACCTATGCGCCGCTGGCGTCGTTGGACGGCGCGAGCGAGAAGGCCCGCCGCGACGCCGGAACGGTGGCGGTCGCGCCCATCCTGTGAGCGGTCGTTCACGGCACCGGTGTTCGCAGCACCGGAACTCATCACTCGAATGGCCCGCACCCGACTCGGCAGTAATGCACTCTCGGTGATGAGACACCGCGTTCAGGAATGACTCGTGACCACCGTTCCCAATGGTGGCCCAGGTGGCGGATTACCACCGATTCAGCCCCCTGCGCTGCGGTGATCGACGGAATCGATGCCCCTCAAGGGGTGCGTACATCCTGTATCGGCGTCTCGGAAATACGACCGAAGTCTTGGTACGTGTGGGTGCGATCCACGACTCCGCCATAGGCATGGTTGTGCTGAGTGACATTGGGTAATCGCGCTCGGCCTGTGAAGCTGTGCGCCATGGCCGAGGTGGCCCGGTTCGGCGGATGGAGTCATGGGTGAGCGGACCCGGGGATGGCGGGCCGCTGTCGGTGGCGGTAGCTGATCAGGACGGGTTCCCGGGCTGTGAGTCGGCGCGCGCGGTGGCCGAGGCCGTGCTGTACGAGGGCTATCTGCTCTACCCGTACCGCCGGTCGTCGGGAAAGAACCGGGTGCGCTGGCAGTTCGGCGTGCTGGCCCCCCGGGACTGGATCGAGGCGCGCCCGGCCGCCAGGGCGAGCGTCGCCGGGTCGGCGGACACCTGGCGCCAGCGGACGGAGTGCCTGGTCGAGGCGCGGTCGTCGGCCCGGTTGCGCGTACGGGTGCGATTCCTGCAGGCCCAGCACCGGTCGGTGCAGCTGCGGGCGGTCCAGCCGTCGACGCCGAGGGCGCGGTCGGGCGAGGGGCGGACAAACGAGCCGCCGGGGCGGTTCGTCCCGGTGGACGCGCTCGAGGTGGACGGCGAGCGGCACCTGACGTTCGAGGAGGCGGTGCCCCGGGAGTTCGACGTCACCGTTTCGCCGGCCGCGCTGGCCGGGGAGGACCACGTCGAGCTGATCACCATCCCCGGTGCCGAGGACATCCAGGCGCTCGGTGAGCACGCCCGGGTGGTGCGCCAGCGCTGGCCGGTGTCGGTGCGGGTGCGCCTGTCGATCGCGGACGCATCGGCGCCGTTCCCGCTGCGGCGGCTGCGGGTGGACGTGGAGAACGCGGTCACCGGGGTCCCGGACGACGCGCCGAGAGCGGAGGTCCTGCGTCGCTGCCTGGTGTCGACGCACTGCCTGCTGAGCCTGCGCGACGGCGTCTTCCTGTCGCTGCTGGATCCGCCGGCCTGGGCGTCGGCGGCGGCGAAGGAGTGCGTGAACCTGCACACCTTCCCGGTGCTGGCCGGGGAGGACGGCGGGCGGGACGTGATGCTGTCGTCGCCGATCATCATGTACGACCACCCCGGGATCGCGCCGGAGAGCCCCGGTGACCTGTTCGACGCCTGCGAGATCGACGAGATCCTCACCCTGCGCACGCTGACCCTGACCGACGACGAGAAGGCCGAAGCCAGGGCCACCGATCCGAGGGCCAGGGCGATCGTGGACCGGGCCGACCTCATCCCGGACGAGATGTTCGCCCGGCTGCACGGCGCGGTGCGGTCCCTGCGCCCGGTGTCCGACGACGAGCCGCCCGCGACACCGGTCCCCACACCGGTCCCGACGCCGATCCCACCGCCGGCCCTACCGCCGGCCGCCGTTCCGTGGTGGGACCCGGGCGCGGAGGCATCGGTGTCCCCCGGCAGCGACTCCGTCGTCGTGGACGGGATCCGGGTCGCACGGGGCAGCCGGGTGCGGCTGCATCCGAGGGTCGCCGGCACCGACGCCCACGACATGTTCCTGCACGGCCGGATCGCGCGCGTCGAGGCGGTGCTGCACGACATCGACGGTTCGCTGCACGTCGCGGTGGTGCTGGAGGACGACCCGGGCGCCGACCTGCACCGCTGGTACGGCCGCTACCACTACTTCGGACCCGACGAGCTCAGCCCGGTAGGCGACCTGAACGCCGTCGAAGGGAACAGTGAATGATCATTCGAGACCGATCGGAGGCGCGCGGTCCCCGACACCTGCGCGCCACCGAAAGCCCCGAGGAGACCTCCAACGGGCAGGCACCGGCGACCGTCCCGGACCCCGAGGCCACAAGAAGCGTGAGCTTCGACGAGATGCACATCCTGTGGATCTCCGAGGGCATGAGCTGCGACGGCGACACGATCTCGGTCACCGCGGCCGCCCAGCCGGCCATCGAGGACGTGGTGCTCGGGCTCATCCCCGGCCTTCCGACTGTCAACCTGCACAACAAGGTGCTCTCACCGACCCAGGGCGGGGAGGAGTTCCTGGCCCCGTTCCGGGCCGCGGTGGCCGACGAGCTGGAGCCGTTCATCCTGGTCATCGAGGGGTCGATCCCCAACCAGAACATCATCGAGGGAGAGGGTTACTGGACCTCCTTCGGCAACGACCTCGAGACCGGGCAGCCGCTGACCGTGAACTGGTGGATCGACCGGCTCGCCCCCCGGGCCTGGGCGGTGGTGGCCATCGGCACCTGCGCCTCCTACGGCGGTATCCACGCCATGGCCGGCAACCCGACCGGGTCGATGGGCCTGGGCGACTACCTGGGCTGGGACTTCACCTCCCGGGGCGGCCTGTCGATCATCAACATCCCGGGGTGCCCGGTGCAGCCGGAGAACTTCATGGACACCCTCACCTGGCTGCTCTACCACGCCGCCGGCACCGCGCCACCGCCCCCGTTGGACGGCATGCTCCGGCCGGAGTGGATCTTCGGCAAGAGCGTGCACGACGGCTGCGACCGGGCGGCGTTCTTCGAGCAGGGCGACTTCGCCACCGACTTCAACTCAGGGAAGTGCCAGGTCAAGCTGGGGTGCTGGGGGCCGGTGGTCAACTGCAACGTGCCCAGGCGCGGCTGGATCGGCGGGGTCGGCGGCTGCCCCAACGTCGGCGGCGTCTGCATCGGCTGCACCATGCCCGGCTTCCCCGACTCGTTCATGCCCTTCATGAACGAACCCACCGACGGCGAGCTCTCGCAGGTCCTGATCAAGGAGTACGGCGATTTCATCCACCGGATGCGGCGCATCACCAGCATGGCTATGAACCTCGAGCCACACTGGCGGCACAACGGACCCGAGCTGACCACCGGCTACATCCCACGCCAGTCAGAGCGGGACGCGACGATGGACTCGGCCGGGGACTCGGCCGGGGACGCGACGATGGACTCGGCGTTGGACCAGGCGGCGTGGAGGTGAAGACCCCGCAGATCGTGGAGATGGCGTGGGACCCCATCACCCGGATCATCGGCAACCTCGGCGTCTACACGAAGATCGACTTCGCCAACCGGGTCGTGACCGAGTGCCACAGCACGTCGTCGCTGTTCCGCGGCTACTCGGTCTTCATGAAGGGCAAGGACCCGCGCGACGCCGGCTTCATCACCAGCCGCATCTGCGGTATCTGCGGCGACAACCACACGACCTGCTCGGTGTACGCGCAGAACATGGCCTACGGCATCAAACCGCCGCCCCAGGCGGAGAACATCATCAACCTCGGTGAGGCCGCCGAGTACATGTTCGACCACACCCTGTTCCAGGACAACCTGGTGTTCGTCGACTACTGCGAGGCGATGGTCAAGCAGACGAACCCGAGCGTGCTGGCCCGCGCGGAGAACACCGAGGCACCGCACGCCGGGGTGCACGGCTACCGCACGATCGCCGACATCATGCGCTCGTTCAACCCGTTCGAAGGCGACTTCTACCGGCAGGCGTTGAAGGTCTCCCGGACCACCCGGGAGATGTTCTGCCTGATGGAGGGCCGGCACGCGCACCCGTCCACGGTCTATCCCGGCGGGGTGGGCACGACTCCCGACCCGACGCTGTTCACCGACTACATCTCCCGGCTGGTCAGCATCCTGGACTTCGTCAAACGCTCGGTGGCGATGAACGACGACGTCTTCGACTTCTTCTACGAGGCATTGCCCGGATACGAGGAGGTCGGTCGCCGGCGCATCCTGCTCGGCTGCATGGGGGCGTTCCAGCACTCCGACGCCTGCGACTACCGCTACGAGACGATGAACGACTGGGGCAAGGAGATGTACGTGACCCCGGGCATCATCGTCGACGGGCAGTTGCTGACCAACGACCTCATCGACATCAACCTGCAGATGCGGATCCTGCTGGGCAGCTCCTTCTACAGCGACTGGGTCAACGAAGAGCCGTTCGTCACCCACGATCCGCTCGGCAACCCCGTCGACATGCGTCACCCCTGGAACCAGACGACGCTGCCCGAACCGGGCAAGCGCGACTTCGACGACCGCTACAGCTGGGTGATGAGCCCGCGCTGGCTGCACCCCGACACCGGGGAGCACCTGGCGCTGGACACCGGCGGCGGAGCGTTCGCCCGGCTCTACTCCACGGCACTGTCCGGGCTGGTCGAGACGTCGTACGTCAAATCCACCGGCGGCAGCGTGCTGATCACGCTGCCCCGCAGCACCGAGCTCCCCGAGACGACGCTGGAGTGGAAGATCCCCCGCTGGTCCAACGCCCTGGAGCGCAACCGGGCCCGGGTGTACTTCGTCGCCTACGCCGCCGCCATGGCCGTGGGATTCTGCGAGGAGGGCCTGCGGCGCTGCCGGGGCGGCGACCGCAAGGTGTTCACCGACTTCGTGGTGCCGGACGAGGCGGTCGGCGTGGGCTTCCACGAGGCGGTGCGCGGCATGCTGTCCCACCACATGGTGATCAAGGACGGGGTGATCGCCAACTACCACCCCTACCCACCCACCCCGTGGAACGGCAGCCCGCGCGACATCTACGGCACACCCGGGCCGTACGAGGACGCGATCCAGGACATGCCGATCTTCGAGGAGAACGGGCCGGACGACTTCAAGGGCGTGGACATCATGCGGGCGGTACGCAGCTTCGACCCGTGCCTGCCCTGCGGCGTCCACATGTACCTCGGCAACGGCAAGGTGCTGGAGAAGCTGCACTCGCCGATGCTCGGAGCCGGCGGCGCACTGGGAGCCGGCGGCGGCTCGGGAGCCGGCGGTGGCTGAGGGAGCGGCTCTGCCGGCCCGGCTGGACGACCATGCGGTGCATGAGCGACTGGCGGTGCTCGACGAGCAGCTGGCCCGGCTGGAGGTGACGCCCGGGCCGGTCGGCGAGCTCGCCCTGGTAGCGGTGTCCGGGCTGGCCGAGATCTACGGCCAGGCCCTGGCCCGCGCGCTGGACCTCGCCGATCCGGCGCTGGTCTCGCGTCTGCTGGACGACGAGCTGATCGGGCACCTGCTGGCGTTGCACGGTATCCACCCCGAGTCGATGGAGGTCAGGGTCGGCCGGGCGATCGACGGGTTGCGGCCGGCGCTGTCCGCCCGCGGCGCGACCGTCGAACTGGCCGGGATCTCCGACGCCGTGGCCACGATGCGGGTGTCGGTGAAGGGGTGTGCCTCCGGTTCGTCGAACATCGAGCCGGTCATCCGCGACGCCGTCCTCGCCGCCGTACCGGAGCTGACCGGCGTGACCACCGTCCCGGCCCAACGGTCGGCCACCCCCACCTTCGTGCCGCTGGACTCGCTGATGCGGCCCACCGGATCGCAGTGACCGGAGCGCTGGGTCGGGCCATCCGCCGGCCCCGGGGAGACCTCCGGCCGGTGGGCGAACGATGCGACCTGTGTGCGGTCGAGCTACCGCAGCCGCACCGGCACATGCTCGACACCCGAAGCCAGGAGATCGGCTGCGTGTGCCAGGCGTGCTCGCTGCTGTTCAACCTGGAGGCCGCCAGCGAGGGGCACTACCTCCTCATCCCCCGGCGTCGGGTGCGCCTGCCGGACGTGTCCACCACGCGGCTGGGCGTACCCGTCGGCCTGGCCTACTTCGTGCCCCGCACCGGCGGCACGGTGGACGCCCACTACCCCAGCCCGGCCGGCCCGACCCGTTGGGAGGTCGACGCGGACGCGTGGCGTGACCTCGAAGCGTCCTGCCCGCCGTTGGCCGGCATGAAACCCGAGGTGGAAGCCCTGCTGGTGAACACCACCCGGGATCGGCGCGAGCACTGGATCGTGCCCGTCGACGACTGCTTCGCGCTCGTCGCCGTCGTCCGGCGCGAGTGGAAGGGGCTGTCCGGTGGCAGCACCGTCTGGCCGGAGATAGACCGGTTCTTCGACGGGCTCACCGAACGACGCGCCTGAGGCGCGACCTGCGCCGCCTCTACAGCACCGCCTCGGCCGGACCGGTCGCGGGTTAAGCGGCTGGTTACGGAGGACGAGCGGGCTTTAGGCCAACCGGGCTAAGATCGTTGACCGGATGAATGGCATCTAGCCGATCGAGTGAACTGCGGGTACACAGAAGGAGATCAATTCCGCTGGAAGGACCCTCGATCGTGGCTCAGGACGACAACCAGGACACCCGGGACTCGGTTTTCACCGCGATCACCCTGGGCGACCTGCTCGGACGCAGCGGTCTGCCGCGCCTCGACGACCATTTCGGGGACGCCCCGACGCAGCCGTTCCCCGCGGTGCCGGCGCAGCGCTCGGCCTCGCCGTACGTCATGCCCCGGCGCAAGAACATCGCCCGCGACATGGTGCCGCTCGAGGGGGTGGAGCCCAGGGCGGACCGCACGTTCACCAGGATGTCCGAGCCGGGCCGCCGCCCGATCACCTCGACGGGGGTCGCGCTCACGGTCGGCTCGCTGGCCGGGGCGACGATCATGTTCGGCAGCCCCACCATCACGCCGGCCGAGCCGAGCACCCCCGGCCAGTCCGACGCCGGCCACGGCGGGGGCGACGCGCCGGTGGCCCCGGCCTCGTTCCCCAGCCCGCTGTCCTGGGCGGCCGGCCTCGGGTTGCCGCCGTCGGCACAGAGCCGGGGCGTCGTGCCCAGCTCACACCCGGCGGGTGGCCGTTCCAGCTCCTCGGCGGCGATCGACGCGGCACCGCACAGCCTCGGCGAGATCCTGGCGCTGCACTCCGGCCGGCTCCCGGTCACGTCGCCCTCGGCACCACACATCGGTGACCTCGGCAACCCGTCGACCGGCGCGCAGAGGTCGGCCACCCCGTCGACCGGCAGGCACACGGCCGGCGCGCACACGCTGGCCGCCCCCGCGTCCGGTGCGCAGAAGTCGGCCACACCGTCGTCGGGCGCGCACACGCTCGCCGCTCCCGACAGCGCCCGCGCCCCGGCCGGTCCGGCGATAAGCAGCCTCACCCCGCCGATCACCGCCGAGGACGCCAACCCCGGTCGTGACCGCTCCGGCCACCCGTCGACCCCGACGGCGAAGACCAAGGACCAGCAGAGCTCCCAGAACTCACGGACGTCAGAGAGCTCACAGACCCAGCCCGGTCAGAAGTCCGAGACCGGTCAGAAGTCCGAGGCCAGCCGGACCGACCAGTCCTCCGGCACCGCCAAGAGGGCCGGCAGCTCGAAGGCATCCGGCACGACGAGCAACTCGCGCTCGTCGCGGAGCTCGGGCACGGCACGGAGGTCGGGCACGGCGTCCGGGACTCGCGGCACCAGCAAGCCCTCGGCGGCCCGGCCCTCCACCTCGACCAGCAAGCGGTCGACCAGCGGCACGGGCGGCACGGCCAAGTCGAGCAGCGGGACGACCAAGCGGTCGACCGGCAGCCGCGTCGCCGGTGGGTCGAGCAAGTCCAGCGGCGGGACCGCCAAGTCGTCGAGCAGCCGCACCAAGAGCAGCTCGAGCCAGTCCAGCAGCCGGTCCAGCAGCCGCTCGAAGAGCAGCTCGAGCAGCGGCGGGTCGAAGAGCAGCAGCAGCCACTCCAGCGGCGGCGGGTCGAAGAGCAGCGGCGGGTCGAAGGGCGGCGGCGGCCACTCGGGCGGGGGCAAGTCCGGCGGCGGAAGCGGCGGCAGCTCCGGTGGAGGCGGCGGCAACTGAGTTCCCGCGACCCCAGCACACAGAAGGCTCCCCGACCATAGGTCGGGGAGCCTTCTCAGTCGCGGTGGCCCTTCCGGCGGCGCTCAGTTGTACTGGCCCGGGGTGTAGTGGCCGGCGACCATCCGGGTGGTCACGCCGAAGCGGTTCCACGCGTTGATAGCGGTGATCGCGGCGATGAGGTGGGCCAGTTCGGCCTCGTCGAAGGCGGCCGCCGCCTTGGCATACACGTCGTCGGGGACGAAACCGTCGGTGAGCACGGTGATCGCCTCGGTGAGCTCGATCGCCGCGATCTCCCTGGCCGTGTAGAAGTGCTTCGACTCCTCCCAGGCGCCGAGCTGGATGATCCGCTCGACCGACTCGCCGGCCGCCAAAGCGTCCTTGGTGTGCATGTCCAGACAGAACGCGCAGTGGTTGATCTGCGAGGCCCGGATCTTGACCAGGTCGAGCAGGCCGGGATCGACGCCCTTCCTGGCGGCCGCGTCGAGGCGGACCATGGCCTTGTAGACCTCAGGGGCGTACTTCGCCCAGTCCAGGCGCGGGGCGTGCTCCGGGAGGCGGTCGGTGCTGGTGTGTTCGATGTTCGTTGTCATGTCCACGACGCTACGACCGTAATGGCGCAGGGGTATGGTCCATTTCCATGCCAGAATCCTGGGCCAATTCGCTCGGCACGGACCTGTATCTCGAGCTGAACGGGTCCGGGCTGCGTGCGGGTCTCATGGACGCCCTCCGGCAAGCCGTGCGCACCGGGCGGTTGGTGTCCGGCACCCGGCTGCCCTCCTCCCGCTCCCTGGCCGCCGACCTCGGCATCGCCCGCAACACCGTCGCCGGCGCCTACTCCGAGCTGGTCGCCGAAGGCTGGCTCACATCGCGACAGGGGTCCGGGACGAGGGTGGCCGACCGGGCCGAGCCGCGCACCGCCGCGCCCGCCCCGCCGCGCACCCGCCCGACTACCCGGAGGCCCACGTACAGCCTGATGCCGGGCATGCCCGACCACTCGCAGTTCCCCCGCAAGCAGTGGCTGACGGCGGCCCGCCGGGCCCTGACCGCGGCCCCGCACGAGGCCTTCGCCTGCGGGGAGGCGCTGGGGCGGATCGAGCTGCGGACGGCGATCGCCGACTACCTGGCCCGGGCCCGCGGCGTGTACACCAGCCCCGAGCGGGTCGTCATCTGCACCGGCTTCCACCACGGGCTGATGGTGTTGTCCCAGGTGCTGCGGTCGCGCGGGGTACGGGAGGTGGGGGTCGAGTCGTACGGCCTGGACATGCACCGGCGGTTGCTGCGCAACGCGGGCCTGCGGACCACACCTCTGGGCGTGGACGAGCACGGCACGTGCACCGACGAGCTGGCCGGGGCCGGCGGGATCGGCGCCGTGCTGATGACGCCGTCGCACCATTTCCCGTGCGGGGTCGCGCTGCACCCGGACCGGCGCGCGGCGGCGGTCGGCTGGGCCCGCGCCACCGGCGGGCTGATCCTGGAGGACGACTACGACGGCGAGTTCCGGTACGACCGCCAGCCGGTGGGCGCGCTGCAGGGCCTCGACCCGGAGCGCGTGGTGTACCTCGGCACGGCGAGCAAGTCGCTGGCCACCGGGCTGCGGCTGGCGTGGATGGTGCCACCGCGGGAGCTGATCCCCGAGATCGCGGCGGCCAAGTGGGACTCCGACTGGATGTCCAGCGCTTTCGAGCAGCTCACGCTGGCGGAGTTCGTCGCGTCCGGGGCCTACGAACGTCATGTGCGCTCGATGCGGTTGCGCTACCGGCGGCGCCGTGACCAGCTGGTGGCGGCGTTGGCGCAGCGCGCGCCCGGAATCCGGGTGACGGGTATCGCGGCCGGGCTGCACGTCGTCCTCGAGCTACCGGAGGGAACGGAGCGCTCGGTCGTCGAGGCGGCGGCGCGGCAGGGTCTGGCGGTCAGCGGGATGGCCCGCTTCAGCTACGACGGTGCCCGGCACTCCAGCGGGCAGGACGCGCTGGTGGTCGGGTACGCCACCCCGTCGGACAGTGCTTGGGCGGGTGCCCTGGACACACTCTGCCGGGTGCTGCCCTAGGGACTGCCCGTCGCGCCGAGCACCGCCCGACGAACACCGGCGCGAAAACCACCCCCCACCGCGCTCTCTCCGGTGGAGCCCGGCGAAAGGTGCACACCGCCGGCCCCCTCAGGCTCGGTGAGTCCCGTTCCGCGCCCGACGCTTGGAAGTGCCCGGCGCTTGGAAGTGCGCGGCCCGGATCAGCGACCCCGCAGCGCCCGGCGGAGGATCTTGCCGGTCGTGGTCTTCGGGAGGTCGTCGAGGAAGACGATCTCGCGCGGGACCTCGTGCGGCGCCAGCCGGGTGCGGACGTGGGCACGCAGCTCGTCGGCCAGCTCGTCGGAGGGCTCGTGGCCGTCCCGGAGAACGACGAACGCCTTGGGCACCTCGCCCTTGCGATCGTCGGGTGCGCCCACCACGGCCGACATCGCCACCGCCGGGTGCGCCCCCAGCGAGCTCTCGATCTCCCCCGGCCCGATCCGGTAACCCGAGGACTTGATCACGTCGTCCTTGCGGGCCTCGAACCAGAAGTAGCCGTCCTCGTCCTGCACGCCCAGGTCGCCGGTGAGCAGCCAGTCACCGAGGAACTTCTCCTTGGTCGCCTCGGGGTTGCGCCAGTACTCGAGCATGGTGTTGGGGTGGTTGCGGTCGACGGCCAGCTCGCCGGACTGCCCGACGACCGGGTTGCCCTCGTCGTCGAGCACCGCGACCACGGTGCCCGGCAGCGCCCGTCCCAGCGAGCCCGGCTTGATCGGGAACACCGACGCGCAGTTGCCGATGCAGGCGTTCAGCTCGGTCTGGCCGTAGCCCTCGTTCACGGTGGCGCCGAAGAACTCCTCGCTCCAGCCCAGCAGATCGGCCCCGACCGCCTCGCCACCGGAGGCGACCGCGCGGTAGGCGAAGTCGCCGCCGGGCAGCCCGGAGGAGCGGATGACCCGCAGGGCGGTGGCCGGCAGCAGCGTCAGGCTGACCTTGAACTCGCGCATCAGCCAGACCGCGCGCTCGGCGTTGAACGCCCGGTCGAGGTCGACGACCAGCGGGAGCCCGTAGAACCAGGCCGGCACCAGGATGTCCATGATCCCGGCCATCCACGCCCAGTCGGCCGGTGACCAGAGCACGTCGTCGGGCTTCGGGTAGAACTCGTAGATCACCTCAAACGCGGCGATGTGCCCGAAGACCACCCGGTGGGCGTGCAGCGCACCCTTGGGGTCGCCGGTGGTGCCCGAGGTGTAGATCAGGAACGCCGGGTCCTCGGCCCGGGTGGTGACCGGCTCGAACTCGTCGGACGCGGCGGCGAGGGCCCGCTCGTAGGACAGCTCGCCCGGGCCGTCCGGCTCGGCCCCGATCACCAGGATCGGCATCGGCGCGTCGCCGCTCTCGGCGGTGTGGTTCGCGCCGACCGCCTCGCGGACGCGGGGCGCGTTCTCCGCCGAGGTGATCACGGCCCGGGCCTCCCCGTGGCGCAGCCGGAAGGCCAGCGCGTCCGGCCCGAACAGCGAGGACATCGGCAGCGCGATCGCGCCCATCCGGAACAGCGCCATGTACGCCACCCCGGTCTCCAGCGACGCCGGGTTGACGATCCCGACCACGTCGCCGAGCCCGATCCCCAGCTCGCGCAGGGCGTTGGCCAGGCGGTTCGACTGCTCGCGGACCTGGCCGAAGGTGTACTCGACGCTGGTCCGGTCGCGCTCGACCACGGTGATCGCCCGCGCATCCGGGTCCTGCTCGTCGACGCAGGCCACGCCGAGGTTGAACTGCTCGGGGATCTTCAGGGTCGAGTAGTCGACCTGTTTCCACAGCTCGTCGTAGCTTGTCGCGGGCCGCAACATCGGCTCTCGCACTCCGACCTCCCAGGACGGCATCGTCGGGATCGAGACCACCGTATTCCCCGCACAGCGCCCGGGGAACCACCCCGTCGGACGACACCCGAAAGCCCTGACTGGGGCGGTAAAGTCTCTGACCGGGTTTCAGCCAGGGAGCATGGGGGACCGATGCCGAGCAACAAGTTCGCGACCGTCCCCGCATTGGCGGGCTGCCTGCTGGCCTCGATCCTCACGCTCACCGCCTGCGACGAAAGCCAGTACGCGACCTCAGGGGCCGGCGCGTCCGCGGTCACGCAGCCCGGTGACCCGGCGGCTTCCGCGCCACCCGCCCCGGCCGGGAGCGGGGCCGATGCCTCGTCGGCCACGACCGGGGGTGCGCCGGCTCCGGGCGGTGCGCCGGCTCCCGGCGGAGCCGAGCCGACGCTGGGGCTCGCATCGGCCCCGTCCGCCAAGGGATACGGTCAGGTTCGTCCGTCGGAGATCGACAACGGCGGCGACCCGACGGGCATCGTCACGGACGTGCACTGGACGTCCTGGGGCGGAGCGCAGGCCACCGGCGACGGGACCGGGTACTACGAACCGGACGACGCCCCCGTCGCCGAGAGCCGCAAGGAACCGGCGAAGATCGTCGCCTTCGAGCTGGGGACCTGCCAGGGCAAGCTCATGTACCAGCGGATCGCCTGGTACTTCCCCGGTCAGGGCGAATCGTTCGACCCCAAGGACTCCCGGAACATCTGTACGGGCGACTAGGGGTTCAGCCCGTCAGGTGTCGTCGCCGACGGGTCGGCCGGCGCACCGGCTCGGAGGAAGGGTCGAGAGGGGGGCGCCCGACCCTCCCACCGATCGCGCCGGCGGCTGTGCGGTCCGCGTGGCGGTCAGGTCTTGGGGGAGGAACCCATGCCTGATGAGTCCAGTGTGAGCCGCAAGCGCCCAATCGTCAACGGTAAACGGTCGATAATGCGCGACTAACGGCGCCAGTTCGAC
>Ga0310811_10002581_pt1 | contig 22662 bp, 16 predicted proteins | sample YCmetagenome_FD_207642 | JGI IMG/M metagenome (GOLD analysis project Ga0310811, IMG submission 207642) | Soil microbial communities from experimental microcosm in Duke University, North Carolina, United States - YC | ecosystem: Engineered > Artificial ecosystem > Soil microcosm > Unclassified ...
CGCGCGGCACGCCCGGGTTCTCCGGCGCCGATCTGGCCAACCTGGTCAACGAGGGCGCGATCAACGCGGTCCGCGCCAACCGGATCACGATCACCGCCGAAGACCTCGGCGCGGCCCGCGACCGCGTGCTGCTGGGTCGCCGCGAAACGTCGAACGCGCTGCTGCCGGAGGAACGGCAGTCCGTGGCCGTGCACGAATCGGGGCACGCCATCGTCGCGGCGGTCTGCGAGCACGCCGACCCCGTCGCCAAGGTCACCATCCTGCCCGCGGGGATGGCGCTGGGTGCCACCGAACAGCTCCCCGAAGCCGAGCGGCACCTCTACGGCGAGGGCTACCTCCACGACCTGCTCACGGTCCGCCTTGGCGGGCGCGCGGCCGAGCTCGTCGTGTTCGGCCAGGGTTCCACCGGTGCCACCAACGACCTCGCCGGTGCCACCGAGCTCGCCACGAAGATGGTGACCGAGTTCGGTCTGTCCCCCGAGCTCGGTCCGGTCGGATACCCCTCCGCCGAGCAGAGGTTCCTGCCCGGCCAGCCACCGGATCTCGGGAAGAAGTACTCCGAGCAGACCCAGCGCGTGGTCGATCGCGAAGTCGCCCGGCTCCTGCGCGACGCCGAGCAGCTGGCCGTGGGCATCCTGCGGGAACACCGCCCCGCCCTCGACCGGCTCGCGTCGGAACTGGTGGAGCGCGAAACCGTCGACGGTGACACCGTGCTCGAAGTCCTCCAACAGGAACCCCGCGCCGACGCACTGGCGTCCTGAACTCATTCATCGGAGACCGTGAGCCGGGCACGGGTCATCGCTTTGCCCGCACCGGCCGGGATCACCTCGAAGACCGTGAACACGACACCGTCGAACGCTTTGCCCACGAATCGCATTGGCCGACGAGCCCGGAATTCGAGGCCGTGCGCCCGACACTTTGCCCGCTCGACCCGGAATCACTTTCCATGACCGGCCGGCCCGGTGTTGCGCGCGCGGCATACGCCGGGCAGCGGCTCGGCGAGTTAGCCCGTGCGACGGTCCGCCGTGACAGCGCGCGGCCGCACGGCACGGTCACCGATGACGCCGAACTGCTTGGCCCCGCACGGACTTCGGTCACCGATCGGAGGACCTCCGGTCCCGCCCAACTCGGGTCCCTCGGCCCTGGGTGCCCGGTCCCGCCACGCGGATGCTGTCACTATGAGCACCAAGTTGACCTGGCACACCACGACGGTGGCGGGTCGTGCCGCGCACTACGGCGTGGGCGGTGGCACCGGCGAAACGGACGAAGACGTCCAGCCGTTGTTGTTCCTCCACGGCTGGGGACTGGCCGACCGCACGTTCGCCGCGTCGCTGTCCCGCCTGATCAACGCCGGGCTCCGGGTCTATGCGCCCGCGCTGCCCGGTTTCGGTGGCACCGCCGACCTGCCCGAGGGTGAGCGCAGTCTCTCCGGCTATGCGCAGTGGGTCGCCGCCTTCGCCAAGGAAGTCGGCCTGACCCGACCGGTGACACTGGTCGGCTATTCCTTCGGTGGCGGCGTCGCGATCCGCACCGCGCACGACTTTCCGGCCCTGGCGAGCAGGCTCATCCTGGTCAACTCGATCGGCGGATCCGCGTGGTCGGACGGCCGGGGCGCGCTCAAGGCGATCAGCGAGCGGCCACTGTGGGACTGGGGCCTGCACCTGCCCGCCGATCTGCGACCCGGCCGCCAGCTCGCCAGGGTGCTGCCGGTGATCCTGCGCGACATGGTGCCGAACCTGCTGCGCAGCCCGGGCGCGATCTGGCGGGTGGCGCACCTGGCCGCCACCGCCGACCTCACCGCCGAACTGGTCGAACTCAACCGGCGGCGGCTGCCCGTGGTCATCGTGTGGAGCAGCCAGGACAACGTGATCCCCGAGGTCACCCGCATGTCGCTGCGATCCGTGCTCGGCGAGCCGCGCCTGATCACCGTGCCCGGTGGGCACGGCTGGCTGCTCACCGACCCGGGCCGGTTCGGCGAAGTCATCACCAACGTCGTCACTCTCGGCGGGGCAACCCGCACCGGGGAAACCCTCGCGGAATCGTGACCGGAGGGAGTTTTCATGCCCCACACGGCAGGCGCAGGGATGTCCACCAAACCGTGGCATGGCGGAGAACTGCGCTGGGACCATCTCGGCGGCGAATGGACCGTGCTCGCACCGGGGCGGATCACGCCGGGAACGCGTGACTGTCCCTTCTGCCCCGGCACCGGCGAGGACACCCCGCCGGAGACCTGGCGGCTGCCCGGTACGGCGGAGGGCAGCTGGCGGGTGCGCGCGGTCCCGAACCGGTACGCGCTGTCCGACCGGCACGAAGTGATCATCGAGTCCCCCTGGCACGACTGGGATCTGGCGACCGGAACCGACGCGGAAGCCACGGATGTGCTTTATGCCTGGCAGGAACGCCACCGCGCGCTGCGCCACGACGCCGCGCAGGTCGTGGTGTTCCGCAGCCGGGGGCCGGGCGCGGGAGCCTTGCTGTCCCATCCCCATTCCCAGGTCATCGGGCTCCCCGTGCTCTCCGCCGCCGCCCGGCGCGAACTCGTGGCCATGCGGGAACACTACGACCGCTCAGGACGACCCTTCGCCGCGGAAATCCTGGCGGGAGAGCTGTCCTCCGGCGAACGGATCGTGCTCGCCGAAGGCCGGACCGTCGCCTTCGTGCCGTTCGCCCCTGCGGCGGGCTTCGAAATCCGCATCGTCTCGGCCCGGCACCGGGCGGACTTCTCGGCAATCCCCGACGACGAACTGGGCGCCATCGCCCGCGCCCTCCGGCTCGTCCTCTCCGCGTTGCGCACCGAACTGGACGACCCGTCCTACACGCTCATCCTGCACACCGCCCCGGTCGGGCTGGAGCACGTGCCGTACCTGACCTGGTCGCTGCGGGTGATTCCTCGGCTGATCCTGCCGACCGGACTCGAACTGGCCACCGGCATCCCCGCCATCACCACCACTCCCGAGGAGGCCGCGAAGCGACTCCGCACCCGCCTACCCTGACCCGCGCGACCGCTGACCCGCGCGACGGAGGCCGCGACAGCGACCCCGAGGGAGGCCCCGACAGAGACCGCCACAGAGACAAAGCGTCCACCCATCCCCGACGGAGCCCCACCGAACCCCGACACGGCCGCGGCCGGCACAGCCCAAGCACCGCCCAGTACTGCCCAGTACTGCCCAGCGGCGCCCCATGATCCACATCCGCACGCAAGGGTCACGCTCAGGAAGAGCGACCTGCCCAGGATCTCCCGCGCTCCGGTCAGCTGCTTCCCCGCAGCTCCCGTTCCCAGGCGCGTTCCCATTGCGCATAGCGCGCCTTGTTGAGCCGAAGGTGAATGAGGAACCACACCAGCGTGCACAGCCCGATCACGCCCAGCCACACGAAGATCCCCAGGCCCGCCCCGTTCCAGATCGCGAGATCGGCACGCATCGGCGGAGCGACCGGATTGTCCTGGCCGTCCAGCCAGATCGACACCCGTTCCCCGGCGCTTGTCCCGGCGTCGGCGGCCACGGTCCCGGTCCGCGTGGTGCCGTCCGCGCGGGTCCAGGTGGCCAGGACCAGGTCCGAGCCGCCGGCCGAGGCGGTCTGCGCGGTCGTGGTGTCGGGCGGCCCGTCGGCGAGCAGGACCGCGGTGGCGGGGTGCCGGGTCGCCTGCTCGGTCTGTGCCCGCAGGCTCTCGTGCTGGTAGGTGCGCGAACCGGCCAGCCAGGCCAGCGGCAAGGCCAGCAGCACCACCAGGAGAGCCACGACCAGGACCCGGCGCTCGGCCCGGTCCGACGACCGCACCAGCGGATTGCGCCCCAGACACACCAAACGCCCCCATCGCACCGCGAACGAAGTCCTGATCATGGCTGGCCCCTCTCAGTGTTCGTTCTCCAGAACCCGCTCAGCCGAGTCGATGGCCAAGGCTCTCCGGCGTGCCCATCCCGCGTTCCTGCTGAACCAGCACCCGGCCCCCGAGATCGGCCACCACGGCAGGTGCGGGTTCGGAAGCTCGGCTTCGACCAGGCTTCCCAGGCTTCCCACGTTGTCGAGACAGGTGCTCGGCAGAACTTCACCGGCCAGTTCAGCCTCGCGCGGACTCGCACGCGGACGAAGGGTCGGAGGTCATCATTGAGCAGGGCCACCGGTCAGGAACTCCGGCGGGCCGGAGTGGGGTCCTTCGGCCCCCCGGCACGGGGCCGAGTCCGCGACACATGAAATGCCTGTCCCTCCGACCGCGCGCGTGGAGGCCACAATGACTCGCACCAGAACGAAACCGCTCCGCGGCGGACAACCCACGAAGCCACCGATACCACCCCACCTGCCGACGATTGTCGGGCTCACACCGGAACCTCGACGACCGCACAGTCTTCGTCCGCGCGAAACGGCTCGAGGGCCGCGGAGTCGAGATTGTCGAGCAGCACCGTGTGCGGGCGGTCGGCGAGCGCCAGCAGTACCGGCAACCCGTTGGTCACCACCGTGACCCCGCGCCGGTCGGCGAGGTAACGGGCCGACCGCGAGCCACCGCGACGACGAGCCGACCCGGTCGAGTCACCGCGAACCCGACGCGACCTCCGGATCATCGCACGGCGAGCATCGAGATCACCTCCGATTCGATCAGATCGGCCAATTCGGCGACGTCATCACCATTCACCACCAGTTTTCCCCGCTCGGATCATGCAGCACCACCGCTCATCCAGGACCCGGAATCACGCGACCCTCCCGCCGTTTTCCAGGGAACCACAAGGATCCACAAGTGGCAACACCGGGACCCACAACACCAAGGCACACAAGCGAAGTGCGCCACGATGCCGAACCTGCCGTTTTCATACCATCGAGTACAGATACCGCGACTCCACCGTTTTTGGCTTCCATACGCTCACATGTTCGGTAGTATCCATCCCATGATCGAAAATGCTGAATCGGCCGAGCAGTTTCCGACACGGGCCGCCGATCCCGGACCGCCCGATGACCGGGTCAAGGTGGCGGAAGCCGGGCCCTCTCCGCGGAAGCCGTTCCATCGCGGCCCGTGGGCCGCCGTGAACCACCCGAGCGCCGCACAGCGGGAGACGATGGCCGCGTTCGCCTGCCGCGCCGAGGATCCGGACGCGGCGGCGCGGGAACCGGTCCGCGTGTTGTCGACCTCCCGGCGCGGTGCACAGTCCCGAATCGGACCGGCCCAGGCCCGGACCGCCCACCCGCCACGACCTCCGGCGGCGATGCGGCGCAGGCGGCTCACCGGGTCCCCGGCCGACCACGCCACCATCACCACCCGGCCGCCACCTCACCGCCGACGCCCACGCCCGCACGAACCCCGCTCCCCACCGCACTCGCATCACCACCGCAATCCCCGGCAGACACGCTTCCCCGCCGGCTCGGACCCATGACGGCCTGCACCCCAACCCGCCCGAATTTCGTGGGGGCACAACGTGTCCGCTCACAACCCGCTCCCAGCGGCAGACCGGCACCCGCGACAACACCCGACCCGACCGAGCAAGGCCGTCGAAAGTGCACATGATCGAATCCCGGTAGGCAGACGCCGACGCGCACATGGTTCACACCGTCCACAGCCGGCCGGGCCGTCTTCCCACATCCGAGGCCACCTGATCCGGCCGGGTAGATCACGACGACCGGCGACGGCCGGGCGCCTGCCCACCGGCGCGCCGCCCGGGACAGGCACGGTTCGACGGCCACATCGCAGCTTGACAACTTCAGAGAGACGTCTCACGAAGTCCCGGCAAGAAATCCCTCGGCGGTCCCGGATCCACCGAACTCGCGGGCAGCGCCTCGAAGATCTCCGATGGCGCCGGTCCTCGCGGCGGAAAGAGATAAATCGAGAGGAGTGAAATTCGGTCTATGAAATTCGTTCGCGTTGCGGTCGGGCCGAAACGGGTCCCCGCTACCGCTGCGACCGGCTGACGGGCGAAGGAGAGCAGAAGTACAGCCACCGTGTGCTCCGAGACCGCAGCGGGCACGTCGAAGACACAAGCGGGATGCGCGTCGAAGTGGTGCACGTCAGGGTGGGATCAGGGTCGGACCCCGTGGACCCCGGGACCCGATGCCTGAATCGGTCACGAGAATTTAATGCCGCCGTAGTCGCCGGCGTTGTGACCGGGACTGAAATGCCTTACGGTATTCCGTTTCCGGACCAGGAAGGGCGGCGATCATGACGTCGGCGAGGCTCGATGCGGTGTCGGATCCTCAGCAGGCCATCCGGCTGGTGGCGGGACGGCTGCTCGACACCCAGCTCGACGTGCTCGTCGACCGCGCGGTCGAGCGCCTGCGGGCAGACGAGCCCGAGTACGCGACCTCCGAGGTCAGCCGGGCCGACCTGGTCAACATGATGCGCCGGACCCTGGCGCTGGCCCTGACCAGGGCGGCGGGCCGGCCCATCCCGCACACCATCGTCGACGCCGCCGCCGAGGCGGGCCGGGTGCGCGCCCGGCAACGCCTGCCACTGCCCGCGCTGCTGCACGCCTTCCGCATCGACCTGCGCATCCTGTGGGAGGCGGTGATCGACGAGGGCCGCACGATCGGCCTGACCGCGAACGAGTCCTTCGTGGAAAGCTCGGTGCTGTTGTGGGAGGCGGTGGAGCGCAACACCGCCGAAATGGTCGATGCCTACCGCAGCACCGAACACGACATGGCGCTGCATCTCGACGAACTGCGCCACGCCGCGTTCGAGCACCTGATCGGCCCGGGTGAGGGTGACCCAGCGGCGGTACGGGACGCCGCGAAACGGCTCGACCTCGCCACCGAGAGCCGGATTCTGGTGGTGGTGGCCGAGGATGTGCCGCACCGGCACGAGGCCAGCCGGATGGCCGCCACCCGGCTGCGCTCCCTCGGCCTGCCGCACTACCAGGGGTGGCGCCCCGACGAACTGTGCGTGCTGGCCCAACTCGGCGACCGGCCGGCGGAGGACGTGCTGCCCACCCTGCACTCCCTGGGCGCTTGGCGCTGCGGCGCCACCGTCGCCGACGGCCTGGCCAAGGTCGGCCAGGCCGTCCGGCTGGCGCGGTCGGTCATCCGTGCCCTGCCCGGACCGGGGCTGCGGCTGCTCGGGTCGTCCTGGATGGCCGCGATCGTCAACGCCGACAGCGAACTCGGCGGCGCGCTCGCGCACGAGGTTCTGGGCGGCCTGCTGGCACTGCCCGAACACGAGCGCGCCGCGATGTTCGAGACCCTGGAAACCTATCTCGACAGCGATGGCTCGGTGCTGGAGGTCGCGGCCAAGATCTACCGCCATCGCAACACCGTGCGCAACCGGTTACAGGCGGTGGAACGGATCACCGGACTGAGCCTGTCCCGGCCGCGGGACCTCGCCACGCTGACGCTGGCCATGGAATGGCTGCGCGGCCCCGCGGGACGGGAACTCAGGGGCGGCTGAGCAGCACCGCGTCCAGTGCCTCGGCGAAGATGTCCACGTGCTCTCGGCCGAACACCATCGGTGGCTTGATCTTGAGCACGTTGTCGTGGACGCCGTTCGGGTAGACGATCACGCCACGGTCCTTCATCGCCTCGGAGACCGCCATCGTCTCGGCCGCGGCGGGTTCCTTGGTGGTCCGGTCGCGGACGAGTTCGACGCCGAGGTACAGGCCCTCGCCCCGCACATCGCCGATCAGCTCGTGTTTCTCCTTGAGCTGCTCCAGCCTGTCCAGGAAGTACCGGCCCACCTCGGCGGCGCGGGTCTGGAGGCCGTCCTGCCGCACGATTTCGAGTACCTGCTGCCCGATCGCGCACGAAACCGGGTTACCGCCGAAGGTGTTGAAGTACTTCATCCCGGTGTCGAAGGCGTCGGCGATCTCGCGGGTGGTGACCACCGCCGCGATGGGGTGCCCGTTGCCCAGTGGTTTGCCCATGGTCACGATGTCGGGCACGACGCCCTGCGGCTCGAAGCCCCAGAACGCCCGGCCGAGCCGGCCGACACCCACCTGCACCTCGTCGGAGATGCACAACCCGCCGGCGGCGCGCACGGCCGCGAACGACTCGCGCAGGTAACCCTCGGGCAGGATGATGTTGCCCGCCGTGCCCATCAGCGATTCCGCGATGAACGCGGCGGGCGGGCGCCCTTCCGCGGTGAGCCGCGCAACCGTGGCGGAAACATCGGCGGCGTAGTGGGGACCGGCGTCGGGGTCGCCATAGCCGAACGGTCCCCGATAGCGGTCCGGACGCGTGACCTCGTGTGTCGTGGGTGGTGCGCCGGCGCCGCCCGGGCCCTTGTACCGGTTCGGGCTGATGCCGGTGACGGCGGTGGTGTTGCCATGGTAGGCACCGTCGATGACCATCACGTCGGTCCGGCCGGTCACCTGGCGGGCGATGCGCAGCGCGAGATCGTTGGCCTCGCTGCCGGTGCACACGAGGAACGCCACCTCGAGCGGCGCGGGCAGGCTCGCGCACAGCTTCTCGGCGTAGGACGCGATGCCTTCGTAGACGAACCTGCTGTTGGTGTTGAGCTTGTTCATCTGCGCGGCCGCGGCGGCGGACACCCGAGGTTCGGCGTGGCCGACGTGCGTCACGTTGTTGATCGCGTCGAGGTAGCCCAACCCGTCTTCGTCGTAAAGCCAGACTCCGCGCCCGCGCACCAGGTTCATCGGGCGTTGGTAGTAGGCCCGCTGTGACCGACCGAACCGGCGCTGGCGCACCGAAACCACGTCGTGCACGTCCATCCGCGACGTGCCGGGGGCCGCGATTCCCAGCAGTGGCGCGGGATCCGGGCACAGCTTCGACCACAGCGGCACGTCACGGGGCCGCACTCGCCGGGGCGGCGGCTCGACCGCGAGGTGCGGGGAAGTCACCACCTGGACCTGGACAGGCTCGCCCAGGGTGGACGCGGCCGTGCCGAGCACCGCGCCCGCCTCGACACGGGCGCCGGGGGAGATCGCGGGTGTCAGACCCCACCAGCAGGTCCAGAAGTCCTGGTGGCGCAGGACCAGGGGATCGGCCACGCGTTCGACATCGCCGTCCAGCGGAGCCCGCACGGGTTCGCCGGTCGCGGGAAACAGCCCGGTGCCGAGCTGCACCGGCGCGGCCGCCTCGGAGCGCTGTTCGGCCCACCGCAGCGCGGGACTCAGATGCCGGGTGAACCCGGTGGCACCGCCGGCTCGCACGGCGATCGCCCGCGCGAACGCGGCGTCGTCGGTCCAGTCCAGGCCGTCGTAGAGGTCGCCGGCCGGGGTCAGGTCCAGTTCGGTGAGCGGGCCGGGCAGCACGGCCGCGGGTGCCGCGTGAGCGGGGAGCGCCGATGCGGCCGGCGCGTCGAGACCGCAGGCGGCGCGCAGGGCCATTTCCGCGAAGACCGGATTGATCCGCACGATCCTGGCCAGCGCCGGCCAGGTGTGGCGCATTCGCGCCCTGCCGTACTCACTGTCCATTATGGACGTCCGATGGGTCCAGGTGGTGGCGTTGACGCAGAGCCGAGCCGCGGCCAGCGGGAAGACGACGGCGATCTCCTCCGGCGTGAGCGGCACCACCGAGTGAAACCCGGACACCACGGCGGCCGCCGTCGCCAGCGGATCTTCCTTGCGCAGCATCGCGTACGCGACCGCGATCGCCACCTCGGCGACCCGCACCGTGTACAGGGCGTCGCCGACGTCGAGCACACCGCTGATCCGCGGCCGGCCGTCCTCGCCGGTCAAGGCGAGCACGTTGAAGTCGTTCATGTCGTGGTGCACGACGCCCATCGGCAGCTTTTCCAGCATGGGCGCGCAGCGATCGAACCACGTCAGCACCTGTTCGCAATGGCGGCGGTTGCGCTCGTCGGGCACGAAACCGATCCCGTCCTCCACGGCCGTCCTCGCCCTGCGGACGTCCCAATGGTGCGAACGCACACCGGGACGCACGGGCAGGTCGGCCAGCGCCTGGGTCAGCTGCCCGGCGACCTGGCCGAGTTCGGTGAGCAGCTCCACCGGATGATGCTCGAGCAATCCCATGAGGGCGCCGGGACGCCAGGTCAGCAACCGCAGCGCGTACCCGTCGACGGCGACCAGATAGGCACCCGTGCCGTCCGGCACGAGCCGCGACACGGGCAGGTCGGGAACCCGGTCCGCGAGGTGCGCGAGCACATCGGTCTGCCAGCGCAGCTGGACATCATCGGTCGATCCTGGAGTCGCCTTGAGCAGGAACTCGCCCCCGTCGCCGGTGACGATCCGGACGTTGTGGTCGCTCTCCCCGCCGAGCACTTCCTGCTGGGCCACGTCGAGGCCGTAATGCTCCCGCAACACGGTCTGAATTTCGGATGGCTTCACGCCTGCGAGTCAATCGATCCGGCCCGGGCGAAGCAATGTACCGGCGCGCCCCGCGCCACCACCCGGATTGTGCATCAGCACCGTCGAGCGATTTCCGAGTGCCGTGGGCCACACGCGCCGCGGCGCCGGGGACTTTACGCGAAGGAAACGTTACGCCCTTGCCTCTCCGCCGCCGATCATTCAAGATGGCCCATCATCCTTCAATAAAATGAAGATCGGGTGGTCACGGTGACGGAGACGCTCGAAGCCCAGGCCTTGGCACAGGTCGGTGCCATGGTGCGCAAGCTGCGGCGAGAGCGCGACTTGAGTGTGGAGGCACTCGCCTCCGCCGCCGGGCTGTCCACCGGCTCGATCAGCCAGGTGGAGCGTGGCATCGGCAACCCGAGCTTCGGCACCCTGCTCAAACTCGCCTCGACGCTTCAGGTGCCCCTGGGCACCTTCCTGTCGGACCCGGATGCTCCGGCCGAGCACCGGTTGGTGCGCAGGCACGAACGCAAACGGCTGGAACTGCCCGGCGCGGGCCTGACCTACGAACTGCTCACCCCGGACCTGCAGCGCGACCTCCAGATGCTGCACACCCGGATGCCGCCGGGCTTCGACGGCGCCGGGCAGCCGTTCCGGCACCCCGGCGAGGAGTGCCAGCACGTGCTGTCCGGCCGGCTGGAGATCTTCATCGGCGACGAGCGGTACGAACTGACCGAAGGCGACAGCATCACCTACGACTCGAACCTGCCCCACTGGTACCGGAACCCGTCCGGTGAGTGGGTGGTGTTCATCGGCGCGGTCACGCCACCGTCGTTCTGACCCGCGCACCTCGCACCGCCACGCGTCCCCGTGGCGCGATCCCGCACGCCCGAAACCGGAAGTGAGCACACCCGTGAGTCCCTCCGATCCCGACGCCACCCTGGCGCAGCGTTACCGGCAGCCGAAGAACGTCGAGCAGTACGGCATCGAAGCCATTCCCGAGGAGAAGAAGACCGTTCGCTGGTGGGACGTGTTCTTCATGATCCTCAACTTCCTGGTCAATCCCGGCATGATCCTCATCGCCGGCAGCGCCGTCGCGGCCGGGCTTTCCTTCTGGGGCGCGGTGGTGGCCGAGGTGGCCGGCATCGTCGTCGCGTTCAGCGCCTACGCCGTGATGGCCACGATCGGCGTCGACTACGGCCTGCCCGGACAGGTCGGCACCCGGATCACCTACGGGATGCGCGGGGCCAAGTGGATCCCGTCCGCGCTGCACGTGATCAGTGCGGTGTACTGGTTCGCCTTCCAGACCGTGGCCGGCTCGCTCGGCATCATCGCGGTGCTGCGTGGGCTGACCGGGCACACCTTCAGCTTCGTGCTGGTGAGCCTGGTCTTCGCGATCATCCAGGCTGCCGTCGCGCTGATCGGGTACGACTCACTCAAGGTCCTGGCCCGGCTCGCCTTCCCGACCAAGATCATCCTGTCGGCGGTCTTCATCGCCCTGCTGATGACCCACAACGATCCGCATTACTCCCCCGCCGCCGTGTTCGGCTTCTCCGGGCACATCGGCTGGCACTGGCCACTGGTCGCGTTGTGGCTCAACAGTGTCGCCTCGGCCTGGCTGTCGATGATCACCGACGCGAGCGACTTCTGCCGCTATTCCCGCAGCCGGGCCGACATGTGGGCGGGCACGCTGGCCGCCGCCGTGGTCGGCACCCTCATCGCCTCGCTGGTGGGCTGCTACGCCGCGGCGGCATCCGGCGGGGACGCCAACGCCTTCGACGTCATCTCCAAGATCACCAGCAATCCGGTGCTGCTGGGTCTGGTGCTGCTCTACATCGTCCTGGACAACTGGACGATCAACGTGCTCAACCTCTATACCGCCGGCCTCTCCCTGGTGAACATCGTGCAGCGGCTGGGCCGCTTCTGGGCGACGGCCGGACTGGCGGTCGTCGGGGTCGCGTTGTCGCTGCTCCCCTCGCTCGTCAACGGCTACACCGACCTGATGACCGCGATGGGGAACCTGTTCGCGCCGGTGGCCGGGGTCCTGATCGCCGACTACGTGTTCTGCAAGCGCATGGGCATCGACACCGGTGCCCTGTTCGTCCGCGGCGGGCGTTACTGGTACTGGGCCGGTTTCAACTGGCTCGCCATCGGCTGGACCGTGGTGGGCTTCGTGATCTACCTGGCGCTGCCGACCGCCTCGGTGCAGAACGTCACGTGCATCCTGCTCACGATGATCGGCTACGTCGTCACCGCGCGTCTGCTCAACGGCAGGATCGCGCGGCTGGACGAGTCCAACGCGAGTGTGCCGGTCCCGGCCGCACCGGCCACGGCCTCCGCGGTCTGAGGTCCCCCGCGGCTCACCGTCAGGATCCACGCTGTGGCTCACCAAGGAGAATCCCTGTGATCGTGGACTTCCACACCCATGTCGACGAGGTACCGGCACTGGGCTGGCACATGCCGGTCGGCTCCGTGCTCGCCCAACTCGACGAGGCGGGCATCGACCGCGCGGTGGTGATGACCATCATCGACGCACCCGCGCTGCGCCGCGACGCGCTCGACGAGCTTGCGCAGGCCTGTACCGGCGACCGCCTGTATCCCTTCGCCCGCGTGCATCCCTGGTACGCCGAGGCACCCGCGATGCTGAAGCGTGCGCTGGACGAACTCGGTTTCCGCGGCGTCAAGCTGCACGGAGTGTCCACTTTGGCCCATCCCGGCGAGGAACCGGTGCTGGCGCTGGTGCGGATCGCCGCCGAGCGGAACGTGCCGGTGATGTTCCACAGCGGAGACGACCCGTTCACCACCCCGCTGGAACTCGCCGACACGGCGCGCGCGGTCCCGGAGGCGGCGATCGTGCTGGCCCACACCGGCGGCTACGGGCACACCGAGGATGCCATCGCGGTGGCCGAGGCATTGCCGAACGTCTACCTCGACACGTCGGCCATGCCCTACCCGCGGGCGATCGCCGAAGCCGTGCGGCGCGTCGGACCCGAGCGGGTGCTTTTCGCCTCCGATGCGCCGGGCTGCCCGGCTCCGCTGGAACTGGCCAAGATCCGGCTGGCCGGGCTGACCGAGGACGAACTGGAGCTGGTGCTGGGCGGCAATGCCCTGCGTCTGCTGGACGGGAAGGCGGCATGAGCAGTCTGGTGTCGCGCCGCGGCGACCACCGCGAGCACCACGCACACCCCGCCTACCGGACCCCGCGATCGCGGCGGCGGGGTGTCGCCACCGACAACACGACATCACCCCGAAATCAGCGCCCCGTTGACGGGACCGCGGGCGCGCGCGAACCCGTGGAGGAACGAGCATGAGCAGCGAGGAAATCGTCGACGCCTGTGTTCTGGTCGGACGATCGCGGTTCGGGGGCGGGCTGAAACTCGCCGACGCCGTGTCCCAGGCCGCCGAACTCGGGATCGGTACCCTTGTCGTGGCACCGGCGCTGCCACCCGACCGGGATCTCGGTGCGGCCACCGACCGTCTGCTGGCGGCCGGGGCGGAGGCCGGTCTGCCGGTTCGTCTCGTGGTGCTCGCCCGGATCGATCCCTGGGAGCCCGGCGCCGCCTCAGCGGCGGAGCGGGCGCTGGCCGCCGGCGCGGCGGGTCTGTTCCTCAACCCGTGGGAGGAGCACTTCCGGGTCAACGACCACGGACTGCTCGACCCGCTGTTCGCTCCGCTGTCGGGCCGTCCGGTCGTGGTCGAGGCCGGCTGGCCCTGGCTCGCCGAACCGGCGCAGCTGGCCGATCTGGCCGCCCGGCATCCGGAGGTGCCGGTCGTGGGCACCCGCGGCGGGCACATGAACATGAGCGGGCTGTCGGGCACGACGGCGTTGCGCGCCCTGCGTTCCGCGCCCAATCTGCACGTGCTGACCAGCGGCGTCTACCGGCAGGACTGGCTGGCGTCGGTGGTCGACGAGCTCGGCCCGGAACGGCTCTGCTACGGCTCGCTCGCGCCGGTGCTCGAACCGCGGATGGAGCTGCTCCGCCCGCGGGCGCTGGCCGATCCGGCGGCCCGCGAGCTGGTGCTGGCGGGCAACGCGAACCGCCTGTTCGGTCTGGCGGGTGCGCGATGAAGGGAGTGCCGGCGAGTCGATCGATCCTGGCTGCCCACGAAACAGGAGAGGCCGGCAGGACGACCATCCCTGCCCCGTCCGCGCACCCCGATCTTTCCGGACGACCGGGGGCACACCTGAAAGAGAGGGCCGCATGAACGACACGAAGCTGCTGACGGGTCGCCGGGCACTGGTCACCGGAGCGGCGAGCGGGATCGGCGCCGCGATCGCGGTCGCCTTCGCCGCGGCGGGTGCCCGAGTGTCCCTTGTGGACAAGGTGGGCGGGGATCGGCTGGCCGAGGTCGCCCACCGGTGCGCCGAGGCCGGGGCGGAGGTCGTCACCGCCGTGGCCGACGTGTCCGAGGAGGCGGAGGTCCAGGCCGCTTTCGAAACCACGATGGACACCTTCGGCGGCCTCGATGTGCTGGTGAACAACGCCGGCATCATCACCGAATCCCGGGTCGAGGACATGCCGGTCGCCTTGCTGGACCAGATGCTGGCGGTGAACCTGCGCAGCGTCTTCCTGTGTTGCCGCGCGGCGCTGCCGGCGATGCGCGCGCAGCGGTACGGCCGGATCATCAACATTTCCTCGCAGCTCGCGCTCAAGGGCGCCCCGCTGATCGCGCACTACTGCGCGGCGAAGGCGGGTGTGCTCGGCCTGACGAAGGCACTGGCGCGGGAAGTGGCGGCCGACGGGATCACGGTGAACGCGATCGCACCCGGACCGGTGGAAACCCGCCTGGCGGAAGGAATGTCCGATGCGGCAAAGGCCAAAAAGGACGCTTTGCCGCTGGGCCGGTTCGGCCAGGCCGAGGAGATCGCGCCGACCGCGGTGCTGCTGGCCGGCGATCCCGGCGGGAACCTCTACACCGGGCAGACACTCGGTCCGAACAGCGGGGACGTGATGCCATGACGAGCGGGACGGTCCTGGTGACCGGCGCGGCGAGCGGGATCGGAAAAGCGGTGGCGATCACCCTCGCCCGCCGTGGCTACGCGGTCGCGGCGGGCACCTTCGCCGAGGATCCGCACGACGTCACCGGCACGCTGGACGAGGTGGCCGCCGCGGGTGGCCGCGCCATCCGGGTCGACGCGGACGTGCGCGACACTGCCGCGCTGGAGACGGCCTGCGCCCGGGCCGTCGAGGAGTTCGGCTCGCTCGACGCGGTGGTGGCCAACGCGGGCCTGGTGCGCCGCGCGCCGCTGACCGAACTGACCGACGAAACCTGGGACCACATCCTCGACGTGGATCTCAAGGGCGTGATGCGCACGGTGCGCGCCGCCGGCCGGCACCTGCCGCGGGGTGGGGCGGCGGTCTGCGTGTCGAGTATCGCGGGCGGCACCGTCGGCTGGCTGGGCAACAGTCACTACACCGCCGCGAAAGCGGGCGTGCTCGGCTTCGTCCGCAGTACCGCGCTCGAACTCGCGCCGCGCCAGGTGCGGATCAACGCGGTGGTGCCCGGCGTAATCGAGTCACCGCAGTCGCTCGACCCCGTCAACTCCGGTGGCCCGGCCGGCGTGGCGGCCTCGGCCGCGCGCATCCCGCTGGGCCGGCCGGGCCAGCCGGAGGACGTCGCGGACGTCGTCGCGTTCCTGCTGTCCGAGCAGGCCCGGTACGTCACCGGGATTGCCGCCGCGGTGCGGTGGAACGCGGGCGGCTCCGGGACAGCGAACCCCGGACCCGGCCCCGCCGGCCATGAGTTCCGGATTTCCCGGGAGACTCAGCCGATCGCGGTCGCCAGATCCACGATCTCGATGTCGGCCTCGGCGAGGCGTTCCCGGAGCCGGACCGCCACCTCCAGCACGTTGGGCATATCGCCGTGCAGGCACAGGGTCGGGGTGTCCACCTCGATCCACGAACCGTCCAGCGTCTTGGCCTTGCGCTCCTTGACCAGGGTGATCGCGCGCTCGGCGACGTCCTCGGGGTCGCAGGCGCGCTTGGCCGGCTCGACCCGGGGGAAGCCGTCCGGCTGGTAGTCCAGGTCGATGTAGCCCTCATGCCGCACGGTCAGGCCGTACTCACCGGCCAGCCGCTCCGGCCAGCCCTGCCCGACGATCACGATCAGGCTCCGGTCGTAACGGGAGACCGCTTCGAGCAGGGCCCGGGCGTAGTGCTCGTTGCGGCCGCACATGGCGTAGAGCGAACCGTGCGGCTTCACGTGCCGCATGGTGCCGCCCTCGGCGCGCACGAACGCGTCCAGCGCCCCGATCTGGTACAGCACGTCGTCGAGGAGGTCTTCGGCCGCGATGTCCAGTGGGCGGCGGCCGAAACCGCGCAGGTCGGGCAGTGCCACGTGGGCGCCGATGTCCGCGCCCGCGGTGACCGCCGCGGCGGCGACCCGGTGCATGATCCGCGGGTCGCCGGCGTGGAAACCGCAGGCGATGTTGACCGTGGGCACCAACGGGATCAGCTCCTCGTCGGGGCCGAGCCGCCACCGCCCGAAACCCTCGCCCATATCCGAATTGATGTTGATCCGCAGGCTCATCGGCTACTCCAGAAAGTCGGGCTCGCCGATCCGCCGGGCCGCGAGGTGGATCTCCTCGGCCTCCTCCGGATCGACCGCCTGGAATCGGGTGACTTCGTGCGGTTTGAGCTGGGCGAGCACCGAGAGGTCGGGACTGATCACGGTCGCGATCTTCGCGTACCCGCCCAGGCTCGGACCGTCCACGCCCATCGCGATCGGCTCCAGCCCGCTGGGCACCTGGATCGAGCCGATGCAGATCGAGTCGTCGACGATGTTGGACGGGTCGGATCCGGCCTGGGCGACCAGATGCTCGGGCCGGGGCAGGAACTTCAGCGCCGGCCCGATGAACCGGCAGCCCATCCGGTCCGAGGTCGGCGACAGCCGCCAGTCGGTGTCGAGGAACGTGGCCACGCTCTCCGGGGTGAACAGGTGGTCCTGTGGGCCCAGGACCACGCGCAACCGGGCCGGTGACGGGTGAGCCGGGATCAGCTCCGGCCGGATGCGACGCCAGGCGAGCTTCTCGGCCCGGTGTTCGGGCGGCTGGACGGCCAGCACGTCGCGGGCCCGCAGCGCCCGCCCGCCCAGGCCGCCGATGCCCGCGCGGACGTTGGTGGACCGGCTGCCCAGCATCGGGGGCACGGCCAGGCCACCGGCCACCGCGAGGTAGGCCCTGGCCCCGCTGCGCGCCGAGCCGAAGGTGATCTCATCGGCGGTCCGCACCGGCACCGCGGTCCACATCGGGATGGGCTCGCCGTTGACCATCGGCTCCAGGTCCGCGCCGGTCACCGCGATCACGGTGTGGCTCACCACCCGCAGGGCCGGGCCGACCAACAGCATCTCCAGCCCCGCCGCGCCGGGGTCGGTACCGACCAGCACGTGCTCGCCGACCTCGTTGCCCACCAGCAGGTTCGCCAGCTTGAGCGCGGCGGCGTCGAAGGCGCCCGAGGGCGGGATTCCGTCGGCGAGGTAGCCCGGCCTGCCCAGGTCCTGCACCGTGGTCTGCAGACCCGGGTCGACTACTTCGAACACGTTGCGGTCACGCATCGGCGCGCTCCAGCCGGTGCACGCCGTCCTCGATGCGGTACTCGTAGTCACCGCCGACCACCTCCGCCCGGATCGCCTCGTACTCTTCGCCGTCGATCGGCACATACCGGTGCCGATCGCCGACCCTGGGGAGCACCGGCCCGTCCGCGAAGGCGGCGTTGCGCTGGGCCGGGTCGAACAGGTCGATCGGGGTACGTCCGAGCAACTGGTAGCCGCCGGGGCTGCGCACCGGGTAGTAGGAGGTGATGGTGCCCGCCAGGCAGACGATGCCGGGGTCGGTCCACTTGCGCGGACGCTCGTACTTCGGCCCCGTCAACCGCATCTCGCCCAGCGGCACCGCCTGGTAGGTGCTGGGCTGGAACCCCACCGCCGACACCCAGTGCAGCACCCCGGCATGGCGGCTGATCACCTCGTCCCGCCCGATTCCGTTGGCGCCGGCCAGGAAATCGATGTTGTTGTCCACGCCGTGCGCCCGGGCGCACTCCTGCGACCACGGATCGTCGTACCAGATCGGGATGGTCACCAGGCGCGACGGGAACTCCGACAGCTCGTCCAACTCGTCGACCAGCTCGACGATCAGCCGTTCCAGGTCCCGGCGCCGGATCAGCGCCGGGTCGTAGACCACGCCCAGCGACCGGTGCGTCGGCACGGTTTCCCGGATCCCGGCGACCTTGCTCTCCTTCAGCGCCCGGTCCAGCGCGAGCACCTGGAAGTTCAGCGCCAGATCGATGCGGTCGCCGAACTCGACACACAGCTCCAGCTCGCCGAGCGACCGGAACACCACGTCCGCGTTCACGCGGGCTCCACCCGTTCCGTGCCGTGCCGGACGGACACGACCTCGAGGTGCCGCCGGATTTCCCCGTCGGAGGGCACGAACCCTTCGGTCTTGCACCGCTCGCCGCAGGTCCGGTGCGCCGCGCAGCAGACCGAGCACAGTACGTGCGTGTCGGTGACCGGGCAGGTCACCATGTCCTGCCGCATGACGCGCTCGCCGCACTTCCCGCACGGGAGCATGTTCTCCGCGGCTTCCATCTGCTCGTCGTCACGCGAGAAGTCGTCGATCCAGTCCGGGTCGGGGTCTCGTGCCAGGCGCGCGAACCGCGCCTTGGTGACCAGTTCGAGGACGATCGGGCCGCCGAACCCGATACCGAAGGCAAGCACGTCACCGAGGATGGCACCCGCGACCGCGTTGGGTACACCCGCCATGGACAGGACCGCGCCGAGGATGGCACCGATCAGGAGACTGGTCAGCGCCGGCGCACCCCAGTTGGCCAGGTAGCCGCGACGGTGCTCGACGTGGCTCGGGGCGACCCGCAACCGCGGCTTGATGACGAGGATGTCGGCGAGCAGCACGCCCAGCCAGGCCAGGCAGAAGATGCCCATGAAGGACACCACGGAGATCAGGTGCTCCTCGACGTGCACCATGGCGCCGACGAAGGCGACCACCCCGACGAAGACCACCCAGAACCGGCGCCCGGGCACCCAGTGCAGGATCCGCGAGGCGAAGTTGGCCAGCGCCAGCGATCCGCTGTAGAAGTTCATGTTGTTGATCCGCAGCTGGGTCGCGGCCACCCAGATCACGCCGAACAGCCCGAGCACCCCGGTGATGTAGCTTCCCGGGTTGTCACTGCCGGTGTAGAGCGCGAGCACGGCGCCGATCGGGAACGAGATCAGGTACACCGCGGCGATCACCACGAACGGGCCCACGATCATCGCCCGCTTCACCTCGGTTTTGCGGATGAACCGGGAGAAGTCGCCGGTGCCGAGGATCTGGATGACGACGTTGGGCAGCAGCGCGCCGAGCGCGCCGAAGAACCCGGCCGCGGTGAAGCCGGGGCTGGAGAAGGACGGCGACAGGTGCGAGTGCTGCACGGCGGCGATCACCAGCCAGGCGAGCCCGACCAGGAAGATCGGCCCGAGCCACCGCTGCACGAAGTCGTTCTGGGTGAAGCCGTACCAGCAGATCGGCACGGACACGAACGCGGTGAGCAGGAACCACACCGGCGCGGGCAGCGCGGGCCATTGCGTGTGCAGCGCCGTCCCGAGATAGGCGGCCTCGATCGCGGCGTACATCATCCAGTTGACCGCGTAGATGAGCGACGTGATGGCCGAGCCGAGGAACCCGAAGCCGCTGCCCCGGGTGATCAAGTCCAGGTCGAGGCCGGTCATCGCGGTGACCCTGGCGATCACCGCCGAGCCGAGCCAGCCCAGCACCGTGCCGACCGCGAACGCGGTCATCGCGGCCGGGAAGCCGAAGGTCAGCGTCAACTGGCCGCCGAGCGCCAGGAAGAACACCGAGGACGTCAACCCGCTCAGCGACATGGCGAAGCTGAGCGCCGGGCGTTTCCAGTGTGCGGGCACCTTTCGCAGTGCGTAGTCTTCCGCGGCCTCTCGCCGCGCCTGGGCGCCCTTCGGGATCAGCGCCGCCTTCACGTGCCGGGGACCGGCACCCGGGCCGGGTGTGCTGGCCATACCTACCTCCGCTGCGTCACCTGCTCTGGGCGGCGCCGTTGCCGAATGGATGTCGAGCGCGCTGCCGGCTGCTGCGCTTGGCTCGAAATCCCATCACCGGGCCCCACAGCGAACAAGGGATGACGACCCAGCCAACGGTTCGGGAAATTGTGCCCGTGCACAGTCGAGCGGGCACCGTCGGTCCGTGTCCACGGCAAAGGCCCGGGTGCCGCGGGCGGTCCGTGCCACCCCAGGTGCGGAGGTCGTCACCGTCCGGTCTCCTCCGCGGCGCGTGCGGGACCGGCAACGTTCGTCTATTGTGGACGGCTTTCCGCCTCGGTTCGGGATGCCGCCTGTTCCGCCCGCAAGGCGGGCCCGCTCGGCCTGACCACGAGCCTGGCCGTCGAACTCGCGCCGCGCGTCCGGGTCGACCCGTGGCACCCGGAGCCACCGAAACCCCGCTGTTCCGGTTCGCGATCGGCGAGTATCTCGGCCCGCTGGACGACGGCGAACGCGAACGCGTCACCGCCGCCGGCTCGGCGCGACGGCTGCTCGCCCGCATCGCCGGCCCCGCGGAGATCGCCACGGCGATCTCCCCCCTCGCGCTGGACCTACCCCACCGGCACCGTGCTCGCCGTCGACGACGGTTTCTCGGCGCGGTGGCCGACCACGGGAACCGGCCACACGGAGGTCCATTGTGGACATCCGGACAACCGGACCACGAAACGGGCCGCGCCCGGTGGCGGCTCCGACACCCGCACGGAACTCCGGTGTGGGCACGGTGCCGTGCCTGGTCGGCCGGGCGGCGGCGGTGCCTCGGGTCGGTCTGCCGGCCGCGCACCCGTGGCCGGATTTTCGCCGTGCTCGAAGAATTCCTCGGCCGGCGTGCGCGGCTTCACTGCCCTGGGCGTGATCCGCTGCCGCTGAAGGCCTGCTCGTCGTACTGGTGGCCGGAGCGGTGTTCGGGGCGGTGGAATCCGTCACCGGACACCCACGGGCCGGATGCGCCGAGCACCAGGGCAGCGGCGACAGCGGCGACGGCGAGCGCCGCGGGCAGCACGATGGCGCGCGAGGCCCGGCCGGGCAGTTTCGGCACGCCTTTCCCGTCCGCGCCGACGATCCGCAGCGCGGGCACGATCCTCCCCAGCGTGTGCAGGCCCGTGGCCACGCCCCAGACCAGGAAGGTCCCCTGGTGCAGGGTCACCGCGTCGACCCGGTACCCGAGCACGCTGAACAGCACGGTCCGGCTGCTCGAGCCCAGCGCGATGAGCGCCAGACCGGTGCCGAGCACCGCGAGTGTGGACAGGACCACGAGCGGTCCCAGGATGCGCAGCGGCATCGGCGGCGGCCCGGCGCGCCGGTAGGACGGGCGCCCGGTGTAGTACCGCACGATGCGCCATCCGGTCGTGGCCGTCTTGACCAGCGCGGGCGGCACGAGCAGGACGCCGACCACGATGTGCCAGCTGATGAACCCGCGGATGTCGAGCAGGGTGACCAGCTCGACGAGGAACAGCACGAGCAGCACCAGCCCGGTCCACGCGGTGAGCCGGGCATTGCCGGCCGGCCCGCCGCTGCCCATCTCCACCGGGTCGCGCCGGCGCTCGCGGCCGGTCGCCTCCGCCAGCGTGTCCGCCGACCACTGCCGCATTACCACGGCGACTTCCCTTCTGTCGCACCATCATCCACATCGGAACGTTCAGCGGAGCGGCAGCCTCGCGGGTGTCCGTCCGGTCCGCACCGGCACCCTCGGGTCCAGTTTCACGCGCCGTTCTTGGTGAAATCTTGGGACGGTCCGGACCTGGGCCGGACCGCGTGACCGGGGTGGCGCGCCCTAAACTGGCGCGATGGTCGAACCGGGCCGCAAGAGTGCGGACAGGACCGCTCACGTCGAGACGCGGCTGCGTCAGGCGATCCTGGCCGGCGAGCTGGCCCCGGGCGAGTTCATCCGGCAGGAGAAGTGGGCGGCGGCGCTCAACGTGAGCCGGCTTCCGGTGCGCGAGGCGCTGAAGGTGCTCACCTCCGAAGGACTGCTCGGCCACGACCCCCACCGCGGCTACCACGTGGTCAAGCTCGACGTGGACGAGATGGCGCAGATCTACCTGATGCGCCGCGTGCTGGAACCGGAGCTCATCAAGACGATCCGCTGGCCCACCGACGGGGAACTCGCGCGGTTGCGGGAGATCGCCCGCGAGTCGGAGGAGGCGCTGGCCCGGCGCGACGCGGCAACCTGTCTCAACCTGGAACGCGCCATCGACCACCAGGTCTACGACCTGTCGCGGCTCAAGCTGGTGGTGCGCGAGGTAAAGCGGCTGTGGGAGCTCGCGGACCCGTACCGCTATCTGGTCTTCGCCGAACCGGTCCTGTTCTCCAGCGATGACGCCGAGGGACTGCGCAACCGTCACCTGCGCCTGTTCGAGGCGTTGGCGGCACAGGATCACGACGCGCTGGAGCGGGCGCTCTCCCGCAACTTCGGCAG
>Ga0310811_10002582_pt1 | contig 22659 bp, 24 predicted proteins | sample YCmetagenome_FD_207642 | JGI IMG/M metagenome (GOLD analysis project Ga0310811, IMG submission 207642) | Soil microbial communities from experimental microcosm in Duke University, North Carolina, United States - YC | ecosystem: Engineered > Artificial ecosystem > Soil microcosm > Unclassified ...
TGGGTTGGTAGCGGAGGAGGGACTTGAACCCCCGACACGCGGATTATGATTCCGCTGCTCTAACCAGCTGAGCTACTCCGCCCCATGAGGCTTGGTGAACGCGCCACTTTCGAGCGCGGGCGGCGCGGCATATAGGTGCGCGTTTGGAGCCGGTCAACGCGAGGAACCGCTTACAGTTGCTGTCGTTGAGCGTGAAAGATCACGAGGCTTCAATGGACCCGCTGACCCCGCTTGACACGCTCTGCCGGATCGTCCTCCGGGCCCGCGAATATGAAGCGCAGACCGCGAGCGACTATGATCGGGGCGAGGACCCCGACAACGTCGATGACGAGCAGGAGGGGTCGCTGAGCGTCCTCGAGGACGACATCAACGACAGCGTCGAGGAAGAGCTCAAGGCCGTCTTCGAGGATCTTGGCGAAGACCAGCTGGCCGAGGTCATCGCCTTATGCTGGGTCGGCCAGGGCACATACGAAGCGGCAGACTGGGACGAGGCGATGCAGGAAGCGCAGGACCTCGTCGGCGAAAGCAACGAAGAGGCGATCGACGAGCTGATGGAGCAGCCCATGCTTGCATCCGTGCTCGAATCCGGCCTCGCGGCATTCGATCTCAGCTGCGACGGAATCGGCGAGATCACCTAACCGCGGAACGAAAAGACCGCGATTTTCTCCCACGGACCCCCCAGATAACGGTGCAGCCCAAGCCCGTGGATCGCGAGCGGACGCGGACGGAAGTCGCGCTCAATTGCCTGCATCAGCGCCCGCCTGGTCTTTGGCGCGACCTTGTTCTGAACGGTGATGTGAGGACGCCAGCCGCCGCTGTCCTGCGCGGATAAAAGCCCGTGGAGGTTACTGGCAATCCGATCGCGAATGACGTCGAGTTCGGGTGAAACAACCCGGAACGCTACTCCGGCGCCCAGATCCACCAGCCCTTCGATCCGGGCATGCGGCCGCCGCTGAGCGGCGATTTGCTTGAGCCGCGATCGCAGCTCTCCCTCGGCGGAAGGCGGCAGCGCGTGGAACATCGTGAGGTGGGCCGCGACCTGGTTGCGATCCGGCGGATAGTGGGCCCGGCGAAGGCGATCCAGCCAGGCCAAGTCCCCGGCGCCTAGCTCGGCAGTAACGATCAGCGCGCCGGCCATTGGTCGCGTGGTAGCTCCTCGAATCGGTCGAATGCCTCGGCGCTCGTCCGGATTACAAATGCTTCGTTATCGACCTCAGCACTCGCCCAGGGCACTTTGCGCAATGTCTCACCCACTCCCGCCATCCCGCCTTGCGACACCACGACATAGTCCATCCGTCCGCTTCGGCAGCCCGCCATCGCATCGATGCAGCGGCCGACCTCCGTGGGCCCGCACCGCACGGGCGCTCGCGCAAGCAGGGAAACAGGAAACAACGCTTCGCCCGGCATATCCTCGCTGGCCTCGGAAGCTGCGCGAGCCCCCTCCTCCACCTTCGCCTGGCGGCCGAGCCAGCGCCAGACGCCGAAAATATCGAGCACGACCAGCACGACATTGGTCCACAGGAGCGCAGGCTGGTGGGTCAGCATGCCGGTTGCGATCCAGCACAGCGCACCGGCCGCGAAAACGAGGAAGCCAAAGCCCGTGACTCGCGCGCCCAGGTTCGATGCGGTCATGAAAGCGGCAATGATGGTCGCGACGGTTGCGACCCAGGAGATGGATTCAGCCATTCCGCCGCAATGCGCGGAGCGGTGCGATGGTTCAGATTTCGACCTGGCTGCCTAGCTCCACGACGCGGTTGGTCGGAAGCTTGAAAAATTCCATCGCGCTTTCGGCGTTACGGAGCATCCAGGCGAACAGCTTCTCCCGCCAGATCGCCATTCCCGGCCGCGAGGAAGCGAGCAGAGTTTGGCGGGCAAGGAAGAAGCTCGTGTCCATCATCTTGCATTGGGCGCCGATCTGCTTGAGCTGGGCGAGCGCGGCGGGGACGTCGATTTCCTCCATGAAGCCGTAGCGCAGCACTACCCGGTAGAATCCCGCGCCATAATCCTTTGTTTCGAGGCGCTTCTCGGCAGTGACATAGGGAACGTCCTCGATCCGAACCGTGAGCAGGATCACGCGCTCGTGAAGCACCTTGTTGTGCTTGAGGTTGTGCAGCAGGGCGTGGGGAACGCCGCTCGCCGAGCTGGTCATGAAGACCGCCGTGCCGGGGACCCGCGCTGCGCTCGGCGCTGCCGACTTGATGAAAATCTCCATCGGCAGGCTCGCCTCGTTCATTCGGGCGATCATCAGCTGCCGCCCCTTCGCCCAGGTCGTGAGGAAGGTGAAAGCGATCGCTCCAACCAGCAGCGGGAACCAGCCGCCGGCGGGGATCTTCAGAAGGTTCGCGGACAGGTAGGAGAAGTCGACGGTGAAGAAGAGGACCAGCAGCGCGGCGACCGCATAACGGTTCCAGTTCCACATCTGCCGCAGCACGACCGAGATCAGGATGCTGTCGATCAGCATCGCGCCCGTCACCGCGATGCCGTAGGCGGCCGCGAGGTTCGACGAGCTCTGGAAGGTCAGCACGAGCAGGATGACCATCGTCATCAGCGCCCAGTTCACAATCGGGATGTAGATTTGCCCGGCGGCCGCCTCGCTGGTGTGCGTGATGCGGAGTCGGGGGACGAAGCCCAGCTGGATCGCCTGCTGCGTGACCGAGAAGGCTCCGGAAATCACCGCCTGGCTGGCTATGATCGCGGCCGCGGTCGCGAGGAACACCAGGGGAAGCCGGAACATGTCCGGTGCCATGTAGAAGAACGGATCTTTGACCTTGGCGAGCGCCGTGTGCGGTTCAGCCGACAGGATCATTGCGCCTTGTCCCAGGTAGTTCAGCAGTAGCGCTGGAAGAACGAAGTAGATCCACGAAATGCGGATCGGCTTGCGACCGAAATGGCCCATGTCCGCGTACAGCGCCTCAGCTCCGGTAACGGCCAGCACGACCGAGCCCAGCGCGACGAATGCGCGCATGAAATCTGCAGTGAAAAAGCTGATCGCGTGCAGCGGATTGAACATCGCGAGGATGACGCCGGGATCGTCCATGATGTGCATGATCCCAAGCACCGCCAGCGTAATGAAGTAGAGGATCATGACGGGCCCGAAGAGCAGCCCGACCTTCGTCGTTCCGCGCGACTGCAGAAGGAACAGCCCGACTAGAATGCCGATTGCGATCGGCACGACAAACGGCTGCAACCCGGCCTGAACGGTCGTCAGGCCCTCAACCGCCGAAATCACCGAAATCGCCGGCGTGATCATCGAATCGCCATAGAAAAGGGCAGTCGCGAACACGCCGAGCAGGATGATGCCCGAGGTCCATCGTTTCTTGCCGCTCAGCGTCCGGTTGATCAGCGCTAGCAGCGCCAGGCTGCCGCCCTCCCCTTTATTGTCGGCGCGCATGATGATTGTGACGTATTTCAGCGTCACGATGATCATCATTGTCCAGAAGATAAGGCTCAGCACCCCGTAGATGTGCAGTCGGTCGGGGATGAGGGTGTGGTGCCCGGCGAAGGTCTCGCGGAAGGCGTAGATCGGCGACGTACCGATGTCGCCGTAGACGATCCCGATGGCACCGATGACGAGCTTGTAGAGCGGGCCTTGAGCGTGCCCATGTGAAGTGTCGTCCGGCGTGTCGGTGACAGCGGCTCCAGTCGCGGTGATGTTCATGTTTGGAGGTTCAGACTGGACAGACGGCCGCTTCGCATCCCCTGCGCTGCGAGCAAGGTCCTCGCTCACCGCCGCGCTCCACTAGCACTGCCGTTACGGCCCTGCAATCGGACGGGACAGACAAGAAAAGCCTGTCTATAGGCCCGCGCAACCATCAAACGGAGCGAACGAATAAATGCGCATCGGAGTGCCGAAGGAAATCAAGGTCCACGAATATCGGGTCGGCATGACCCCAGCCTCGGTCGCCGAGCTGGTCGCCCACGGCCATGAAGTCGTCGTCGAAACCAACGCGGGCAACGGGATCGACTGCCCGGACAAGGCGTATGAGAAAGCCGGAGCGAAGATCCTCCCCGATGCACCGTCGGTGTTCAAGGCGGCGGACATGATCGTAAAGGTCAAGGAGCCGCAGCCTCAGGAGATCGCGCTGCTGGAGCCGCGGCACATCCTGTTCACTTACCTCCACCTTGCCGCGGACAAGGATCAGGCGCTTGGGCTGATGAAGTCTGGCGCAACCTGCATTGCCTACGAGACGGTGACCTCGAAGAACGGTTCGCTGCCGCTGCTCAAGCCCATGAGTGAGGTCGCGGGCCGAATGTCGGTCCAGGTCGGTGCGCACTATCTCGAGAAGGAGCAAGGTGGCCGCGGCGTCCTGCTCGGCGGCGTTCCGGGCGTGAACCCTGCCCGGGTGGCGATCCTCGGCGGCGGCGTCGCCGGGGTGAATGCGGCCCAAATGGCTGTCGGAATGCGCGCTGATGTAACCATCTACGACATCAACATGGAGCGGCTGGCGGAGCTCGACATGTTCTTCTCGAGCCAGATCAAGACCGCCTTCGCCTCGCGTGCGACAATCGCCAACGCGGTCGAGAAAGCGGAACTGGTGATCGGCGCGGTGCTCGTGCCTGGTGCTGCGGCTCCGAAGCTCGTCACTCGCGACATGCTGAAGACGATGAAGCGCGGATCGGTTCTCGTCGACATCGCGATCGACCAGGGCGGCTGCTTCGAGACCTCGCACGCGACCACTCACGCCGACCCGGTCTACGAGATTGACGGCATCATCCATTATTGCGTCGCGAACATGCCGGGCGCCGTCGCCCGAACCAGCGCCTTCGCGCTCAACAATGCGACGCTGCCCTTTGCGCTCAGGATCGCAAACCTTGGTGCTGATGAGGCAATGCGGCAGGACCCCCACCTCGCCGCTGGCCTCAATGTCTCCGGCGGCAAGATCCGCCACGAGGCAGTCGCCGAAGCGCTCGGCCTGCCTTACGACCCCGCGTGAGGTGAAGGCGCGCTCAGCGCTGCAACCCCTTGTTCGATGAGCGGCCGCCAGCTCGCGTTTGGCGGCGCTTTGGCGAGGATGCGCTTCCAGATCTCGACCGCCGCCTGACGGTCGCCGGAACGCGCGAGCGCCAGGCCGTAGAAAAAAGGCGCCGCGGGATGGCCCGGCGCGGCTGCGGCGGCGCGCCGGTATGCCAGCTCGGCCGGCGGCGTCAGGCCGCGCGCGTGATCCACGAGCGCATTGCCAAGACCGATCCAGAGCTGCGGATCGCCGGGATATCGGCGCACTGCATTCTGCAGGATGTTGACCGCGTCTTCGCCCTCTCCGTCTCGGGCGAGCGCCTCGGACATGCGCAGCCACGGTTCCGCCGGCGTGAAGTCGCCGAAGAAGGCGTGTCGTGCGTCGGTGAGCGGAAGGTAATCCCGGGCTTCCTCGCCCGACGCGGGTGCGCCGGGCAAATCTGGACTGCCCTGAAGCGCGTAACCGATCGCGGCGAGAAATAGGATGGCAGCGCTGATGGTGAGCGGCGCCTTCCGAACACCCAGCAGCCACAGAGCCCCAAGGCTGGCGGCGATCAGGATCATAAGAATGATCCAGCCCATCAGGCCCGCGTCCTCAGCTTGATCCGGCGGCGGATCAGCAACGCACCGATAAACAGCAGGGCGAGCGGCGCCAGCCACAGCGGCCAAGCGGCCGGCTCGGTCGTCGGCTTGTAGCTGATCCATGTGCCGTAGCGCTGGATCAGCCACTCGCGGATGGCGCTCGGCTTATCGCCCGCGGCGATGCGACGGCGCACGAGGTCACGCATGTCCCCGGCAAGCTCCGCATCGGAATCGGCGATCGACTGTCCTTGGCAAACGAGGCAGCGCAGCTGCTCCATCAACGCTTCAGCCTGCGCTTCCTGCTTCGGATCGGGGAGCTGGCGGTTCGACCAGTAAGCCGGCGGCAGGTTACTGTCGGCGAGCAGCGGCTGGGAAGCGAGCAGCGCAAAGAGCAGGAAGATGCGCCTCACCGCGCCTGCTCCAGCTTGGACAGGATCAGACTCAAATCCTCAGGCTCGATCGCGCCGATGTGCTGGTAGCGGATCACGCCCCGACCATCGATGACGAAGCTCTCGGGCACGCCGGAGGAGCCGAGATCGATCTGCACCTGACTTTGGCGATCGCTGCCAATGCGTTCATACGGATCGCCATTGCGAGCAAGGAAGTCCGTAAGGTCCTCGGGCCGATCGCGAACGGCAATGCCATCGATTGCAACGCCTCGGCTCTTGAGCTGCTGAAGCACTTTCACTTCGGCCACGCAGGGGACGCACCAGCTTGCAAAAACGTTGAGCAACCGCGGCTGGCCCGTCGCGAGATCGGCCGAGGAGAGTGCCGGCTTGTTCGGCAAGATGGCCGGCAACGCGAAAGTCGGCAGCGGCCGTCCCTCGAGCGCCGAGTGCACGTCTGTGTCCGGTGGCGTAGCAAGGCGCCAAACCAGCGCGACGATCACAAGCAGCAGTAGCGCCAGCGGTGCAAATCGAATGGCGCGGCTCATGCGTACCGCTCCTTGCGCCATTCAGCGGTCGCCGCACGTCTCCGCCGCAGCCGCCACAGCCTCCCGAACATCGCGAGCGCCCCGCCCAGCGCGATCAGCGCGCCGCCGGCCCAGATCAAGGTCACGAACGGTTTCCACCACAGTCTGAGCTGCCATCCGCCCGACGGGTCGGGCTTGCCGACAATTGTGTAGAGCTGGCCGTTCCAGAATGTCCGGATCGCGGATTCGCTCGTTTCGGTCGGGGGATCGGTGAAGTAGCGCGACTGCGGCTTCAGCGTGACGATTCCGGAGCCGCGGCTGGCGTCGAGTTCGGCCTCGACGGCAGTCCAGTTCTTTCCCGCCGTGGGCGTCACGTCCCGAAGCTGCACCTGCCACGGTCCAACCGTCAGAATCTCGCCCGGTTGAGCGACGGCGAGCCGTTCGTTCGTGAACGCGGCATTGGCCGCCATCCCGATCAGCGCGACGGCGATGCCGAAGTGGGCGACCACCATGCCCCAGGTTGCAAGCGGCGCGCGCAACGGATTTCTGCGCACGAGCGGCAATATGCTCGCACCCAAGAGATAAATGGCGACCATGAAGCCCAGGCGCGGCAGGATGTGCATTACGGGTGCGACGATGATCGTCATGACCAGCGCCGCGGCCCCGAGAAGCGCCGGAATCTGGAGCAGCTTGAGCACCGACCTTCCTTCCCGCCGCCACGCGAGCAGCGGCCCGATTCCGACGAGAGCGGCCAGGATCAGCGCCAATGGTCCGGCAACGGCATTGAAGTAAGGTGCGCCGACCGAAAGCTTCTCGCCACTCACCGCCTCGACGAACAGCGGATAGAGCGTTCCCACGAACACCACGCCGAGGACGACGGTCAGGAGCAGGTTGTTGACGACCAGGCCGCTTTCACGGCTGACGAGCTCGAATGGAGCGCCCTCTTTCAAGGTCGCTCCGCGCCAGGCGAACAGCGCGAACGCGGCTCCGACATAGATCGCCAGCAGCGCAAGGAGAAACGTGCCCCTCTGCGGATCGATCGCGAACGCGTGCACCGAAGTCAGAATACCGGAGCGAACCAGGAACGTCCCGACCATCGACATGGAAAAGGCGATGACGGCGAGCATCATCGTCCACGCCTTGAGCGCTCCGCGGGCGGCCAGCACGTTGATCGAATGGAGGAGCGCGGTGGCGGCGAGCCACGGCATCAGAGAGGCGTTCTCGACCGGGTCCCAGAACCAATATCCACCCCAGCCGAGCTCATAATAGGCCCAGTAGCTGCCCGCGGTGATGCCGAGCGTAAGAAGGATCCACGCGCCGAGCACCCACGGCCGCATCGCGCGGGCGAGCCGCGAATCCACCTCGCCCGTGAGCAGCGCTCCAACGGCGAGGCTGAACGCGACGGAGAGACCGACATAACCGAGGTAGAGCGTCGGTGGGTGGAACGCCAAGCCGGGGTCCTGAAGGAGTGGGTTGAGGCCCTGCCCGTCCATCGGCGGCGGCCACAGCCGCGCGAACGGATTCGAAGCGATCAGCAGGAACGCATAGAAGCCGAGCGCTAGCGCCGCCTGCGCGCCAAGGGCCGCGACCAAGGTTCGCCCGCTCGTTCGGCGGGAGAACAGCGCCACGAAGGCGCCCGCCGCCGCGAGGATCGTGACCCACATGAGCATGGATCCTTCGTGGTTCCCCCACGCGCCCGCGACCTTGTAGACGAATGGCTTCACGGCGCTGCTGTTCTCGAAGACCAGCTTCACCGACATGTCGCTGCGGGCGAAAACGATGAGGAGCATCGCGAAGGCGACGATCGTCAACAGGCCCTGGACGACCGCAATCGACCGCATCGGGCGAGCAAGCCCCGCGTTGCCGCGCAGCTCGACGAACATGAAAAGGAACTGGAGCGCGGCCAGACCGGCCGCCAGCCACAAGGCGGCAAGACCGGTCTCGGCGATCATTTCTGCAGCGTCTTCCCGGCCTTGTGCTCCGCGGCGAGGTTGCCGAGTTCGGGCGGCATATAGCGCTCGTCATGCTTGGCGAGGATCGTATCGGCCATGAATGTCCCGCGCTCGAGCCGTCCTTCCGCGACGGCGCCCGAACCCTCGCGGAACAGGTCTGGGGCAATCCCGCGGAACACTACCGGAGTCTGCGCCTTTCCGTCCGTGATGAGGAAGCGGATCGTGACTCCGTCGCGCGCCCGCTGGATCGAGCCACGTTCGACCATTCCGCCGAGGCGCATCGCCTCGCCGTCGTGCGCCTTGCCCCCGGCGATATCCGCTGGCGTGTAGAAATAGGATGCCTGGTTCCGAAGGCCCCACATCGCCAGAAGCACGGCAACCAGCACCGAGACGATGGCGGCGCTGACCAGCGCCAGCCGCTGGTTTTTCGGCTTCATTTCCGCTTGAGGGCGTCGGCGGCCGCCTCAGCGCGGCGCATCGAGGCGTAGGCCCACAGCAGCAGACCAGCGGTCAAGGTGATCACGACCCAATAGGCAGCGGCGACGAAGGCCCAGGGATTCACGCGCTCATCCTCCGCATCCGCGCTTCGACCTTGGCCTCGGCAAGCTCCGCCCGCATCCGCATCAGCGCTGCCGCGGCGAACAGGCATGTGAACCCGGCCATCGTCAGCGGAAGCGGCCACAGGATCGAATTGTCGATCGTGGAACCGGTCAAGCCGATGCTCTCGCCCTGGTGAAGCGTGCGCCACCACAGGACCGAATAGTGGATGATGGGCAGGTTAATTGCGCCGACGAGGCCATAGATTGCGGCGATTCGGCCTTCGCCGCCTCGCTCACGCTCGGCTGAGGCCAGCGCAATGTAGCCGAGGTACAGGAAGAAAAGGACTAGCATCGAGGTGAGCCGTCCGTCCCACTCCCACCACGTGCCCCAGGTCGGACGTCCCCAGATCGAGCCGGTGATCAGGCAAATGGTGGCGAAGGTCGCTCCTGCGGGAGCAACCCCGCGCCCGGCGACGGCAGCGAGCGGGTGCCGCCAGACGAGCTGGCTGACCGAGGCCGCGGCAATGCCGCCCCACCCGGCCATGCCGAGCCACGCCGAAGGCACGTGGATGTACATGATCCGCACCGTCTCCCCCTGCAGGTAGTCGGGCGGTGTCAGGGTCAGGCCCGCCACCATCCCGCCAACGGCGAGAGCGGCGCCGACGAGGAATAGCAAGAGCGTCGCCGGCCTGGCGATGCGCAGGAAACGTGCAGGATTGGCGAGCGCGTGCATTGCGCTGGGCTTATGCCCTCCCGATCAGCCTCTGCGCCATAGCATCTGCGACGGCCGCCGGATCCTGCCCGGTCTCGGAGCCTTCCCGCCAGATTTGCTCGAGCCGCACGGGGATGCCTTCGATACGGCGGCGCACCAAGGTAGCGTCTCCGTCAGCAAGATACTCGGTGCAGACGTTGATGATCCCGCCGGCGTTGATGACGTAGTCGGGCGCGTAAAGGATGTTGCGGGCGTGAAGCCGCTCGCCGTCTTCTGGCGTCGCGAGCTGGTTGTTCGCGCCGCCCGCCACGACTGGCACCTTCAGCTGCGCGATGGTGCGCTCGTTGAACACCGCACCCAGGGCGCACGGACTCAGGACGTCGGCTTCGAGGCCGAGGATCTCGTCCGGCGAGACCACCTTGCCGCCAGACCGCTCGGCGAGTTTGTGTGCCTTTGCCTCATCGACGTCGGCGATCGAGAGCCGCGCGCCTTCCGCGCAGGCGTGAAGCGCCACGCCCGTCGCGACGCTGCCGGCGCCCTGCAGAGCAATGTGAAGCCCCTTCAAACTGTCCTTGCCGAGAGCCCATTTGACCGCGGCTTTGATACCGAGAAACACGCCGAGCGAAGTGTGCGGTCCGGGGTCTCCGCCAACGTCGCCGGGCGAGTTCGGCAATCCAGCAACGAACTTGGTCGAGCGAGCGACCTCGATCATGTCGGCGACGCTCATCCCGACGTCCTCGGCAGTGATGTAGCGCCCGCCCAGATGGTCGACAGCCTTGCCGAATGCGTGAAGCATGTCGGGCGATTTGTCGCGGCTTTCGCCCGCAAGCAGGACCGACTTGCCGCCGCCGAGCGGAAGGCCGGCCATCGCATTCTTGTAGCTCATCCCGCGCGATAGCCTCAGCGCATCGACCAGCGCCTCTTCGTCCTTTGCATAATGCCAGAAGCGCGCACCGCCCGCGGCCGGGCCGAGATGGGTCGAGTGAACCGCGATGATGGCCTTCAGGCCGCACTTTTCATCGGTGACAAAATGGATCTCTTCGTGCTCGTCGAAGTCGGGCAAGCCCCAGGGCGTTGTCATCTGTCGCTGTCGGTTCCGGCTAAATCGTTGAAAAATGGGGCGATCGAGGGGACTTGAACCCCCGACCCTCGGTACCACAAACCGATGCTCTAACCAGCTGAGCTACGATCGCCACGGTGCGTATCGGGAAGGCTCCCTGCCCGCGCGCGCCACTTAAGGGTCGCTGCTTGTGAACGCAAGGAGACCAGCGGTCTCGTTGACGGTGAACTTTTGCTAACTTCGTATGATATAATTCTGAGTATATTATGCTTGCGCGCACCATTGGGGGGGCGCATCCTTCGGCGGGGAGAGGACCGATGACGAGTCGGCGATCGAAGCCGTCCACAGGAGGCGTAACTTTGCGTGAGACGCTGATCTCCGCAGGTCTCGAGCCGCACCTGGCGGACCTCCTCGATGAGATGCCGCACCGCGTCGTTCAGGTCGAACCGCGTCGGCCCTTTCGCGAGCCCGGTACCCCGCGCAACGAAGTGATGTTCGTGCGCTGGGGGATCCTCTCGAAATTCAAGAGCGATTCTTCGGGCCGCCGGCAGATCGTCGCGCTTCGTTTCCCCGGCGAAGGCATCCTGCCGAGCGACGGGATCGCCGAATATGGCATCCAGGCCATCGTCCGGAGCGAAGTGATGGTGGGCCGTTCGGAGGATTTCGATCCCATCATCGACGCGCACCCCGAGCTCCAGCGATTCTTCTGGCGGCTGATCCAGCGCAACGAGTCCATCGGCTATGAATGGCTGGTCAATTGCGGACGGCGCGATTCAACGGCGCGGGTCGCTCACCTGCTGTGCGAAACGGCGGTGCGGATGAACGTGCACAATGACCACATGATCAATCCGTTCACCCAACAACAGATCGCCGACATCACGGGGCAGACTTCGGTCAATGTCAATCGCGTGCTCGCGGACATGGAGCGGCAGGGACTCATCCGGCGCAAGGGCCGCGACATCGAATTCACCGACTGGAGCGAAATCCGCCGCGTCGGAAGCTTCCAGCCCGAATATCTGACGGTTTGACGGCCACGCAAAGCGTGGTGGGCGCGGTAGGGTTTGAACCTACGACCCCACCCGTGTGAAGGGTGTGCTCTACCACTGAGCTACGCGCCCGAGCTGGTGCTGCGGAAAGCGCCGGATATAGTGCGGTCAGCCGACCTGTCTAGGTTATTGGACAGCGTCCTTTAGGACCTTGCCCGGACGGAACTTTGGCTGTGAGCTGGCCTTGATCTGCATCGGCTCGCCGGTGCGTGGATTGCGGCCAGTCGAGGCCTTGCGGCGGGTCACGGAAAAATTGCCGAAGCCGACAAGCCGAACTTCATCGCCCCGCTTCAATGTCGAGGTGATTACCTCGAGCATGGTTTCGACCGCGCGCATTGCATCATTACGACTTAGTCCAGCGCGGTCGGCAACGTGGCCAATCAGCTCCTGCTTGTTCACCCCAGCTCTCCCTCACCGCCGCAAGACTCACTCGCAACCGAGCACCGCCCTTAAGGCAAGAGTCGGCGCTCAAGTCCAGTAGCTCTCGATCAATGTGGCGTTTCAGAACCGGACTCTGGGAACCGGGTCGCGCGCGCCTATATGAAGTGAGTCGCGACAAACTCGACCTCAGGAGTTCCCATGGATTACGATGCGCCCGACCAGCAAAACGCCGCTTCCGGAGATTTCGTCAGCCGCATCGAAACGGAGCTTCTTCGCAATCGAAAGGTGCTGATTTTCGGCGACATCCACGATCGGCTCGCGCGCGACGTCTGTTCACGTCTGCTGCTGCTTGCGGACAGGGACGCCGACGCTCCGATCGACATCTACATCAACTCGCCGGGCGGACACGTCGAATCCGGCGATACAATCCACGACATGGTCCGGTTCATCCGCAACGACGTTGAGATCAACATGATCGGCACGGGATGGGTCGCGAGCGCCGGTGCTCACATCTTCCTCGCCGGTGCAAAGGACCGGCGCTTCTGCCTGCCGAACACGCGCTTCCTGCTTCACCAGCCCGCCGGCGGCGCCCGCGGAATGGCGGCCGACATCGAGATCGAAGCGCGAGAGATCCTGCGGATGCGCGAGCGTCTCGTGAAGATCATTTCCGATGAGACGGGTCAGCCCGTCGAACGCATCAACAAGGACATCAACCGCAACCATTGGCTGACCGCCGATGAGGCAATCGACTACGGGATGGTGACGAGCATCATCCGCGATCCTCGCGACATTCCGCGGAAGTGACTCTCGAAGTCTAGTGACGGATGGCGGCGTCTCCGCCAGGAGGCGGCGTATGAACAGGCGGCTCGGCCGCGTGCTCGTCGTCCTCCGTCCACTCGATCGCGTGAAGGGGTTCGACGAGAGCGCGCGCTAGCACCTGATCGATATGATCCACGGGAATGATCTCGAGACCTTCCTTCACCGTCGAGGGAAGCTCGATTAAGTCCTTCTCATTCTCGGCCGGGATTAGAACCGTGCTCATTCCGCCGCGAAGAGCGGCCAGCAGCTTCTCCTTCAGCCCTCCGATCGGAAGCACGCGGCCGCGAAGCGTCACCTCGCCGGTCATGGCGATGTCGCGCCTGACGGCGACTCCGGAAAGTGTGGAGATCATCGCCGTGACCATGCCGATGCCGGCCGACGGGCCGTCCTTCGGTACCGCGCCCTCGGGCAGGTGGACGTGGATGTCCTTGCGCGCGAAGATCGATGGCTTCACGCCATAGGCCGGCGCGCGGGCTTTGACGAAGCTCATCGCCGCCTGAATCGACTCCTGCATGACTTCGCCGAGCTTGCCGGTGGTTTTGATCTGGCCCTTTCCAGGGACGGTCACCGCCTCGATCGTCAGCAGCTCGCCGCCGACCTCCGTCCAGGCGAGACCTGTGACGGCGCCGATCTGGTCCTCTTCCTCGCCGATGCCGTAGCGGAACTTCCGAACCCCGAGGAAGTCACCCAAGTTGTCGGGCGTCAGCTCGACTTTCTCGACCTTGTTCTCGAGGATTTGGCGGAGCGACTTCCTGGCAACCTTCGCGAGCTCGCGCTCCAGCGTCCGAACGCCGGCCTCGCGCGTGTAATGGCGGATCATGCCGCGCAGAGCATCATCGGAGAACAGCAACTCGCCGTCCTTCAGGCCATGGGCTTCGATCTGCTTGGGGATGAGATGGCGCTTGGCGATCTGCACCTTCTCGTCCTCGGTATAGCCCTCCAGCCGGATGATCTCCATGCGATCCATCAGCGGCTGCGGCATGTCGAGCGAGTTCGCGGTGGTGACGAACATCACGTCCGACAAATCGTAGTCGAGCTCGAGATAATGGTCCTGGAACCGGTTGTTCTGCTCCGGGTCGAGCACTTCGAGCAGCGCGGACGACGGATCGCCGCGGAAGTCCTGGCCAAGCTTGTCGATCTCATCGAGCAGGAACAGCGGGTTCGACGTACCCGCCTTCTTGATGTTCGAGATGATCTTGCCCGGGAGCGAGCCGATGTAGGTGCGCCGGTGGCCGCGGATCTCGGCCTCATCGCGGACTCCGCCCAGTGACTGGCGCACGAACTCACGGCCGGTGGCCCGGGCGATGGAACGGCCGAGCGAAGTCTTGCCGACGCCGGGCGGTCCGACGAGGCAAAGGATCGGGCCTTTGAGCTTGTTGGTTCGCGCCTGGACCGCGAGATATTCGACAATCCGCTCCTTGACCTTCTCGAGCCCGTAATGGTCCTCGTCGAGCACGCGCTGAGCCTCGGCGATGTCCTTCTTGAGCTTCGACTTCTTGCCCCAGGGGAGCCCGAGCAGGACATCGAGGTAATTGCGCGCAACTGTCGCTTCGGCCGACATCGGCGCCATGGCGCGGAGCTTCTTCAGCTCGGAATTGGCGCGGGTGCGGGCCTCCTTCGACAGGCGCGTTTTCCGTATCTTTTCGGCGAGCTCTTGAAGCTCGTCGCCGCCCTCTTCGCCTTCATTGCCGAGCTCGCGCTGGATCGCCTTGAGCTGCTCGTTCAAATAATATTCGCGCTGGGTCTTCTCCATCTGCCGCTTGACCCGGCTGCGGATCTTCTTTTCGACCTGGAGCACGCCGAGCTCGCCCTCCATGAAGGCGAACACCATTTCGAGGCGGCGCGACGGATTGAGCTCGCCCAGCAGCGCCTGCTTGTCCGCGACCTTGATCGACAGGTTGGAAGCGACCGCGTCGGCAAGGGCCGAGGAATCCTCGATCTCGCCCAACTGGATACCCGTCTCGGGCGGCAGCCGCTTGTTGAGCTTGGCGTAGTTTTCGAACTGGTCGATGACCGAGCGCATCAGCGCCTGGGCCTCAGGACCGTCGCTGGCCTCTTCGTCCACTTCCTCGATCTCGGCGGCCATGAAGCCTTCGCGCGGAACGAGGTTGACGAGGCGTGCGCGCTTGGCGCCTTCAACCAGCACTCGGACCGTGCCGTCAGGCAACTTCAACAGCTGCATCGCCGTTGCGATTACGCCGAGATCGTAGAGAGCGTCGCGGTCGGGATCGTCCTCGCCGGGATCGAGCTGGGCGACGAGGAACAGCTCCTTGTCGGCGCCCATCGCGGCTTCGAGCGCCGCAACGGATTTCTCGCGCCCGACGAAGAGTGGGACGATGCGGTGCGGGAAGACGACGATGTCGCGAAGGGGGAGTACGGGGAGAAAGCGAGTCATGCGCGAGTATATGGGCTGCACTCGTGGGCGGCGCAACAAAGGGAGGAACATCGCCTTCGCCTGTTCGCTGGACCTCGAGCAATGGCGCGGAGGCCGAAATGACCGAGGACAGGGAAAAAATCAGCACGGGCCCGAACGAGGAGCCGATCAACGAGACGATCGCCGGCACTGGCCCAGGAATCCCCGATGATGCACTGGCGCCGGGCGAAGAGTTGCCCAAACCGCCGACGGACGAAGACGTTGAGGAAATGGCCGAACAGCTCGGCGCGCCGACTGCCGAAAAGGACACACTTCCGCTGGAAGGTGAATAATTCGGGCATCAGTTGAAGCCTGGATTCTGTAATCGTTCAGTTTCGATCGGTATCTAAGTCACATGAATATTCGCCATTCCTTGCTCGCGCTCAGCGCGCTCGCCCTGCCGGTCGGGGCTTCCGCGCAATATGGCTGGCCTGTCCCGCCGCCGCCCGCGCCGCCTCCGCCGCAGGCGCCCATGCCACGCGCGCCCGTCGCCGAGCCGTGGATGGCGCAGCCGCCGCAGCAGGCGCCGGTCGCCGAACCATGGATGGCCCGTCCTGCCCCCAATGGACAGCCGTGGCAGTCGCCGATCGCGGAATCGAACAAGGCGCCGGCGCTCGAGCCGATCGATCTGCCCCCAGCAATCGAGCAGGGCGTGGACATGATCTACATCGACGAGGACCTCGTTCCGAAGGCGGTGCACGACAATGGCCCGCTGGATATGACGAACGCGGCCTGGAGCGCCGCGCCTGTCGATCTCTTCACGTCGGTCAACCCGATCTACACCGATCTCCGCCGAGGGCTGATCAAGTACCGGCAGGCGTGGGGCGATCTTCCGCAGCTACCGATCCCCGATGGACCGACCCTGAAGCCGGGCCAGACTGGCGAGCGCGTCGCGGCCCTGCGCACGCGTCTCGGTCTCGGCGGAGGCGACAGTTACGATTCCGCGCTCGCCGCCAAGGTGAAGCTATTCCAGGACGTCCACGGCCTGAAGGCCGACGGCATCGCCGGAAGCGGTACGATCGCTGCGCTGAATCGCGGTGCGGATTATTACGAGCAGCTGATCATCATCAACATGGAGCGCGCCAAGCGACTGCCCGCGCCGGAGGAGCAGCGCAAATATGTGCTGGTCGATGCCGGCAATGCCCGCCTGTCGATGTGGGAAAACGGCCGCATGGTTGACCAGATGAAGGTGGTCGTGGGTAAGGCGGAAACAGCGACTCCGATGATGGCGGCCTACATCAAATATGCGAGCGTGAACCCCTATTGGAACGTTCCGCCGGAACTGGCGAAGAACCTCATCGCTCCACGCGTCGTGGCGCAGGGCGTGAGCTACCTGACCGATCGCGAATATCAGGTCATGACCGACTACAGCGACGACGCGAAGCTGATCGATCCGCACGACGTCGACTGGCAGGCGGTCGCCGATGGGCGCGCGGACGTACGGCTGCGCCGCCTCCCAAGCCCGGCGAATTCGATGGGCATGATGAAATTCATGCTGCCCAATTATTTCGGGATCTATCTCCACGATTCCCCGGAGAAGGAGCACTTCACCAAGAACGAGCTGTGGATCAGCAACGGCTGCGTCCGCGTCGAGGATTACAAGCGCCTCGCCAAATTCCTGTTCGATGGCTCGATCCCGACGGGCAAGAATCCCAAGGTCGAATATGAAGTGGACCTGCCGCGGCCGGTGCCCGTCTACATGACCTATCTCACAGTCGAGCCGACCGCTGATGGCGTTCAGTTCCTCGAGGATCACTATGGGCGCGACGCCCACTTGATGGAGCGTTACAGCTCGCAGCTGATGGCGGCGGTTCGCGGCTTGTAAAAGGCGGCTGGCCCTGGCTGGTCGACTGTGGGCATAAGGCTGGCGTGTTTTACACTGCCTCGATCAGCCTGCTGCAATATGCCGCGGCACTCGCCAGCGGGCTCCTGTTCGGTGCGGCAGTGTTCGGCAAAAGGCTGAGCACGCGGAAATCGAGCGGGGCCACGTCGGCACGCTCGCGGCTGTCGATTGTCGGGATTGTTATTCAAAGCGCCAGTTTCTTCTTCGCTGCCGTCGGGCGCGTTCGAGTCACGGATGCGCCACTTTCACCTCGATCCTTGATTTTTTCGGCCATCGTGCTGTCGCTTGGTGTTGCGGGCGCGTGGCTGTTCGACCGCAGCGCGCGTGCCCTCGGCGCGAACTGGAGCCTAGTCGCGCGAATGCGTGTCGATCATGGCCTGGTCCGCGACGGGCCGTTCGCTCGAGTCCGCCACCCGATCTACCTTGCAATGCTGCTGATGCTCGCCGCGCTGGGACTAGGGTTAGGCCATATGGCCGGCTTGCTCATTGCCATTCCCGTATTCCTGGTCGGGACGGCAATTCGCGTGCGAGAAGAAGAACGGCTGCTTCGGCAACAGTTCGGCCAGGCGTACGACGATTATGCTCGTGTTACGCCCGCTTTCATCCCACGCTCGAGCTGAACGCCGATCGCGGTTCAGGCGGCGTCGTCGGCCTTGTCCTTGGACGCATAGACCCGGACCGGGTCTTTGCGGCCTTCGACCACGTCCTTGTCGATATGGACCTCGTCGACCGCGTCCATCGAAGGCAAATCGAACATCGTGTCGAGCAGGATGCCCTCTAGGATTGAGCGCAGTCCCCGCGCGCCGGTTTTCCGCTCGATTGCCTTCTTTGCGATCGAATGGAGCGCGTCATCGGTGAACTCGAGTTGGACGTCCTCCATGTCGAACAGCTTGGCGTATTGCTTCACCAGCGCGTTCTTCGGCTCGACCAGGATCTTCACCAGGGCGGGTTCATCGAGGTCGAGCAGCGTTGCGATGACTGGTAGACGGCCCACGAACTCGGGGATGAGCCCGAATTTCAGCAGGTCCTCTGGCTCGCAATGCTGCAGGATCTCGCCGGTCTTGCGCTCGTCCGGCGCAGCGACGTGGGCGCCGAAGCCCATCGACTTGCCCTGCATGCGGTCGGAGATGATCTTCTCGAGGCCCGCGAAGGCGCCGCCGCAGATGAACAGGATATTGGTCGTGTCGACCTGCAGGAATTCCTGCTGCGGATGCTTGCGGCCGCCCTGCGGCGGGACCGAAGCGGTCGTCCCTTCCATCAGCTTCAAGAGCGCCTGCTGGACGCCCTCGCCCGACACGTCGCGGGTAATCGACGGATTGTCCGACTTGCGGCTGATCTTGTCGATTTCGTCGATGTACACGATGCCGCGCTGCGCCTTTTCGACGTTGTAGTCGGAGGCCTGCAGCAGCTTGAGGATGATGTTCTCGACGTCCTCGCCGACGTAGCCCGCTTCCGTCAGCGTCGTTGCATCGGCCATCGTGAACGGCACGTCGAGGATTCGCGCGAGGGTCTGCGCCAGCAGCGTCTTGCCGCAACCGGTCGGGCCGATCAGCAGGATGTTGGACTTGGCGAGCTCGACATCGTTGCCGGCCTTCGCTCCGTGCGACAGGCGCTTGTAATGATTGTGCACCGCGACCGAGAGCACGCGTTTGGCGCGGTCCTGGCCGATCACATAATCATCGAGGACCTTGCAGATCTCCGCTGGCGTCGGAACTCCGTCGCGCGTCTTGACCAGCGCCGACTTCGATTCCTCGCGGATAATGTCGTTGCAGAGCTCGACGCACTCGTCGCAGATGAACACGGTCGGGCCGGCAATGAGCTTGCGGACCTCGTGCTGCGATTTTCCGCAGAACGAGCAGTAGAGAGTGCTCTTGCTGTCGCCGCCTGAAAGCTTGGTCATTCCCGTCCTTGTGTTTCGGCCAACTGCGACCGTCCTGTGGTGGGCATGCTAGCCCGGTTTATGCCACAATCAACTCTGCGGGTTCGTTAACGCCGCCCGCGGCCTCGATTGCTCCTTTGTTCTCAAGAATATGGATTGAGGCTGTAACGCCCGCAAGGGCGAATCCGAATGAGGCAGATGCGACCTGTCCCAAGATTGGCCGACGAACGGTCCAGTCACGACGGCGTTCGACCGGCGCAGGGGACCATAGCCGCGCCCATCACGATTGGAAATCTCGCCTTACACGCTTCTGCCGGCCCCTGAGGTGAATGCCATTGCATTCAAGATTGAGCGAGGAACGGCCATTTTTCCGGGGGCGTTACGGTTGCGGAGCATTTTATCCGAGTTCGTCCGCATCAACAGCAAAGAAGGGAGCTCCCATGAAAGCCCGATCGGCTCTTATGGCTGCCGCCATCATCGTCACTGCGCCGGCTCTCGCTGCCGCAGCGCAGCCCGCACAAACTCCGCCCGCGCAGGGTTCGACCCAAGCCCAAGATCCGGCCAAGACTGACAACTCCAGCGCTGACGCTGCGAAGAGCGCCGCGAAGGCCGATCCGGCCTGCGACGCGACCGACAAAACCTCCGACAAATCGGCGAATGCGAAAGCCTCGCACGAGTCCGCAAAGGTTGGGAAGGACACTGGAGTAGAGCCCACACCCAGAACGAAAAAGACTGCGGATGCGGCCTGCGCAACTCAGCCTCAGTAATTGATGGCGATTCAGGCGCTCGCGGCGTCGAGCACGGCGGCGAGCGCCTCGCGCATCTTCTCCTGAAACTCGCAACGGCCATAGATGTCATTGTGACCGGCTCGGGCGATGGTCTGGTCGAACACTAACCTCGGCACCTGCTTTCGAAGGGCATCCGTGCGCTCGGCAGGAACGATCTCGTCACCTTGCGCCGCGAGGATGGCGACTGGCAGGTTCGTCTTCTCGATCGCGGATGCCTCGTCGATCTCATGTTCGAAGAAGTGGCCGATCGGCAGCCACGGGTACATGGCCTGGGCGACCGCCTTCAGCGAATCGAAGGGCGTGACGAGGATCAGTCCATCGAGCCTTCGCCTTGCCGCGAGCTCGGCGGCAATGCCGGTGCCGATGCTGAACCCGACGGCAACGGTTCGGGCGGGCTTCAGATGCTCGACTGCAAGGTCATAGATCAGCGGCCCGTCCGCAATCAGCACTTCGGCGGAAGGTGAGCCCGTCGACGGCGCGTAGCCGCGATAATGGAACGCAATCACGGCGGCGTGCGGGAACAGCTCGTGCAGATATTCGGCGACGTCCTGCCCGTTCCAGGCGTTGCCGCCGAATCCCAGGATCAGCACCTTCTCCGCCGAATGTCCTTCGGCCGGAATATGAATGCCCTCGAGGCGATTGCCATCGCCGGTTTCCAGCGACAGTCGCTCGGCGCCGGGCGGTAGCGAACCTGCCGGAGGGACCGCATGGGTCGGGAAGATCAAGGAAGCCTGGAAGTCGAACATGAGGAAGGAAAAGTTACCCGCGGGCGGCCAGAACAGCCGCCAGTTCGAGCCTAGCCCGCGAACGCGGCCTCGATGGCCGGGGTGACCCGGTCCACCGTGTAGGGCTTTTCAATCACCGGGGCATCGTTGAACTCCGGCGGCGGCGGGTCGACATGGCCCCCGGTCGCGATGACGAAGGGGACATTCTTCTCGCGCAGTTTGGTCGCGACCGGCCAGACATTCTCGCCTTTCAGGTTCACGTCGAGAATCGCGAGGTCGAAGCCGCCCTTTTCGACCTCGTCGAGGGCGCACTCGACGGTGTCGCAAGTCCCGCGAACCTTGTGGCCGAGCGAATCGAGAAAATCCTCCAGCATCATGGCGATGAGAGGCTCGTCTTCGACGATCAGAATGGAACGCGCACCCGCCATTCCGGCTGGCATAAGGTGCGGCAACCAAACCGGAAAGCTTTATTTGGTGCCGGCGGCCCGGCGCGCGGCTTCGGCTAGCTCGGTCACCGAGAAGGGCTTGGCGAGGAAGTTGACGTTCTCGATGTCGATCGATTTCCGGAGCTGTTCTTCCGCATAGCCCGACATGAAGAGGATCTTGAGTTCGGGCCTGCTCTTCCGAGCCTCGCGCACCACCGTGGGCCCGTCCATGCCCGGCATCACGACGTCGCTAATCAGGAGGTCTATCGGCTCGCCCTTGGCGACGATCTCCAGCGCTTCCTCCCCATTATCGGCGGTAATGACCGTGTAGCCGTGGCGAGTGAGCGCACGCTCGGCGACGTTGCGCACCATCGGCTCGTCCTCGACGAGCAGCACCGTCCCGCTTCCCCACAGTTCGTCTTTCTTCGTCTTCTCGGAACGGCGGACCCGACCCGCGCCCGCAGCCTCGCGGTACACCGGCAGGTAGATAACGAAGCGTGCCCCTTCTCCGAGTTTCGAATCCGCGAAGATGAAGCCGCCCGATTGCTTGATGATGCCGTACACCGTCGAAAGGCCCAGCCCCGTGCCTTTGCCGACTTCCTTGGTGGTGAAGAACGGCTCGAAAATCTTGCCGAGCACATTGGAGGGAATGCCCGTGCCGGTGTCGGCCACGGACAGTGCGCTATAGTCGGCGATCGGCAGGACATCGGAGCCGAGCTCCGCGACCTGGTCGGCCTTCACCGAGTAGGTCTGGATGGTGAGAATCCCGCCGCCTTTCGGCCCCATCGCGTCGCGGGCATTCACCGCGAGGTTGATGATCACCTGCTCCAGCTGACCCGGGTCGGCGCGGATCGGGCCGAGGTTGCGGCCGTGCTTCACCACCAGCTCGACGGTCTCGCCGAGCAGGCGCTTCAGCAGATGGGACACCTCCGACACAACGTCGGGAAGCTGGAGCACCTGCGGGCGCAGGGTTTGCTGGCGCGAGAAGGCAAGAAGCTGTCGAGTAAGACCCGCAGCGCGGTTCGAATTCGACTTGATCTGCTGGATGTCGTCATAATCGCTGTCCCCCGGCGTATGCCGCATCAGCATCAGGTCGCAATGGCCGATGATCGCGGTGAGGATGTTGTTGAAGTCGTGCGCGACGCCGCCGGCGAGCTGGCCGACCACCTGCATCTTCGTCGCCTGGGCGATCTGCCGCTTGAGCTTTGCTTCCTCGCTATTGTCCTTGAGCAGGAGGAGCACCGCGGCGTCGCCGAGGCCGCGCAGGCCCGCGATCGTCAGCGCCACCGGCTCCGAAGTCTGGTGCGACAGGCGGACCGCGAGATCGCCCGACATCGCCGGCCCGCGGGCGTTGCGCCGGACGGCGTCGGCAACCGCCGTCTTGTCGTCCTTGACCACGAGATCGCCGGGATAGACCGGCATCCTCGAACCCTTGATCCCGGCGGCCTGGCGGAACGCTTCGTTCATCGTCAGGAAGCGGCCGTCGCGATCAACGAGGGCGAGGCCGATGGGGAGGATGTCGAGCAGCGTCTGCAGATTTGATGATTTGGCGACCGATTCTGCCCCGTTGCTGTCGAACAGCAAAAAGGTCCCCGTACCCTCGTCGCCGTTCAGCTCGAGGGGAACGT
>Ga0310811_10002583_pt1 | contig 22658 bp, 23 predicted proteins | sample YCmetagenome_FD_207642 | JGI IMG/M metagenome (GOLD analysis project Ga0310811, IMG submission 207642) | Soil microbial communities from experimental microcosm in Duke University, North Carolina, United States - YC | ecosystem: Engineered > Artificial ecosystem > Soil microcosm > Unclassified ...
CTGCGCCTGGTTGAATCGCGTAGCGCGACGCACAGGCTGTGCTGGAGAGGGTCTGGAGCGGGCGATGGGAATCGAACCCACGGCTCTAGCTTGGGAAGCTAGGGTATTACCATTATACGACGCCCGCAGAGCGCACAATTCTACTCGGAAAAGGGTGTTCAGCGCAAATCACACACCCTTTCCCGCTGACGCATCACGCCATCAGATCACGAAGTAAGTCAGCTGAACGGCTGCGCGCGTGACCACCATCAACAGCACCTGCACGATCACGAACAGCAGAATCGGCGACAGGTCGATCCCGCCGAGTTGCGGCAAGACGCGGCGCAGCGGATTCAGAAACGGCGCGGTCAGTTGATACAGAATCGGCATGGCCGGGGAGCGCGGATTGAGCCACGACAGCAGCGCCATCAGGATCGTCATCCAGATGATCAGATTCAGCGCCCACTTGATGAGCGTCAGCACGGCGACGATCAGCAGCGTCGGCAGCAGCGTGAGCGGATCGGCGCCAGTGAGGACCACCATCAGCACCACATAGACGATCGCCGCGAGCAGCGCCGCAACGAGGCTCGCCCAGTCGACGCTGCGCGTGCTCGGCAAGATGTGCCGCAGCGGCAGCACGATCCAGTTGGTGGCTTGCAGCACGGCGTTCGTCACCGGATTGTAGGGCGGCATGCGCACGACCTGCAGCCAGGCGCGCAGCAGCAACGCCGCGCCGAACAGCGTGAAGACGGTATTGAGCAGAAAACGGGCGATATCGCCAAACATCTCGTGTCCTTATGCATCGGATGGCGGCCGCCGATCGGCCGCGGGGTGCCGGCGTGGAGCGATCGGTGCGCGCCGGCGGTTCATGGGGATTGCATGCGCGTTTCGCGCGGTGGTTCGGTGACGAGGCTTCGATCCGGATGCGGCGGCTGCTTGAATGAGACGCCGCCGTTTCGCTTCCGTCTGCTCGTCATCACACGGAAATCTTGATCTCACTGATCAGAATCGTGCCGTTGCCGCCGTCGGTGTAATTGGGGATGTCGGCCATCAGCCGCTCGGAGGCCGACTTGAAGACCTTGTAGAAATCATCCGCGCTGTCGAACAGGAAGTGGCCCGCGGCGACGTACGGCGGCGGCGTTCCCGGCGGCCCGGCATTGATGCCGACATCGACCGACCAGCCCTTCAGCGACGCTCCGAACAGCGTCGCCGCAAGCGGCATATGCGTGGCGCAGTAATACTCCACGTCGAAGTGGCCGTTTTCCCGGTACGGATAGAGGATGCTGACCTTGATCATTGTACGTTCTCGTCTGTTGGTCCCGATGCGCGGCGTTCGCGGATTGCGTGCGGCGCCGGACGTCACATTATCACGGCTTACTTGACGCTTGCACCTGCTGCGGCTTGATTCAGCGATCGGTTGAGCGAATCCTCGACCGTCGCGGCGATCGCTTCGAGCGCGGCGGGCGGGCTCACGCGGCGTTCGGCCAGTCCGACCGCGCGCCGCGACAACAAGCCGTAGAGTGCCGCGTGGTCGCCGCCGAGCCCTTCGAGTAGCGCCAACTGCTTAGCCACGACCCCGGTGTCGCCACGCGACACCGGGCCCGCTAGCGCGTTGGGTAAGCCCTTATCGCGGGCGGTTTCGATGGTGCCCGCGAGCATCGGCAGCAGGGCGCGCAGCGCGTCGTCTTCGGCGAAACCGAGCGTGCGCCACAGCGCGACGCATTCGGCGAGGCTGCACAGCGCGAAGCTGGCCGCATAGTGCGCGGCGGCGTGATACAGCATGCGGCCGCCCGCCGGAATCGACAGCGGATGGCAGCGCAACGCGAGCGCCAGCGCGGTCAGCGTGTCCTTCAACGCGCCGTCGGCCTCGATCGTCACCGAGCAGCCGGCGATCCGCTCGAGGTCGGCGAGCTCTCCGCTAAAGAGGTAGAGTGGATGAAAACCGCCGATCGACACCCCCTGGTCGCGCGCCGGGGCCAGCAGCTCGACCGGCGAAGCACCGCTGCAATGCACGAGGGCCTTGCCGTGCCGGCTCGCGGCGTCCGGACCGAACCGCAGTGTGTGCGCTGACGTACCGATGCTGTCATCGGGAACAGCTAAAAACACGATATCGGCGGCCTCGACGACCTGTTGCGGATCGACGGATGCCACGCAATGCTCGATTTGACTGGCAACCCGGCCGGCCGACGCCGCTGAACGGCTCGCCACCGCCGTGACCGGGTAGCCGGCGCGAGAAAAGCTCAGCGCGAGACAACGCGCGAGTCGGCCAGCACCGATAAAGCCAAGGCGCGGCAATGGAGACTGGGACATGGTTTCCTGCTCCAGACGGAACATTTGAACGGAAAAGCAGAAGTATCGCGCATTCGGCGTCGGCGGCGTGATCCGGCTCGATTTTCCTGCGAACAGTTTGCGCCAGATATGGCGCATGCAGCCGGACATGCGGCGAAGCGCCGCCCGCAAGTTCGAAAGCTGCTCACAATTGTTCAGGACTGATTTGGTAGTGGCTGTTTCTGGGTACTTCGTTACGCAGTCAGATTCGGGAGGTTCACGATGAGTATTTTTTCTTACCGAAAGCACTTGCGGTTCCTGACACACGCACAGCGCCGTCGCTGGTGGGAGCAGAAAAAGCGCCTGACCCCGCGCGTCCGTATTAGCGGCGCGTACGTTCCGCCCAGCGTGTCCCGCGAATTTGCGTATGTGAAAGTGGGCTGAACCGGCTGCGTTCACTGGTGAGAAATGCCCGGCAATTCGCCGGGCATTTTTTATTGGAGGCTCGGTTGCGTTGTCAGTATTGAAGCTAATTTGTAATCAAAGATTACCGAAACGCGAAGCTGGAAATTGCACGCGCCGCACGAACGCGCGCTCTACGCGTTTCGACTCCGCTCAAACCCTTGATCTTCAGCTCAAAACGTCGCCGCGGCGTGACCAGACCCGCTCGCGCGAATGGGGGCTGAATGTCGGCCTATTGTCGCGCATTGCAATTTGCAACAAATGCGAACAGATATGCGTGGTCTTTTTCGATAGATTGAATGGGTAGCATGCAAGGCATGCGCAGTCGGCGTCCTTGATAGGTCGCGCTAGGAGAATAAAGTGAGAAAGATCGTTCCGTTTGTCGTTGCTGCGCTCGGCTTGGGACTAGCCGGGGCGGCAGAGGCACATGTTTCCGTCGGTATCGGCATTGGGGTTCCGGTCGCGCCGGCTTATCCGGTATATGCGGCGCCCCCGCCGGTCTATTACGCACCTCCGCCGCCGGTTTATGTGCCGCCTGTCGTGTATGCGCCGCCGCCCGTGGTGGTCGGTGGTTATTACGGCTATGGCCGTCCGTATTATCGTCACGGCTATTACCACGGTTATTACGGCCACGGTTATTACGGTCGCGGTTATTACCGCCGCTAATCGCGGCAGGCAAAGCGTGATCGCACTCGGCGTAACGCCGGCTTGATTGCCGGGTTACGCCGTTTTTGTTTCCACGTTCGTTTTTCCGTTTCCTGCGCGCGCAAGGCCGGCGTTCCAAAGCGTGGCGAAGCTGGGACAATGCGTGTTTCGCCACCGCTCAGGAGAGTTCCGCCGATGCAAGCGCTTCCCGCTCCCACTTTCGACGATGTACTCGACGCCGCAGCGCGTCTCGAGGGCGTCGCCCACCGTACCCCCGTGCTGACCTCGAGCACATTCGACGAGCGCACGGGCGCATCGGTGTTCTTCAAGTGCGAGAATTTTCAGCGCATGGGCGCGTTCAAGTTTCGCGGCGCCTATAACGCGATTTCGCACTTCGATGCGGAGCAGCGCAAAGCGGGCGTGCTGACGTATTCGTCGGGTAATCATGCTCAGGCCATCGCGCTGTCGGCGCGCCTTGCCGGCATCCACGCGACGATCGTCATGCCGCACGACGCCCCCGCGGCCAAAGTCGCGGCGACCAAGGGGTATGGCGGCGAAGTGATCACCTACGACCGCTATACCGAGAACCGCGAAGAGATTGGCCGGCGGCTTTCGCAAGAGCGCGGCATGACGCTGATTCCGCCGTACGACCATCCGCACGTGATCGCCGGGCAGGGCACCGCGGTGAAAGAGATGATCGACGAAACCGGCCCGCTCGACACGCTGGTCGTGTGCCTGGGCGGCGGCGGATTGCTCGGCGGCAGCGCGTTGTCGGCAGCGGAGTTGAGCCCGGCGTGCACGGTGATCGGCGTCGAGCCGGAAGCGGGCAACGACGGCCAGCAATCGCTCGCGCGCGGCGAGATCGTTCATATCGACACGCCGCGCACGATCGCCGACGGCGCTGCCTCCACGCATCTCGGCGACTACACGTTCGCGATCATCCGCGAGCGGGTGGCGCGGATCGAAACCGTCAGCGACGAGCAGTTGATCGATACGATGCGCTTTTTCGCGCAACGTATGAAGATAGTGGTCGAGCCGACGGGTTGTCTGGCCGCGGCGGCGGTGCTCAACGGCATCGTGCCGGCGAAGGGCAAGCGGGTCGGCGTGGTGGTGAGCGGCGGCAACGTCGATCTGCCCAAGCTCGCACAGTATCTCGCCTGAGCGAACGGCTCGAACCTGACTGGAGAAAACGGCTTGGTGACGGCGCAAGCCGTTTTTCCATCAGCTCGCCACCTGCGAGGTCTGCACGATCAGATCGTGATATCCGTTGACGATCACGCTATACGAAAAGTACGCGAACAGCAGCGCGGACAGCACGTGGCAGGCGCGCAGCAAACCAGCGCCCGCGCGCTTGCGTCCGTGACTGCCGAGGCCGCAGATAAAGACCGTCCAGCACAGACCGCCGAGAAAAAATCCGCCGAGGAACACCAGCGCGGTCGTCGGGCTGGTGGCCCCCGCTTTCGCGATCAACGCGCCGCCGACGGCCGCGAACCACAGAATCCCCGACGGCGACGACACGGCCAGCAGCACGCCGCGCAAAAAGCCGCGCCATGCCGACAGATGCGGCGCATCGGCGTCGCCAACGCCTGCCACCGCCGCCCCCGTTGCCGGGAACATCGCCTCACGGGCCATCTTCCAGGTCAGGAACAGCAGGATAGTCGCGCCGCCGATCCACACCACCCAGCGCACCGATTCGAACTGCAGCAGCGCGGCCATGCCGGCGAGCGCGAGCGTCGCGTAAATCAGATCGCCGATGCAGGAACCGAGGCCGAGCCAGAAGCCCGGCTTGAAACCGTGCGAGAGCGTCAGCGAGATCATCGCGACGTTCACGAGACCGATATCCAGGCACAGCGACAACGACAGAAAAAAACCGTCCGACATCATTGAAAAGGCGTGCATCCGTGCAACTGCTCCATCTGTTTTTGTTGTTGGTCTTGTCCCACGGCTCGCCTTACAGGCCCAACTCGTTCCACAAGGTATCGACGCGCTGCTTGACCGCGTCGTCCATCACGATCGGGCGGCCCCATTCGCGATCGGTTTCGCCGGGCCACTTGTTGGTCGCGTCGAGTCCCATCTTCGAGCCGAGCCCCGCCACAGGCGACGCGAAATCCAGATAGTCGATCGGCGTGCGATCCACCAGCACCGTGTCGCGCGCGGGATCGATGCGCGTGGTGATCGCCCAGATCACTTCCTTCCAGTCGCGGATATTGACGTCCTCGTCGACCACCACGATGAACTTCGTATACATGAACTGCCGCAAGAAGCTCCACACGCCGAACATCACGCGCTTGGCGTGGCCGGGGTAGCTCTTCTTCATCTGCACGATGGCCATGCGGTAGCTGCAGCCTTCGGGCGGCAGATAGAAGTCGGTGATTTCGGTGAACTGCTTCTGCAACAGCGGCACGAACACTTCGTTGAGCGCGACGCCGAGCACGGCGGGTTCGTCGGGCGGTTTGCCGGTATAGGTGGAGTGGTAGATCGCCTCGCGCCGCATCGTGATGCGCTCGACGGTGAAGACCGGAAACCACTCCTGCTCGTTGTAGTAGCCCGTATGGTCGCCGTATGGACCCTCGAGCGCATGTTCGTACGCCGCCGACGCGCCCTTGACCGGACGCGGCGGAGCGCCTGCGGGGGCGGGCGAGGGCGTGCCCTCCTGCGGATGAATGAAGCCTTCGAGCACGATCTCGGCGCGCGCGGGCACCTGAAGGCCGTCGACGCCCGGCGTGAGGCACTTCGCAAGCTCGGTGCGTCCGCCGCGCAGCAGGCCGGCGAACTGGTATTCAGACAGCGTGTCGGGCACCGGCGTGACCGCGCCGAGGATGGTCGCCGGATCGGCGCCGAGCACCACGGCGACCGGATACGGCTTGCCGGGGTTGCGCAGCGCGAATTCGCGGAAATCGAGCGCGCCGCCGCGATGCGCGAGCCAGCGCATGATCAGCTTGTTACGGCCGATCAATTGCTGGCGATATATTCCTAAATTTTGTCGGCTCTTGTTCGGCCCTTTCGTGACGGTCAGGCCCCATGTGATCAGCGGGCCGGCATCGCCCGGCCAGCAGGTCTGGATTGGCAGTCTGGCGAGGTCGACGTCATTGCCCTCCCAGACGATTTCCTGGCAGGGAGGCGCGCCCACCGTTTTGGGCGCCATGTCCCACACCGCCTTCGCCAGCGAGAACAGCTTGCCCGCGTCCTTGAGCCCCTTCGGCGGCTCCGGCTCCTTCAGTGCGGAGAGTAACCGGCCGACGTCGCGCAACGACTCCAGCGCCGCGCCGTCGCCTCCGCCGGCTTGCGCGTCGACACCCATGCCGAGCGCGACCCGGCGCGGCGTGCCGAACAGGTTGCCGAGCACCGGGAACCCATGCTGCGCCTTGTTCTCGAACAACAGGGCGGGGCCGCCGGCGCGCAGCACGCGGTCGCACAGTTCGGTCATTTCCAGCCTGGGCGAAACGGGTTGCGAGATACGGCGCAGTTCACCGATCGTTTCGAGACGGCTGACGAAATCGCGCAGGTCTTTGTATTTCATCTGTTGCGGTTCAGTGCCACGTTCGGCGGCGAAAGAGAAGGGCGCAGCGGGTTGCCCGGCGCCAGCGGAATTGTCGATTTTACCTGCGTTGGCTAGCGCACGTAGATCGGCCAAATGACCTAGCCGGAACGGCGGGGGGCAGACCGCTCGAAAGTGGCCTACCGCGCCGTTTCCGACGAACTGAACACCGTTCATTATTACAAATAGTTATACTTTTCCCGTTCTATAGTGTTGACGATCTATAAAACCCTGCATAGAATCCGTCCACATTACTTGCAGGGCGTGAACCTTTTTACCACTGCCCCCGGTCCCATCTGACGCAACGCGTCACCGCTTTACCGATTCCCCTGCACGGTACTTGACGGCTATTGAAGTCCTCACCAGCGCTGCCGACGCTGGTTTTTCGCGTGGGAGCCAACGCCTGCATGCTCTTTTGGCATGGCGCGGGTATTTCAAGATGGCTCCCCACAGACGGTATTTGCCGTTTTCCCGACGTCGCTGCTGCCCTAACCAGACAGAGCACGCGATGTCTTGACTCTGCGAACGTGTGGTGCCGCCGTTTTCATCTGTTGGCGGGGTTCGCGGATCATGCAACATGGGAGATCTGAATGAACGCCTGGTTATCGTGGCGTCCCGATGCACGGATTGCGCAAGTTGTGCGTGGTGTGTTGCGTCGCGGGACGCGAATGAGTCATCACCTGTTCAGCATCGTCGGCGGTATCGCTGTCGTGCTGGCAATCGCACTGTGGCTGATGCCGGCCTGGCGCGGCACCTTGGCCGCGCGGCTGATGCCGGTCATCTCCGCCGCTGTGCAGGCGGGTCCGGCCCGTCTGCTGCAAGGCAATCCGCTGCCGTCCTTCGGGCCGCCCAGCAACGCTGCTGCCCCGTCCGACGACTCGCTGTCGTCCAACTCACCGAATGGCGCCGACCTTGCAACCGGTGCGAACAACGGCAGCACCAGCCTCACCGTGGGTAACACCAGCTTCGACGGCGCTTTCGACGGCTCCGGTTCGGCCGGCATGGGCGTCGCGGCGCTCAATGGGCTCGATCCGCGTACGATGCAGAGCGTCAGTGCGCTGGCGCGCCTGATTCCGGCGCAACGGGTCTCGGCCGACGCGCGCGACGATCGCGTGCTGGTGTCGAGCCGTGAGCAAAATCTGGTCGCGACTTACCTGGCACGGCGTTATCGCGTCGCTCAGGAGCCCGTCAGCGAGCTCGTGAAGGCCGCGTTTGATACCGGCCGCGAAGTCGGTCTCGATCCGCTGCTGCTGCTATCGGTGATGGCGATCGAATCGGGCTTCAACCCGTACGCCGAGAGTGGCGTGGGCGCGCAAGGTCTGATGCAGGTGATGTCCAAAGTGCATTCGGACAAATTCCAGTATTTCGGCGGCGAGAGCGCAGCGCTCGAACCGGTCGCGAACATCAAGGTGGGCGCGCTGGTGCTGAAGGATTGCATCGCCCGCGGCGGCTCGCTGCCGGGCGGCTTGCGGCTGTACGTCGGTTCGAGCACGCAGGACGACGGCGGCTATGGCGCCAAGGTGATGGCCGAACGTGGCCGTCTGCGCGACGTGGCGCGCGGCCGCAAGGTGCCGATCAACGCACCGCAGGCGCCGGCTCTGACCGCATCAGCCAATACGAATACAGCGGCGGCGGCTGCGGGTGGGGGCAAGCGTGTGCAGGTGACGCTTGAGGGCGGCCATCCGTTGAGCGCGGCAACGCCGGAGAAGACGCAGGGTTCCGGGCAGGACGACGCCAATTCCAATACGAAGCACGTGGCATCGGCTTCGGAGTTGGGCGCTTGAGTTGAACCGCGTGATGCCGATGGCGTAATTGACGCACGCGTGGCTGCTAGAAAAAAGGACACTGGTTGGTGTCCTTTTTTTTTGCGTCTGGCGGGTCAGGGTGATCGTGAGGGGCTCCGCTCGGCGCGATGTCCGACGTTCGACGGGGCAGGCGTGGCTTCACGTGGCTTCAATATGCCCGTCCGCACCGATGATCAAAGCCGCAACTGCCACGCCCGGCCAGTGGTCAGTGCCGCCCGAACAGCTTCGCCAACCGCTCGACCGCCTCTTCCAGCTTCGGATAAGCGGTCGCGTACGAAAGCCGGATGTACGCCTTCGGTGCATGCGTGCCGAAGTCCATACCCGGTACCAGCACCACGCCCGCGTCGTGCAGCATCGACCTGGTGAGCGCCGCACTGTCGCCGGCCGCCGGATGCGCGACGGTGCGGCAATCGGCATAGACGTAGAACGCGCCGTCGGGCATCACCGGCACTGTGAAGCTCAGCGATTCCAGCGCCGGCGCGATGAAGTCGCGGCGGCGCTTGAACTCGAGACGCCGCGCTTCGTAAGTGGCGATGGTGGCGGGCTCGAAACAGGCGAGCGCCGCATGCTGGGCGAGCGCCGATGCGCAGATGAACAGGTTCTGCGCGAGCTTTTCAAAGGCGCCGACCATGCCGGGCGGCACCACGAGCCAGCCCAGCCGCCAGCCGGTCATGTTGAAGTACTTCGAGAAGCTGTTGACGGTGACTACATCCTCGCCGAACGAGAGCGCCGACACGGGCTTCGCATCGTAGCTCAAGCCCTGGTAGATCTCGTCGACGATGGTGAAGCCGCCGCGCGCCCGCACGGCCTTGACGATGCGTTCGAGTTCGGCCGGCTCGATCGACGTGCCGGTCGGGTTCGACGGCGACGCGAGCAGCACGCCGCGCGTGCGTTCGTTCCACAGGCGCTCGACGTCGGCGGCGGTCAGCTGGAAGCGTTCGGCCGGGCCGCTCGGCACCATCACCGGCTTGCCTTCGGCGGCAATCACGAAATGACGGTTGCACGGGTAGCACGGATCGGGCATCAGCACTTCGTCGTCGCGATCCACTAGTGCCGCGCAGGCCAACAGCAGCGCCGCGGACGCGCCGGCGGTGACGACGATCCGCGCCGGATCGACGTCCACGCCGTAGGCCTCGGCGTAATGCGCCGAAATCGCTTCGCGCAGCGCGTGCAGGCCGAGCGCGTTGGTGTACTGCGTGACGCCGCGGCGCAGGGCGCTGGCTGCCGCCTCGATGACCGGCTCGGGCGCGGTGAAATCGGGTTCGCCGATTCCCATGTGAATGATGTCGCGTCCGTCGCGCTCGAGGAGCGCCGCCTCCTTGGCCAGTTCCATCACATAGAAGGGCTGGATGGCGTCGACGCGCGCAGCAAGCCGCACCAAAGGTTCGGTCACGGAGTTCATACGATCAAATCCAATTCAGAAGCAAAAGCGGGACGGCGCCTGCGCGAACAGTCGTGCGCGCGGCAGCGTCCTTGCAGGCGGCTCGACTGGCCGGATTGGGCGCGGCGCATGACACGATCCTGCCGGGGTCATGCGGGTTGCGCTCAACGCTTTTTGGCCGCCTGCGTTTCGTCAACGCGCAGTTGCGCCGACAGCTTGTCCAGCACGCCATTCACGTACTTGTAGCCGTCCGCGCCGCCGAAGGTCTTGGCGAGTTCAACCGCTTCGTTGATGACCACGCGATACGGAATGTCGACGTGATTCTTCAGTTCGAACGCGGCGACCAGCAGCACGGCGCGTTCGACCGGCGAGAGCTGCTCGAGCGGCCGGTCGAGACACGGCGCGATGGCCGCGGACAGCGCTTCCGAATCGCGGATCACGCCGTGCAGAATCGCGTCCAGATGCTCGTGGTCCGCCTTGTCGAAACCTTGCGCGCCGCGCAGTTGCGCGTCGATCTCACCGGCGGGCGAATCCGACAGCAGCCACTGGTAAAGCCCCTGCGTGGCCAGTTCGCGGGAGCGTCGACGGGCGCTCTTCATGCCTCTTCCTCTTCTTCGTCTTCTTCATCGTCGTCGCCGCCGAGCTGTTCGAGCGCGACAGCGAGGTTCGCCATCTCGACGGCCACGCGTGCGGCGTCACGACCCTTTTCGGTCATGCGGGCGACGGCCTGCTCGTCGTTTTCGGTGGTCAGCACGGCGTTCGCAACCGGAATGCCGAAGTCCAGCCCGATGCGCGTGATGCCTGCGCCGCTTTCGTTCGAGACCAGTTCGAAGTGGTACGTTTCGCCGCGGATTACCGCGCCGAGCGCGATCAGCGCGTCGAATTGCGCGCTTTCCGCGAGCTTTTGCAGCGCCAGCGGAATTTCCAGCGCGCCCGGCACGGTGACGAGCAGCACGTCTTCGCCGGTTACGCCGAGGCGTTCGAGTTCTTCGATGCAGGCGTCCGCGAGACCGTTGCAGACGGGTTCGTTAAAGCGCGCCTGGACGATGCCGATGCGCAGTCCGTCGCCGTCGAGGTTCGGTTGGTATTGTCCGATTTCCATGTGAATTCCGTAGTGTTTTGAGTGGGCGCTAAGCGCGTGAATGGTCGGATCAGCCTTGCGGAGCCTGCGCGGTGCCGCCCGGCATTGGTACGAAGCCCGTGACTTCGAGACCGTAACCCGACATGCTGCCCAGCTTGCGCGGGTTCGACAGCACCTGCATCTTGCCGACACCGAGCTCGCGCAGAATCTGCGCGCCGATGCCATACGTCTTGAAGTCGACCGGCCGGCGTTTGAGCGCCTTGGCTTTTTCCGTCGAGTCGAACGCCTTGAAAACGTCGATCAGATGATCTTTCGAGTCGCCGCAATTGAGCAGCACGATCACGCCGAGATCGCGTTTGGCGATTTCTTTCATCGCCGCATCCAGCGTCCACGAATGGGTGGATTCGCCGACTTCGAGCAGATCCAGCACCGACAGCGGTTCATGCACGCGCACCGGCGTGTCCTGCTCCGGGCTCGGCGTGCCGCGCACGAGAGCGATGTGCGGCTGGCCGCTCGGCTGGTCGAGATACATGACCGCGCGAAACGCGCCGTGCGCCGTTTGCATGGTGCGCTCGCAAATCCGTTCGACGATCGACTCGGTGCGACTGCGGTAGTGAATCAGATCCGCGATCGTACCGATTTTCAGACCATGTTCCTGCGCGAACTCCATCAGGTCCGGCAGGCGCGCCATCGTGCCGTCGTCCTTGATGACTTCGCAGATCACCGCGGCCGACGTGAGGCCTGCCAGCGCGGTGAAGTCGCAACCCGCCTCGGTATGGCCGGCGCGCACCAGCACGCCGCCGGGCTGGGCCATGATCGGGAAGATATGGCCCGGCTGCACGATATGGTCGGCCTTGGCGTCCGGGGCAACCGCCGCGGCGATCGTGCGGGCGCGGTCGGCCGCCGAAATGCCGGTGGTCACGCCTTCGGCGGCTTCAATGCTGACGGTGAAGGCGGTGCCGTACTGCGTGCCGTTGCGGTAAGTCATCAGCGGCAGGTTCAGCTGCTTGCAGCGTTCCTGCGTCAGCGTCAGGCAGATCAGGCCACGGCCGTACCGGGCCATGAAGTTGATCGCTTCCGGCGTGACGAACTCGGCGGCGATCACGAGGTCGCCCTCGTTTTCGCGATCTTCTTCGTCGACGAGGATCACCATCCGGCCGGCTTTGAGTTCAGCGATGATCTCTGGGGTGGAGGCGAGCGTCATGGTGGCGAGATTTTCGGGAAAGCGCGTATTTTACGCCACGCGCGAGTGCAAGTCGCCTCTGTCGGATGGCCTAGGCCGTTTGACCGGCTGGCGACGAGCCGTGCGCCGTTGCTATGCTCGTCGAAACGATCGACGCACGCACCGGCTGACTGCGGCAGGGCACCGCCGCCAGCCCATGCGTGGCCGGGCTTAACGCCCTGCGCCGGCCCGTTATTTCGGCGCGTTCAGCATGCGCTCCACGTAGCGCGCGATCAGGTCGATTTCCAGATTCACCTGCGTGCCTTCACGCAGACGCTTGAGCGCGGTCACTTCGACCGTGTGCGGAATCAGGTTGATCGAAAACTCGCAGCCATCGTCGCGATCTTTAACCGAGTTGACGGTCAGGCTCACGCCGTTGACCGTGATTGAGCCTTTGTACGCCAGATAGCGGCCGATCTCGCGCGGCGCCAGCACGCGCAGTTCGTGAGATTCGCCGACCGGCGCGAAATGCGTGACCGTGCCGAGCCCGTCCACGTGGCCGGAGACGATATGGCCGCCGAGCCGGTCGTGCGCGCGCAGCGCCTTCTCGAGGTTGACCTCGCCAATCTCGCCTAGGCCCGCCGTGCAGTTCAGGCTTTCGCGCGACACGTCGACTTCGAACGAATGAGCGGTTTTCGCGACCACGGTCATGCAGGCGCCCTGGACCGTGATGCTGTCGCCGAGCTGCACGTCGCTGAGGTCGAGACCGCCGGCCTCGACGTTCAGGCGCAGGCCCGCGTCGCCGTCGGTGCCCAGCGGCCTGACTGATTCGATGCGGCCCACTGCCGCGACGATTCCTGTGAACATCGTGCTAATCCTTGGTCATTTCGAAACGGAGGGAGGCGCGGGAGTGGTGCCGGCTTCGAGTGCGGCCTGCGGCGCAAAGCGCGCGAGAATCCGCAGGTCGTCGCCGATCCGGTCGACCGCGTGGAAATTCAGTTTGACACGGCCCTCGAGCGTTTCGGGCGCGCCGAGGTTGAACATGCTCATCGAATCCATGCCGAGCAGGCTCGGCGCGAGATACACGAGCAATTCGTCGACGCAGCCTTCGCGCAGCAGCGAACCGTTCAGCTTGTAGCCTGCCTCGACGTGCAGTTCGTTCACGTTGCGCTCGCCGAGCGCGCTGAGCAGGGCAGGCAGATCGACCTTGCCGGACGCGTTCGGCAGCTGGACGATCTCGGCGCCGCGGTCGCGCAGTGCATTGGCGCGATCGGCGTGACGCGAATCGAGATTGCCGCAGAAGATCAGCGTGGGTGGGCCGGCCAGGATCTGCGCGTCCGGCGGCACGTCGAGCTGGCTGTCGATCAACACGCGCAGCGGCTGGCGCGGCGTGTCGACGGCGCGCACCGTCATACGCGGATTGTCTTCCCTGACGGTGCCGATGCCGGTCAGGATCGCCGAAGCGCGGGCGCGCCACGCGTGCCCGTCGGCACGCGCCGCCGCGCCGGTAATCCATTGGCTCACGCCCGACGGCAGGCCGGTGCGGCCGTCCAGGGAAGCCGCCACCTTCATGCGTACCCAGGGGCGGCCGCGTGTCATGCGCGACACGAAGCCGATGTTCATCTCATGCGCTTCGCTGGCGAGCAGTCCGCAGCGCACTTCGATGCCGGCGTCGCGCAGCATCGCGAGACCTCGTCCGGACACCTGCGGATTGGGATCTTCCATCGCCGCGACCACGCGCGCCACCTGTGCCTCGATGAGCGCGTTCACGCAGGGCGGCGTGCGGCCGAAGTGACTGCACGGTTCGAGCGTCACGTAGGCGGTGGCGCCCCGCAGATCATGGCCACGCGAGCGCGCGTCCTTCAACGCGCGGATCTCCGCATGGTCCTGGCCAGCCGGTTGCGTGAAGCCTTCGCCGATCACTTCGCCGTTCTTGACGAGCACGCAGCCCACCCGCGGATTCGGATCGGTGGTGTACATGCCGCGCCTCGCTAGTGCGAGCGCGCGTTCCATATGGACGAAGTCGGTTTGCGAAAACATCGGGGTCGGGTGCGGTGGTTGGGTCGTGTTGAGTTTCAGTTTGGGTGGTTGCCATGCGGTGCCGGCTTCAGGTCACGAGCGACGCGAAGGCGCCGCGCGCCGCGTCGATCGTGGCGTCGATGATCGCGTCGTCGTGAGCGATCGAAACGAAGCCCGCCTCGTATGCCGACGGCGCGAAGTACACGCCAGCGTCGAGCATCTTGTGAAAGAACGCGTTGAAGCGCGGCACGTCGCTCTTCGTGACTTCGGCGAAGCTGCTCGGGATCGACGCGGTGAAATAGAGGCCGAACATGCCGCCGAGCGAGTCGGCCGAAAACGGCACTTTCGCTTCGCGTGCGACCTGCGCAAGTCCTTGCGCGAGACGCGCGGTGCGCGCACCGAGCGTGTCGTAAAAGCCCGGCGCCTGGATCAGCTGCAACGTCTTCAGGCCGGCGGCGACCGCGATCGGATTGCCCGACAGCGTGCCCGCCTGGTAGACGCCGCCGAGCGGCGCGAGATGAGCCATGATGTCGCGCCGGCCGCCGAACGCCGCCGCCGGCATCCCGCCGCCGATCACTTTGCCCAGACACGTGAGGTCCGGCGTGATGCCGTACACCTGTTGCGCGCCACCGAGTGCGACGCGGAAGCCGCACATCACTTCGTCGAAGATCAGGATCGAGCCGTATTCGCTGCACAGACGCCGCAACGCTTGCAGGAATTCCGGCGTGGCGCGCACGAGGTTCATGTTACCCGCGACCGGCTCGACGATCACCGAGGCGATCTCGTTGCCGAATGCCTGGAACGCTTCTTCGAGTGCAGCGACGTTGTTGTATTCGAGGACCGTGGTGTGCTTGGCGATATCCACCGGCACGCCCGCCGAAGTCGGATTGCCGAAGGTCAGCAGACCCGAGCCGGCCTTGACGAGCAGGCTGTCCGCGTGACCGTGGTAGCAGCCTTCGAACTTGACGATGCGGCTGCGGTTCGTGAAGCCGCGCGCGAGACGCAGCGCGCTCATGGTTGCTTCCGTGCCGCTCGACACCATGCGGACCTGTTCGATCGACGGCACCAGCTTGCAGATTTCTTCGGCGATTTCCACTTCCGACTCGGTCGGCGCACCGAACGAGAACCCGTTGGCCAGCACGCGCTGGACCGCTTCGAGAACTTCCGGATGAACGTGGCCGAGAATCATCGGGCCCCACGAGCCGATGTAGTCGGTGTAGCGCTGGCCGTCCGCGTCCCAGAAGTAGGGGCCTTGCGCGCGTTCGATGAAGCGCGGCGTGCCGCCGACGGAGCGGAAGGCGCGTACCGGCGAGTTCACGCCGCCGGGAATGGTAAGTTGCGCGCGTTCGAAGAGGGTTTCGTTTCTGGACATGGCGATGGCTGGAATTGGGGTTGCGTAGCGGCGCAGGCCGCTCGTGGGCGATTCGCGCGATGCTGGGACAGGTGGAGAAATTGTACCGGAGTCAGCATGAACAGGCTTTGCGGACGCCTTGGCGAGGCGCGCTTGTGGTTATCCCTGTTGTGCGCGTTTCGTCGCAATCTTCTTGGTTGCTGTTCGCGATGCGGGTTTGGCGGTCTCGGGCTTGGTGATCTGTTTGCTTGCGGTCTTCGGCTTCGTGCCTGACTGACTCGTCGCTGCCGCGCTTTTCGCCGCCGCCGCGGCATGCGCGGTGACTTTGCTTGAGCGTGTCGGGCCCACGGGCGTATCGAGCTTCGGCGGTTTGCGTTTGCCGGTGAGTTCGGCCCAACGCTTTTCCAGTGCGCCTTCCGCGATCGGCTTGATCACCGTGCCCGAGCTTTGCGCGTCCCACGTCTGCACGGAAAACGGATGCGCGCGCAGCATCTCGCGTGAAATCACCGGAGCTTCGTGCGCGTCGACGAGCCAGTCGTACACGAAGTCGATGCACAGGCGGTAGCCTCGCTTGGTCGCCGGGTCCGGGACTTCGTAGGGCGCGCGGGTCACGTAGCCGGAGCCGAAAATGCCCTTCGGTTCCTGGGCGACACGATGCAGAAACACGCGATCGCCTGGCAGGATGCCGCGCGCAAATCCGCAGCCCCACATGTCGCTGACAGCGACGCCCGCGGCGACGCGTTTCGCGATGTCGGGCAACTCGGGCCACGGCCATTTCTTGGGGCTCCAGATCAGCAGGAAGGCGGTCATCGCGTGTTCGGAACAGAATGTCGGGAAAGGGGGAGTGCGAACACGTCGTGCGCTCCCCGGAGTTCAGGCGGCAGCTTAACCGATCGGCTGCGCAGTTGCCGCGAGCTGCCGCCGCGGCGGCCCATGATCCAGCACGGCAGTTGGACGCAGCAGATGCCGCGGCCCTCTCGTGAGCATGATCCCTCGCGTACAATCGAGGCCGTCAAGTTGGTGCTTTTCGCCGTTCCAACCCGTTCCGCTGCCGGTCACGGCGCGGCGCTCCATCCGGATTCCCATGTCTCACGTCTCCAGAAGCCGGCCCGATGGCCGGCTGATTCTATTGCTCGGCGCGCTTGCCGCATGCGGGCCGATTTCCATCGACATGTATTTGCCGAGCCTGCCGACCCTCGCGCAGGCCTTCGCGATCAGCACTGGCGCCGCGCAAGCGACGCTCACCAGTTTCATGTTCGGCTTTTCGATCGGCATGCTGCTCTACGGTCCGTTGTCGGATACGTACGGACGACGGCCGGTGCTGCTTGGCGGCATCGTCATGTATGCGCTGGCGAGCGTGGCGTGCGCTTTGTCGTTTTCGATCGGCTCGCTGGTGGCATTTCGCTTCGTGCAGGCGCTCGGTGCCGGCGCGGCGTCGGTGCTGGCGCGCGCGATCGCGCGCGATGCGCACGGCCCGACCGATGCAGCCCGTGTGTTGTCGATGCTTGCGATCGTCACCTCGATCGGCCCGTTGCTCGCGCCGCTGATCGGCGGCCAGTTGCTGCTGCTTGGCGGCTGGCGCGTGGTGTTCATCGTCCTGACGCTATTCGGCGTGGTGTGTGCGGTGACCGCGTTCCTCAAGGTGCCGGAAACGTGGCCGCGCGAGAAGCGCGCGCAGTCGGCGTTGCTGAAATCGTTCGGCGCTTACGGCAAGCTGGTGCGCGACCCGGTTGCGTGGGGGCACATGCTGTGCGGCGGCATGGCGTTCGCGGCGATGTTCGCGTACATCACGGCGACGCCTTTCGTCTACATCGAATACTTCCATGTGTCGGCACAGCATTACGGTTTCCTGTTCGCGTTGAACATCGTCGGGATCATGTTCGGCAACTTGCTGAATACGCGTCTCGTTGGCCGGCTCGGCTCGCTGCCGATCATTTCCTTCGCGGCAACCGTGAGTTTTGGTGCTTCGCTGTTCGTGGCTCTCGTCTCGCTGACGGGCTGGGGCGGATTGTGGTCGATCGTGTTCGGCCTGTTCTTCGTGGTCGGGGTAGTGGGATTGTTGTCCGCCAATTGCACGACCGATCTGATGCACCGTTATCCGGTCAACGCGGGCGCCGCGGCCGCTGTGTTCGGCGCGGTGCAGCTGGCGCTCGGCGCGTTGTCGAGTCTGGCGGTCGGCCTGTGGCACGACGGCTCACCCAGGGGCATGGGCATTGTGGTGGGCGTCGCGGGAACGCTGTGCTACGTCGGGCGGATGCTGGTCGTCAGGTGGCATGGGACGAAGGCGCCGATCGCGGCGGTGTGATGCTTGCCTGGTGGTTGCGTGAGCGTTGCGTGAAGGCTGTGCGACGGTTGCGTGTGGCTTGCCCACGCACGGCCTGATGCGGACGATGCCGGCGCCGCCGGTACTGCTGATATTGCTTGCGGACTTGACGCCGACGCCCGGCGCGCCGCGTCTACGGAAAACACCAGGTGTTGCGTGCGCGCGACCGTGCTTAGCAAATTGCGTTGCTATGATCGAGCCACTGTTCCTCGGAGCGGCACTCATGGCGATCAGAGACTTGATGACTGGCGAACGGCTACAAGCGGCTTTCGCCGAAGCGCAGAAGCTGGCTGACAGCGGCGCCTATCACGACTACACGGATATCGAATACGTCTTGCGCTTTGATTATGGTTTGACTGATGTATCGGCTTTGCTCGACAGCCAGCTGATGCATCGCGACCTGAATCGCCGTTGCGCCGATGCGCGCGAGAAGCTGGAGGCGCTTAGCGTGTGACGCGTGCTCGGCGGGGTCGCTTGTTCAAGCGAGCGAGTTGCGCGAAGTGCAGTGAACGCTGAGCGATGCGACGCATCGGGTCTTGCTGCATTCAACACACTCATTTGCTGCGGCCACGTTGCGCGTGACTGCGCATTGCTTCGCGAATGCGAATTGAAGAGGCTCGCCGTGTGAGTGTGTGGCGCGCGTCATCGTGCGTGCAACCACGCGTCTCCTGGGCGTCGTTACCTTTTGGAGTCTTATTCATGGCTGGTAGCCAGCACGATCCACGTTTGCCACAGACGGACAACCCAGCCGCGCTCGCAAAGCCGGGCGGCCACTACAGCCATGTCGCGATTGCGAATGGCTTCGCATTCGTTTCGGGGCAACTGCCGATCGACGCGCAAGGCAACAAGCTGACCGATGCGTCGTTCGAGGCGCAGGCCGAACAGGTGCTGGCCAATGTGAAAGCCGCGCTCGAGAGCGCCGGCAGCAGCATCGCGCAACTGGTGCAGGTGCGGGTCTATATCGTCGATATTGAAAACTGGATGAGCTTCAACCAGATCTACGCGCGTTGGGCAGGTGAAGCGTGCCCGGCGCGTGCCGTCGTGCCGGTGCCTCAATTGCACTATGGCTTCAAGATCGAAGTCGAGGCGACTGCGTTGGTTTAGGGCGCGGCCCTTGCGGCGTGGCGACTTGTACCGCTTCGCGTGAACACCTCATGCGAACACAGTGGGCACAAACGAAAAACGGGCCCGTCGGCCCGTTTCTGCTGATGACTCTGGCGGAGGCGGTGAGATTCGAACTCACGGAAAGATTGCTCCTTCGCCGGTTTTCAAGACCGGTGCCTTAAACCGCTCGGCCACACCTCCAAGCCGCGAATTGTAACCTGAAAAATCTTCGCTGCGGCGTTCAGTCGGTCGGTAATCACTGTGGATCTTTAAGAAACAGCGCTTGCAAATCGTTCAGGAACGCCTGGCCAAGCGGCGTCGGCGCAATCTTTTCGTGGTCGCGCGTAATCAGCTTGCGCCGTTCGGCTTCCTGCAACGCCGGTTCGATCGACGTCATCGACAGCCCCGTACGCTCGACGAACCGATGCACCGGAAATCCTTCAACCAGCCGCAGCGCGTTCAGCATGAACTCGAACGGCAGGTCGCGCGGTCCGACTTCGTGCTCTTCCTGCACCGCCGTGCCGGCCAACGCCCGCTCGATGAAGGCGGTCGGATGTTTGTAGCGTGCCTGGCGGAGCACGCGATTCGGAAACGACAGCTTCGTGTGCGCGCCCGCGCCGATGCCAAGATAGTCGCCGAAGCGCCAGTAGTTCAGATTGTGCTTGCTCTGCCGATGCGGCTGCGCATACGCCGACACCTCGTAGCGCGTGTAACCGGCCGCTGTCGTGCGCTCGTGAATCCAGTCCTGCATGTCGGCGGACGCATCGTCGTCGGGCAGCGCGGGTGGGAATTTCGCAAACAACGTGTTCGGTTCGAGCGTCAGGTGATACAGCGACAGATGCGGCGGCGCGAACGACAACGCCGTCTCCACATCGGCCTGGCATTCGGCGAGCGTCTGCCGCGGCAGCGCGAACATCAGGTCGAGGTTGAAGTTGTCGAACGTGGTGGCGGCGACTTCGACCGCGTGGCGCGCTTGCGCCGCGTCGTGAATCCGGCCGAGCGCCTGTAGATGCGCTTCGTTGAAACTCTGGATCCCCACCGACAGCCGGTTCACACCGCTCGCCCGAAACTGCGCGAACTTGTCGGCTTCGAACGTGCCTGGATTGGCTTCGAGCGTGATCTCGGCGTCGGCGTCGAGCGGCAGCAGCGCGCGCACGTCCGACAGCATGCGGTCGAGTCCCGCCGCCGACAGCAGGCTGGGCGTGCCGCCGCCGATGAACACCGTATGCACCTGCCGGCCCCAGATCAACGGCAGAGCCATCTCGAGATCGGCACGCAACGCGTCGAGGTAGTCGTTTTCCGGGAACGCGTCGCCTTTCCACTCATGCGAGTTGAAGTCGCAATACGGACACTTGCGCACGCACCACGGAAAATGCACGTACAGCGCCAACGGCGGCAGCGACGTCAGGCGAATGCTGCCCGGCGACGTGAACGCCTTGATGACAGCGCCGCCGATCTCGGCAGGCGCGGGCTTGATCGGAATCACGCTTCCTCCGGGAGGCGCGCGAGCAGTTGCCGCAACGCGATCGCGCGATGACTGCTGGCGTTTTTCACCGCCGGCTCCAGCTCCGCGGCGCTCGCGTTCAACGACGGCAAAAAGAAGTGCGGGTCGTAGCCGAAACCATGTGCGCCACGCGGCGCGTCGAGGATTTCGCCATGCCAGCGGCCTTCGGCGATCAGCGGTTCGGGATCGTCGGCGTAACGCACGAGAGCCAGCACGCAGTAGTAATAGGCGCGGCGATCGCTTTCGCCTTGCAGCGCGGCAACGAGGCGTGCGTTATTCGCCGCGTCGCTCTTTTCGCCGCCGGCGAGTTGCGCGTAGCGCGCCGAATACACGCCGGGCGCGCCGCGCAAGGCGCGCACGCACAGGCCGGAGTCGTCGGCGAGAGCGGGCAGGCCGGTGAGCTTTGCCGCATGGCGCGCCTTGGTCAGCGCGTTTTCGACGAAGGTCGGATGCGGCTCTTCCGCCTCCGGCACGTTCAGCTCGCCTTGCGCAATCAGCTCGATGCCGGCCGCGCCGAGCAGCGCCGCGAACTCGCGCAGCTTGCCCGCGTTGTTCGACGCCAGCACCACTTTTGTCAACGGCGTCTTCAACGATGGATTCAAGGGCGCGCTTGCGCCGTTGCCTTCACGAACCTCATTCACTCTTTTGCTCCAGCGCTTCTTTCTGCTTCGCGATCAGCGTGTTGATGCCGTCGCTTGCCAGGTCGAGCAGCGCGTTCATTTCGTCGCGCGAGAAGGGCACGCCCTCGGCAGTGCCCTGGACTTCGACGAAGCCGCCCGCGCCCGTCATTACCACGTTCATGTCGGTGTCGCACTGCGAGTCTTCGTCGTAGTCGAGGTCGAGCACCGGCAGGCCGTCGTACACGCCGACCGAGATCGCGGCGACATAGTCGTTGATCGGCGAGGTTTCGATGCGGCCGGTGGCGAGCAGCTTCGCCACCGCGTCGTGCGCGGCCACGAACGCGCCGGTGATGCTGGCCGTGCGCGTGCCGCCGTCGGCCTGGATCACGTCGCAATCGATGTGCAGCGTGCGCGCGCCGAGCTTCTCGAGATCGAACACCGAGCGCAGCGCGCGGCCGATCAGCCGCTGGATTTCCTGGGTGCGGCCGGTCTGCTTGCCGCGCGCCGCTTCGCGGTCGCTGCGGGTGTGCGTGGCCCGCGGCAGCATCCCGTATTCGGCGGTGAGCCAGCCCTGGCCGCGGTCGCGCAGAAACGACGGCACACTCTCGGCGATGCTCGCTGTGCAGATGACCTTCGTGTCGCCGAATTCGACCAGCACCGAGCCCTCCGCGTGCTTCGTGTAGTGGCGCGTGATGCGCACGTCGCGCAGCTGATTGGCCTGGCGGCCGCTGGGGCGTTGGGTGTCGTTGTTCATTTGGGATCGGTCTGGAAGAAATGCGGAGGGAAAGCGCGATTTTACCGCCGATCGGGTAGGGCGGTCACCCGCGCGCCTTGCCGCTGAACGGCTGTGTCGGCGACAAGTGGCAAGGCGGCGCGGATGCTTCGCGGCGAATGACGATCTGCGAAGCTGGGCAAGTGCGCGCTTGCCCGCATGTACGCTCGCTCCCGGCGGATGTCGCCGCCAAAAATGGGATAATGCCGGTTCCCCGCCCCGCGTCTCGTACACGCCGGGCGATTCGCCTCTCAGGCCAGCGTCGAACGCATGGCCGCAATCGCGAGAAATACGATGATCTACAGCATGACTGGCTATGCGAGCGCCACGCGCGAACTCGTCGCGGCATCGGGCACAGGCGGTGTGAGCGTGTCGGTCGAACTGCGCACGGTGAACTCGCGCTTTCTCGATCTGAACTTCCGTATGCCGGAAGACGTGCGCGTCTGTGAACCGACGCTGCGCGAAATGCTGATGAACAAGCTGTCGCGCGGCAAGGTGGATATCCGCATCAACCTGCAGCGCAGCGAGCAGTCCGCCAACGCGGGCGCGATCAATCGCGACGCGCTGACTCAACTCGCGCTGCTCGAGCGCACGGTGCTCTCCACGTTCCCGGAAGCGGGACGTCTGCGCACCGGCGAAATTCT
>Ga0310811_10002584_pt1 | contig 22655 bp, 15 predicted proteins | sample YCmetagenome_FD_207642 | JGI IMG/M metagenome (GOLD analysis project Ga0310811, IMG submission 207642) | Soil microbial communities from experimental microcosm in Duke University, North Carolina, United States - YC | ecosystem: Engineered > Artificial ecosystem > Soil microcosm > Unclassified ...
TCTCTTTCGCCGAAGGAACTTCAGGCAGGTGTTTGTTCTGGTCGATGTAGTTTTTGATTTCGTCGAGTGGGGTAAGCTGGTAGTCTTTCTGGAAGACATAATCTGGTGCTGGTACATTTAGATCTACGCGCACTTCCTTCGCGTGCACGCTGCCGTTGACGGTGAGTTTGTAGTCGGGGTTTGCTGTGCCAATACCAACATTTCCGTTTGATGCTAGGAACCTGACTTGTTCTGTTCCATTGTTTAAGAAGCGGATGTCGTTGCCATTGTAGTGTTGGATATCAAACGTGGAATTTGCGACACCCAAATTCCCCTGACCTATGGAGGCAAATTTGAGGCCGTCTCCCCTGTAAAATTCAAGATCGGAATGTGTTGTACTGGTTGGACCATCTATTCGAGTGTTGCCCACAACCTCCAGTTTCTGTGCTGGCGACACAGTGCCGACACCTACGTTACCATAAAATATAGAGTTTTTATTTCCTTCAACTGAAAAAGCTTGGTTGGTGCTTCCGTTGGCCCCGACAGGTCCGCTGGAAATCACAAACCTTCCGCCCGTTTCGGGCATTGTGTGGATCAGCCATTGTGCATCTGTCCCATTACCTCCATAGGAATAAAAGCGACTTTGAATATTTTGCCATGACACTCCTTTGTAATAAGTGCTTGCCCTAATCTGCAGGTCACCGTTCACGTCAAAGGTTTTTTCAGGGTTAACTCCTATACCAACATTCCCGTTACTGTTCAAAATAGTCATCCGTGTTGTCCCGGCAGTTTGCAAGTTCAAATCGTAGGATGTGTGGCTACTGATGGGGCCAGCCACTACCATAGGGTTGCCAAAAAAGAAGGCAGGCATGTTCGTGTAAAAGTGAGCGTAACTGGAGTTTTGAGCTCCTATATCCATGGTACCGTATCCCGTACTTATCCTCACCGCCCCATTGACACTGCCCCTCAAATTTCCGTTGATATGGAGCGCTTCCTGAGGGCTTGAGGTACCGATGCCCACGTTGCTAGTGGTCGAAGAACCTATACCCGAAGTCCCGCTCGGGATATACAAGGTTTGACCATAAGAGCTAATAATAGAAACAACGGCAATAGCCGCAGCACACAATTTTTTCATATCACATTTTTTTGATTTCAGAAATGGAGAGTCAGTCGGTAAAAATTTTCGGGTGCGCAAACTTAATCGTTCATATGATCCACACAAGGAATTTTGAACATTCATCACTATTAATTTTTAGTGAACATTCACGCGCGCTTCCTCTCTAAGGATATCCTTAGAAAAAATCAGGATTTCCTTATGGCAAGAGCCTTAGTTCTTCCTTATGGTTAAAGCCCAAGTTCATGGAACGGAAACATTCAAGCCCATTATAAAGATGACGTAAGAGCTCGTCTTGCAAAAATCAATTGCGCAACAAAATCTTACGTAAGAGTTGCTTACTCCTTTCGGAGTACGCTTCGTCCTTTTGTCAAGGCAAATGCCAGTTGCACAAGTCATTCGATCCAATTAAGTAAATCGGCAGTTCTAAAAAAGGACGGAATGATGTTACTGTCGTACAGAACGTACTTCATAATTGTACGAATCGGCAGTATCGTTGTACAATCCAAAAGGCTGTCATTATTCGCGCGCTGACTAAAACACCGAAAAAGAATCCTGATGAGACCGCAGCGCTCTCAAAGAAATACCCAACATAAACTCATGAGTAGTAAATGGAATGGCCGTCTTCGCTCCCGGCACCTCAATGGCATATCCGAAACGGTAGTGCTTTACGATCATTTGAAGCAGCAGTCCATAAGTGTTGAAACTCCTTGTAAATACGCCGGCAGAATAAAAATCCTCGATTTGCAGGTTCATGTTCAAATCAACGGAGCCCTTGAATTTGTCTGACGTGTGAAGCAACATCGCAGGCCGCAGGCGCACGCGCTCATTCAAGAAAACTTGGTACGATCCGAACAGATAGTATGTACGGTCATACACCAGAATACGCTGCCCCCCGCCCTGATCAACCGTCACGGGCAATAGCCGTGGTACTGAAAACCCAACCATATACCTGTCACTCTTCAGCATGGCACCCGCCCCCGTATTGAAACGCGAAATGTTATACGTGGTAAAGTACGGGTCTCCTTGCTGAAGATTCAAGTCCGCGTTGCTGTTGGTGAATCGCATCATTCCCATTTGCATTCCGAAAGAAAAAATACGGTCGCCCTGAAGTTTGATCTTGTACGATCCTGTCGCGGAAACTTCTGTGGTGGTGTTCTCTCCAATTTTATCTTGAACAACGATCAACCCCACACCTGCTTTGTTGTCGAGAATGGACATGTGGGTGTTGAAGTTGAATGTTTCCGGATGTCCCTCTACTGCACTCCATTGTGATCGGTATTGCAGATTGGCATTGAACCGATTGTTCAATCCAGTGTAGGCGGGGTTGAGCACAAATGGGTTGTTGGGATACTGCGCGTAAACAGGATCTTGCTGCGCCAGCGCCGGCATGCACAGCACTGTCAGCAGCAATTGTGTAACGAATAATTTCATGGCACCGATTGGTTTAGATGAGTCATCTCTTCAGTGATAGAAAACCCGAGAGCGTGGGCCGCCCACTGTCAAAGTCAATGCGATAATAGTACGTGCCTGAGGGAAGTTCCTTGCCGCTATTGTCGTTGCCCCTGAACACTCGCTCCACGTTATCGTAGTCGGAGACAGAAAACACTTCATTACCCCACCGGTCTACAATCGTCACTTTGTTTTTCTTGGTGTCGTCGATCTTGTCGATGTATTTCAGGTTGAGAAAATCATTCAGCCCGTCAGCAAAAGGCGACACGGCATTGAACACTTCTATCTGCGCCACTACTTTTATCGTCAAAGTTCGCTCGGTACAGCTTCCAAGTGAATCGCAAACCTGGATGCCGATGCTGTCCAGTCCCACGTAGTTCGTCCCCTTGAAGTTGATCCATAAGCTGTCATTGGCGGTGATAAGTGCATCCGTTCCATTGGTGAGGGGAAAAGCAATCCGCAACGTACTGTAGTTCACGCCGGCACCGTAGTCACTCTTCTTAATCAGTTTCAATAATCCGAAAGTCACGGCTGTCCCTACCGGCACCGCGATGATCGCATTCGCAATGGAAGGAGGAACATCCTTTGGGTCCGGTGCTCCCGTGCAAGGTTGTCCCGTATGTCGGATTGCGACTTGGGGAGAAGCCGCGCTCAAACAATTCGAAGCATAACCGGTTTGCACGGTATAGTTGCCATCGGAGGAAGTGAGCACCTGCGCTGTCGTGTCACCGCTGCTCCATTTGTATTTCAAAAATCCCGGAGGCGCCGAAAGGATTACAGATGCATCATTGCACAGCACCGTGGCACCATAGGCCGTGATCGTAGGTGCACCTGGGATGGATACTACTTGCACTACCTCTTGATCTGAGGCATCACTCAGGCAATTGTTGGCATCGGTCACCACTACCGAATACTTGCCTGCCGTCGTGGGTGAAACGGTCTGCCCTGTAGATCCGTCCGACCACAAGTATGCGGATGCAGCGGGAGCTTTAAGCGTAACAGAACCGCTTCCGCAAATGGAAAGGCTGCCGATCACTTGTATCACCGGCCTGGGTTGCGTAGGTGCAAGAGTTATGTTGCTTGCCAATGAAAATCCGCTAAAGCAAACGGCGTTGCCCACTTTGACCGTATAATTACCGGCAGAAGTGATGATGGTCTGGGCGGTCGTATCTCCATTGCTCCATCGATATCTTGAAAAACCAATGGGCGCAGACAAAATCAAAGACGAATTCTTGCACAGCACCGTCGACGTCAACGGTGTGATGACGGGGTTGCTTGGCAGTGGCAGCACTTGCACATTGACTTGATCGGATGAAATACTTTGGCAGTTGTTGGCATCAGTAACCTGCACTGAGTAGCTCCCTGTCGCGGATATATTCGTTTGTCGAGTGGTGTCGCCATTTGACCACAGGTATTTTGAAGCACCCAGCGGGCCCGACAGAGATACTGATCCGCTGCCGCAAATGATGGTTGAGCCATTTACTTGCACGATCGGTTTGGTCAGTTGGTTGGCGAGGGCAATTGTCAATGCATCTGATGACACACTCATACATGAAGCGGTGCCTACTTTCACAGAATAATTTCCGGGCGACGACACGATGATCTGTGCGGTCGTGTCTCCCGTGCTCCACAAGTACTTCGAGAAACTTGCAGGCGCCGACAAAATCGTAGATCCGTTTTTGCAAAGCACTGACGAACCCACCACGTCAACCACCGGCTTATTGGGTATGGGAAGAATCTGCACGGCAATGGGGTCAGATGAAACGCTTTGACAGTGGTTGGTATCCGTGATCTGCACGGCGTAGCTGGAGGTGGAGGAAGCGGTGATCTGCTGCGTCGTTTCTCCACTGGACCACAGGTAACTTGCACCCCCCGTCGGCGCAGCGAGTGTGACGGATCCATTGCCACAGACAATAGTACTGCTCAACGCTTGCACGATCGGTTTTGCAGGGCGAGGCACAACGGTGAGTACCAGTGGATCGGAAGCGGGGCTAGTACAGTTACCATCGCCTACCGTCACCGTGTAGATCGCCGAAGTGGCTGTCGTGATGCTCTGCGTAGAAGCAGTATTGCTCCACGCATAACTAGCGAAACCGACAGGCGCTGTAACGGTCAGATTGTTTCCCTGACACAGTGTGAGCGAGCCGCTAGGGTTGAGCACAGGCTTGGGAAGAGCCACAACTACCGCCGAAATCTTTGTTCGATTGCTTTCGCATGCAGTCGACGGATCAAAAACACTGGCGTAATAATCGGTGCTAACGTTTAGTGAAGGTGTGCTGTAGGACGGACCCGTGAACGCAATCGTATTGGTAGTGCCGTCATTATACCATCGATATTGTTGGCCACCCGCTGCTCCTGCTGCTGAAATCGTGACACTGCCCGCATCACACCGGCTGCCGTTAGTACCCAGCGGCGGGGTTGGCACCGTGCAGGTGGCAATTGAAAAGGTAGCGGAAGAAACAGGGTAACTCCAATTTCCATTCGAATCTTTCGTGCGGACATAGAGCACGTGATTTCCCGGCGGTGTGGTTCCAAGATCGATCGCGAAGACTTGATCGAGCGTCGGTGCAGCACCCATCGCTAACGGCGTCGCTTTGTTGATACCCGGATCCACGTCGATAAAGTATTCTACTTTTTGCAGCGTAGTAGTAACAATAGTACCAGGGAAAATGTAGAAAGTCCGCTGACTGAAAGTAGACCAACGCCCCTTGTCGTCCTGATAGCGAATCATCAATTGATGAAACCCTTTGGCAAGAGCGCTGACATCCAACGCAAACACATTGTCTGGCGAAGTGGATGGCGATAGCGTCAATGGTGTGCCGTGGCCAGTACCTGGATCGGTGTCAAAAAAATACTCCGCTTTTTTAATCGCCGTGGAAAGGGCAACCCCAGCCGGAGGAACAATATAAAACGTGCGATTCGTGAAAAGCGACCAGTGCCCCTTGTCGTCTTTGTAGCGCATGGCCAATTGGTGAAACCCAGGTGCCAATGAGCCAATATTAACGGAGAATAAATTGTTCTCTGTGCTCGACGTAGGTATGGGCAATGAAGTGCCATTCCCTTGCCCCGGATCACTGTCAAAGAAATATTCTGTTTTAGTAATCTTGGTATTCGCATTGAGATTGGTAGGAGGAACAATGTAAAACGTGCGGTGCACAAAATGTGTCCACTTCCCTTGGTCGTCGCGATAGCGAACTGCCAACTGATGAAAACCCACCGAAAGTGAGCTGATGTCTATAGTGAACAAATTATTTTCAGATCCCGAGGCACTGATGGGCAACGATACCCCCTGCCCTATCCCTGGATCGTTGTCAAAAAAATATTCGACTTTCTTAAGGACAGTGGAGTTCGTTGCACTTGGTATAGGAACCACGTAAAACGTACGTTGGGCAAATTCCGACCACCGCCCGAGGTCATCTTGATAGCGGATGCACACCTGATGAAAACCCGGCGTGAGTGACCCTGTGCTTATCACGAAGGAATTGTTTTCTGTGCCTGCTGATGAAATCGGCAATGGTGTTCCGCTGCCAAGTCCCGGATCGTTGTCAAAAAAGTATTCGGCCTTCTTTATCGTTGAAGCGTTGACTGTGATCACGGGTGTTACTATAAAGAATGTGCGCGTGGACGACTGGCTCCATGTTCCATTGGAATCGAGTACGCGCATGCTAAAACTGTGCGGCCCATTGCTCAATGACGACACACTGACGGAATGTGTTTCATTGATGGATGCTCCCTGCGCCACTGAAATAGACGTGCCGTTCCCTTTGCCAGGGTCGGTGTCAAAGTAATACTCGGCGCGCTTGATGGTTTGGCCAACGGCGTTCGAGACAACCAATAAAAATGCAATGACAAGTCTCATGACTAGATCAATAAGCCAATCGCCTGAATAGGATTAGTTATTGATCGTAGCCTGTACGCTCACCTTCAGTTGAGCCCCTGGAAGCACCGAAGCATTTTGAATGTTCATGCCCGTGATTTGAGGAATCGGTGGAAGGGCACTCGTGTCGTAGCCACCACCCGCTGTTCCTCCAGTGGGGAATGGATACTGCCCGCCATAGATGCCAATGTCCGTTCCATCCGTTCCGATGTTGTGGCCAGGCGATCCCGACTGTAGTCGATAGTTGAATGAATAATTGAAGTTGTTGAAATCAGAGCACGCGGTGAACAGGGGGTCAGCCCCAACTATGTTTCCGCCTCCGGTGTTGCTTTGTGCTAAGAAGCTGTTGGTAGGGCTACCCGGGCTGATGTTCTGCGACAATGACAAGTTCGCGTTAAAAGTACAATTCACGACATTTCCGTCCATCACGCGCGTATTGTCTGAAGCGATGATGATGTTGTTCGTGATCGTGGCAAACTGGAGGCCACCGAAAGCATTTCCATGTACAAACAAGTTGTGATCGATTACCACAGAGCTTTGACTAAAGCGACTGATCCCGACGTTGGTTGTAAAAATATTGTTCTGTATGATGACATTGCTTCCCTGAAAGATGCCATCGATACCCGATGTTATGATGTTGTTATAGATCGTGATGTTGGTTGCGCCAGCTGCGCCAAAGGCCATTCCATTCATTTGATTTCTAAAGAAGCGAAGATTGCTTATCAGCAAACTACCGCCTGCTATCCCTACCCCAAAATTGATTTTGAAACCCGTGATGACGGTACCCGAGCCATCTTGTGTACCAGCGTCTCTATAAAAAGAGATGTTGTTTACCGATGTAACCAAGTTGAATTGATTGCTTGAGTTGTAGCCAGCGCCGATCAAAACCATTTTCTTGTTCACCGTAAAGTCGGCATATACGTACTGCGTTCCATTGACGTAAACAGTATCAAGGGCAACCGATGCATTGATGGCACTTTGTACGTCTGCAAATTGAGCGGGCCGGTTGGCATCATTACTCACGGTCCGTATCGTTGCATGCGCCGAGACAACGGAGCATAACAAAACGAAAACAGTTAGGGTGGTCTGGGTTTTCATTTCGAAGTTGGTTTGTCTTGCAAATCTCGAAATCAATCCCATGCGCGGACATCGAATGAACATCCGATTTTGTAATCAATAGGTCTTTCGGGGTTGGTTCCCCCTTGGTGTCTTGGGGCGTTAACATTTTGTCAAGGGCGTTGGTTGAGCTACAACCATGAACGATCAACCTTGCACTGTATGGTCGCCGCTCGCCAATGTGACAAAGAAATAGATCCAGAAAGCAACGTACGTAATTACACCCAAAAGCATTCCCCACCCCAAGGACTTCTTTTTTTCGTCGTTTAAATACCACATTCCAAGAATGGCAATAACAAAAGTGAGAATGAGGGGTGCACGGAATAAATCCTTTGAAAGCAAACCAATCGACGCAACAGAAACAAAATTGCCTAGAAGAAATACCGCTATGGCGGTGATGACGATCGTACCTACAGGAGAGCGATAATAAGAGTTTTGAGATTTCATGTGTTTGGGCCCTAATGGGAATCCAACAAATTACACGAAGAGCAAACAGGCACGTCCCTTCCCTTCTCTATTGAGCACATTCCTTTATCAAGTAGTATGATCTTTTTAGTGGACAGGTTTTGTCAGTTTTGAGCCGGCTATCGATTATAGCCCCTGAACCGTGCGTGAAGATCAGCTATGACCAACAAATGGTTAAAACTGAGGCGTCGGTAAATAATGGATTGCCATACCAGTCGAAGGCAAGTGAGCCGTCGTCCCTGCATCCGCTTTGTGAGACACTTAATTGGCTTAACACTCTTACATGGCCACCTGCTGTTTACCAGGGAGATAGTACAGATGCTTGCAATAAAGTGAATGGTTGTGCGGGCTTTGGTGGTTCATGAACCCGGGTACTCAGAAAAAACGCTTTCCAATAACCGGATCAAGCGTCTAGGTAAAAGAGCCTTATTTTATTCCATAACGCGACTCATTATTGCATCACGATTTTCGTTGGTTTGCAATAAGTTATCTCTGCAGGCCACCGTCTATACGGAGGGCAAAGATGTGATTTGTGCTGTGGATTTGGGATTTACCGATGGATAGGGGCCTTGGTGGGGCCCCTTTCTTTCTTTAACTCTTTTATCGCGTGCTTCCTACCTTCAAAAAATAAACCTGTCAAAAGTGTAATCTTACTAAGTATTTCCTTTGCCCGCGTCGGAAAGGTAGTTCAGCTCCATAATGAAGTAGTCGTGTCATTGTTCGTCGTGCCGCCGTCATTGGCCAGCTGCGCGTTGTTGATCGACGTCAGCCAGCATTTGATGTTGTAGCGGTAGTCCGAGAATCGTTGTCGGTTGTTCGTTGTTCGTTATTCGTTTGGGCGGCTCCCTCCTGCGTCGGGTCGGGCTATACGTTGCAAGTCCGGCTGCACACATGCATCCACACTTCGGGCTTTCCACTCCTATCCCTGCCGCGGATTCTCCGTCATATCAAAGGACTATTTCCAAAATCTGACACTTTGGAACACGAAGGTTAAAAAAACTTCGTTTCTCACGCTGCAAGGCCACAAAAAAAGAAACGGCAGGCCAAATCACCTGCCCTCTTTGATGTCTCAAGCGTTTCGTCACACTGAAAATCAATTCGTTACACGTGTGTTTCTTCAAAAGTGACTTTCTGGTGCACTACTCACTTCAAGGTGCTCAAGTACAATTATCTCTACCGGATGTCTGTTGCTGATGGAAGTCACCTGATCAGGATCATTCCATGGATCATAAACGATTTCAACAGTCGGCCGCATGTTTCACTTGATGGGCTCACACCGAACGAACGGTACGGAAATCTGAGCCTTGATATTGAATCCTTGAGAAAAATGAAGAAGGTCGCTTCACAGGAAATGAAACAGCACAATCTCAAGAACCGCTTCGCTGCCTGTCAAGATTAGATCAGGATCGTCTTGTGAAATTTGCCCGGTGCCAATGCCAACCCTCTCGTTTTCTTATATTCGTTGCCCGTTTCTTGATAAGGACATCCATGTATAAAAATGTCGCGGAATTGCCGCGGCAAAACTTATCTTTTGTTTCTCTGCTTACTTCGGAGTATATCCATCAAAAAGTGCCTGATATTGAGCGCGATGCTAAAGGAATTATCGCATAACATGACTTGGCTGCTGTGGTACAGATGCTTTTGATTTATCTTTGCAGCCCAAACTCATGAGACCGCGTCTTTCCTATTATTTTTTTTTCATTGCAGCGATGCTGGTGGCAGCCAACGCCGGCGCCCAAGACTCTTTGGCGAACCAAAAAATTCGGGCCGTTGATAGTACCGCGAAGAGTAGCGCCAATCGTGTGACACGTGCGGCCGCCCTTCCGATCGACACCCTTAAAAAATTGGATAGCGCCATCCATTACCAAAACCAATCACTGAATTCACTCCAAAAGAATTTCAAACATCGCACCGATAGCCTTCAACACGCGTTCGCCTCTCCCATGAGCAAAATGCAAACTTCCCTTGCCCGGCTAAACCACAAGAAAGACAGTCTCACAAAACTTCACTTGCCCACCTCATCTGTCACTCACAAAATCGACAGCGTACAGCGTGCACAAACTGCCAAGTTGAACGAACTAAATGGCAAAGTAGCCCAGCTCAAAAAGGAAACTTTGAGCAAAGCATCAGCTCTCAATTTGCCGCCCGAAGCACAAAAAGAACTCACCACTTTCACTGGCGCCATCGACAAGTTCAAGGTTCCAAACAATTTCTTTCAATTGCCTGCATTCAAAATGGCCGGGCTTTCCAACTTTGGAATTCCCTCCAACTTTGCTTCTTTAAAATTGCCGTCCAACCTTTCGATACCGCAGGTAAATATTCCTTCACTGCAAAAACTGGACATCAAGTCAATGCAGATTCCGTCGCTCTCTCAATTGCAGGGATCCCTAGGAAGCGAAATCAAGAAACTTCAATCCCTAAAATCGATTGACGCAAAAGGAATTGAAAAGGAAGCGATGAACGTAGCCGGTCAAAACAGCGAAGTGAAATCCATCCTCAAGGAAGAAACACAAGTGAAAGACATACAGAAGCAACTTTCGCAAATAAAAAATGCGAAGAACATTGACTCAATGGCCATGAAACAACTGCAGCCTGCCGTCAACCATTTTGCGGGCAAGGAGAAAGAACTGACCGCCGCCATGGACAAGGTCTCGAAGCTAAAACAAAAATACAGCAGTGTGAAAAGCTTAAGCGACCTACCGAAGCGAGCCCCCAATCCATTGCGCGACAAACCATGGATCGAACGAATCGTGCCTGGCCTAAACTATTTCGTTATCAACAGGAACTATACATTGGTGGACTTCAATCCCTACATGGGCTGGAGGTTCAACCCGAGGTTCACCGCCGCCCTCGGCTGGAATGAAAGAATTGGTATTGCGCACGGCAGGTTCCGCACCAGGCAGTTCGATCGGGTGTTCGGACTACGCGCCACAGCGTCTTATTCGTGGACTCACGGCATCAATTTCAAGATCGCCCCCGAGTTGATGAATGCATGGGTTCCCACCAACACTCCCGACGTAAAAAATAATGCGTGGGTATTTGGATTCTACGCGGGGGTACGCAAGGACTTTCCAATCTATAAATCATTGAAAGGGTATTCGGAGGTGATTTACAATTTCACGCAAAAGCCCTATCAAAATATCTATGGCGATCCCGTGTCTTTCCGATTTGGAATGGAACTGAAATTGAAGGCGAAACCTAAGAAGAAAGGCGTGGGTATGGTGAATCCATCGAGTTTGAAAAATAGTACACAACCGAGGGACTCTTTCCGCATCGTCAGAAAAGAGAAACTCTTTGGGGTGGTGGGCATCAAAGGCGACACGTTGGTCCCTGCCAAATACCAACTCATCAAAAAGTTCTTGAGTGATGGGAGACTCTACTTCGTTGTGAAAAAAGACAAAAAGTTCGGAGCGCTGTCGTCGGATGGCAAAGAAGCAGTGCCGGTTTCACATCCCGCAGCAGCACTGGTGAAGCTGGAACTTATCAACCGTGTGCGCAGCAAATACCAGCTCGACAAGATGACAAATGTAAAATAGATGCTGGGCCTTCGTTCCCGTTGACACCACGGGTCATCAAATCTGAGAAAAGCCAATGGAAGGATAAATCAACGGCGGAAACTCAAAAAAAAAAACCGACCACCACAGCAATCGGTTTTGCAGAGCCTCCTGTCGGAATCGAACCAACGACCTACTGATTACAAGTCAGTTGCTCTACCAGCTGAGCTAAGGAGGCCTATTTAGGTGTCAACGGCCGTATTTGCATTTTTGACCAGCACGCCAATACACAATGCCCAAAATTTGAGGTGCAAAAATAATGGAAGTTTGCAGCAATACAAACCTGCTAGGCCGAAGCCTGCAACATTTGCAATTGTTTTTTCAAATGCACGATTTCTTCGTCGGCTTGCTTGATTCTTGCACCGAATTCCTCCTTCATCTTCTCGGCATTCTTCGAACGCCCGAAGAATTCAAGGTTGTTGCGTAAGGTGGCTATGTCATTCTCGGCTTTTGCGATTTGCTTACGCAGATGGTGCTCTTTGTTATGTATTTTCTTTTCGCCCTGAGGTCCTTGTTTGATATTGCTCAACCGTGCCTCAAACGCAGCCTGGCCCTTCTCCTCCGCACCCAAATCCGGCAATGCCTCTATGGCCTTGGTCAGCACCTCTGAGAATCGGCTCTTCAACGCATTCACTGCACGCTTAGGTACAAACCCAATCGCCATGAACTGGCCCTGCAAATCCTTCACTTGATGGAGTGAACCATTTTTCTCCTCGGCGATCTTCTCCAACTGCCCAATGATCGCTTCCTTCTTGACCAAGTTCTCATTTTGTTCGACCGCTTCTTTGTCAGTCGATTGTCGGCGTTGTTCAAAGAAATAATCACATGCTTCTTTGAATTGTTGGAATATTTTTTCGCGATGCTTTTCGGGCACCGTACCAATCTCCCTCCAATTCGCCTGCAATTCCTTTAATTCATTTGACGCTTTTTCCCAATCCTTACTTTCTTTGAGCTCGATCGCACGATTTAGAATATCTGTTTTTAGTTTCAGGTTGTTCGATCGCTCTTCATCCAATTTTTTGAAGAACACATTCTTGTTTTGGAAGAATTGTTTAAACGATCCCCAGAATTTTTTATTGGTTTCGCGGACCTTTGAGCGAGGGACGCCGCCAACGGTTTCCCATTTCTTCTGCACTTCGATGATCTCTTTCGTCTTCTGGTTCCACTCTTTAATACTTTCCGACTGGAACGCAGCAAACGCCGCTAGTTCTTCATTCAGTTTTTCTTTTGATTCTAAATTCTTCTGGAACTCCTCCTGAAGGCCCGCCACAAACTCATCCCGCTTGGCATACACCGCATCCGAAGCGGTTTTGAATTTTTGCCAGACATTTTCCTTCTCTTCGGCCGGCACTGGACCAACGTGGCGAAATTCGTTATGCAACTCGTTCAACTCCTTCACCGCAACAGCGATCTTGCTTTCGCCCAGCAGTTTCTCTGCACGAGCCACGAGGTCAATCTTGAGTTCAAGGTTTTTCTTCCGATCGAGTTCTTTAAGCTCAAAATAGATACTCCGCTGGTCATAGAACCGATCCATCAGGGCATTATAATTTGCCCAAAGTGTTTTGATATGCGCTTGGGGCACTTGACCTATCGTTTTCCACTCCTTTTGAATCTCTTTGAATTGACGTAGCGAATGCTCAGTATCCTCCCCATCCACCAAGTGGCGAAGCCTTTCCAATATCTCGTTCTTGGTAAGAAGGTTGGTGTTCTTTTGTTCTTCTATCTCCTTGAAATGGCGCTGACGGTTATCGCGGATAGACTTAAGATAGATATCAAACGCGACGTCCCATTCATCACCTTTATATAAAAAATCGTCTTCTTTACCTCCTTCTTCTTTAAACCTCACCAGGGCTTCAGATTTTTCACGAAGGCGCACTTCATCGAACAATGGCTTAATATCACGTATTAACTCGTCGGCTTTTTTGAAATCGTTTTGGGTAGCCGCTTCTTTCAGCAGGCCAACAAAATCCTTTTTTGTCAGGCCGGTATAATCCACGGGCTTGGCTTCAGGCAGATCAATGTCCACGGATTTCTCATCGGCAATCCCGAACGAATGGTCATCCCCGTTGTGCACGGATCCATTAGAATTCACCAGCGACTCGCCGTTCAAGACGCTCACCTTCTCTTCGATCTCACTTCCGTTTTCCATCACGTGTTATAAACTGTAAAAGTACTTATTTTGATTCAATTCATGGTCGGATCAAGGGGATAATTCGAGTACATTGAGAATCTCCCCCCCATTTGACGTAATGTTTTTTTCCACATTTCACTGGCTTCTGTATCAAATATTAAGTCTTGGGTTACGCGACCATTAACGATCCAAGAATTTTGTTCCAGCTCATCATCCAACTGGCCAGGCGACCAGCCGCTATACCCGAGAAAAAATTTTATATCAGACTGTTCAAGTTTATTTGCGTTTAATTTCTCAATAACATCTTCAAAATCGCCGCCCCAGTAAATCCCATTTCCGATCTCCACAGCTCCATCTACTTCACCGCATCGATGAATGTAATGCAACGTGTCTTGCTGCACGGGCCCTCCTATTCCCACGTTATTTTCGCAATGCGGAAGTTCATTTATCAATTCGCCCAGCTTTGACGACGAGGGCTTGTTTAAGATGAATCCGATGGTTCCTTCCGCGTTATGTTCGCACAGCAGAATAATCGTCCGTTCGAAATTGGGATCGGGCAAGTATGGCTCCGAAACAAGAATGCGTCCTGCTTCCGGTTTCAGCTTGTTCTTATATTCAAAGAAGTGCATACTGCTTATTGAAAACGTGAGTAAATTGCCAAAGGTTTTGACGTGTTTCAAATCCAAATCAAACTTATTTTTCCAATAACCGCAACTCATTTGGAACGGATGTACACGACAGAGACCATACAAGCGAATATCAAGACCGGTTTTTAGGGCACCGGGCGAAAAATGTAACATTAATGAAATCGATTGCCGATATCAGAACAGATTATTCCAAGTCATCTCTGGATATTACATCTGTAGACAAAAACCCGCTCACCCAATTTGCACGATGGTTTGATGACGCTTTGAAATCGGAAGTAGATGAGCCAAATGCATTCACTCTTTCTACGGTGTCTGAAGACGGGCGGCCTTCCGGGAGAATTGTTTTGCTAAAAGGGCTTGAAGATGGGAAGTTTATTTTCTTCTCTAATTACCAGAGCGCTAAAGGAAAAGAGTTAGACAACAATCCCGCCTGCGCCCTCACCTTTTTTTGGCCCGAACTGGAAAGGCAAGTACGCATTGAAGGTGCCGCTTCCCGAGTGGAGGAAAGCGCTTCAGAAAAATATTTTCAAAGCAGGCCGCGCGAGAGTCAAATTGGCGCGTGGGCGTCACCACAAAGCGCTGTCATTTCGGGGCGAGCCATCTTGGATGCGCGTGTGAAAGAATTGCAAAAAAAATTCGATGGCATAGACAAGTTGCCTAAGCCAAACCAATGGGGAGGCTATGAAGTAGACCCGAGTGAAATCGAATTTTGGCAAGGAAGGCCCAATCGTTTGCACGATCGGATTGTCTTTTACAAAGTGGATGGCCAATGGCAGGTGCATCGACTTGCACCCTGAGCTATTTTAAATGAAATAGGTCATCAACGCCTACGTGTCTACGCACGGTGAACCCTTCCCCGTATTTTACACCTATCGTATAACCCAGCTCTTGACCGCGCGAATCGATCAACTTCATAAAGCCGGGATTTGAAATAAATGTTTCCGGCTCCTTACTATTGGGATCGTAGAACTGTGATTTAAACGCGCGCAGTGCTTCCATCTTTTTCTCCCAGAAATCAGAAACATCGACAACAAAATCGGGTTGGATGTACAAACTTTGGATGAAATGATATACCGCCTTAGGTCGCCAGGGTGATTGCAGCTTGCCTTCAACGGAAGTTTCTACCTTGACCAACCCAGAAAGAAAAGTGGATTGATAAACGAGTTCAGAAGCACGACCATGGTCTGGATGCCGATCGTGAACTGCGTTGGTCAAAACAATTTCAGGTTGGTATTTTCGAATAGCGGCAACGACTTTTAGCTGATCCACTTCCGAATTCTGAAAGAATCCATCGCGTAGACCTAAATTTTCACGAACCGATAAACCTAAGACTTTCGACGAGGCGCCTGCTTCTTGATCGCGGATTTGAGCGGTCCCTCGTGTGCCGAGTTCACCGCGAGTCAGATCTACAACGCCCACCTTCTTTCCATTGGCAATGTGTTTAGCGATCGTTCCACCGCAACTGATCTCCGCATCGTCGGGATGAGCTGCCAAAACAAGGATGTCTAGTTTCATGGATTACGAATGAGCTACTTCGAGTTCTTTTGCCTGCAGGAATTTCTCGGCATCAAGTGCGCCCATGCACCCTGTGCCCGCTGCAGTGATTGCTTGACGATAAACACGATCTGCCACGTCGCCTACCGCGAAAACTCCTTCCACATTGGTCTTAGTTGTACCTGGCTCAACTTTCACATAGCCCGCTTCATCCATGTCCAACTGCCCCTTGAAAATGTCAGTATTTGGTTTGTGCCCGATCGCCAAGAAAAACCCTTGAATCGGAACCACCTTTTTGCTTCCATCCGTTGTATTTTTTATCCGCACAGCGTTTACGCCACTGTCATCACCGAGTACTTCGTCTGTTTCGGAGTTCCAGTGGATTTCAATGTTTGGCGTATTCTTCACGCGCTCTTGCATGATCTTCGAGGCTCGCATTTCGTTTCTGCGCACAATCAAATGCACTTTGGAACAAAGTTTTGCCAAGTAGGTAGACTCTTCAGCAGCTGAATCACCTGCACCCACGACAGCTACTTCTTTGCCGCGATAGAAATAACCGTCGCACACGGCGCAAGCTGATACCCCGCGATTGGCATAGGTATGCTCCGACGGAATGCCGAGATATTTGGCGGACGCGCCCGTGGCCACAATCACCGATTCGGCCTCAATCACTTTATTTTCGTCCACCGTCACCTTCAACGGATAAGAAGAGAAATCCACAGCCGTTACAAGGCCGTAGTTAAGTCTTGTTCCAAATCTTTCGGCTTGCTTTTGAAGGTCCACCATCATTTGCGGACCATTGATGCCCTCGGGATATCCCGGGAAATTCTCCACGTCGTTTGTTGTGGTTAACTGACCGCCAGGTTGCCCTCCCGTGTACAGCACAGGTGTAAGGCCTGCCCGCGCTGCATAAATCGCTGCCGTATAGCCGGCAGGACCAGAACCGATGATCAAAACCTTCTCTTTTTCAATTTTGCTCATAACAAATCAATTGTGATAAAAAAAGGTCCCATGGAAGAGACCTTAAATTTCCTTTTCAATATTGTAACACTTTTAACCCAAGTAAGGTTTCAGGGCCTTGCTTCGGCTCGTGTGACGGAGTCTACGGATCGCCTTTTCCTTGATCTGACGTACGCGTTCACGAGTCAGGCTGAATTTCTCCCCGATTTCTTCCAAGGTCAGCGCGTGCTCGCCGTTCAAGCCAAAATAAAGAGTAATCACGTCTGCTTCGCGTTGCGTCAGTGTTGAGAGGGCGCGTTGAACTTCTCTGCGAAGTGAATCGGTAATCAAACCGGAATCCGGTGTTTCTTCGCTGTCGTTCTCGAGCACGTCCAGCAAACTGTTTTCTTCGCCTTGCACAAATGGTGCATCCATCGATACGTGACGACCGGAAATCTTCATGGTATCAACTACCTCGGCGGTGGTTACTTCCAATACTTCTGCCAGTTCTTCAGGCGAAGGTTCACGCTCGTATTTCTGTTCAAGTTCAGAGAACGTTTTTGAAATCTTGTTTAGTGAACCTACGCGGTTCAATGGCAAACGCACGATGCGAGACTGCTCGGCCAATGCTTGTAGAATTGACTGGCGAATCCACCATACGGCATAGGAAATGAATTTGAAACCACGGGTTTCGTCAAAACGCTGAGCTGCTTTAATCAAACCAAGGTTCCCTTCGTTGATCAAGTCTCCCAGCGACAATCCTTGGTTTTGATATTGCTTAGCCACAGACACGACGAAACGCAAATTGGCTTTGGTCAATTTCTCCAATGCAATTTGATCTCCCTCTTTGATCCGCTTTGCCAATTCTACTTCCTCATCCGGAGTAAGAAGATCGACTTTCCCAATCTCCTGAAGGTATTTATCAAGAGATTGGCTCTCGCGGTTGGTAATCTGTTTACTGATCTTAAGCTGTCTCATCTGATTTTAGCGGTCGTTTAATCAAACACGTGAAATTTATAAATAAGTTCCAGAAAAATTCAAGTAATAGCTTCAAAAAAGCGATTCCGCTCAAGATTGAGGGGTTGGTGCCTCTTCCTTTTTGGGAGGTTTGGGCAGCAATACTTTTCTTGAAAGCCTGAATTTGCCTGTTTTCTTATCGATCTCTATCAATTTCACTTTCACTTCTTCACCTACTTCCAATACGCCCTCCATATTTTCAAGACGCTCCCATTTGATTTCGGAGATGTGGAGCAAGCCGTCTTTTCCAGGCATGAACTCTACGAATGCGCCAAAAGGCATAATCGATTTCACTTTCCCTTCGTACACCTCGCCTACTTCCGGAACCGCTACGATGGCCTTTACGCGTCTTACCGCTGCGTCCATAATGGTTTGATCCGTTGCGAAGATGTTGACCAATCCTTTATTGCCAACTTCCTCTATCACCACCGTGGCGCCGGTTGTCTTCTGTATGTCTTGTACAACTTTACCACCGGGTCCTATTACCGCTCCGATCAGGTCTTTGTCGATAGTGATGGTTACGGCGCGAGGGGCATGCGGCTTGAAGTCAGGCTTGGGCTGGGCCAGCGTCTTCTTCATTTCATTTAGAATATGCGCCCGTCCTTCTTTCGCTTGATTCAATGCTTCAGCCAATACTTCGTACGTCAAGCCATCTACTTTCAAGTCCATCTGGCAAGCCGTAATACCTTTTTCTGTACCGGTCACTTTGAAGTCCATATCTCCCAGGTGATCTTCATCACCGAGGATGTCGGACAAGATCACATATTTTCCTGTGCTGCTATCGGAGAGCATCCCCATGGCGATTCCTGACACCGGGCCTTTGATTTGAATACCTGCATCCATCAACGCCAGCGAACCCGCACAAACCGTTGCCATGGAAGACGAACCATTCGACTCAAGAATATCGGATACCAGGCGTATGGTGTAAGGGCTTTCCGCCATGTTGGGGAGTACTTGCTTTAATGCGCGCATCGCCAAGTTGCCGTGACCCACTTCTCTGCGGCCAGGACCGCGATTAGGTTTTACTTCGCCGGTTGAAAAACCAGGAAAGTTGTAATGCAAAATGAATTTATTGGTACCGTCGAACATCGCGCCATCAATCAATTGCTCATCAAGTTTTGTTCCAAGAGTTGCGGTGGTCAATGACTGGGTTTCGCCGCGTGTAAAAATCGCTGATCCATGGGCTGAAGGAAGATAATCTACTTCCGTCCAGATCGGGCGGATTTCGTTGGTCTTGCGACCATCCAATCTCACCTTTTCATTAATGGCCAAATTGCGGCACGCTTTCTTTTGAATTTCCTTGTAGTATTTTTTTACGAGGTCAAGGCGCTCAGGGGCGGTGTCCTCGGGAAGGGCCGCTTTGTAATCGTCGATGATTTTCGAGAACAGTTCAGAGCGGTCGTGTTTACTCTTCAGTTGCTTCTTTGCCACTTCATACACTTTGTCGTACAAGGTTTTGTACAACTCATCGCGAAGAGCTTCGTCTTTCAATTCGTGTTCGTACTTGCGCTTCTCTGTTTTGTTGACCGCTTTGGTCAATTCGATTTGAAGTTCACATTGCGTCTTGATCGCGGCATGTGCCAACTTCAACGCCTCGAGCATGTCTGTTTCGCTGATTTCTTTTGATTCGCCCTCCACCATCAAAATATTATCGATGGATGCGGCAACAATAAAGTCCAAATCAGCCTTCTCTTTTTGCTCTAATGTGGGATTGATAACATATTGACCATCAACACGTACAACACGCACCTCTGAAATCGGGCCTTGAAAAGGAATATCAGAAACGGAAAGCGCCGCCGACGCCGCAAAGGCCGCCAAAGCATCAGGCAAGGCGTTGTGGTCGCCGGAGATCAACTGGATATTTACTTGGGTTTCCGCGTGATAGTCATCCGGGAAAAGTGGGCGGATAGCGCGGTCGACGAGGCGGCTAATCAACACTTCATAATCCGATAGTTTGCTCTCTCGTTTCAGAAAGCCACCGGGAATTTTTCCTGTGGCTGCAAATTTTTCTTGATAATCAACAGAGAGCGGAAGAAAGTCCGTTCCCGGTTTATGTTCCACGGCCCCAACGACGGTGGCAAGCAACATCGTGTTCCCCATTCTTAGCACTACGGAGCCATCTGCCTGGCGCGCCAGTTTGCCGGTTTCGATAGTGATCTCACGACCGTCAGGGAGCTTGGATGATTTTGAAATAATAGTAGGTGTCATTTTTAATATTTGTTTGACGTCAAAATGCCAAGCTGTCCTTTCAGTAGAAAAAGCCGGGTTCTGACAAGAGTAAAAAAGCGAAAAGGGAACCCGTCTGGGTTCCCTGTTTTGCTATTGATTAAATTATTTTCTAAGGTCGAGTTCTGCCAAGATTGCGCGGTAGCGCTGAATGTTATTGGCTTGGAGGTAGTTCAACAGTTTTTTGCGTTTACCTACCAATTTCAGCAACCCTTGCTGCGTTGCGAAGTCCTTTTTATGCTCTTTTAAGTGGCCAGTCAAATGATTGATACGGTGGGTGAAAAGAGCAATCTGTGATTCCGGTGAACCTGTGTCTACCTTCTTTTTAGCAAACCCATGCTTGCTGAACAGGTCCTGTTTTACTGCTACGTTTAAATACATCTGCTTAGATTTTTGCTTTTATCCTTTTTTTACCGCGCAAAAGTAGAATAAAACCTCAGAATCTCCAAATCTAGATTGATTTTGCCTTTTTGGCCACCATGGCTTGCCATCGTTGTTTCAGTCGATCAAAAACCACGTTGTAGAAGTCTGCATCAAACAACCTCGCATCGGCACGGGCCTGGCGTAGGAAAACCAAGCCGATACTGAACAAGACCATATTAGACATCCAGGTACCAACAACCATCGGAACTGCTTCTGCCAGGGCCCACTTGTCTCCTGTAATATTGAGCACATAAAACAGAATGAAGAATAAGATGGAAGCAAGTACTGGCATTCCGAGCCCGCCCTTTTTTATGATCGCGCCAAGGGGCGCCCCGATCAAGAACATGGCAATGCATGCCACCGAGTTAGCCAAAATCTTGTGCCATTGAATTTCATATACCCTGTATTCGTGCCGGTAGGTATCCGTGTTTGAATTGTGGTTGGCCAGTTGATTTTTGACAATACGGGCTTTATTCAAGGCGGCCGAAATTTCAGCGATTGGTTGGGGGCGTTGATAAATGCTATCAGCCATTTTAACGTCCCTTGGCGTTACCGACTTCGGTAGGTTGACCTTTGGATGGTAGTATACGCTGCCACCGGCGGAAGGTGGCGGAGTCTGCGGTGCATGCACAACGGTGTCTTTGTTCTTCGCTCGCGTCAACGAATCTTTATCCCGAGAAAACTTTTTCAAATAGGCGGGCATAGCGATCGAGTCTCGCTTGAAGTGGTAGCCGAAAAATGAGGGCTGGAAATTGAAAAGGTTGAGTTTTTGTGAATTGACTTCTTTGCCCACCGAATCCATGTCCAACTCCAATTCTGAGAGGTTGCGCATGATGCGGTTGCTCGCAAACCACCGCTTGTCTGTTCGGATCAAGCCGAACGACGAAAGGTCGAACACAATTTCACTCTTGTCGAATTTTGACCTACTGTAGGTTTCTTCATTCGTGTTAGTGGTCAGGTCTTGACTCTGCCCTTCATTATAATTGTATCCCCTAAAGAGCTCCAGTTTCAGATACTGCTCATTGAAAATGGTGTACATCTTCCCCGAATCGGCCATGGTCACCTCTTTGTTGCCGTTGCGACCGCGATGATCATAGATGACCACATCCTTTAGCGTTATTCCGTCGGGATATTTCTTTGAGACTTTTATGCTGATATCGGGAATCCCGCTATAAAAAGCTCCTTCACGTAAGTCAAGGCCTGGCTTTTTTTGTTTGATGTCATAAAGCAGACTGTACGTTTCGAGCGCCGCCTTCGGTACCATGTAGTTGTTGGCCAGAAATGCGACGTAAGTGATGCCTAGCGTGAACACAAAAATTGGTGCGAGGCTTCTCACGAGAGAAATGCCAAGGCTTTTCACGGCCGTAAGTTCAAAATGCTCTCCAAGATTCCCATAAGTAATCAACGAGGAGAGAAGAACGGCCAAGGGCAACGCGAGAGGCGTCATGGACACGCCAAAATAAAACAACAGTGTGGCCAACACATCCCAGCCCAAGTCTTTGCCAATGATGTCGTCAAAGTATTTGAGCATGTTCTGCAATAGCAGAATGAATACAACGACCAGGAACGTCAGCACAAACGGCCCGATAAAGGAGGACAGGATCAGTTTGTCAATTTTTTTCATGGCAAGTGCAAAAGTAGTTGCAAATCCGAGGCCGGAAAAAATTATTTGTGGCTGACGCGCGATAAAATTTATAAATTTACTGCATGCGCCTGCTTCGATCCGCTGCGTTTATTTTGATCACTTTTCCCCTCGTTTGTTTTCCTCAAGGGCAAAAGAAAACGGCAGCCTATTTTTTTCAAAAAGGCGAAGAGGCGATGGATGTTCAGTCGTACAAAACAGCCCTCGCACATTTCAACGAATGCCTTCGCCTGGATCCTTATTATATGGAAGCCTATTATTACCGTGCACAAATTCGAGAAAGCATGGGAGATTCAAAGGGAGCGTTGACTGATTTTAATATCTATCTGGAATCAAAGCCGCAGAATACCGAAGCCCTCTTCTCTCGAGCGATGTTGCGCTATCAGTACGCGCAATGGGCGATGGCACGGGAAGACTTCTTGAAGCTTTTGCAATCGCCCGCCGGCGAAACACGTTCTGTTTTTTTTGCCACTGATCGAGAAAGTGGGAACCCCATTGTGACGACTCAAAGCAACATGACCTCTTCGGTACTTAACTACCTGGGGTTAGTTGACACGAAAATGAAAAACTTTGATCGTG